>Ga0209048_10006070_pt1 | contig 11342 bp, 9 predicted proteins | sample FrelakmetCRP12CR_FD_187146 | JGI IMG/M metagenome (GOLD analysis project Ga0209048, IMG submission 187146) | Freshwater lake sediment microbial communities from the University of Notre Dame, USA, for methane emissions studies - CRP12 CR (SPAdes)... | ecosystem: Environmental > Aquatic >... | reverse complement strand
TTATTCCCTTAAACCCCATCCAGGGTTGCTTGCGGTTTCCCCGATCGATGAGGATTTCATTCGAAAGAGCCTTCGGGAGGCACTAAAAATTACAAAGGCGAACAATTGTCATATTGAAATCATCATGAAGGACAATCACACGCTCGCAAACAAGCCTGAAAATGCTGTTCGCTGGAGTCAAATCGCCATGGAAGAAGCTTATTCAATTTGAAATTGACGATAATCGGATACATTCCGGGAAGCACAGGCATTTGGTTCGGTCTGAAGTTATAAAGAGCGGGAATCGGGTGCAAAATGTGAACAGCAAACGTTAACTGACTTCGCTGGCTCAGGATTTTTACCGGATAAATTTCCACAAAGGGATTCCGACCTTACTACCCACACAAACTCTTGCGACAACAGAATCCTGATATAGCATAATTCTCTCCAAGAATTTCAAACTGTCTTATGTTATTCTGAAGATGTGAATTTACGTCTCAAAATTTAATTTAGTAACCAGTCTGTCGTGAATACACTAATCCCAGCCATTATCCTGATAGAAAATGATGATATTACCCTGGAACTCTATCAACGTGAGTTGTGTAAATCCTTCAAAGTTTTTGCCTTTACAAAATTGGAAGGCGTTTTGGAAGTAATGGAGAACCAGGATATCCGGGCAATCGTGATTGAACCGGAAATACAAACCGGAAATGGGTGGGGGCTGATTCATTCGGTTAGTACAACTTACCCCGAGCGGTCGGTTCCGGTAATCGTCTGCAGCACACGTGACAGCAACCACGCCCAGCCTTCCCTGGAAGTCACAAAATATCTTACCAAACCAGTCCTTCCCGGTACGTTACGGGAAACAACCCTTGAGATTATTCATGAGAAGGATAAATTAAGGAGAACCCCATGACCGTTTCTCCTCACTATTTGGTTCCAAAACCAAATCCAGAGCGTTATGACACCTATGTGGAAAATCCCTGGGTTTCGGAGAATCAGTTAATCTCCATTCCACAAGACTATTCCAATCTACCATCGCTCAGACAAGCCCGGGAGGTCCTCCCGGAACCATTTTGGATCGGGCACTCTGGAGTCAGCGATTGTTATTGGCGAGCCTGGGAGTTGGCTTTCAACAACCTTAAGCAGCCCACCACGGAAAATGATTTTGCCGCCAATTATTGCGATACCGCCTTCAATGGCAACCTGTTCATGTGGGATTCGTCTTTCGTTACTTGTTTTGGAGTCTATGGTCGTCGCGTCTTTAATTTCCAACGGACGCTGGATACTTTCTATCGGAAACAGCACAAGGATGGGTTCATCTGCCGTGAAATATCCGAAGTCGATGGGCAGGATACTTATCACCGATTTGACCCTACAAGCACAGGTCCAAATGTAATGGCGTGGGTTGAATGGAACCATTTCCTGCAATCCGGTGATAGGAAACGGTTGGAAACAATCTTTCCACCCCTTGTGGCATATCATCAATGGACACGCAAATATCGTTCCTGGCAGGATGGTTCATATTGGTCAACCGGATGGGGAACAGGGATGGATAATCTGCCCCGAGTCAAAAACAGCGAACATATCAATTTTGACAATGGGCAGCTGACCTGGGTGGAGGCAACCTTCCAGGCGATCCTGTCAGCGAAAATCCTGCTACAAGTCGCCACCCTGCTTGGCAGAGAGGCTGAAATAAGTGACTTTGGCGATGAGGTCGAACGGTTGACCGACTATTCAAACCGTTATCTCTGGAACGAGGCAAGCCAATTCTACTTCGATCGACGCTCTAACGGCGAATTGTTACCCATGAAGCACATCGGGGCTTACTGGGCGTTACTTGCTGGTTGCGTTCCCCCCGACCGCCTCCCCGGTTTTGTGGCTCACCTGGATAACCCATCCGAATTCAAACGCGCTCACCGCATACCGGCTCTATCTGCCGACGACCCAGCTTACAGCCCTACCGGTGATTATTGGTGCGGAGGGATATGGGCTCCGACGAATTATATGACCCTGAAAGGGCTGGATGCCTGCGGACAGGATGATCTCGCCCATGAGATCGCAAAAAACCACGTTGAGAATGTCGTTCGTGTTTTCGAATCAGACGATACTCCCTGGCTTGGCGCAGACCAGTTCCGTGAGTATTTTCATCTCACCGATCTTCAATATGACGACAAGCATACCCTTTGGGAGAACTACGCTCCGGATGTGATCAAGCCGGGCGGTCATTCCAAGCCGGGATATGTTGGATGGACGGGTGTACCGCCGATCGCGGTCCTTATGGAGGATGTGTTTGGGCTTTCCCAGGATACCATTTCCAACCGCCTGACATGGCATGCTAGGCTTATTGAAGAACATGGAATACGCCGTTATCCATTTGGCTCGAATGGAGTATTGGACTTGAAATGTAACCGCCGTAATTCCATGGATGAGCGACCGACAATTGAAATCCATTCGAATGTGCCCTTCACCCTGGAGGTGACCTGGAAAGGAGGAAAGGATACAATAAAAATTGAGAAAGAATCATAACTGTCCTCAAATCTGGAAGAGAGGAAACCGCTACAGATGACAAATTCTCAATGCCAACCAAAAGAATCTCGATTTTCACCATCCTATCAACCTTAAGAAATGAAAGAGGATAAGATGAACAAAAAATTGATCTCGATGACAATCTCACTGCTGGTGGTGATCTCAATGGCCCTCACAGCCTGTGGAGGCACCCCGGCAACGACACCAGCTCCAACAGCTCCACCCGCAATCGTTCCAACAACGGTACCTCCCACAGCAGTACCACCCACTGCGGTTCCACAACCCGTGACGCTGACAATCTGGCATAACTGGGGTCCCGATGATACAAAAGGCGCCCCACTTCAGTCAGTATTCAAGGATTTTATGGCAGCCAATCCTGATATCACGATTAAAGACTCGGTATATGTGGATGCCGATATCCCCTTGAAAGTGGAAACTGCTTCCACGTCCAAACAGGAACCCGATCTGGTCTTCTCGGTGCTGTTCGATGGTGTTCTCAACTGGGCTGACTCCGGTGTAGCTCTTCCAGTTAATGACTACATCAAGCAATGGGGTCTGGATGGGAAATTCTCAGATGCCGCCCTTTCAAATTTCACCCAGGCGGATGGTAAGATTCGAGCTTTCCCGCTGGAAGGGTTTACCTGGCCAATCTGGTACAACATGAAGCTCTTTGATCAAGCCGGACTGACTATTCCAAAGACGACTGACGATCTGATCGCAGATGCCAAGGTGTTTCGTAGCAAGGGCATTGGGGGACCAGTCATAGCAAGTGGAATCGATGGAATGGGAGGGGCGTTATTCAATCTCATCGTTGAATCCATGATGACTGATCAGGAAACCATCCAGGCGTTTGGAAATGGTGACTGGACTACCCCAGGCGCCATCGCTGGTGTAAAACTGTTCGTCCAATTACGTGACGCAGGAGTGTTTGTGGATGGCGTAGAGGGTGTCGATTATGCCTCCGGGGACACGCGCTTCTTTGCAGGTAGTGTTCCCATGGCTCATTTTGGGTCTTGGAGCTACACTGATCCTGCTGTCGCAGCCTTGGCACCTGACATTAAGCTCGGAGGATTCCCATTGGCTTCAGGTTCCCCCTGGAAAAATCCAGTCTATTTTTCCGGGTTCACTGCAAAGGGAATCTTCGTTACCCCCAATGGTGTAGAAAAGATCGACGCGGTGAAGAGATTCGTCCAATTCATGTACCAGCCTGACATGATCGCCCGCTTTGTACAGGTTGGCATGGCGCCGCCGCTCAAATCTGTTACCATCGATACAACCAAACTACCTCCACTTGTCGCTGCAGCCCTCGATCTGCCCTCTATTGGAGATACGCCAACAATCCTCGATACAATTATGCCCGCGGCAGTTGGCACCGATATGGGACGTGTTACACAGGAAGCATTTGCACCTGGCACGACCGCGGATAAGATCCTTGCGGACCTGAAAGCTGCATACGCTGCAATAAAGTAAGACACTTTCTCCCATTATCAACGTTGGGGCATGGGGAGTAAAATTCCCATGCCCCAATCCAACTGAGGGAAGCAATGACCATTGCAGAGAAGACTCCCCGCCTTGTAAAAAGTATCTTTTCAAATGCTGAATACGGCCGGCGAAATGCACGGCGGAGGCGGGTTACCTTTCTCTTTTTAGCTGCACCGGCCTTGGTGTGGTTTTTAAGTTTTATGCTTTGGCCTTTACTGAATATGTTTTATATCAGTACCACCAGTTGGAACTCCTTAAACATGCCCAAGAAGTTCATTTTCCTGGATAACTTCATAAGGATATTCCATGACCCCAAGGTCGCCATCGGTTTGCATAATACCGGGATCTACCTTCTAGCAGGGATCCTTGGAGTAATTCCCTTTGCATTTATGCTCGGTTTTTTTCTCAGTCTGCGCAAACCAGGCTATCGCATTCTTCGGACCATATTTTTTTCCCCGGCGATGCTGTCAATTGCAGCGCTGGCGATGATATTCCTGGGACTTTATCGTCCGGACGGTATGCTCAACAGCTTTTTGATCTCGGTCGGATTGCCTGGGCTCACCAGGGTCTGGCTTGGCAATCAATCGACCGCCCTGGGAGCATTGATCGCCATCGACATCTGGGGTGGTATTGGTTTTAACAGTGTGTTGTTCTTCGCTGCATTAGCCAACCTGCCGGAAGAATTATATGAGGCGGCCATGTTGGACGGAGCGGGATACTGGACCATCATGTGGAAAATCGCCTTCCCGCTCATGGTGGATTTTATCGGCTTAATTACAATTCTGCAGTTCCTCGGTATTCTCTCGGGTGCTGCTTATCAGATCCTTTTGACGGGAGGCGGGCCAGGCACTGCAACTTTTACCCTGGGATTTTATCTGTATGACCAGGCTTTCCTTTCCCACCGGCTGGGATATAGCCAGGCTTTGGGAGTGATGATTTTTCTTATCGGTATAGTTGTGATCATCCTGATTCGCCGCATCAGCTCGCGAGCATCGAATTGATGGAGAAACGAGCATGCTAAAATGGTTCGTTCGTGTAACTAAAAGAATGCAAAGAGGTTTCGATCTTTTCGTTATCGGTGGATATTTCGTCTCGATCATTTATGCAACACTAATCATCCTCCCTGTATATTTTGTTTTGGTTTCTGCTTTTAAAAACAATTCACAAATAATATTGACACCCCTCGCGTTACCCCCTGCGTTGGATTTCTCGAAATTCATCCAGGCACAGAATAGTGTTCATTTATTGCGTGCCGGGTTAATTTCCGCCGGGATCACCTGCGGGGCAGAGTTACTGACCCTTCTCCTGGCATTTCCAGCCGCTTATGCGGTTGCACGCATTCAAACCCGGTTATCGACTCTTGTGGAAACCATATTCAGTCTTGGGTTTCTCATTCCAGGTTTGGCTATCCTGATGCCGATCTACATGATGACCGCAAAAGCCGGGTTGCTTTATCACCCGATCGCCCTGGTGATCCTTTACCCGGCTTTCAACCTGCCATTAGCGATGATCCTCCTGTCCGGTTTCATGCGAAAATTACCGCGCGAACTGGAGGAGAGTGCGGTAATGGATGGTGGAAATGTACTGCAAATCATAGTCTATATATTTTTCCCCCTTTGTTCACCGGGAATACTTACCGTTCTGGTTTTGAATTTTATCGGCATCTGGAATGAATACTTGTTCGCTTTAATCCTGATGGATTCCGACAACCGGACAATTCAACTCGCTCTTGCCTTGCTCCGAGCTAACCAGCGTTCAGTTGATTTTGGGTTGATCGCTGCTGGTGTCGTGATTAGCATGATCCCGGTCTATATCGTGTTCGTCTTTTTCCAGGACAGGATCATGAGCGGCATGTTGGCTGGGGCGATAAAGGAATAATTTGCTTAGCCGTACAAAAAGGGAATTACAGAAATTATTAATTCATTAAAGGACACGTTCATGCCTAATGATCATGCTTTCTTAAAGGTGAACCAGAATTACGTCCAAAACCAGGCTGGTGAGCAAGTTACTCTTCACGGCGTCGGCCTGGGTGGTTGGATGAATATGGAAAACTTCATCACCGGTTTTCCTGCAAATGAAAATGCCTTTCGCCAGGTTGTGTGCCGCGCTTTGGGAAAGGAGAAAGCTGAATTCTTCTTCGAACGGTATCTCGAATACTTTTTTACGGATGAGGATGCGAGTTTCATCAGCTCGTTGGGGCTTAACCTGGTCCGCCTGCCGTTCAATTACCGCCATTTCGAAGACGACATGAACCCGATGACGATTCGTGAAGGGGGTCTGAAACACCTCGACCGGGTGATCAAGATCTGCGCCGAGCATGAAATTTATACCATCCTCGACCTGCATGCCGCCGCCGGGTACCAGAATCAGGACTGGCATTCCGACAATCCCTCGCAACAGGCGTTATTCTGGCAGCATAAACATTTCCAGGACCGCGCAGTCTGGCTCTGGGAAATCATTGCTGATCGTTACAAGGATAATCCATGGGTGGCTGGTTATGACCCGCTGAACGAGCCTTCCGATCCTTCCGGCGAAGTGCTGGACGCGTTTTATCGGCGGGTGGTCGCGGCAATACGGAAGATCGACCCGAATCATATTATCTTCCTTGAAGGGAACCGCTACTCCCAGGATTTTTCTGTACTTGGTCCCCCCCTGCCAAACATCGTGTACACCCTTCATAATTATGCCGTTCCAGGATTTATCGACGGTGGAGAGTATCCTGGTTTCTCCCGGGGTGAGTATTTCGATAAAGCGGTCTTGCATGCCAAATTAATGGAGTCCTGCCAATATATGATTGAAAATAAAACCCCAATCTGGGTGGGGGAGTTTGGACCGGTTTATACCGGAGATTCCAAAAAAGATGGCATGCGCTACCAAATTCTTGAAGATCAACTATCATTTTATAAAGACCTGGGTGCAAACTGGTGTCTTTGGACGTATAAAGACTTGGGACTGCATGGTGTAGTGCGGTTGCTCCCAGATTCGAAATGGGTTCAAAAAATCCAGCCTGTCCTGGACAAGAAAACCTTACTGGGTGTGGATTCATGGGGAGGGTCGGATGAAAATGTCCGCCATATTATGGAACCAATCGAGCAGACCTTTGCAGAATTTTTCCCGGACTATAAACCTTTTCCTTTCGATGCCCAGTGGCTGATCAATCGGACCGTACGTCACATCCTCCTGGCTGAACCGCTGATAGAGGATTTCTTCCCGCTTCTCCAGGGTCTTGACTTCGATGAGATCGATGAATTGATGGCAAGCTTTCAGTTTAAAAACTGTTCCCCGCGCCTGCAGTTGGTAAAGATTATCAAAAAGGAACAGCAAATTAATTTAGCCGTATAAATAATCCTGCACCAAACAATTGAGAGGATTGCATGACTGGTATTGATATTTCACGCCATAAGGAATTAAGCGAGGATTTCCCAAAAATTCTGGATGTGCTGACGAATTGCCCGGGGATCGATAAAAGCCTGGTAGTCCCCCCGCAGGAATTTTCCCGTCGCCAATCGTCTGTTTGGCATTCATTGGATCAGGCTGGATTGGACGTCGGTTTTGTATTCTCCGACGAACAATATGATGGCGACGTACCGTATCTGGGCGGAAACACAAATATCACGATCGAGCAGGTTGCTGGTGCAATCGGTAGGACGGGTTTCCATTTGATTGCGGGTCTGGAGGGCGGGTATGTATCTGAACAGCTTGCTCCACGTGCAAATGCCAAAGTACATAAAGTTGAATTGCTCCAGCTGGCTGATGAAAAATATCCCATCCATGCTGAACGGCTGGAGGATGTGCTCCATGAGACCGCCGGGAAGGAAATACGCCGCGTTGGTCTGCTCACTCCCCGGCAGGTAATTCCCAGCGGGATCGTGGCCGCCTTGCAGAAAATCGTCGGTCCTGGTAATGTGGTCGATGCCCAGGAGCTTTACCAGCGTATCCGCTACGAGAAATCGGATATTGAGATGACCCTTATCCGGGATGCGGCAATAGTCGGAGATGCAATGCTGCGCGTAATGCTGGCTGTGCTCCGCCCGGGATTGCTGGAAACCCAGGTGGCCGGCTGGGCTTACTGGGCAGCCAAGGAGCTCGGTTCTGAGGAGAATGGCTGGGATGTCATGGTCACATCCGGCGAGGCGAATCGCACCTTGATTGGCAAAGCGCTCAATCGCCCGATCTGCCCCGGCGATTATGTCCACCTCGGGGTGGCTCCTAAACGTGATGGATTGAATGCCTGCGTGCGCAGGTCTGTAGTGGCGGTAGCGGAGTCTGCCCAGGTCACTCCTGGACAGAAATATTGGTTCGATTTCCTCGAAGAGGCATATCAGGTCGGGGAGACAGCCTATCGTAAAATAGCCATGGAGCAATTGCCCGCCAGGTATCAGGAGCAAGCTTTGCTGGAGTACTTTGCCTCCCATTCCGCAGCTGTATCGAAACGATACGGCAAGACCATCATCCTGGAAGCGCTCAAGCCTTATACTGGCACGCATAACTCAGGCTATACCGAATGCCAGGAGTTCTTCGGAGCCATTACCCTCGATTCGGCAGCTCCCCTTGGAAACCAGATCGTGACCATGCTTGACGTCGCCATCCGGGGCATCGGAGACCACTGGAACGAAGTGATTTTGCCTGACCTGGATTACCTGGTCATTGAAAACACCTTGGGCAAATTCGGGGACCGGGTTGAGAATTTTAGTTCACTGCCCCTGAACGTTCAGTCCCTGGTGGGAAAGGGTTTATAAAAGATGGACGCTTGGACCCCTGAACTAAAAATCGAGTTGGAGGAAGCCGCTTACCAAATTCGACGGCTTTCGATCGAGATGATCACTTACGCTCGCTGGGGTCATCCAGGCGGATCGTTATCCATGGCTGACATCCTGGCAGTCCTTTATTTCCAGGTGATGGGTATCGATCCGAAAAATCCAAAATGGGAAGGGCGCGACAGGTTGATCCTTTCAAAGGCACATACCTCGCCAGCCCTTTATGCCGCCCTTGCATTAAAGGGCTTTTATCCCTTGGATCATATTTACACTTATTGTGAGCCTGATGGCCTGGAAGGACACACCGACATGAGGCGCACATCGGGTATCGAATCATCCGGCGGACCACTGGGGATGGGTCTTTCGGTGGCCGTCGGCTGCGCATATGGACTGCGTCTTAAAGAAAACCCGCGATCCAGGATCTTTTGCCTGATGGGAGATGGGGAGCTCAACGAGGGCAACATATGGGAAGCAGCCATGGCAGCGGCGCATTACCACCTCGACAACCTGGTCGCTGTGGTCGATTACAACAAGGTGATGGCCAAAGGATTTGTCTGGAACTTGATGGGTATCGAACCGCTGGTGGATAAATGGGCTGCTTTCGGATGGGACGTGCTTGAGGTCGATGGTCATGACCTGGAAGCGCTTAGCGAGGTATTCTACCGGGCGCGCTGGACTCAGCCGCGCGGTAAACCAATTGTCGTGATCGCCCATACCGTCAAAGGACGCGGCATTGAGATGGCCGAGTTCAACTACAAATGGCACACCCACGCTCCCGAACCGGAGATCGCTGACGCCATGCTGCGCGCCCTTTCCCACCGCTACAACCGACCCGAGCTGGGTTATAGCAAGCTGGGCGATGAGCGGGAGAAGGAGACCTTCTATGGCGGGGAATAATCCAACTCGCTCCCTTGAAATGCGGGATGTTTTTGGTCAGATGCTGGTCCAATTGGGCGGGGAATATCCCCGTATGCTTGTATTGGACGCGGATCTGCATACCTCGTCAAAGGCTGGTTATTTCAAATCCTCCTACCCGGACCGATTCCTCCAGGTGGGCATCGCCGAGCAGAATCTGTTCGGGATCAGTGCCGGGCTGGCATTGGAAGGTTTCATCCCATTCCCCTGCACCTTCGCAGCATTCGCCACCCGCCGGGCCCTGGATCAGGTCGCCATATCGATTTGCTACCCGGGCCTTAACGTCAAGATCCCCGGGTCGTACGTTGGTCTGCCGACCAGCCGGGCAGGTACCTCCCACAATTGCATCGAGGACATCGCGGTAATGCGCTCGCTCCCAAACATGCGCGTGGCAGACCCGGGCGATAATGCCGATATGCGCACAATCATGCGCGCGGCAATTGAAACTGAAGGCCCGGTTTATTTCCGCGTCGCCCGCTACACCTTCCCTGACTTGTTTGGATCCGAACACAGCTTCGAATGGGGCAAAGGCGAGATATTAAGACCGGGGAAAGATGTGACCCTGTTTGGCACAGGAATGATGACTGCCTTCTGTATGAAGGCAGCCGAGTTGCTTGAGAAAGAGGGACTGGATGCTGAAGTCATCCACCTGGCCTCGATCAAGCCGATCGATTGGGAAATGATTGCCAACTCAGCTGAAAAGACCGGTTGCGCAGTATCCGCCGAAAATGCCACGATCATCGGAGGGTTCGGATCGGCAGTTGCCGAGACATTGGCAGAAACTACACCGGTCCCGCTCGCCCGAATCGGGGTTCGAGACCGCTTTGTGACCAGCGGAAGCATCGGCGATCTTTTCCGCATCCACGGGATGCTCCCGGAAGACATCGCCAAGGCTGCCCAGATGGTATATGCAAAAAAGACCAGGCGGACGGGATGACTCGAGGGCGTCCAATTAGAAAGAATCCAGAGGCCAATCTCTCTGCCGCGGATGCTATCCGGCTTTTTTCTGATTATCTGCGCGTTACCGGTGTAGCCCACACGAACCCAGAGCCTTATGGAGACCCGCGCCTGGTGGGGAAGAGGCTTGGATTGCTCAATGGCTCTTCCTGGATCACCTTATGGGCGAATTACTTCGGGCGCATATACCTGCCGGGGATTCACCTGGTCAACGTCGGTAATGAGGCAGTTCAGATCAATTTTATGCAGGCACATTCTGCCGGGCTGCCGACCCTGCCTGATGCCAACCTTTCTGCCTTTAAACGCTACGCCATCGACCTGGTGGAACTTGGACATGTAGATGCTGTCCTGATAACCTGCTCCACCATGAACCGTGCTTACCCGCTTGTCCAGGAGGCGCTCCGCCCTTATGGAGTCCCCGTCTACCAGATCGACCGTCCGATGATGCAACGCGCCCTTGACTATGGGGGTAAGATCCTGGTGGTTGCCACTCATGGTCCGACAGTGGACAGCACAATGGCGCTGCTCGGTGAAGTTGCCAGGGAAACCGGTCACACGGTCAGCATGGAAGGCACCCTAGTCGAGAAAGCCTGGGACTGCCTGGCAAATGCAGATGTTGAGCAGCACAATGCCATCCTGGCGGAGACAATCCGCAAGCATGTCCAGGCTGAAGAAATCGGTTGCGTGGTTCTTGCCCAGCTTTCCATGACGGTTTTCCTGCTG
>Ga0209048_10006069_pt1 | contig 11342 bp, 12 predicted proteins | sample FrelakmetCRP12CR_FD_187146 | JGI IMG/M metagenome (GOLD analysis project Ga0209048, IMG submission 187146) | Freshwater lake sediment microbial communities from the University of Notre Dame, USA, for methane emissions studies - CRP12 CR (SPAdes)... | ecosystem: Environmental > Aquatic >... | reverse complement strand
CGGCGCGTCGGCGCCGATCGCCCTTTAGTCTGGTTGCAGCGAGGTTATGAAGACCTCCTCGCCGCGCCGGGCGCGAGCCTGTTGCACGGCCTGCTGATTGCCGTGGGCGGTCTGGCGATCCTCACGCTGTCGCTGCGGGCATGGTTGCTGATGCCGGGCGCACTGAGCGGTTTTCTGCTGGTCGGCCCGATCCTCGCGACCGGACTGTAGAAACTCAGCCGACGCCGCGCAGCGGGGAGCGGCCGCGGCTCGCACATGCCCTGGCCGCGTGGCGGCGTGGCACGCAGCCGTTGGGGCTGCTGCCGTTCGGTAGCCGGGCGGAGTCAACGGCGAGGAAGCCGTTGTCGCCGAAGATAAGTTGCGCGCCGCAGCCTCTCTCCCCCCGGTTCTTCTGGTCGATTTCGTCATTTGAGCAGCCATGACGAATTGCGTGCGTAACTTCGCCAAGTACGCGCCGGTCCGACCGTGCGACCAGGGCCAACCCCCGCCAACATCAATTCATTGATCTTTCCTTATTTCATGACGCTACCAAAGCGAGGCCTGGGCCCAGCATGCGGAGATGATCGATGGCCGGTGTTGGACGCTCTTGAGCTTGTTGCACGCGGTGGTGTGCAGCGCATTGAGGTTGTCGGGGCAGTAGTTGGCAAGCGCATGGCGCTTGAGTCACGCCCAGAAGTACTCGACCGGACTCAGGTCGGGTGCGTACGGTGGCAGGAACGCGATCTGGATCTGTCCACCGATCGAATCCAGGTACACGCGCACCAGCTTGCTGCGGTGGGGTCGTGCGCCGTCCCACAGAATCAACAGCGCCTGCTTCAGGTGGCCCTGAGCGCCTTGAGAAACACGACGACCTGCTCCTTCTTGACACTGCGCTCGTGCAATCGGAACAGATAGTTGGTGCGCGTCAGTCCGGCGATGACCGAGACATGATTCCAGTTGAAGTGAAACCGGACGACCGGTGGTTGACCCTTCAGGGCCCAGGTGCGCACCCGGGTCGGCCGTTCGCTGACTCCCGATTCGTCGATAAAGACGATCAGGCGGTCTTCGCGCTGGGCTTTCTTTAGCCATGGCCAGGTGTTGCGCTGCCACTGGCGTACCGCGTCTTCGTCGCGATCGAGGGCGCGACGCTCGGGCTTCTGGGCGCTGAAGCCCAGCGCCCCCGGGCCGATCTATCGCCTGGTGGGGAGCGTGCTGGACCCGTAGCACACCCCCGCACAGGAACTCGCCGCGCTGTACCACGAGCGCTGGGACATCGAAACCGCACTGGACGAACTCAAGACCCATCTGCGCGGGGCCAGGATCGTCTTGCGCAGCAAGACCCCGGATCTCGTGCGCCAGGAGTTCTAGTGCATCACGCTCGCATCCTCGATCTGCAACTTGCGCGCGGCCACCGCCTCAGAAAAATGACCCTGCGATTCCACAACCGTGCTGCAATACTTATGTCGCCGCGTATAGATGGGCAATGCTCAACACCCGCCAGTACGCCCGACCGTGCAAACTGGCGCGTTCAGATGATTTTCCTCCTTGTCAGCGCCGAGCGTCTCGGCCGCCGCGTGAAGATAGATCGCCGCGCGGCGTTTGGCGCTTATGTCGTCATACACGCGGCGGGCCTGCGATTCGTTCAGTCCAAGCGCCGCCCCGAGCACCGGAGCGGGCACGTCGTGGTTGGACGACCACAGCGCCAGATCCATCTGCGCATGAGGCAACGCGAAGTAGAACTCGTCCTGGCCCTGCGCTAGCGAGTAGGTGTCTGTGGTCGGCTGGGCGTTGCAGATGTCCTCGGGCAGTCCGAGCGAACGCGCCATCGCATAGACTTGGGTCTTGTAAAGATGCGCGATCGGCTTGATGTCGGCAGCGCCATCTCCCAGCTTGACGAAGAACCCCAGTTCATACTCGAGCCGGTTAGGCGTGCCGACGACCGCATAATTGAGACGGTCGGCGTGGAAGTAATCCATCGTCTTACGAATGCGCTGCTTGAAGTTCGTGGCCGCGACGATTTGCAGATACTCCTTCAGCGGCAAGCGTGCCTCCTGCTGCGTCCCGTCCGGGCCCGCGACCACGAGCTTGAAGTAGTTGATGCCCCCCTTCAGGCCGCCCGCGATCACGATCTTGTTCTTCCAGCCGTCGCCGTAAGTGGGGAAAACGCGCCGGATTGCCTGATCGCGGTGACGATAACATCCAAGCGCCTCGAGGGTCGGCGCGATGTCGAATATCTCGTGAGCGATTCCCAGATGCGCCGCCAGTTCGCGGCCACGCCCAGTGCTGAATGCGCTCGAGTCGCGCTCAGGCATCAGCAGGCCGAATACTTTGTTGGCGCCCACGGCGCGTACGGCAAGCGCCGCGCAAACGGAACTGTCGATGCCGCCCGAAATTGCGACAACCAACCCGCGGCGGTGCAGCCTCCTCGCCAGAACGTCGACGATCCACTTTGCGATACGGTCCGCTTCGGCCACCCAGTCCAGGTGGAAGACGTGCGGTCCGGGTATGAAAGGAGTGCTCATCGGGTCGAGAATCGGGGGTACATGACTCAGGCGCCGCGTTTGCGCGCCACGAAGCGCGCCACGTTGTCCAGGCTGTCCAGATTTTCCGGAATCATCTCGTCGTCCTTGACCTTGATGCCGTAGGCCTCCTCCAGGTGCCCTATCAGCTCGAGGAAGCCCGTGGAATCCAGCACATGGTGGTCGAGAAAGGAATCCCCGTCAGCCAGCGCGATGCCGCCTGCTCCGATGAAGAAGTTTTCCTCGATAAGACGCCGAACCGCTGCTTTGACCTCGTCCATGTGCGTTCTTTCTGTTCCAGGTGCCAGTCACCGTGCCGAAGTGTCATTGCCTGCGCAGGCTGGCGTGACGGATCTTGCCGGATTCGGTGCGCGGCAGCTCCTCGACGATCTGAACATACTTGGGCGCCATGAAATTTTCCAGATGCGCCAAGCAGTGCCGAACAATGTCGCGCTCGGCGAGTCTCGAGCCCGGTTGAAGTGTGACATAGGCCTTCACCGCATGGCCCAGAGCCTCGTCGGGAACCCCGACGACTGCACAACCCGTCACGTCGGCGAGCTGGTAGATCGTGCTCTCGACCTCACGTGGCGCCACCTTTTCCCCGCGCGTCTTGATGATGTCGTCCCTGCGCGAGACGAAATAGAGATATCCGGCCTCGTCGCTGCGGAACAGATCACCCGTGTGCAGAACGCGCTCGCCGGCGATGGGGCCCGGCTTCAGGCGCTCATCAGTCTCTGCAGGTCGTTCCCAGTAACCGCGCATCACATGACTGCCGCGCACGACGAGCTCACCGGTGGATCCGTGCGGCAGGCGGCGTCCGTGTTCGTCGACCAGCCAGTGCTCCTGGTTGGGCATGCCGCGGCCCACGCTCCCGGGGCGCGCATCGATCTGGTCCGGCGGAAGATAGCTGACGCGCTTGCATTCGGTGAGTCCGTACATCAGGAAGAGCTGGGCCTGGGGCAACGCCGCCCGCAGGCGATGCACATGGCTTTCAGGCAGTGCGGCGGCAGCGTTTGTCAGCAGGCGCAGCGAACCGAGATCGAATTCCGGCAGATTGGGCAGGCCAAGCAAAGCAGCGAACAACGTCGGCACCCCGGGGAAGACCGTCACGCGCTCGCGCTGCAAGCGTTCAGCCAGCTTCAGCGGAAAGGCGACCGAACGCTCCAGCATGACGGTCGCGCCCAGGCCGAGTCCCATCAGCAGGTAATACAGCCCGTAGCTGAAGGCGGTCGGCAAGGCGAGGCCAATCACATCATCTTCGCGCAGGCGCAAGTAGGTTTGCACAGAGGCCCACGCGCTCATCATGTTCAGGTGCGTCAGCATCACGCCCTTGGGCTTGCCGGTGGTGCCTGACGTATAGATCAACGCGGCCAGGTCCTGGTCGATGCACGGGCTCTCGATCGCAGTTGCCGCGGTCTCGTCACCGGGCCAGGCGCGCACGCGCACATCGCGGACCGTTGCCGGAAGTGCGCCGGCCACGCGGCAGCTGACGAGGTGCGAGGCCTGTTCGAGCGCAGGGCCCCATACCGGGGCCATGATCGCGTGCGTCAGCAAGGCCGTCGCTCGGGTATCGGCTGCAATGAAGGCGAGCTTTTCGGTCTTGGCCAATGGGCTGATCGGTACGATGACCGCACCCGCCATCAGCACCGCGTGCGCCGCGACCGCGTATTCAAGGCTGTTTTCCAGCAGCAGTAGCACGCGATCGCCGCGCGCCACGCCGTCTTCGCGCAGCGCTCGCGCGAGCACGCGGGTCCGAAGCAGCAGCTGGCCATAGTCAACCCGCTGCTCGCCGTCGACCAAGGCCAGCTTGGCTGGCAGGCGTTGTGCGGTGTGCTCGAAGGCGTCGTGCAGAAGCATGGCGTCAGCGCGGCGCCACCGGGCCGCCACCGGGCCGCAGAAACTGCTCGTGCAGCAACATCGTCGAGAGGATGCCCACGAAGGCCATGTTGTCCCCGAAACCGATGGCCCGGCCGGCACGGCATTTCTCGACCAGCCTGCCGACGGTCTTCGGGTCGAACAGTCCCGCAGAGGAGAGCCGTGCAGGGGAAAGCACTTCGGCAACGTACGGCAGCACCTGCCCATCGGCAAAGAAGGAGGCGCTATCCGGCGCTCGGTAGGGTTGCTTGCTCCGCTCACAAATCGAGCGCGGCAGCTCGGCAGCCATCGCCTTCTTCAGCAGCCGCTTCTCGCGCAGTCCGCGAAGCTTGTAGCGCGGTGGCAGTCGGCAAGAGAACTCGATGACACGGTGGTCGAGGAACGGGAAACGTGCCTCGACCGAGGCGGCCATCGCCATGCGATCGCCCTGCGACGACAGCAGGTAACCGCTCATCAGCGTGTGCGCCTCCACGTATTGATCTCGTTCCAGCGCATGCCAGCGATTGAAGTCGGACGGCAGCTGAGCCCTAAGTGACTCGCGCGGATCCCACGCGAGCAGCTGCTCCTTCCACTCGGGCCGGAAGAACTGGAACATCCGGCGAGTGGCTGCCATGCGTGTCATGTGGGCGAAGTCCGGCTCGTCAACCCGGTCCAAACCGCCACCGAAGAACTGCTGCGCGAGCGCACCCCCTGCAACGGGAGAATGCGCCAGATACGGGTACAGGCGAGCGAACAGCGCAGCGCGACAGCGCGAATTCGGCGCACTCGCGACGAAGCGGCGGATCCGCGCCTCCTTGAACAGATCGTAGCCCCCAAAGGCTTCGTCGGCGCCCTCGCCGGTCAGGACCACCTTGTAGCCCGCATTGCGCACGCTGTCGGCCAGCAGCATCATCGGCGTGGGGGCAGTGCGCACGACCGGCGACTCGGCGTGCCACACCATGCGGGGAAACGCGGCACCGATTGCGCTCTTCGTCGCGCGGATCGATGAATGGTCGGTGCGCAGATGGGCGACGAGTTCGCGCTGGTGAGCGCTTTCGTCGAACTCGGCGTCTTCGAAGGTCAGGGAAAAACTTCGCAGCGGGGTCGCGGTATGGTTGCAGATGATGGTGGTGACAATCGACGAGTCCAGTCCGCCCGAAAGGTACGCCCCAACCGGCACATCAGCACGCAGCTGAAGCCGCACCGCATCGATCAGCAGCGTCCGTAACTCCGCCGCCGCCTGCTCCTCGGACGCAAACGCCACAGTGGCGCCGAACGGCCAATCCCAGTAACGCTGCACGCGCGCGCCACGGGCGTCGACGACCATCAGGTGCCCTGCCGGCAGGCTCAAGACACCTTCGAACACGCTGCCGGGCGGCAGGACCGACCAATAGCTGAAGAGCGACGCGAGCGCCGAGGCGTCAAACCGGCGCGGCACCGCGGACAGCGCGAACAGCGCTTTGACTTCGGAGGCGAATGCAAGCCGCCCGTCAGCCCACGTGTAGAACAGCGGCCGAATTCCGACGCGATCGCGTGCCAGAACGAGGCGATGCTCTCGTGCGTCCCACAGTGCAATGGCGAACTGGCCATTGAGCTGGTCGACAAAGCGGTCGCCGTGCTGCTCGTAGAGATGCACCAGCACCTCGGTGTCGGACTCGGTGCGAAACTGGTGCCCCTGACGCAACAACTGTTGACGCAGCTCGATGTAGTTGAAGATCTCGCCGTTGAATGTGACCCAGATCGAGCCGTCCTCGTTGGACATCGGCTGCGCGCCGCCGGACAGGTCGATGATGCTCAGGCGCGCATGGCCCAGCCCGATGGGTCCGTCGATATGGAATCCACGGCCGTCCGGCCCACGGTGGTGCAGGGCCGCGATCATCGCCTCGAGCTCCGGCCTGCGCGGTTGCGACGCCGGGTTCAAACTCCACAAGCCGGCAATGCCGCACATGTGTCAGTTTGCCGACGTCGGTGCCATGCCTTGTCGCGGCAATGCGCCGCTGTAGTCGACATGCAGCAACTCGGCGCGGGGATCGAGCTGAACGACGGCGGCGCCCCAGGACAGACCAACCCCATACCCCAGGAGCATCAATGTCTGAGCGGTGCTCCGCTCTGACGCGAGTGTCCGGGTCATGGTCACCGCCACCGACGGGCCGCCGCAGTTGCCCATGTCTTCAATCGTCATCGGCACCCGCGACTCCGGCAACCCGCACTTCTTCATCAGGTGCTTCATGATGAAGCGGTTCGATTGGTGGAAGACGAAGGCATCGACCTGATCGACAGAACGGCCGGACAGCGCGAGCGCATCGCGGATCAGCGGGGGCACTCGTGCCAGCGTGAAATTGAATATGCCGGCACCGTCCATCTGCAGGAACATGTGGCGCGGGTTGGTCGGATGCGGGTCTCGAAAACCACCGCCGCGGATGATCAGCCCTGCGTATCCGGTGCCATCGGTATGCAAACAAAAGTGACCGGCCCCGTCGTCCGCAAGTTCAAGCGCCGTTGCGGATCCTGCATCGCCGAACAGCAGGGCCGTTGCCTGGTCGTCGGGGCTGACAAAGCGACTTGGCGTTTCGCCATGCAGCATCAGGATGCGCTGGTGCCCTCCCGCCCGGAGCATGCTCGCCGCCACGTAAAGACCATAGGGGTAACCGGAGCAACCGAGCCCCATGTCGAATGCCGCGCAATGGTCCCCGAGCCCGAGCCACTGGTGAAGCATGCAACTGGTGGAGGGCAGCCAGTAATCCGGCGACTGGGTCACGAGAATCAACCCGGTGATCGAGTTGCGCTCCCAGCCCAGTCGCTCCAAGAGGCGCTCCGTGGCTTCGTAGCAAAGATCGGCCGAGGTCACGCCGGGATCGACAACGCGCCGCTCGCGCACGCCCGCCATCGCCACGACCTTGCGGACCTCGCCCGGGTCAAACCCAAGGCTGTCGCCAAGGTTGTCGACCCGCCGCGGAGGAACGCAGGTCGCGACACCGGCGATGCGGAAGCCCTGGATCGTTGTCTGGCTCATCGGCTCACCTTCGCCCCTGTTTGACTAACGGCCTTCCGCCGCGCTGCACGCGATCTTCACTTCCAAGGGCAGCGGCCTGTCATTCCAGTACGCGCGTTCCACCGTCAACCACCAGCGTATGGCCGATGATCGCCTGCGACGCCGGACTGCAGAGAAACTGCGCTGCATACGCGACTTCCTCCGGCGTGACCAGACGGCCCAGCGGCGCACGCTTCAGGGCCTCCGCGAGCCGCCGTTCCTTGTCCGGAAATGCGTCCCAGGCCTGCGTCTGGACACTGCCCGGAGAGAGGATGTTGACGCGGATTCCGCGCGGCGCGAGTTCGACCGCCAGATGGCGCGCCAGCGATTCGAGCGCACCCTTGGAACTGCCGATCGTGGTGTAAGAGGGCACCGCGCGCACGGCCCCGGCCGACGACACCGCGATGACGGCTGAGCCTGCACGCATCAGCGGCAACAGGGCGCTCACCAATTCAAAGAAGGCGCGGACGTTCAAGCCAAAGGTCCAGTCCCAGTGCTTGGCCGTCAATTGCTCGAACGGCCGGTGCACGCCGGTGGCAGCGCAGTGCACGATCGACACCAGCGCATCTCCGCAATGCGCCATGCGTTCCTGGACGATCGCCTGACCCTTGGGCATGGTGAGGTCAGCGCGCAATGCTTCGAGCGCAAGCCCTTCACTGGCCGCCTGGGCCGCGAGCGTGGCAGCTGCCTCGTCGTTGCGCACGTAATTGGCCACGACCGTCGCACCGGCGCGGGCCAGTTGCATCGAAATCGCGCGTCCGATGCCGCGCGTGCCGCCGGTGACCAGCACACACATGCCCTGCAGTCCGAAAGCGTCATTCATCGTGCTTGCCCCGCGAGGTAGTCTTCGAGCACATCGTCACGATAGTCGGGCGCAAACTGTCCCGTCGGCACGAACGAGTAGAACAACTTCGCCTGGGCCACGACGCCATTGCCAACCTGGACCTTGCAATCCGCGGTGGCATAACGCTCCGCATTGGCCACGATCACCGCGTGCAGCAGCGCCTCGTCGCCCGGTCGCACCCATTGTCTGAAGCTGGCGGAGACAATACGTGCCAGCATGGCCTTGCCGCGCGGCAGACGCTGCGCGTCAAGGCATTTGCCGGCCGCCTGCGCCATCATCTCGGTCAGTAGCACGCCGGGAACCACCGGGAACCCGGGAAAATGATCACGAAAATAATCCTCGTCTGGCCGGATGGCGCGAGCTGCAACGATGCTCTCGCCGGGTACCAGCGAGATGATTCGATCGACGAGGATAAAGCGCACAGCGTTGCCGTCTGGATGGCTCTAGGCGTCCTCAAGCTTGCCATTTCGCCGCAGGATATCGAGGATGTCGCTCACGCGTTGCATGCCGTCAATATCCTTTTCCGACAAATGGATGTCGAATCGTTCGTCGAGTCCGGCAATCAATGACAATGTTCCAAGCGAATCCCATCCCAGGATTTGCTCGCGTTTCGTCTCGATGGTGATTTGTCCGGGCGGTTCTTCGAACACCTCGGCAATCCAGGTCAGGGCATCATGGGTATTCATCGCTGATTTCCGTTGGAGCGGCGTTTGTTCTACTGCGCCGTAAAGCCGCCGTCGACCGCAAGATCGGCGCCTGTAATCCATCGCGTACCCGGAGCGAGCAGGAAGACAGCTGCGCGCGCCACGTCCTCCGGCTCGCCGATGCCCAGTGGATGAGCCGCTTTGAGCTTTTCGACGTGCTCCGGCGACAGAACGCCGAGGGATTGCTTGGTCATCTCGGTGAGAACGAGCCCGGGGGATATGCAATTGACGCGAATCCGTCGGCGCGCCAGTTCGATGGCCATCGCTCGCACTGCAGATGCGATTGCGCCCTTTGTCGCACAGTACCCCGTCTGCCCGGGCATCCCGACGCGACCGTAGACGGATGACACGAAGAGCAGGCTTCCGCCGTCGGACATCATCACGTCACGCCGGCAGACGGTGCGCGCCAACTCGAGCCCGGCAAGCAAGTTGACGTTCAGCTGGGCCTGAACCACCCCAATCGTGTTGGTCGCTAACGGACGCGTTTCCACAATTCCGGCGGCGTGACACATGCCGTAAAGCGGCCCGACGTCCTGTCGTAACCGGATAACTTCCGCTGCAATCGCGTCGTGCCGCGCAAGATCGAGGACCAGCACTCGGTGATCCGCGTTACCCAGCTGGGAAGCCGTTTCAGACAGCCGCCCCTCGTTGCGACCGACCAGCACCACGCGGGCGCCGTGTCGCGCCAGTTCAACGGCGATCGCCCTCCCCAGTCCCGACGAAGCGCCGGTGACCACCACCCATTGGCCGGAGAAGTCAAGGAAGGAACGAGAGTCGCCCATGGTGTCACGTCCGTCGATCGATCAGCGAATTGTCGCGCGAGTGTTTCGGCAAATCCGTCAGGTCGTAGAAATATATCCCTCGGCGTCGCATGTCTTCGACACACTCCACGACGTCACCGACGCGAACAGCCAGGACACGGCTGTTTCCGACGCGACGCGCGCGTATCAGTTTGCGACGACTCAGTTCATCCTGAAGAACGTGGAAGCGACGGCGGCGAATCGCTTCGGGGGAGAATACAAACGTTGTGACCGTTCTCCACTCGCCCATTTGGTCGATGACCGGAACCTCGAACGGATGCTCTGTGTATAGGGCAAACGGCAGGTCCGGACTCACCAAGTGCTCCAGATAGTGGAAGAAGGTAAGAGTATCGAGCGGCACGTTGAAGAACACCACCTTGCCGTCCATCGCGGCCAGTTTCTCGAAGGGCGTTCCCGGTCCGCATGGGTAGAGGCATGACTCGTGGCCCGCCAGGAACCACTGCGCCTTGGGTCCGTGGGCGAGTATGGGATGGGTTGGATGCAGACTTCGCAATACGTTGGGACGTCGACGAAACATCTCGGAGACCAGCCCCATCATGGAGGGCGTCTTCCGCACATCGAAGCGCTTCAGATTGGTCAAGTACTGCAGCGACGACGAGCGATACGGCAGGGACACCATCAGCAGGTTCCCTTCCGGGCCAATCGCATCCAGAAATACGTTGGTCAGGTCGTCCACGGTGCCGCGGAAGCCATACTGGGAGCCAAATGCGCTGTGGAGCATCACGCAGTCCCCTGGCTTGAGGCCAACCGATCGCAGGGTCTTCAAGAGCCGCTCGCGGCCGTAGGACAGAAACGCGGCGACAAAGCGACGCCGCGCATCAAAGTAGCTTGCGCGAAGCCAAGCCTTGTATTTTTGTGGCAGCCTGGAAAGGAGAAGCACGCTGCAAGCTAGTCTATTCGAAATAGCTCAACAGGTTCTCGGCCGATGCAAAGCGGTTGATATCGCCGATCGTGGCCACGATGCCAATGGCAACTGCGGCGTTGATACCAGTGATCGTCAGCAGGCGCAGCATGCGCGGATCGGCCAGCACCGCTTCGGCCGACAGCCGATCCATGGTCGCATGGTCTTCGGGCAGTCGGTCCAGTTCGCGCAATCGTTGCTCGAGGCCGAGCAGCTCATCCAGTGGGAGCGGTTGCTCGGTCGACCAGGCGCGTCCTTTCCTGCCGAACAGGTCGGCCGCCGGGCACTTGCCGATCAGGTGTATGGCGAGCACCGATGGGACCTCGTTCGTCAGTCGAACGCGTTGTCGCACGATCAGGGAGCAACACGCGGTTTGCCGGCGCAATGCCTGCGTGGCCTCGTCCGGAATCCGCACCTCGGGCAAGAAACCGCTGGCGTAAAGCTGGGCCAGTGCGGAGGCATCAATGCGGTCGATCTTGACCTTGGCCTCCGCGATCAGATGCACTTGCAAAGGATTGGCCACGACAACTTTGGCCATCGTCTAAGCTTTTGGGCGTGACTTCGACGCCGACGTCGTTGCGTTCACCGCTGCCGGTACGGCGCGTCGGCGCCGATCGCCCTTTAGTCTGGTTGCAGCGAGGTTATGAAGACCTCCTCGCCGCGCCGGGCGCGAGCCTGTTGCACGGCCT
>Ga0209048_10006068_pt1 | contig 11342 bp, 12 predicted proteins | sample FrelakmetCRP12CR_FD_187146 | JGI IMG/M metagenome (GOLD analysis project Ga0209048, IMG submission 187146) | Freshwater lake sediment microbial communities from the University of Notre Dame, USA, for methane emissions studies - CRP12 CR (SPAdes)... | ecosystem: Environmental > Aquatic >... | reverse complement strand
ATTTCCACCATAATAACCATTGTATAATCATCCATAAATCATTTTCCAGGGAAGAAAAAACCAATCAAAACAGCTGATTATGATATATTATTTGAATACAAATAATGAGACTCTTTGCCACGCATAACTCACCTCTATTTATCATTTTCATCCAATTAATCCTTCTATATCAATTTCATTGAAGTTTATTGGAAGTTTATAATACCCTGTTTGTAGTAGTTTTGCAGTTCAGTGGAATGCGCCAGTTCAAAATTGGCGTAGGGGTCTTTCAAGTAGGGTGATGTCATTCCCACTAATGTGTATACATAAGCAGGAATTATTCCATATTGTCTTCTCAATATATCGAAATATAATGGTAATCCGCATCCCTGAGCAATTATTGGAGTTCCAGAACGGGCTGTTCCATGCCATACCATAGGAATAGGACCTTGTTGACCATGTTCCTGTGCCAACTTGTAAACATGATTCATCGCCTCATCATAAGAGTTGAAATTCAATCCATCGCCCTTATATTTGTATCTACCATCAGGAGCACCAAATAATGCTATTTTAAGAGAATCTAAATAGTTAGGTGGGCCAGTTGCCCCGGTACCTTGAGTGTCAATAAAAGCCAATTCTATGATGAAAACATCTCCTTCCATATAACTACGATAATTGGAACTTCCGCCAAAATGCACTACTAATGCAGTTTTTGATCCCATGTCCCTAGCCTGTTGAGCTAATAGTTTAGAATGCAGATGACCGGGATACATGTCTGGATTGGCTAATTTAACTAATGCTAACCTTCCCTCAGGTGCAATTGGACCGTTAGCAGTCGCAAAATATGCATAACCTCCAATCAAAAGAAGTACAGCTATTATGATTATTAACCATTTCATTAATTGATACTCTCCTCAAATTTATAGGATTCTCTTCTACATTAATCCGACATCTTTAGACTTCTTGAATGCTTAAAATAATAATTTAATGTGTTTTATACTGTAACTCTTAGATAATAAGTTAAATTTTTAACCTAAAGCCAACTCATAAATAAGACCCAATAAGGAATTTTCATATAAATATTACAATAACTTTTTTTTTCATACAATAAGATCTTTTGTTTTATTTACTCCTGAACATGTTCTGATCCCATTTTAATCAACTGAATTACATGCTCATCTGCCAGTCCATAGTATGCCATTTTTCCTTCTTTCCTGAATTTAACCAAGTTTCGTTCTCTCAACAGTCTTAGTTGATGTGAAATTGCTGAAGCCGTCATTTCCAGTAGTGCCGCAAGATCACAGACACAGATTTCTTTCTGTGATAAAGCATATAATATTTTCACCCGGGTTGGTTCACTAATGATTTTAAAATCATTAGCTATCCTCTGAAAGGTTTCATCCACCAACATTTTAGATTTTACTAATTCAATAGTCTTTTCATTGATACATTCAATTTCACAAACATCTTCTTCTTTCATATGACAGACCCACTAAAAATGTACGTTTTACTATGCAAATTAACCGGAGATCAGACATCAGTATAAATATTAATTTAAGTGTACTTAGTTGTTCAGATGTTCCTACATAAAAATTTATCTAGAAATTTTAATGTGATTTATTTAATTCTGAGACTTTAATTGCTACATTCATTAATTAAAAATGGATAACTGAAGGAAAATTGAAGTTTGGATTATTACCTGAGAAATTCAATTCGTTGATAGTTATCTTTAATAGTAATAATCTAAGCATTTAGCATGAGAATATTAGAATGTTATCTGATACATTAATGTCAAATTTACCTGCTATTTTTATATCAAATTTATAAACCCCAGATCCTTTGCATAATTGAAAACAGTACTTACTTCCTTATTGAGAGGAATTCGGGAGATATCTGGGTGATTTATAGCACGATAAACCGGATGATACTGACCCATAATATTAACAACGACCCTGTTACTTATATTTTCAGCTATCCATCTTAATAAAGGTTTAGAACAACATTCGACATGATTTGGAAGAACTAGATGCCTAATAATCATGTCACCTGCCTGCCATGCTATCAGATGATTTCTGCCAACTATCTCCATATAATTTGAGACTTTTGAAAGCCTGAAGGCACACTGATTATTACCATACTTAAAATCAGTGAGATAAAGATCCGTAAATCCATCTAATAGTTTTATGGCCTCAGATGAAAGATACATGTTGCTATTCCATACCACAGGGATGTTTTCCTTAACTAGGAGTATGGTGCGTAGGATGTATGGAAGATTAGGTGTTGGATCTCCCCCTACAAAATTAACATTTCGAGAACCTTCCTTCCTCATTTGATCAATGCGTTTGGCTAGTTTTTTCTCGCTTAAACTGATGCCCACGCTTGGCTGTTGACTTATATCCCAATTTTGGCAGTAAACACATCTAAAGTTGCATCCTGAGAAAAAGATAGTGTGACTAGGGACCAATGGCAACTCTTCGCCCAGATGCAGGAATTCAGAAGCAATCAAGGAATCATTAACACCGCATTCACCTTTTTCATGGCTTCTGTCAATTTTACAGGCCTTTTCACAGATTTGACAATGATGGAACATTAATTCAGCAATTTTCACCTTTAGATCAAAATAAGAAAAGATGGGTTTTAGTTCATTTATTGAAGATTGTTCCTGATATATATGGTTGAATTTCTTTCTTAGATGTTCATGCTCTTTCCAGAGGGATGCTTCGTCATTATTATTCTCTGCTTCTATCATTGAAGCTATCTGGGATCTTGATAACTGTTTATTGTTCATTATTGCGTAGTAATCTGAAAGAGCAAGTTTGATGTCTTTATCAGAAAGATTCAAGGTAATCCTCCTAACCAACCACCCTTAAACTAGGAATAATGAGATGAGGAATAATAAATGGTCCGATTTGCCGAGTTTTTTGTGAGGCGGCTGTGGTCTCTTTCAAGGCAGTAAATATGTTTCCTGAAAGCATAGCCTTCTTTATAGGGTAAACTATTTCTCCTTCATCTATTTTAAAGGCATTCATAGCTTCAACTGAGAAATCACCAGATATTGGATTGGCGGTGTGGGCTCCTAGAACATCAGTGATGAAAATTCCATTTTTCACATCAGAAAGTTCCTGGAATTCCCTAAATTTTAGGATTAGGTTGCTCAATCCCACTGCTGGCATGTCTGCATAAGAAGATCGCATTCCATTGCCGGAGCTTTTTATTTTTCCCTTTTTAGCAGTGCGTATGTCATATAAGAAGTTCTGCAGGATGCCATCATCTACAATTTTGGTCCTTTGGCTGGGGGTTCCCTCCCCATCACCTTTGGAAGAGTTAAGCCCACCGTTAACGGTGCCATCGTCGTAGATACTTAGTGAAGATGATGTTATCTCCTTATTCAAACTGTCTTGGTAGATTGATCTGCCTCGCTGGACATTATCTCCGTTAATGGCTTGTGAGAATGTAAAAAGGAGGCCGGCAGCAGCATTATAATCCAATAAAACTGCCATGTCCCCTGTTTCAATGTGTTGACCCCCTCTTGAATCCAGTGCTACATTGCATGCCTTTTCAGCAATTTTTTCTGGATTTATTGTCATTTCTCGGGATGAATCAGATTCGTGGGCGGTGGATACTCCTTCTCCGTCAGGGGCATTCACAGATATGAAAGCTGAGAAGATGGTTGAATCCTCCTCAAAGGTAGCGCCTTCAGAGTTGATGAGAAAGGTTTTATAGTTGTCTGCGGAGAAACCACCAGATGTTGGATGGCATTTTTTCTCCTGAGCTGTGCTTACCATGGACTTCGCCAGGTCAACCGTATCTTCCAGCCCTAAAGTATTAATTTTGCCATCGTAGATGCCTTTAATCTGAGGGTAATCTGATTTAAATGCAAAAGAAAGGTTTTCATCTGGTAGGTTCGCCTGAGCATTCGAAATAGCCTTATCCACAGTTTCCCTGATCCTATGCATCTGGGTGGTGTAAGCGAAGCCCATCTTATTTTCCTTGATAACCCTAATACCTGTCCCTAGAGAGAACATTTCCTTGGCAAAGTCCACTTGGTCTTTCTGGATGGACACATCCACACCCTCATGCATCTCAATATAAATTTCAGCTTTATCAACGTTTTTAATGGCATAATCTAGTGCTTGATTTGCTAACTCATTCATCATGGTAAAAACCTCTCTAATGCCTCTTTAACCCCATCTCCATAAGGTTTTTTTGTTACATAATCAGCCAAGGACTTAAGTTCCTGGTCTGCATTGGCCACAGCCACCTTCAAACCGGCAACTTCCAGAAATTCCAAGTCATTTTCACTATCCCCCACTGCCATGATTTCCTGTCGTTCCACTCCAAAATCTCGAGCCAAACGAATTAAAGAGGAACCCTTGTTCACCGAAGGATCAGTGATGTGGATTGCAAAACCAGAATCATACAATCTGACATCAAAATTTTTTAGGGATTCTTTCAATATTTCCACTTCAATATCTCTCTCAAGAGCTATTTCAGAAACTCTTTGCTCTGAATATTCCACTTTTCGAACAGGATATCTGGCTTCTAGGAATTCGTACGCTTCCTGACATTTTCCGATATCTCCAAGGACGTATTTTCCCTTAGAAGACTTTATTACTCCCCCATTCTCTGCTACCAGGCCACCAGAAGTTCCGAGTAGGATTGATATGGTTTTGGTAGAGCAAAGTATATTACCAGTTACGATTATTACAGGTATACCCCTCTCCTCGGATTCACGGATTGCTTCCAACGAGCTAGGGCATAATCTTCTCTTTCCATCAGTTATAGTACCATCTACATCTACAGCAATCGCTTTAATCAATTTAAATCCACCTCATGAACAAAATAATATTATCTACCTAAATATTTCCTATTAAATCCAGATCAACCAGATAGCTTGATCAGAATTCAACTAAACGAGTAAGAGCTTACAATTCTGAAAGTGATCCATAACGGTAGGCTATATTGCAAGTTCCTTCTTTACTTACCATACATGCCCCAATTGGGTTTGTGGGGTTGCATTCACTCTTGAAGAGCTTACAATCTTCTGGTCTGGCCACTCCTCTGAGAATTGGCCCGCAGATACATCCTGTAGCAACTTCCGTTATATTTTTCACTTTGATGTCAAACTTCTCCCTGGCATTAACATCTGCAAATTCATCCTTAATCTCCAGAATTGAATCCGGAATCATTGGGAAACCTCTCCATTCCTTGCTGGTTATATAATATACTTCATTAAGAAGTTTCTGAGCCTTTATGTTACCTTCTTCTCTCACAGCACGTTTATATTCATTTCGAACTTCTGCTTTACCCTCATTGAGCTGTTTCAGTATGAGATAAATTGAGATCAATACATCCATGGGATTGAATCCTGCTACCACTTGTGGGATGTGGTATTTATCGGAGAAAATCTGGTAAGGTCTGGTTCCAATGATGGTTGAAACGTGCCCTGGTTCTATGAGGGCGTCTAGATTTACTTCTCCTGATTCTATTAAGAATTTTAGGGCTGGTGGGATGAGTCGGTGGCAGGATAGAACTGAAAAATTATTTGGAGGGTTAGATACTATTTCCGATGCAGTAGTGGGTGCAGTGGTTTCGAAACCTGCAGCCATAAAAACCACCTCCCGGCCGATTTTTTGGGCCATTTCTACAGCATTGTTCACACCATAAACCACACGTACATCTGCTCCATCTGCTTTGGCCTCAGCCAATGAGCCCGTTCCGCCAGGAACTCGAAGCATATCGCCGAAAGTGGCTATTGTCACCCCCTGTCTGGCTAGAGAAAGACATTCCTCCACCTCCTTGGCTGGAACACAACACACCGGACAGCCAGGACCTGCGACTATTTCAACTTCAGGAGGCAACATTGATCTTATTCCGTGCTGCATAATGGTATGTTCATGGGACCCGCAGACGTGCATGATTTTCACTGGTCTAGCCAGGTATTCTATGCGTTTCACTATTTCCTTGGAAAGATTCTTCATTATGTCACCTTAGGCTGAAAATTGAATTCCGTTAATGTATTTCATATTTATACTTATATGTGGAAATAGTACATAAAAATGGGTAGTGATTACACATCCATAGAAGCTAAATTTAATGTTAACAACATCATAATTTTAAACCTAATCTATTACTTTATTACTCAATTTAGGACATTTGATAATATTCCACTACATATAAAAACGAATTTCGTGTTTTATAAGTAATTGAAGTATCAAATAGACCTTTACACTTGAAAAAGAATGTTAGAGTTACATTTAAATATTATATGGTCATATCCATCTATTAAGTAATTAAAGTAATATTACCTAAAACTGGATTAGTGGTAAGTAAAATGAAAGTAGCTGTGGTGGGACTGGGTATAGAAGGCATGAATGCCGTGAAATCACTTTTAAATCGTAACTATAATGTCTATGCTTCAGATACCAGTGATAACATTGAATCAGATGTTTTTCCAGGCCTGGATGTTGACTTGGGATACCATGATTTTGATAAAATTCAAAAAGCAGATGCTGTGGTTTTAAGTCCCAGTTTATGGGATCAGCAGATTTTTAATACTATAAAATCAAGTCATAAACTTTTATCAGATGTTCTCACCTCACATAAGTCAATGTTCTCTATAGGAGTAACTGGTACCAATGGGAAAACAACCACCATCTTAATGATCAAGGATATTCTCCAAAAATCAGGCCTGAAAGTTCTTGTTGGAGGGAATGCAGGCGGAGGATTTCAGGGATACACTGAAATAATTCTTAAAGCAGAAGAAGAGGACTATGACGTTATGATAGTGGAGGTCTGTGACATGACCCTAGATTTCTGCGCCCGAAACTTTGACTTTGACTTGGTGTTAGTAACCAACATTGGAAAAGATCACATGGAAGTGCACCAATCCCTGGAAAACTACCTTCAATCTATGGCCCGGTTCGTAAAGGGAAAAAAACTGGTTTTAAACCAGGAAGAAGAGTTCAGTAAAACTTTGGATAAACAAGCGGAAGAAACCTATTCATTTAGTAGGATTCCTCTAAGTCTGAATTTATTTGGGAAGTTCAACCTAAAAAATGCAACAGCAGCAGCAACTGTTGCCGAGATCTTAGGTATTTCAGATAAAAATATAACCGAATCTCTGGAAAGTTTTAAAGGTGTTCCAGGAAGATCCATGATTTTGAATCTCACAGATTCAAAAATAGTTATAGGTAAAACAGACAACGCCGATGCCATAGCTGCTGTACTGGGAGAAGGAGAGTTTAAAGTAATAATATTGGGAACTCCCCGACAAAACGAAACTTGCCGTTATGATATATTAAAGGAAGTTATTAGTACTAATGCCCAAATTGTGGCTCTCTTTCCCGGTTTAGAGGATACTGTAAACCTTTCCCATGCATTTCTTGAGAAAGCAGGATTTGAAGGCAAAATAGTCTCCTTAAATGGGACTGACGAAGTAGTTGAATTCACAAGGGAGTGCGCCCAAAATTATGATGAGGTTTTTATTGGTGGAAATGGCCAAAAGAAGATAATAGAGATTACTGAAAGGTTAAAAGAGGATTTAACACCAGCATAAAAAAAGAATAATGATAAGTTAATATATATATGTTATGGAGGATTATGGAGGATTAAAATGCGTAAATCTTTGACTAATCCATTATTGGCCTTTGGCGTGTTAATCATAGTGATCATAGCTTTCAATTTTATAGGTAACTCAATTGAGGGAAATTTCCCTCCTCAGAAACCCGAAGAAATCGTTGCTCTGAACATCGGTGATACTGTTATGGAAGGAATGAAAGTGGTGGACGACGCTAAAGTAAGGAAAGTTCCCCTTATTTACCATCCTAATTATTTAATGGACTACTTTAATGATAAAAAAATTTATCAGGTTTTAAGCGGTATAACTACCGGATCTATCGAAACACCAATTGATGAGATCACTAGTGCTAGCATATCACGATATGGAATAGCCCAAGGATTTGAGGGTCCAGGATTCATAACAGTACAGAGTGGACATCTGGCAGTTCAGCCCCCAGGAACCTATTTGTGGGGATTTAAAACTCCTACGATCATCGGAGTTAAGACAAAGAACGGATTAGAGCTAAAACAGCAGAACAAAACATTAGGAATTGTTTCATCATCTGATATAAACAATGACACAGTACCTCACAAATATGTTACAGTTAAAAATATAAAAGATTGGTATGCAAAATCAGTAGTTGGTTCAAGCATAAATCTTGACTATGGTCTAGCCAACTTTAATGATGGCCGTAATCCTGTGTCTTCAGACCAAATAAAAAATTATTTTGGATCTGATGTGATTCAATATGTAAAATTATATCCTAACAACTCCCCAGTACTGGCTTACACCACTTCCACCCATCAAAAAATCATCGGTAGTGCAGTTAGCGTGCTCGGATATTATCCACAGTATAACAATGTTGAGAGGGAATACAATGCTAAAGCGTTTACAATTGGTTGGAATGGAACATTCATATCCCCACACAATTCTTCCCATGGGAAAATGTATGTAGGGTTTACTGGAGTTTCTGATCCCACTGCACCACTTGGGTCTGCCTCCCACGGTGTATGTCCGCCAGGTAGAGCCTTGCGAGACGCAGGCTATCAGGCAGGTTTCCCCCTTCCACCTGGAATGGCAGATGGCGAGCTTTCAGTGCTGTTTACGACCAACCCCACCACCACCATAGCCGTCACAAACACCAAGAACTACCCAGTGAAAATCAAAATGTGGACAGAAGGAAGCGGAACCAGCATGAGGATATACTGCAATATCGTGCAGCTACTACCATAAAACTGATTGAAGTTCTCCGAAAACCTCCCAAAAATATTAGGAGCCAGATGAAAACTGTTTCAGCAATTATAACTGCCGCTGGGAAAAACAGGCGAATGATGGCAGACCTTCAATCCAGAGGAATGGAAATACGGCACAAACTACTTCTTGAGTTATACGGAGAACCAATTCTAAATTTAACCATCAAAAGAGCACTTAAAACCAGCGCTAATAATTGCATCGTGGTTCTGGGGCATTTTCAGAATGATTTAATTCCAATCCTTGCAGAAATATCCAATGAGAGACTGAAAGTTGTTGAAAACCCCGAAGTAGAAGTGGAACTATCACAAACTCTATTAAACGGTGTTTTAAATTGTGAATCTGATTTTTGTCTGTGTCTTGCCGGTGACCAGCCTATTATAACCACCGAGACTATGCAAAAATTGATTGATGCTATCCTAAAGAGTCCTGAACCTAAAAAAACTGTTACAATCCTTGCCCGCGGAAGAATTGGCTATTTAAATTCCGCCAAAGGTTTGGGCATGCCCTTCGCTTGTCACAAAGATCTTCTGAAGAAGTATCTTGCAGGTCAAGAGGACAACTTGAACCCCATTCTGCAGGGAATGATAGCTAATAACGTTATTTTTTACGGTATACCTACGAAGAATGAGCTGGAACTGGTGAATATCAACAGATATGATGATTACCTTTACGTGAAAACCAAGCTAGAGCATCAAAAATGACATAATTTTAAATCTAAAAGTAATATTACATCTTCAGATGGCTCTTTCAAGCATAGCTGACTTCCTTAAAAAAACCTGGAAAATAAGGATATATAAAAATGAAAAGGATTACTAAAGAACCTTGGTTTGGTAAAAGGCGTGGGATTGGGCTTCAACCCAATTACTTGGCAAGGATGGGTACTTACACTAATTTTGGTATTAATCCTTCTTCTTGATTCTTTGTACTTCCACAAAACCATTCTATTCGGAATTATTCTTATAATATCAATAATATGCTTTCTCATTGTGGCTTTAATAACAAGTGAATACTTTGGTAACCCTCAAGATGAAGAAGAAATGATTTAAAGGATTTATGTAATTTTGGTTTGTGCCTGTTTTTCCCTCCTACTCCAGCATGGTGGGGTTTTATCGGGTTGCCATGGTTTAATCTCATATTGCTTAAATTTGTAGTAAAATAAATTAACCTGCCGGTAATCATCATTCACTCCTCTCTTAAAATCATTATAAGCCTCTTGGATAATCTGGGCTGCGTGCATCCACCTCATCTGTGGCGTGATCGCTGCAATCCTTCGTTCAGTTCTATCAAGATACTTAATTCTATCAAGATACATGGCAAATTGTAACTATAATATACCCTAGTGATGGTGATTGTGTAAGAGCACCAGAAAAGAAATTCAAAAAAATTATTAGCTCCGGTTAATAATATCCTTATGGTGATAAAATATGAAAGTTAAATACGCTACAATTGGGGTTGCGGATATGGGTGAGTCAATTAAATTTTACACAGAAGTTATGGGACTTGAAATAGATAGCCAAATAAATCCCCGCCCTGGATTTACTATCACATTTTTGAAAGGGGAAGGGGATGCTATGATTGAACTCATTGAAACCCCAGAAAAGGGTTTGTTGTCGGTGGGTATGGAAATTGAAGACATGAACACTACAGTGAAAGAACTCAAATCCAAGGGAGTGGAAATCATCCAAGAACCAAGATCTATACCTGATGGTACCATAATTGCCTTCTTACAAGATCCAAATGGAGTCCAGATAGGACTAATTCAACACCATTAAATCCCCATTTTTTTAAATATAATTTTGTTTATCACCCTTTTCTTGGACCTGGCAGACCTCCCACCTAAACTCACACACCAACTAAGTGACGAAACCAGACCCGGGCGTTTCAAGAACTATTTGGGTGTAAATTGGGTCAAATTTTGGCATTAATTTTTATATATAATTGTTAATAACTATGCGTGGAAATTGATATTGAAATGGAGCCCAAAACTAACATCTTCCTTTTTTTTACTATATCAATTTCCATAACTCTAAAAATTAAAATTATTAGGAGGAGTTTGTATTGAATAAAGTCCCAGTTTTAATTCTAGTTTGTTTACTTGCAGTTGGTGTTGTGATGGCTTCGGGTTGTACAAGTATGCAAAATAAGACAACCAATATTACGCAAAAGGCTCAACAAATAAACCAAACAGTACATGAAAAAATAAACAATACAATTAATGTGACGAATACTGCAAAAAATATTGTTAATAATATTAAGCAGAAAACCGGTATTACCTACTGACCTCTAATTTCTGATTATATACACGATAGAAGTCAATACCTTTATTATAAATTTTTTGTAACCCTAATTTTAATTTTTATTTAAAATTCATTTATTTTGTTTAAGATTTTAAGGTTATCAAATGATCTGGAGGCAGTTAAAATTAAATATAAATGGATATTATCGTTTTTAATACTATTTACTCTGACATTAAGTTTAAATTCGGGCTGTGTAGCTGCAGCAGGGAATTTCACTACTACACAGACCCATAGCACAAATTTTATCATAG
>Ga0209048_10006067_pt1 | contig 11342 bp, 8 predicted proteins | sample FrelakmetCRP12CR_FD_187146 | JGI IMG/M metagenome (GOLD analysis project Ga0209048, IMG submission 187146) | Freshwater lake sediment microbial communities from the University of Notre Dame, USA, for methane emissions studies - CRP12 CR (SPAdes)... | ecosystem: Environmental > Aquatic >... | reverse complement strand
TCCACCTTCCAGAGGATAAGCGAATACATTTTAACTCCTGAATGCAATTTTTTGAATGCCCGCGTGTGTCAAAAAAGCGGGGTTTTCGGTCAGACACTAGATAGCAATAAATAGACAAAAAAAAGAATATTATCACCGACGCAACACTAACAACAGTTATTACCACGGGATGACGATAAACAGAAATCACAGCAGTAGAAATATTGTCAACATTAACCTGCGTGAGGCCAGCGTGATTCGGTCGTGAAGGAAGCTTTCGACAATCTTGCGTTACCTCATTAAATCTCGAATAAGCTACGGGCAGGATTAAAACTTGGGGCCGAATTATATTACTATCTGAAGTGAGTTCATTACCCAAAGTAAACATGCGGGTATAACCATTTATCACCTTACGCCTAATTTCGCTCGGTAGAATCAGTTTAACCTTCGCATCGCTGAAGTTCAATCCATCGATCATAATTGACAGCAGACGAATGTCTCCACTCTTGGGGTCAATATCAGAAGGACGTACATATTTAGACGAAATCAAGCGAACAGTTTGATCCCCTCCCTGTATGTCAAAAGTATGCTCAAAACGATTACCATTAACGGTAAAAATATCGCTCACTACAGAGCTACTGTCGCTCGGGCTAACAAACCAAAGCGATAAATCGCCTGCGCTAACAACTTCACCCAGATGGCCTCGAACCGTAGCATGATAATAACCTATTTCCGATTTGGGAAGATGAATTAGATTATCTTTGATAAGCCAGCCATCACCCGCCGCCAGACTTCCTTTATCTGTGCTCGCATAGTCGAAAGAGGAAAATGATGAAACAATCTCTGAATCGCTCTGCTGCAGAATTCGAGGTCCAAAAATATTACCCGGAGCTACGAGAGACAACCCAGACAAAGCCACAATGATGCTCAAAAGCACGATTTTCAGTCCTGAAGAAGTGATCATTTTCTCGAGTATGAGGCACAACAAAACCGCCGAAAAGAGCCCCACAAATGCGAGTAAGCGGTAGGGGAGTTGAGTTGCAAAAAAAAAGCGCGGCAGGTAAACCCAAATATTAAAGGGGCTGATCGATAGGGGTAGAAATAAAACCAGGATCGCAAGAGAAGCCACGACTACCATCCTTAGGCTGTTATTGTATTCACTGGTGATTTTACGAAAGAGGAGTATTGATAGTCCGATAACAGGCAGTACCCAAATTGCACCGGTGAAATAATAATGAGTGCCATCGGCGCTAAATTTATTTGGGAATCCAAGAAATCCAGAAAGGGAGGTTAGATACGCTGCGTCATATGGTGTTTTTAGGGTGAAATTTGAATTAAAATCACCCAATGAAATAAATGCCGGATACCATTGAAACGAGGAAATTGCAAGGCCAAACAATATCCCTGCAATCAAAATGGCAAAACGGCGATATCGATACTCAATAGACATCCATAGGCTGACAATTGCTAATACCAGACCAATGACGAACCCCCAAAGTAGGAAAATAGGATGTGATAATGCCAAGAAAACAATACCCAGGGCGGTCAGTAGAACTGGCAGCAAACATCCCTTTCCTGTAATTGCATACACATATCCCATAAAGAGAAAAGGTAGCAATCCATGGGCGCATGCCTCAGGTATTGCTACTCGCCCATACAAGTTTGTTTGAATATATGGAAAAAATATGTATGCACAGCAAGCGATAATTGAACTGATCGCAGATACACCAATTCGTTTAAGCGAGAAAAAGAATGCCATCAATCCAGCTGCACGGCATAGTGCAACACCTAATATGACTGAGTTGACTGCCGGAAAATGGAACCAGAGACCAACCTGAGAAACCGCTGACGACAAGAACCCATAAAACTGATAGACCGGAATGTCCGGAAGACTTACAGGATGTGGTTGTAGTCTTGGAATATATTGACCTTGTTGGAGAGCCTCCCGAAAATTTAAGGCTAATGCAACATGCCGTGCAAGATCTTCATTCGGCGTGTGAGGCAGGCCTCTCTGGAACAGGAGTTGGGCGCAGGATACGACGGCTATTAATACCAAGATGATGATAACTCGTAACATTTGTGAGTCTTTCAAAAGCTAATAAACTAATTGAATTTCTTAGATGCTAAAGTATAATAGACCTTCCTCACTACTTGTCTAAATTTGCTATTGGGGATTATATGCGCATGTTTTGTTATGAATCTTTTCGGTGAAAAAACAGCAGGGAAAATTTTATCAACAAGGTTCGAAACAGCTCTATTTGTTTCCGGCAAATCAACTTCATGGCTCGATATATTCCATATCCTATAAAACTTATGCTTTATCAAATTGCATATTAATCGTTTATAAAAAGATGTTTCTCTTGCATAGTTCCAAAAAACATCTGCATATTCCATGCTTGGATTGGTCCAAGGCTTATTCGAACCGGCAAAGTGATAAATAAATGGATTGATTACAGATATTTTTGCTTGTTCGTCCGCCATCATGAATACCTTTCTATGCGGAACAACTATGTATTTATTGTCCAATTCCTGATAATTATTTTCAAAAACAATATTAAGAGTATCCTGATCAGGTGTTAATATTACTTCCGCACCGCATTCCTTGACCTTTTCGAGCAACTTATTGGTAATATCATTTTCCCTCCATTGTTGACAATCTAAAACAAGCAAACCAGATTCAAAATATTTATGTGTTTCAGACAGATTCAATCGTTTGTGAAAGCTCAGTATTTCATCTTTATTTGGATTCAAGTATCCGAATGTGTATGGGACAGCGCCAATAGCAAATCCATTCAAATCTTCGTTATATAATTCTGCAACATCTCCATTAAATATCACATCTACATCAGAATAGATAACCTTATCCAATTCAGGCTTCAACTCGGGAATCAGAAAACGATTATACATATCTATTGTAAAATGTAATCTGGTAGGAAATTCATGAAACTGAGTCTTTGTGTCAATTTTAACAAATTCAACAGAAAACCGAGGATATTTCCGTTTTATTTTCACAATCTCTTTAATATTTGAATCAGATATTCCACCGTCAAGGATATAAAAATCAATAAAGGAGTCCGTATGATTCATGACTGAGCAGATAGTTGTTGCAACATAAGGTGCGTAATTGTCATCGCTGGAAAGAAATATTGGTATGTTGGATGCTTTATCTATCGTTTGTTGTTGGATTTCATTGTGGTTATTATTTTTAGGAAATAAGAAAGAAGGTTTTCTTTTGAAACCGGTTATTTTGAAAATATCGTTCAGTCTGCTGCTCTTTTCGCATTTAGTTACTTTATTCTCCAAATCCAACACGATTTTATCAATATCTATATTTCTTATTCTGTTCTTAAAAGCAAATCTCTTGAATTGTTTTGGAAAATTAGCAGGTACATTCAATTCATACATTATATTCTTTGCCTGTTCCAAATCTGAGAAAGCAAAGAAAACAGAATAATTCTTAGTATATATCATCGCTATCTCATCGGAATGCTCAGTTGTGCAACCCAAGCCACCTAGCCTGTACGTAGCCATTTCGAAATTATTGTAAACTGACTTGTAATCTTTCAAAATGAGCCTAATTATCAAATCATAATCCGCAGCCATTGTAAACGCTTCATCAAATCCAGTTTCTGACCGTATGACAGATGTTTTGACAAACATTGTCGGATGACCAAATGGCATAGTATAGATGAATTGGTCTATTTCGCCCTTTGAAATATATCGCTCTGAATCACCAGTTACTATAAAATTAGCGTATGAAAAATCAGCCTTTTGCCTTTCAAGACTTTCAATTGATAAACGGACTGAGCTATGATTATGATAGAAATCATCAGAATGCAAGAAAGCAAGATATTTACCACCAGCGAGCTTTATGCCTTTATTCATTGCATTATAGATCCCGGAATCGGGTTCGGAGATATATGTTATCCATCCCATATTAGCATATTGTTTTATCAAATCGATCGTGCCATCTGTCGATGCACCATCGACAATGATATGCTCAATATTCGTGTATGTTTGTTTGTGGACTGACTCCAAACATTGCAGAAAGAATTCCTTTCGACCAGAGTTTATCAGATTAAATGTAATTGTAACTATAGTAACCAATGGTCTTTCTATGTGTATCATCAATTTGCTAAGAACTTTGATTAATAAATGAAGTAAAAACAATAATAAGGGAGGTAAAAGTGTTACCTTTATCTAATTGGAGAGTCAAGAAACTTATATAAGAAACTCAATAATGATTATCCCAAAACATCATTTTAATTTGTTGTGAGTAATCTTGAAAGTTTCTTTCGGAATCTAACCTCTGGAAGCCCGTTTAATTTCGCAAGTTTCGCCTGGGTTGATTCCAATAAATCATTTTGTCTGGCTACCAATTGGAGGAGCTTTTCCATCTGATTAATTCTTCCTGCTCGATCTTCCTCTGATTCTTTTAAAAGATGGGTGAGTTGGTTAATCTGGCCCAACCGGGCAGCGCGGTCTTCCTCTGATTCTTTTAAAAGATGGGCGAGTTGGTTAATCTGGTTCAACCGGGCAGCGCGATCTTGTTCCGATTCTTTAAAAAGTCGGGAGAGTTCCTCGATGTGTCTAAACCGGGCATTTCGATCCGCCTCTGATTCTTTTAATTCTGCATACAAATCAAGTAGAGCCAAAATAATTCGCCCACTAGGATGGAGACATAATGCTTTTTCAATTTCAGATGAATCGTGCGAGGGAATAGGTAATCGACTCACAATCAGAAACATATCGTATTGATCGAAAATCGGCGGCTCAAATTGCAGGTAATCGGCCCCCAGACGTCGGAAGAATTCGCGGATGGATTGCTCGCTGAATAAATACAAGTGCTCGTTGGCTTTCAACACCCCAAGGAAGCAATCTCCCTGAGCCACCATCTCGTCATAGGTTTTACCCTCCAGGTACCTAGGGGTCTGGATGGTCATGGCTCCCTCTGACTTCAACAAACCCAAGCAGTGACGCATGGTGCCAACTGGATCGGGCAGGTGCTCCAGTACATCTAACAAGGCAATCATGTCCTGCGTGCCAAGCTCGATCTGCTGGTCCTCTACAGGACCCAGTAACATTGGAACATCAAAGGTCCGGCGAGCATAATCCACAATCCATGGGCTCATTTCCAGACCTATCGCATCATAACCTGCCCAGCGCAGGAGGGCGACAAACCCGCCGTGAGCACTGCCTAATTCCAGCAGATGGGCAGGGGGGAGTTTGAATCGGAGTATGGATCGTAGCCAGTGTAGACAGCGCTCCGAGAGATCCGCGCGTGCTCGATCCACGATATTGGGGAAGCTGAGGTCCCTCTCCTGGTGTGTGAACCAATATTCGCGTCCGTAAAAATCACGCTGATCATCAATTATCGGTAAGACAGGTTGCGGCGATGGAAACTTTGAGACCAACGTTTCACAAACTGGACATTTCCGATATTCAGGCGAAAAAGTTATTAGCTCTAAATTTCCACACCAACAACGAGATATTTCATTCATCATTTTCTAATTACGTTACTCTCTTGAGATATAACTTTGTCCAACTGGTTATGTATAAAAATGGTAAAAAGTAGTATAAAAAGCGACTAAAACTTCCTTGCCAAGAAGACCGCTCCACTTCCGACGGATAAATCTCGCTCCATGTGCATGATCCCAGAAAGTATATCCCTAAACCCTCGTGGAAAACCAGGGAGGCCGGCCAAAAAGGGATAAATTGTGTCGCCCATTTCCCCAACTTCCCTGGGTACATGCCAGAGATGATCTATGAACAAAAAGAGGCGGCCGGTCATTTCCGGCAAGATAGGAATGTACCCTCTTATTTGGAATCCAGCTTTTTTGAGATAGTCGGCCCATTCGGCTACCGGAAGAGGATTAACCAGATGATGATACCCTTCGTACTCAGCCTGCAAAACTTGGGCTCGTCCTGGATCGCCTGCCGAAGCTATCAGCAGTGGCAATGTAGACCACTCAACCATTTTTTCTGTGACCACGCTGAGAACGAAGACCGCGTCCGGCCGTAAACAATTATGAATTTGTTCTAAGACTTCGGTCAGGTGGTCCATGTGTTCCAGAGAACAGTTTGCAAAAGCGGAGGCAAACCTTTTCGGGGGAAAGGACATTTCAAAGGCAGGGGAATTAATGACCTCACGATATACTCCTGATTGACGTGCAATCGCTACGATATCAGGGTCTATATCCACCCCTATAACGTCCTTTACATAAGGCCAAACCAGCCGAAAAAAGCGTCCGTCGCCACAGCCGATGTCCAATACCGGTTCAGGCAATTCATAGCGCTGGTAGGCCGCGTATTCCCATGATCTCCAAGTGGTCATGGAAGGAATGTGCGGATAGAGCCGGCAGACTGCATCATAGCCAGCTAAAACTTCGTCCGGAGTTAAATAGTTCTGGTCCACTTTGAAATCTTTTGCATTCGATCTATCCTTCCAGTGATTGAGCCTTTTCTCATACCCTTTCACCTATGATCGTCGTTTGAGAAGAACCAGTTGGTTTGGAGCTCCAGAACTCCGTGAAAAGTCCGCCAACTCGGATGTCCCACGACCCAATGTAAACAGCCTTCCAAATAATCATAATATTCCTGGCAAAATTCCAGGGCACAGGCTGTAGCTCCGATGGACACCATATATTCTCCTTGGAAGAAAGAACAAGAAAACTCAATTCGCGCCCTGATAATGTTTCCTCGATCGGACGACAACTTTTTCCTGGTCGCCATATAGCTATTCTGACCAAAAACCACCGTACCAAAACGGTCGGTAACTTGAAAGGTGACTGCTAAATCGTTTACGTCCTGATTGGCCCGAAAGTAGATTTCCAGAGCCATCGGATCTCCGGTCAGAAAGCTGGTGCTTTCTTTTCCGTATCCATTCAACGAGGCGAAGCCAACAATCTCTACTTTATGGTTACCAATGCGCAAGCCATTAAAATTATCCACCTTTTCCCGATATGACGGAGGGGTTTGAGTCAATATTGGGTTTGGAGATACCTGTTTTTCGCTTCTCACCGTTGCTTCGGTTCGCCCCACCTTGGGCAAAAATTCCGCCCCTACCTGTTTGGCATAATAATAATCTACAACCTCTATGGGATTTCCCACTTTAATTACTTGGCCTTCATCCAGGAGGATAACCCAATTACAAAATCGGAGGATAGCCTGCATGTCATGGGAAACCAGGACGAAGTTTTTCCCCTCTTTCCGCTTCTCTTCAAAATATTGAAAACATTTTTGGGAGAATTTGATATCCCCAACCGCCAGGGCTTCGTCAACTATAAAAATATCTAGATCTATCCCTTTCAAAACTGAAAAGGCCAGACGGACGTACATCCCGCTGGAATAGAGTTTCACCGGCTGGTCCATAAATTGGCCAATGTCGGCAAAATCGGCAATTCCGTCAAAAAGATTGTCCATCTCCTCCCGGTTGAACCCCAGGATGGATCCGTTTAGATAAACATTTTCCCGGCCAGTGAATTCCGGGTTGAAACCACTGCCCAGTTCCAAGAGAGCGGCTACCCGGCCGTTGACCTGTACTTCACCGGTAGTAGGAGTCAGAGTGCCAGCGATAATTTGCAGCAATGTGCTTTTGCCACAGCCGTTACGACCAATAATACCTATGGCTTCTCCTTTTTTTGCCTCAAAGGAAATATCTTTGAGCGCCCAGAACTCCCGGCTATAGGTCCTGCCGAATCGCCAGAATAATTGTTCCTTCAAACGATCCTTCGGTTGATTGAATAATCGATACATCTTACCTACATTGCGGGCAGAAATTATAATGTCATTATTTTCGTATTGATTTGGCATGGAATATTATACTTATGAGAGGCAGATCATAGATTGCTTTCAAATTAAACGACATCGGCAAAGCCGGACTTGGTTTTCATGAACCACATGTATCCTATGACAAAAATTGCCAGGGATATGAATACCTGGATAAACCATCCTCCCGGGTCCGGCAGGCGATTCCAGATGAGTACGCACCTGAAATTTTCCAATATGCCCGAAAGAGGGTTGATCTGCAGGGCAAACCGATACTTTTGGGGTATGGCCTCAATCGGATAGAAAATGGGAGACATAAAGAATAAAATCTGGGTGATAATGCTGACGGCGTAGGCCGTATCCCGCAGAAATACTCCCAAAGAGGCCAAGATCCAGGCCAGCCCCAGAGTTAAAAAAAGTAAAGGGAGAAGTACCAAAGGCCATAATAAAATCAAAGGGGAGAGCGATCCCATAATTAACAGGTTCCCCACTATTAGAATGGCTAGACTGATTAGACCGTGAAAGATAACAGATCCCAAGGCGCTTACGGGGAGGATTTCCAAAGGAAAGATCACTTTCTTGACATAATTGGGATTGGCGATAATGAGTCCAGGGGCCCGATTAACCGTTTCAGAAAAGATATTGAAGGCAATCAGGCCGGCAAAAAGGGTGATGGCAAACTCCCCCAGGTTGACTTCGCCCTGGGGCCTCCAGCGGGCTTTGAAGACGATTGAAAAAATAAAAGAATAAATCATTAACATTAAAAGAGGATTTATAAATGACCAGATCAGACCGAGAAAGGAGCCTTTATACCTTCCCTCCACATCTCTTTTTACGAATTGGCGCAAAAGATCCCTGTGCTGGTAAAGGTTATAAAAGGGGCCCACGGGATTAAGAAATCGCACCCACCAGATTGAGGGGGTATTCAAACGCTGACCCGAAGATTGATAGAGCCGTCGCGAATCTCCAATCAGCCAATTCCCGTAATAAAAAATCCCCAGAAAAATAAGAGCTGCCCCGGCTGACATAATCAGGCCGCCCCACAGGGGAATATTCTCAGAAGACAGATTCAAGATGGATTGCCATCGAAGGGTGTTCCACAACCCGAATACGACCAAAAAGGATATTATAAATACGGTCGTATTTTGTTTAATACTTGCTTTTTTCATCGACTTGGCTGTCTCAGTAGCCCCATTTTTTTATCTTTTCAAGATCGATCCGGACCATAGGACGGGCCAATTCATCAAATTTTACTTTAGGCGCCCAGCCCAATTTGGCCTTGGCCTTGGCCGGGTTGCCCATGAGGACATCCACTTCCGTGGGGCGATAATAAACGGGGTCTGTTTTGACCAGGGGTTTTCCGGTGGCGATGACAAAATCATCCGGTTCCAAAAGCAATTCGGTTAGATAAGACCCATCCTGGCCTGTGACTCCGGTGATTAAGGTTCTTTTTTTATAAGTCATATTCTCTTAACTTTCAAATATTTGCAGGGAGGTCTAAGTCAGGGCAATTTTCCCCTGAGAATGATGATCCAAATCGCTCTGCACCATCTCTCGGACCAGTTCTGAAAAAGGAACAGTGGGCTCCCAGCCCAGGACCCTTTTGGCCTTGGAATAGTTTCCTTGGAGGATCATGGTTTCAGCCGGCCGGTAAAAAGCAGGGTCAACCTCTAAATGGTCTGCATAGTTTAACGATAAGAAGGAAAAGGCCTTGTCCAGAAATTCTCGAACTGAATGACATTCATCGGTGGCAATAACATAGTCTTCGGCCTTCTCCTGCAGCATCATCCACATGGCCCTGACATAGTCCCGGGCATGCCCCCAATCTCGGCCTGCCTCCAGATTCCCCAGCCTTCATTTATGATTTAATCCGATTGGCCGGATTTCTCCCGGTACCACCGATAGGTACCTTCGATTCCTTTTTGGAAATCTATTTTATGATGCCAACCTATCTGATGTAAACGCCTTACATCCAGAAGCTTTTGCGGGGTTCCATCCGGTTTCGTGGCATCAAAAACCAAATTGGCTTCCGGAAAGACAATGGACTTGATCAATTCCGCCAGTTCCCGAATGGTCAGATCCTCGCCTGTTCCTACGTTAATATGAGGAACGTCATTATATTTTCTCATCAAAAAGAGGCAGGCGTCAGCCAGATCATCTACCTGGAGGAATTCCCGGCGAGGGGACCCGGAACCCCAAATAATCACCGCGTTCGTCGTTCGGTGTTCGTCGTTCGGCGATAAAAGCCGGTTGGTTGCGTCTGAAGGGATGCCCAGGGGACCTTTTAATTCCGGTGGGATGGGACCAAAAAGGGCTTCGTCTCGAGTAATGCTCTCGAGGTCACCCTTCCAGGCCATTTTTGCCAAATGAAATTTTCGAATTAAGGCTGGTAAGACATGGGAACTTTGGAGGTCGAAGTTATCGTTAGGGCCGTAGAGGTTAGTGGGCATGGCCGAAATGAAGTTACAGCCATACTGGCGGCGGTAAGACTGGCAGAGCTTGATTCCGGCTATTTTGGCGATGGCGTAAGGTTCGTTCGTCGGTTCGAGTATATTTGTCAGAAGGAACTCTTCTTTCATCGGTTGCCGGCATTCCCGAGGATAGATGCAAGAGCTGCCGAGATAAAGGAGCTTACTGACACCATAAACATAGGCCGCATGGACCACGGTGGCGTGGATCATCATATTGTCATAGATAAACTCAGCCGGTCGGGTGGCATTCGCCCAGATACCGCCAACGGTACCGGCCACCAAAAAGACATATTCGGGCCGATTGGCTCGAAACCAGTAATTGACTGCCGCCTGATCGCGTAGGTCGAGTTGGTCACGGGTGGCGGTCAGGATATTCGTAAATCCCTCCTTTTTAAGGAGTCGGAGAATGGCCGACCCTACCAGACCCCGGTGACCGGCCACATAGATTTTTGCATCTTTGGGTATTTTTTCCATGTTCAAGTAACCTATAGAAATTGAGGGAAAACTTTCCTCTGCTTTGGGTAACTTAGGTTCTTAGATTTTCCATGTTTATAATTGTTGTAGCGCCTTCATCTTACAAATCCGATTTGCCCGCATATGCCACGCATCATCCAAGAGCCTTGATTAACGGAAATCTTTGATTAATTCATAAAAATAAATTTCGGATGATATCAGGGTTCAGAAATTGAAAAATCGAGTTAGTGGTAGGGAAATCCTACCTATTGCCGGTTGATTTCCCTGGACCCGGAGGGCCGATTGGCCCCTTACCTATCCGGAGGCCCCTCTTAAGCCATCGCTTCCTGGGCTTTTTTCCTCTCGGCTGACAGAATCCCTCCGAATTTGCGGGACGTTCTTGAATTAGTTGAATTACTATTAAAATCGATTCTTAACTACACTATCATTTTTCCTGTGTTGTCCGCGCATAACGCTTTGCAAGCTGCGCGGCATAGGCCAGAACCCTAGGGACCACAGCCAGCAACTTTGGCGTAAGTATTGACACAGACTGATAAATTTCTGGAAGCCGGTCCGCCCCTGGCATTGTCGTTGGCCCTTGAGCCAAACAGGTAGATGTTCGCCTCCGGATCAACCTCCGTAATGGCTTGCCGTATGGCCTGATGTTCGGCC
>Ga0209048_10006066_pt1 | contig 11342 bp, 10 predicted proteins | sample FrelakmetCRP12CR_FD_187146 | JGI IMG/M metagenome (GOLD analysis project Ga0209048, IMG submission 187146) | Freshwater lake sediment microbial communities from the University of Notre Dame, USA, for methane emissions studies - CRP12 CR (SPAdes)... | ecosystem: Environmental > Aquatic >... | reverse complement strand
ACTCAAGACTAAAACTGTCCCCGAAAAGGAATTACAAAAGGTTAAGAATCAGATTAAGGCTGATTTTATAAGAAATCTAAATTCCAATTCCGGACTGGCGAACCTGTTGTCTTATTTTGAGGCTGTAACCGGCAGTTATGAGTATATAACGGATCATATCAAAGTAATCGAACGAGTCACATCTGATGATATTATGCGCGTGGCAAAGAAATATCTTACTCCTGATAACAGGACTGTAGCGAAGCTGGTCTACAAGAATTAGATATATGAATAATTTGATTTCGCGTCTCATATTGATCTCCATTTTACCATTGTGCCTTTCGTACGGCACGTTCTCCTATGCAGCGGAACACGCCCGTCTCCCAATGCCAAAACCGGATGAGCTCAAATATCGCCCAATTCATTTCGTACTACCCGGGGCAGAAAGGGTGCTTCTAAATAACGGTATCATCGTTTATATATTTGAGGACAACGAACTCCCTCTCCTAAATATATCAGCCGTCATTAGAACTGGCTCCAATTACGACCCCATGGGAAAGGAGGGGCTCGCGGAAATCACAAGCACGGTTATGCGGACAGGAGGAACTAACGCTCTCACTGGCGACGCAGTTGACGAGGCCTTGGATTTCTTCGCCGGTTCACTTCATATCTCCATGAACCGTGATTCTGGGTCTGTCAATCTTTCCATTCTCAAAAAAGATTTAGACGAAGGACTAAATATCTTTTCTCAGATAATCACAAAGCCGGCCTTTGAAGAAAACAAACTGAAACTGGCAAAGAATTTGCTAATCGAAGAACTCAGGAGAATAGCTGATGATCCCAAGAAACTTGCCTTCAGGGAATTCAAGCGAGTTCTTTACCAGAATAACCCGGCCGGGAGATTTCCTTCAAATACGTCCGTGACAAACATCAGGAGAGATGATCTGATAGAATTTCATAGACAATTCTTCTATCCGGAAAACATCATGATATCGATCGCGGGAGACATTTCGAAGGAAGAGGCTGTCGCCAAAATTAAGCAGTATCTTGGATCGTGGAATGAGTCCAGGAAGTATAATGTCGTTCCTCCCATACCTACAAAGCAAAAAGGGCGTTTTTATTTTCTTACGAAAAATACTCCTCAGTCTATAATCATCTGTGCTAATTTGGCACCGGGAAAGAACGACCGAGACACATATCCTTTTGAGGTCTTTGATTTTATAGTCGGAAGCGGCGGTTTCAAGTCCCGAATCTTTCAGGAAATAAGAAATAACCGGGGGCTCGCGTACAGTACGGGGAGTTTCTATACCAATAGAAGCGAATACGGAGTTTTTGGTGCCTATGCAATGACAAAATCTGAATCGACGGCCACAGTGATTTCACTCCTGCGGTCGATCGTACAAGATGCCAAGACAAAATCAGTTGATAAAAAAGAGCTTGCATGGGCGACAAAGTCTATTAATAATAATTTTATTTTTTCTTTTCAATCTGCAGATCAGATTGCGCGCCAGCAATTGATGATTGAATACGACAAACTACCTACCGATTATCTCGCAACCTATAGAGATAAGATAGGTGAGGTTAAGCCGGAGGATCTGAAAAAAGTGGCTATTAAATATCTCTCAGCAGATGAAACCGTAACCTTCATTTTAGGCAATGAAAGCGCTTATAGTCAGGTACTTGCTACCTTCGGAAATATTTCCAGGATAGAGGATCCGTTTTGAGTGATATGAAGCCATTGGAAAGAATTATAAGACGGATCGATTCCTACAGGGATGCCATGATCTCCATGCAATTCGATCTGACAGCCATTCCCGCCATGTCTCCCGATAATGGCGGTGACGGAGAATTTAATAAAGCTCAATTGATTTTGAAATATCTCAGTGTGATGAATTTCCCTAATGTTTTTCAAATCAACGCACCGGATAGCAGGACATCCTCCGGTATCCGGCCCAACCTCGTCGTTACAATACCTGGTAACAATCCCCGAAGGACTGTCTGGATTATGACACATATGGATATAGTGCCACCTGGAGAACTCAAATTATGGGATGAAGATCCTTTCAGATGTCATTTAAAGGACGGTAGAATCTATGGGAGGGGCACGGAAGATAATCAGCAGGATATCGTGTCATCTATATTTGCAGCCAAGGCCTTCTTGGATGAAGGCATTGTGCCGGAATGTACAATTAGCTTAGCATTCGTTGCTGATGAAGAAACGGGAAGCCGCTTCGGTTTATCATTCATCCTGCAAAATGAAAAGAATCCTTTTCGTAAAACGGATATCATAGTTATTCCAGATTCTGGAAACGAAGACGGAACAATGATTGAGATAGCGGAGAAAAGTATCCTATGGCTGCGCTTCAAGACAATCGGCAAACAGTGTCATGCCAGCAGACCTGGCCTTGGTAAAAACGCATTTCAGGCGGCATCTCATCTTGTAGTCTTGCTCGATAGACTTCATCATATTTTCGATGCTTCTGATCCATTTTATGAGCCCCAGACAAGTACCTTTCAACCTACAAAAAAAGAATCCAATATCCCTAACATCAACACCATTCCAGGAGATGATGTCTTCTATATCGACAGCAGGGTCCTTCCTCAGTATAACCTAGCCCACGTCCATCATGAAATCAGGGAGATGGCAAATGAGATCGAAGGGCGATTTGATGTATCCATCGAGATCACTACAGTTCAGGAAGTTCAGGCGCCACCTCCAACACCGCATGATGCCCCCGCTGTTACAGCCCTTAAGGAAGCCATCGGACAAGTTTATAATGTGGAGGCAACTCCTCAAGGAATAGGCGGGGGAACTATTGCTGCAATTTTTCGTGAAAAGAACTACCCTGCCGCCGTGTGGTCCAAGATGCAGCATACAGCCCATCAACCCAATGAAAACTGCCTCATTTCCAACATGGTGGGAAATGCCAAAGTATATGCCAATCTGTTTTTGCAAAGGCAATGAATGCCGAGACTAAAAATGATTGCAATTGAGAGAATCGCATGATAGCATTAAATATACTTATCGCCTGCTTAAGGAGTAGCATCCATAATTATTCAGCAATTTACGGTGAGGTAGCCTATTCACTTGAAGCAAACGCCCGATTTTAGTTCGGTTAAGAAGATCGGCTTTACAGACAACAACCTCTTGAGAAGCCTCCTGGGTGAACACGACAGGAACATAAAACTCCTTGAAAAATTTGAGCCTGTGAAGATAAGTGTGCACGGCAATCTCCTATACATAACTGGAGAACAGGTTGCCGTGGATCTTGTCCATAATCTTATTCTTCAACTTTATGCGTTATTGGAGAAAGGATATCCCATATATCCGGCGGACATTGACTATGCACACCGGATTCTCTCGAGCAACGGCACCACAAATCTCGAAAAGATATTCCTTGATACGGTCTTCATTTCATCAAAAAAACGCGCAATCACTCCCAAGAGTATCGCCCAGAAATCATACATTGATTTGATCAGAAACTACGACATCGTATTTGCGATTGGCCCTGCGGGAACAGGCAAGACATACCTTGCTATGGCCATGGCAGTCTCTGCACTTCTTGACAGGAAGGTTAATCGGATTGTGCTGGCAAGGCCTGCCGTGGAAGCAGGCGAGAGACTTGGTTTTCTACCCGGCGATCTAGCAGAGAAAGTAAACCCATATCTCAGGCCTCTCTATGATGCCCTTTTTGACATGATTGACTTTGATAAGGCGACTGCCCTTATAAATAAGGGAGTCATCGAAGTTGCTCCGTTGGCCTTCATGCGGGGAAGGACATTAAATGACTCTTTTGTCATTCTGGACGAAGCACAAAACACTACATCAGAACAGATGAAGATGTTCTTGACGAGGCTCGGCTTCGGATCGAAAGCCGTTATCACTGGTGATATAACCCAGATAGATCTTCCGCATGACAGGATATCCGGCCTCATAGAAGCGGAAATGATACTCAAGAAGGTAAGGGACATCAAATTTGTCCGTTTTTCAGAGATCGATGTAGTCAGACATCCCCTCGTCCAGGATGTGATACGGGCATACAACCATTTGGACCGGGGAAAGAGGAAAACTAAAAAACAATTATCTTCATGATACCCAAATATCTCAAACTATCCACGATTACACAAATCATCAAAAAGGGACCTAATCAAAAAAAGCTATTACTGGACTTTGCAAGGATTGACTATCCCGATCCCGTCATACGGGAATTTAAAGGCGGAAAGAAAGATAGCCATGCCGATTATAATAGAAAACAGGCAGAAAAAGATAAGCGTTGACCGGCGCAGCGTGCGACGCGCAATGAGTAGAATTATGAGGTATCTCAATTGCAGTGATAAAGTAATTAGCCTGCTTTTTGTTGACAACAAGGAGATAAGGGAAATTAACAGACGTTATTTAAATAGGGACTGCCCCACAAATGTTTTGGCATTCTCTCTTGCCGCGGGGGAATTCGGGAATATCAATCCCAACATTCTAGGTGACATTGTAATTTCTGTGGACACAGCCTACAAGGATGCTGTCGAATCTGGCATCGAATTTGATGACGAGTTGGCATTTCTTATGATTCACGGTGTTCTTCATCTTCTCAATTACGATCACGAGAATGCCAGCCATAAGAAAACTCAACAGATGAAGAAAAAGGAACAGGAGCTGTTCTATATGCTGAAAGGTTACGAGGTTCAATGACAGGAACGTCATTTCAGAATTATTACCTGACCCGGATGTATATTATCTTCACGAGCCAACTTATTCATTTCAAGGATTTTCTCTAGACTAACCCCATTCTTTTTTGCAATTTTACCTAGGCTGTCTCCATCTCGCACCGTGTATGTTTTCGTGCCTTCATTAGTTGCTGCTTCTTTGTCTCTCTTGGCGAGCTTCTTATGGGTTTCTTTATCTGACGCGCTACTGTGCCGTTTTTCTGCGCTCTTTTTACTTATCAAGATAACCTGGCCGCCTTTGAGGGTATTGCGTTTTTTAAATTTATTTAGCCTTCGAATTTCATCAACACTTGTATCAAAGCGATTTGCCACAGATGCCAGGGTATCACCCTTCTTTGCCCTGTATTTGATCGTTTCCCCGCTTATCTGGATATCATCCTTGTCTGAACGTTGGGTTGATCTAACCCTTGCATAATCTGCTCCATGAACAGGTATGATCAAACGCTGGCCTGCTTTGATCCTTTTTCTACTGGATACATTATTATACGCCATTATTGCACTCACAGATGTTCTATATTTCCGTGCGATGGAAACGACTGTATCTCCCCGTTTCGCCTTATAGTGCACAAATACCTGTCGCGGCTTCTCACATTTGGGAACTTCATCCATGATCTTGGCAGATTTTTCCGCCATTCCCGGGGGAACCTTCAGATTATATTCCTTATCAGGCGTAATTTTTTGCCTTAGCTCCGAATTAAGTGTAGTGATCGTCTCCTCTGAGATTCCCAGATGGCGTGCGATATCCGAAAGACGCATGGATTTATCTGTTTTCACCGTTTCATAGCGGTAGATATTTTGCCTTTCAAGACCCTCTTTAAGGTCAAATTCGTACTTCTTGGGATTATTTATTATCTGCAGAGTCGCCAGGAAGCGCGGTACGTAACGCGCCGTTTCATAGGGAAGTTTGCGATAAAGGTCCCAGAATCTGTCGAAATAGTTGATATGCTGACTCGATATGACCTTGAGGACCCGTCCTTCTCCGCAATTGTATGCGGCCAGAACTGTCAGCCAGTCGCCAAACATGCCGTGCAGTTCCTTAAGATAGTCGATGGCAGCCCTGGTTGATTTTTCAATATCCAATCTTTCGTCGACCCATTCGTCTCGGTTTAGGCCGTACTTATAACCCGTAGACGGAATAAACTGCCAGGGACCGAGGGCGCGGGCCCGCGACAAGGCATGAATTTTAAATCCGCTTTCAACGAGGGGGAGCCAGGAGAGCTCTTCAGGCAACCCTGCCTTTTTCAACTCCTTCAAGATTATGGGGCGATAAATGGCGGAACGCTCGTGCGACTGGATAAAAAAATCTCTTTCTAATGTTTGAAAAAGCCTGATTTCCTTCTCCACATCTGAATTGACGACATGCGGTATTTCACTGTGTTTGCCGCTTGTTTTAGTTTGCATCGACGAGTAGATGGCAAGGACCTGCTTTGATATGAGGAGACGAATGTCATCTTTTTGGCGAGTAATATCAGGGTCACCATCCGTATCAAGAAGCAACGCATAAGCCTGATCGAGCAAATCTAAGGCATTTTCCATATCGCCCTTGACCCAGTATGCTCGCGACTCGTCAAGCAGTTCAAGAGCCTCTTCCATAATATCCCGGCCCTTCTCTCTTTCCTTTTCATTGGCCGCACCATTTGAAGTAACCCGCTGTTTCTCTGACAGAGATTCTTCTTTTGTGTTGTTCTCTTTTGATTTTTCCGGACTGATGACAGTCAGGGAAGACTCATCTTCAGTCTTCATCTGTCCATAAGCGTTACCAACGGGAAATGTCTGGTAGAGAAGAAAGCATATTAAAAAAAATGACAGGAGAAAGCGGCTTTCTCTTGACATCAAAATGAACTCCTTTCTTTCCGTATGCAACGATCACTCTTCAAATGGCGCTGTGAAACGTAAGCTGTCTATATCATATTCCACTGATTCATCAAACTTCTAATTCAACAGATATGCTTCGATAAAGTCATCAATGTCACCGTCCAAAACCCTGTTCACATTACCAACTTCGAGATTTGTCCGATGATCCTTGACTAATTTGTAGGGGTGAAGGATGTAAGACCTTATCTGGCTACCCCAGGCAATATCTTTTTTTGCTTTATTGAGTTCATCTATCTTCTTTTTTTGTTCCTGAAGCTGCATTTCATAAAGACGCGACTTCAAAAATTTCATTGCCATAGCTTTGTTCTTGTGCTGAGAACGTTCGTTCTGGCATTGGACTACTATTCCCGTCGGCAGATGCGTTATTCTGACTGCCGAATCTGTCTTATTGACATGCTGTCCTCCTGCACCGGTAGACCTATATGTGTCTATGCGAAGATCTTTCTCATCAATTTCTACAACTATTTCGTCGTTAACTTCAGGATAGACAAAAACGGAGGCAAATGATGTATGCCGGCGTGCTCCGGAGTCGAAGGGGGATATACGTACAAGCCTGTGTATGCCAATTTCCGCCTTGGCATAACCATATGCATGGTCTCCTTCAACGGTCATGGAAACGCTCTTCAGACCCGCTTCATCACCGGGTTGATAATCGATAATGGTAGTGGAAAAACCTTTGCGTTCCGCCCATCGCAAATACATGCGCAGAAGCATCTCCGCCCAGTCCTGAGCCTCGGTGCCTCCTGCACCTGCATGTATTGTCATTATAGAATTCATTGCATCCTGTGGAGAGCCCAACATAAGTTTCAGTTCTTCGTCTCTTACGGATGATTTAAGTCTGTCTAAGTCCTTTTCGATCTCTTCTATAGTTTGCTCATCACTTTCTTCTCGGGCCAGATCGAACAGGATTTCTATATCATCGATGTTGTTCTTTAACTTTTTCCAGTTATCGACGATCATCTCCAACCTATTTTTGTCCTTCAGGGTCTCACGTGCTTTATCCTGGTCGTTCCAGAAGTTCACACTCAGTGATGCTTTTTCCAGTTCCTTCATGTGTTTTTGTTTTTCTACAATGTCAAAGACACTCTCCGAGATGATCTATTCTCTTTTTCAATTCCATCATTCTTTCACTGATTCCTGTAAGCGTTAACATTTTTCCTCCTTAAGCTGATTAAAATGCAACAAACTAAGGCTATCATGCAGATCATGGCAAAAATATCCCCGTATGCGGCGTAGAATGTCATGTTATTAATAAATTTTATCGTATTTCTCAAGGCCGTTCTTTCAAACAATTCAGTATGTGCAACGATCCTTCCTGTAGGATCGATTATGGCACTGATTCCTGTATTTGCACTTCTCAGTATATAGAGGCGATTTTCCACTGCCCTGAATACGGTCATGGAAAGATGTTGGTATGGCGCCGATGTCCTCCCAAACCATGCGTCATTTGTTATATTCACAAGCAAATCAGCACCCATTTTTTTGTATGTCCTGCTTGCCTCGGAAAATATTCCTTCATAGCAGATCAGAACTCCAACCTTATGGCCATTCATGGTCAGAGGATAATAACCTTCACCCGAACGGAAATCCCCCACACCGACAACCAATTTATTGATAAATGGAAACATCTTTCTTAATGGCACGTATTCACCATAGGGGACAAGATGAACTTTATCGTAACGTCCAAGGATTTTCCCCTGCGGCGATAACAGAAAAGCACTGTTTAAGAAGGATACACAAGCTGCATCGCCGTCGCAATTTCTCTGATAACTGGGACTGCCAAAGAGGAGCCAATCTCCCGAATTGCGCGCAACATTCAAAATCTCGCTTTGCATCTTGTTCGCATCCTGGAAAAAGAACGGCGTTGCTGTTTCGGGCCACACGGTCAAGCCCGGTGGCGATGGTCTTTCCTCAAGAGATAGATTCTTATACGCATTTATCGTATCATTCTGAAAGTCAGGATTCCATTTAACACTTTGATCTATATTCCCTTGAATGACGGCAACATTCATCGTTTTCGCCGCATGCAAGGCCTCCCCTATTTGGTCTATGCGAATGTAACCGTAACAGTAGATGCCAATTACAACTATCAAGCCCAACGCGACTTCCCCCATTGCCCGCTTGCCTCTGAATTTGTCGTTTATGGCATCGTATATGATTACATTCACAAGGATAATAATGAATGTTATTCCATATGTGCCCGTAATATCAACGGCCTGAATCAGATGCCTATTAAGATATTGAGAATACGCCAGGTTCTCCCAGGGAAATCCTGTCAACAGATGAGATTTTGCATATTCCAGACATGTCCACAAGACGGGCGCCGCAATAATTCTGGGAATTCCCTTACCTGAGAAATATACGACACCTGCTGCAAAAAGAGCAACGTATATGGCCAAATACGCTGCCACAAGTAACATGAGAAAAACGCCAATGGAATATGCGAGATGCCCATAGTGTACGACGACAAATGTAATCCAGTACATAATGCCTACATTGAACGTAAGGCCCGCTACAAAACCTGCGATCAAACCATCCCGTGCATTAACATCCCTGAGGGCAAAAAAAAGGGGAATCAAGGCCACCCAGGCCATTATCCCCCCACCGTGTTTAGGAAAGGAAAGAAAGAGGAGTATTCCCGAAGCGATACTTAGAAATAAAGTTTTTCTACTTATCCTCAAGCTTGGAATTATCAATTTTTATGACTGACCCTCCCCTCTGTTCTTGAGAACCATCTAACCTTCTTAATTTGACCTTCTTTACGCTTCGCTCGTCTGCTGATTCAATTATTATTTCCAGATTATCGACATGAATAACCTCTCCCGTCACGGGAATCCTTTTTAGCAGATTAAGAATGAATCCTCCGAGGGTCTCAAATTTTCCTTCCTGAAACTCCACACCCAAGTAATCTTCAATAACCTCAATCTCTACCCTTCCATCTATTAGCGTAGAACCATCATTTAACTCGACAATGCTGCCTTTTTTCGCATCATGTTCGTCATGAATTTCGCCAACAATTTCCTCAATGAGGTCTTCAAGAGTGACAAGGCCGGAAGTCCCACCATACTCATCTATTACAATTGCCAAGTGATACTTCTTTTCCTTTAATTCATGGAGCAGATGATGGGTATTTTTTGTTTCAGGAATGTAGTACGGCCTTCGCAGGGTGGACAGGATATCCGTCTCCGTCATGGGTTTTGACCAGAATTTTAGAAGGTCTTTCACATTTAAGATGCCCAATATGTTATCCACATTATCAGCATATACAGGCATTCTCGTATGTCCATATTTAATAGTAAGTTCAAGAATCTCCTCGATAGTCGCATCGCTTCTGATAGCTATCATTTCTGTTCTTGGAATCATCACCTCTCTGACTACCGTGTCCCGGAATTCGAGGATGCTTTGAATCATCTCACCAGACTGCTGGTCGATTAGTCCCTTCTCTTCTCCAGCGTCTATTATGGACTGGATTTCCTCCTCGAGCCGCGCCTGATCATTGGCTGAAAAAAAATTCCTTATTTTTGTAATTATTTTATTGCTCAAAATAACCGAATCCCTTCTGTCACAAGCCTCTCATAAATTCTGCTCTGAGAGATTTCACATCATTTTTCGTAATTGTGCTGTATATCGTAGCCACGGTCCCTTCTTTTTCTTGGGGTAACCTTGCCTTTATGGGAAGATAATTTGAGGCATGATTTGACGTAAAATAACAGCTGCTGAAATCGGATTTTTCGATAATAATAGCCAATTCCTTCAGCAGATCAAACTTACCGGGCAGCGCGAAATGTCCTGATGCGTATTCCGAATACAATGGCGTTCCGGGTACGAGCATAAGGGTTAGAGCACTTGCATAATCAGGGTCTATATCCGTAAGAAGTTTTGCCGTGTCGGTGGCATGTTCCATGTGCTGCTCGATACCTCCCAGACCGAGGATAACAGTAACAGATAAGGCAATACCAGCTTCTTTTATTCGGCGGCTCGCCTGCATCATCTGGGTAGCTGTAACTCCTTTTATTATCTTCTTTAGCAATTCATCGTTGCCAGTTTCGATACCAAGATACGCTATTCCAAGACCCTGTTCTCTTAACTCAACCAATTCGTCAATCGTTTTTCTCAAGATGCTCTTGGCATTGGCATATGTACCAACCCTTTGCACACCTTTTATATGTGTGCGTATCAAACCCAATATCTGAATCAGCCTTTCCTGGGGTATAATGAGGGCATCGCCATCGCAAAGAAACACCTTCTCAATAGAACCCAAGCGGCTTGCTTCAAGAATATCTTCCAGAATTTCATCGTACGATTTTATCCTGAATTTCTTTTCCTTGTATGCCGGACAAAAGCTACACTTGTTGTGGGAGCATCCCACCGTTACTTGCAACAATAAGCTGTTGGCCTCACTCGGTGGCCTAATTATGTCGCCTTCGTACTTCATCTGGTCCTTTTCTAATTCACGTAAAAGCGTGTTTGTAAGCAGAAACAAAAAAGGAGTTAACCTAATGGTCAACCCCTTTCTATTTTTGGCGGGGCCGATGGGACTTGAACCCACGCCCTCCGGCGTGACAGGCCGGCGTTATAACCATCTTAACTACGGCCCCACAATGACATAAATAATTTTAACTGTCAAAACATCTATGCCCTATTCCTCAATCCGCGATAATTTGCGTATAGGCTTTCGCCTATTTTTTCTTTGGTAGGCGGAACAGGACTCGAACCTGCGACTTCCACGGTGTAAGCGTGGCGCTCTCCCGGCTGAGCTACCCGCC
>Ga0209048_10006065_pt1 | contig 11343 bp, 8 predicted proteins | sample FrelakmetCRP12CR_FD_187146 | JGI IMG/M metagenome (GOLD analysis project Ga0209048, IMG submission 187146) | Freshwater lake sediment microbial communities from the University of Notre Dame, USA, for methane emissions studies - CRP12 CR (SPAdes)... | ecosystem: Environmental > Aquatic >... | reverse complement strand
GCGAAACTCCCGGATGAGAACATCATCTATCTCGGGGATACGGCGCGTGTTCCCTATGGCATCCGCTCAGCCGAGACGGTCACGCGCTACAGCTTCGAAAATACAAACTTCCTGCTCTCGCAGGAAATCAAGATGCTCGTGGTCGCCTGCAACACCGCGTCGGCCATCAGTCTCGACGCCGTGAAAAAAGAGTTCCCGCTTCCCATCATCGGCGTGCTTGATCCCGGCGCACGGGCCGCGGTCGCGGCCACGACGTCACGGAAGATAGGTGTGATCGGCACCGAAGCGACGATCAACAGCGGGGCGTATGAGAAGGCGATCAGACAGCTTGCGCCTGATGTTGAAGTGCACAGCCTTGCGTGCCCGCTCTTTGTCCCGCTGGCAGAAGAGGGGTGGACGGACAACGACGTCGCGGCGCTCGTGGCCGAAAAATATCTCGCGTCCCTGCGGGGAAGGGGTATCGATACGCTGGTGCTCGGCTGCACGCACTATCCGCTCCTCAAGACGGTGATCAACACGGCAGTCGGACCGGAGATCACCCTTATCGATTCCGCGACCGAGACGGCCAAAGAAGTTGTTGCGGTTCTTGAACGGCTCAACTGGAAACGGAAAAACGAGGGGATACGGAAGTATTATGTTACCGACACGCCGGTGCGCTTCGAAAAGATCGGCAAACTGTTTCTCGGTGATTCGTTCCTCCGCGCGGAGCAGGTCAAAGTCGGGGGAGCATAACGCGCGAGCGCGGATTGAACATTGCAAATTTGAAACTTTAAAATGGAGTTTAAATAGTGAATGTTTTTAGAGGTGAGAATGGATGAAAAAGGAATGCGCACATACCAGAAAATCGCTCCCTAAATATCTGCACGGTCATCTGTTCAAGCTTGAGCAGGTCCGCATCGAACGTCACCTGAAATCATGCGTGGTATGCTACTCCCAGTACCAGGCGCTCAAGCGGGCCGATGAGACCCGGAAGTACCTGAAGGACATTACGCCGCCTGAGGGCGTTGTGCAGCGCATGAAAGAAGGGGTAACCGGTCTGGCGAAGCTCAAGAAGCTGCTCTATCGACCACTCTGGGTTGCGGGCATCGTGATTGTCGCGGCGATCGTCTATTATTACGTGAGTAGGCCGCGTCAACTCGATGTCGAACTCGAGAGCATCGCAAAGACAGCTCCTTCGAGCACTGCGCCGACGACGCATACTCCGGCAGCGCCTGCTGTGCCTCCGGTTGTCGTACAGCCTTCTGCACCGGTGCATGTTACAGCGCATGAGTTGGAACCACTGGCGGTCTCTATAACGACCGAGAATGATAAGACGGCGATACGTCGGATCAATGCAGTGATGGCGGGACACGGTCAGCTTCGGAAGTATAAGTTCACGGACACGGTGCGGGAGATTTCCGGAAGCTTGACAACAAAGGAGCTGCGCATCTTTTTCAACCAGATCGAGTCGGTTGGAAAGGTCACGTATAACCGGAAACGCTTCGAATCCTTTCCGAGCGCACAGCCGATCCCGTTTGTTGTAAAGCTGACAATCGTGACCAGGGCCCCTGAGGAAAAGGAGCCCCCTGTACAGCCGGTCAAAAAGGCCCGGGAAGCAGAGCCGCCGCCTTTTGCACAACCGGCCCAGAAGCCTGTAGAGGCAGCAGTACCCTCACCGCCGGTTACTGCTCCTACTCCATCGGCCGTGCAATAATACAACATTGGAGAAAGAAGGTATTTTACAAGATGCATGTCGGCCACGCATTGACGGGATAAGCCGGATCCGTCAATAGCAACATTGTCGACGAGAGGCGCATCCTTTTATTCTTCAGTAGTTACTAACTGCTTTTTTAGGATTATAGGTGAGCATGACTTTCGATAAACTGTATCAGGAAACGATTGATTATCTCTATGGACTCCAAAAGCATGGAATAAAGCTTGAGCTGTCTAATAGCGTTCAGCTCATGAAAATCCTCGGTAATCCACACCGGAAATTCCGCTCCGTGCATGTCGCAGGCACGAACGGCAAAGGGTCGACGGCCGCATTTATCGCGAGCATGCTGCAGGCAGCTGGATACCGCGTGGGATTCTACACCTCGCCGCACCTGGTCAGCTTTACCGAGAGAATCAGGATCAACAACGTGCAGATATCCGAAGCGAAGGTCGTGGAGCTGGCGCAGAGGGTGCGTGACGGCTACCGCGGGGTGACCACGGCAGACGGCTCAGGGTTGCTCAATCCCACGTTTTTTGAGGTCACGACGGCCATTGCATTCACATACTTCGCAGAGGAGGGTATCGACCTTGCCGTTATCGAAGTTGGAATGGGCGGACGACTCGATTCCACGAATGTGATCACACCGCTCGTATCGGTGATCACCAATATCGATCTCGAACATATAGAGTTCCTCGGCACGACGCTGGAGCAGATCGCCGCTGAGAAGGCAGGCATCATCAAACCCGGCGTTCCTGTGGTCACTGGTGCGGTTCAGCCGGAGGCCATCAGCGTCATCCAGCAGGAGGCAGCAGCCAGGCGCGCTCCGGTTCATCGCTTGTCGCAGGATTTTATGCCGAAGAATATCGTCCCGGGATATGATCAGGTCTTCGATTATCAGGGACTCGCAAGCTCTTACCGTTTATTCCGAATCACGATGCTCGGCAGATATCAGGTGGACAACGCCTGCCTCGCCCTTGCCGCCGCCGAATGCTTACGGAAAGTAGGAGTTACGGTGGATGAATCCGCTTTGCGGCGAGGTCTTGAGCAAACGCGATGGGAAGGGCGTCTTGAGCGGGTCGCGCGCGGACCGGATGTATACCTCGATGGTGCTCACAACCCGGCGTCGGCCAAGAAGCTAGCCAAGGCAGTACAGGAAATGAAGCCCTTGTACCGACAGATCATCCTGATCATCGGAATACTCGGAGACAAGGATTACCAAGGGATTATATCCGAACTCGTACCCCTCGCCGACCAAGTGGTGGTGACAAAACCGCAATACGCACGGGCCATGGATGTCCAGTTGCTGGCTGCGGAAATCAGAAAGCTGCACGCCGTAGTCGATACTGCAGAAACGCTCGAGAGAGCAATTGCAAAGGCAAGAACGAAGGCGGCGTCGGAGGATATGGTCCTGATTACCGGCTCTCTCTATGTCGTAGGAGACGCACGGACACTATTCCCCTCCGTGTTGCCGGAAATAAACCGGACAGGGCCCCTTTCAGGATTGAAGGGATGATGTTAAAAAAATTAAAGATTCGGCGCACATCAGAATTCGTCCGGCACATGTTCTGCCACGCGCCGCATAGAGCAGGCGAACGTTAGCATAATGGCGAGATTCCCCCCCCATTTTCTAACGGGGTAACGAGCGGAGCGCTGATTGCGGAATAACAGTCACAAGGGGAAAGTGCGTTGATATGAAATTCCGGACCGCTTGCATCCTTTCCGTGCTTTTTTTGATCGGCCTACCGGCCGCATTGCCCCCGCATGCCCTGAGTGAAGCGCTCCCGAACAGCATTCCTGTTCGGGTGACGGCGGACAAGCTTGATTACGATCGGGCGAATGACACGTATGTCGCGGTTGGACATGTAAAGATCGAGCAGGAAGGGGTGCGGCTTGAGGCTGACAAGGTCGTTCTGAACAACAAAACAGGTGAGGCCATGGCCGAGGGGAATGTGATCCTGCAGGACAAGGGGGACGTCACCCGGGCCGAGAAGCTGCAGATCAACATCAATACCCGGGCCGGTATAATGAACAAAGGCGACATCTTTATAAAGCAAGGCAACCTCCATATGAAGGGAGACGTCATAGAACGGCGTTCAGAAACCGTCTTTCATGTTGAAAAAGGCATCATCACGACCTGCGACGAGGACCAATGGTATCTGAAGGCGAACGAATTGAACGTTGATATGGACCGCTATGCCACGGGCAACGGTGTGTCGTTCAATATGCTCGGCGTGCCGGTGTTCTACACACCCTATTTCCTCTTTCCTGTAAAGAGGCAGTCCGGATTGCTGATCCCGGAGCCCGGGTACAGCACCAGCGAGGGTTTTTTTATCACGAACACCTTCTTCTGGGCCATATCCGACTACAAGGACATGACCATCACTTCCGATTACCGGGAACGGATCGGACATGGGACGGGTATTGAATACCGTTATGTGAACTCCAGTGAATCTTCGGGCCAGGTGTATGCCAAGTACTGGGACGTTTTCAATGACTACGGTGCACGATGGGATTTCAGGTTCCAGCACCAGGAGGAGTTCGCCGAGGACCTCTCCGGCAGGGTGGACATTAACCTGGTGAGCGACGGGAACTATTTCTACGATCTTGAAAAGAATCTTGAACTGCGTTCTAAGCCGTATTTGGATTCGAATGCCTTCTACGTCGAACGATGGGACACCTCCTCGCTTTATCTCGCGAGCCAGTATACGATCAATCTTGTAAGCACGGGCACGGTCACAGCCCCCGCCCCCGTCACGAACGCGGGGACGGTACAGAAACTGCCCGAGCTGCGCTATACGATTTTTGAAGAAACGCTTGTAGGCCCCTTTCATTTTAACTTTGATGGTTCAATGGCGAATTTCGTCACGAGTGCCACGGACACTCATGGTGCGCGTGTTGATTTCAACCCGAAGCTGACTGCCGCATTCGGCGGCAGTGGACTGAGCTTTTCACCCCAGGTAGGCTACCGCGCAACGTTCTATGACCGGAGCGCCGACACAAATGAGCCGACAGAGAGGCAGTACGTTTTTGCGGGATTGGATGTAAATGCCCGCGTTTCCCGTGTGTACGGCACGGACAGCGAAGCAGGGATCGGGCGGATCAGGCATTCGATCGAGCCGACCATATCGTATGGCTATGTCCCGAATATTGATCAGAAGAACATCCCTCAGTTCGATTCCACGGACTCCATCGTCACAATGAACACGGTGACGGTCTCGCTGGTCAACCGGCTGACAGCGCACTACAAGACGTCGAAGGATTCGCAACAGTTCACGACCTTCGATCTGCTGGTATTCAAGCTTTCCCAGGCATATGACTTGAGCGCAGGACCGGTCCATATGCGATCCGATGTCATTGGGGATCTGTATCTTAAAACTCCTGAAATGTTCTCGCTGACGGCGAACGGGAGTTACAATACCTATGACAACACGCTGTCGCAGTACTCGGTGGGCGCCGGATTCACGAGCAGCATTGTCTCGCTGAATCTCACCGAACAGTTTCTCCTGAACCCGAAAACTCACTATCGCATCGGCGGGGGCGGACTTAAGCTCGGCAAATGGACCCTTGGCGCCCAATGGTGGCGTGATGTCGAGAACAATATGACGACGCAGGAAGAGTACCGGCTGACCTACGGATCACAGTGCTGGGGGATCAATATAGCATTCACCACAACGCCGGGCGAGACGCGGTATACGGCAATGTTCGACCTCAAAGGTCTGGGTTCCGGCAAATAACATAACAGGAGGAGGCAGTGGCCGATGAAATCATTGTCCTGATAACGGCATCGAACAAGGATGAGGCGGCAATTATCGGCAAGGCACTCGTGGATGAGCGCCTTGCCGCGTGCGTCAATATCGTGCCTGAAGTGCGCTCCCTGTTCACCTGGGAGGGGAAGACGCAAGACGAGCAGGAGACGTTGCTTATTGTAAAAAGCAGGCTGCCGCTTATGGAACAGCTCGTGTCACGAGTACAGTCACTCCATTCCTATACCATTCCGGAGGTCCTCGCCCTGCCGATCGTCGCCGGTTCTGCGGACTACCTGCGTTGGTTACGGGAGGCGGTTAAGGGAGCATAAACATAACCACGCGGGTCTTCAGCAGGCGCCGAGGAATATGATACTATACAAAAGTTTATCACCGATAACCTGCCTCGCGATATTCTATTTTACAATGAATTTCATACTCTGATCGTTCGAGTCGGCAAACAGTATTGCATAAAGGGAAGGCCTGCGTGTAGTAAATGTCCGCTCAAAACATCGCTACTATAACATAGTATGTTAGCTTGCCTATATATTGTACAATCCAGAATGAAACATACACTATATTGTGGCATAAAAATCATATCTTATAGATAAAAAAGAATAATACCTTGACAATTCGGCATATTTTATGTTAATTTTTATAGAAGGTGATTTGCGCCTTTTTTCGGAGGAATGATGAGCGTAAGGAAGTCCAGGAATATTAAGAAAAAAGAATATTTTACTTTTATGTTCCTGCCCGGACCGAACAAACGCGTACGTACACTCAGCATCTCAAAGTCCGTTCTCAAGACCGTATTTCTCTCTCTCATGGGAGTAATGGCCCTCTCTTTCTACCTGATTTACGAATATAACGACGTCAAAGATAAAGTGTGGGAACTGCAGACAGTTCGGGAAGAATTAAAGCAGCAGAAAGTGCAAGTACAGAGCTTTGCGCTCAATCTGTTGGACTATAAACGCCAGATGTTTCTCCTCCGAGACCTTGACACGAAGCTCCGCCGCGTCGTTAGCCTGGGTCCGCGGGACAAGGCCCAGCAGCTGCTTGGAATCGGCGGTCCGGATGAACTCGGTCTTCAGAACCTGACCTCCTTGGGTGAGAAAAAGCAAGAAGAGGCGCTCAAAGAAATGCACCAGGAACTGACGCAGCTCAAAGGAGCAGCATCCAAACAGGAAACCAGCCTTCAGATGTTGATCGAGTATTTTGAAGACAAGCGCTCATTGTATGCGTCCACACCTTCGGTTTGGCCGGTCCGCGGCTGGGTGACATCGCCGTTTGGCACGAGAACTTCACCGTTCAGCGGGATCGAAAAGTTCCACGAAGGCATTGATATCGCAGCCCAGACCGGGACGCCGGTGATGGCGCCGGCGGACGGTGTAGTGATCAAAGCGGCCTTCAGCAGCGGTTACGGCAATCTGGTTGAAATCAGCCACGGCTATGGCATCAAAACCGTATTTGCTCACAATTCGCGTCTTAACGTCAAGACCGGACAGAGGATCAAACGCGGAGAGGTGATTGCCTATGTTGGAGATTCCGGTTCCAGCACGGGACCGCATCTCCATTACGAGGTACGGTTGAACAATCTACCGGTGAACCCGGTACGATACATGAATTAAGTGGTCATGACGCGAACATCCATCCTCGTATATCACTGTTTTCTCATCGACGGTACAAATCCTTGGTTGGCCGGGGAAACGAGCGCGGGGACTATGACAAAGGCTCTTTCCCTTTACTAAAACCGTATTCCGCCGCGTTGTGACCAGCACTCAGCTGCGGAAACAAGCTAAGGAGGGAGTAAGCAATATGTCTACGGGGAAAGTGAAGTGGTTCAATGAATCAAAGGGATATGGTTTTATCGAGCCGGAAGGTGGCGGTCGCGATATATTCGTACACTTCTCCGCAATCCAGGGCGATGGGTACAAGACACTCTCTGAAGGACAGATGGTCGAGTTCGAAATAATTCAGGGTGAAAAAGGACCTCAGGCATCGAATGTATTGAAAGCTGCCTGAAAGCAACTCATCTCATTCAGTCGCAGGCAGTTGGTGCGCGGTAGTGTGCATGGTTATGATCGAGAGACCCCGAAGGGATCCCACCTTCGGGGTCTCTGTTTTACTGCGCATCCGGCCGGCTTCTACCCTTAACTGCGTCTTTGCAGCGCATGAAAATTATGCGGGAATACCAGATTTTTCCGCTTCCAAATGCTCTTTTGAGGATTATCAAATTAAGAGGAGAAGGACATGGAGCGTCAGCCTGTGTATGAGGGAGTTCCTCATAATCGAAGGTGCGGGTTAGGAATTGAATGACGAAGGTGACATGTCTATTGGTTGGGTGTGCTTCACGTTTGAGATTATGCCCCCGCTGCGACAACCTTTTTCTTTGCAGCATGCTGCTCAAAGAGGACTTCCTTCATCAAGGTGCATGCCTCGATGACTTTTGGATTTGATACTCGGTAATAGATGTTTACGCCTTCCCGTCTCGTGGCCAAGATGCCTTTATGCCGCATCACCGCGAGGTGCTGTGAAACGTTCGCTTTTGACGCTCCGAGCGCAGCCACCAGCTCAGTGACCGTCTTTTCTTCATTTTTGAGGGTGTTCAGAATTTCGATTCTTTTTGGGTTGGTGAGCGTTTTGCAAATCTCAGCCTGCATTTCCATTATTGCTTTGTCGGTCGGCATACTTTTCATGCTTCTTTTGTACACTCACGCCACCGTTTTGTCAAGCAGTAAATAGTATGCTAAACCAATTTATCTTAATCGTCTCAAAGGGTTCTGCTTGAAAATGTGCGCATAATAACAGGTGTCGATGAGACAATCTTATTGAACGTTCGCTTTTTTGGAGATGTGCAAGTCTCTCACAATTGAGGCCCCATCCATTCCTTTACCCGGACAACGTTTTTACATTTGAACGGAACGACATTGATTTAGCGAATAGGAGTCTCGTCTGATTATGCTGCAGCCGGTCTGTATCTTGCCGCACGCTGGTTTCACGCTCCGGAAACCGCACATCATGAGCGTGAAGATTATTTTGTTGAATTCCCCGGCAAAAATGATAATATAAAAAATTGCATCAATGTGGTAAGATAAATTTCATCAACGTCAAGGTCAAAAAGATATCAGCGCAGGTGGAGAGAAGATAGATGATCGGTACAATTCTGACAAAGGTATTCGGCACCAGGAACGAAAGGGAGCTGAAACGCATCCAAGCGGTCGTCGATAAGATCAACATTCTTGAGCCTGAGATATCCCGCCTTGCGGACGCGGACCTGCGTTCCAAGACCGACGGTTTCAAAAAGCGGCTGGAACAGGGCGAGACGCTCGATGACGTTCTTCCCGAGGCGTTTGCAGTAGTGCGCGAGGCGTCGAAACGCACTCTCGGCATGCGTCACTTCGATGTGCAGCTCATCGGCGGTATCGTGCTCCACGAGGGCAAGATCGCCGAGATGAAGACCGGCGAAGGAAAGACCCTCGTGGCGACCCTCCCGGTTTATCTCAACAGCCTAACGGGCAAAGGCGTGCACGTGGTCACGGTGAACGACTATCTTGCCCGGCGCGACGCGCAGTGGATGGGGCCCGTCTACAATTTCCTCGGCCTCTCCGTGGGCGTGATCGTCCATGGTCTCACGGACGAAGAGCGGCAGCAGGCCTACGGATCGGACGTGGCCTACGGCACGAATAACGAATTCGGTTTCGATTATTTGCGCGATAATATGAAATTCGATCTCAAGGACTACGTGCATCGCGAGTTGAACTTTGCCATCGTCGACGAGGTTGACTCGATCCTGATCGACGAGGCCCGCACTCCGCTCATCATCTCCGGCCCCGCTGAAGAGTCAACGGATAAATACTACAAAATCAACCGCATCATTCCGAGCCTCAAAAAAGACAGTGACTATACCATTGAAGAGAAGACCAAGACCGTGGCACTGACCGAGGAAGGCAACATCAAGGTGGAGCGTATGATCGGCGCGGGCAATCTCTACGATCCGTCCAACGTGGACCTCGTACATCACGTGCACCAGGCGCTGAAGGCCCACGCCTTGTTTCATCGAGATGTGGATTATGTGGTCAAGGACAACCAGGTCCTGATCGTCGACGAGTTCACCGGCAGGCTTATGCCGGGCAGGCGCTGGAGCGACGGCTTGCACCAGGCCATCGAGGCGAAAGAGAACGTCAAGATCGAAAATGAGAACCAGACCTTGGCGTCCATCACGTTCCAGAACTATTTCCGTCTCTACAACAAGCTTGCAGGAATGACCGGCACGGCCGAAACCGAAGCAGCGGAATTCTCCAAAATCTACAGTCTCGATGTTCTCGTGGCGCCCACCAACATGCCTATGGTCCGCGCCGACAACCCGGATTTTATCTACAAGTCGGAAAAAGCGAAGTTCAACGCCGCTATCAGCGAGATCGAGGACCGGCACAAGAACGGCCAGCCAGTGCTGGTCGGCACCATCACCATCACGAAGTCCGAGACACTCTCAAATTTGCTCAAGAAAAAGGGCATTAAGCACTCCGTGCTGAACGCCAAGTATCACGAGATGGAGGCCGAGATCGTGGCGCAGGCCGGGCGGTACAGCGCGGTAACGATCGCGACGAACATGGCCGGTCGCGGTACGGACATCGTTCTCGGCGGCAACCCTGACGGCCTTGCCCGCCAGGCGCTGAAGGGCAAGGAGTATACCAAGGAAGAGTGGAACAAGACGCACGAACAGTTTAAGGCGCAGTGCATCGGTGAAAAAGAGAAAGTCATCATGGCCGGCGGCCTTCATATTCTGGGCACGGAACGGCACGAGGCGCGGCGTATCGACAACCAGCTTCGCGGACGATCAGGCCGCCAGGGTGATCCCGGCTCGTCCCGATTCTATCTTTCTCTTGAAGACGATCTTCTCCGGATTTTCGGTTCCGACCGGATCAAGGGCCTCATGGGAAAGCTCGGCATGGAGGAAGACGTCCCTATAGAGCACCGTATGGTGTCCCGAGCAATCGAGAACGCCCAGAAGAAGGTCGAGGCCCACAATTTCGAGATACGCAAACACATTCTCGAATATGATGACGTCATGAATCAGCAGCGCAAGGTAATCTATGAGCAGCGACGCCAGATTCTCGCGGGCGAGAACCTCAAAGAAGAGGTACTCGGCCTGGCCGAAGAAATGCTTGAAGGCATGATCGCCTTCTTCTGCCCCGAGAACGCCTACCCCGAGACCTGGGACATCACGGGACTTAAGGACGCGCTTGCCGCCAAGTTTTCCTATCGCATCACCGGCATCGATCCGTCGGCTCTGTCCCGTGAAGAGGTCCGGGAGAAACTCTGGGAAGCGCTTAAAAAGAGCTATGATGATAAGGAACAGCAGATAGGCTCCGAGCTGATGCGCCACCTCGAAAAGGTCTTCATGCTCCAGTCCGTTGACCACCAGTGGAAAGACCACCTGCTTGCCATGGACCACCTTAAGGAAGGCATCGGTCTCAGGGGCTATGGTCAGAAGGACCCGCTCATTGAATATAAAAAGGAAGGGTTTGAGATGTTCGAGGAGATGAAGCTCCGTATCGTCGAATCCACTGTCGAGAACCTCTTCCGGATCAAGTCCGCGGCCAAGGAGCAGGGAGAGGAGATCGAGCGCAGGCAGCGGCGTCAGGTAGCGAACCTCAGCTTCGTCGGCGCCAGCGATGCCCCGGTCAGGACTGCCCAGCCGGTGCATGCGGCCCAGAAGATCGGACGAAATGATCCCTGCCCCTGCGGGAGCGGTTTGAAATACAAAAAGTGCCACGGAAAGTGAGGCAATTGTCGGTTAGCGCATATGTTGAAACCAGGGTACGTCGTGTTGGCGAGAATACAAGAGGAACGCCCGTATCGAGTGCCATTTCGTGATCGTTGTTCAGCAAATACAAAAAAGACTTC
>Ga0209048_10006064_pt1 | contig 11344 bp, 11 predicted proteins | sample FrelakmetCRP12CR_FD_187146 | JGI IMG/M metagenome (GOLD analysis project Ga0209048, IMG submission 187146) | Freshwater lake sediment microbial communities from the University of Notre Dame, USA, for methane emissions studies - CRP12 CR (SPAdes)... | ecosystem: Environmental > Aquatic >... | reverse complement strand
CAACATCCTTGTATTTCATAAATTCAAATCCTTACCGCTTATTGTTTTTAATGCAACCGCGTTGCGAATTTTGTTTTCAGAGACAGCTTCATGCTGGCTAAACGCAATGCTTCGCGGGCAAGCTCCACGGCGGCCTTCGCGACGTGCTTGCCTACTGGATCCGGTACAACGCCCAGGTCTTCGGCTACGTCTGCCTGTTGACGCAGCGCTACCCGAGCTTCTCCGACGACTAGAAGCTCGATGGACGTCCGCACCGTCGACTACCACACCGGCGGTGAGCCGTTCCGCATTGTCAGGGGAGGGGTCGGGCCGCTGCGGGGGGCGACGGTGCTCGAGCGGCGGCGCGACGCGCTCGAGCGGCTCGACCACGTGCGGCGGCTGCTCGTCTTCGAGCCGCGGGGCCATGCCGACATGTACGGCTGCCACGTCGTGCCGCCGAACGACGACGGGGCCGACCTCGGCGTCGTCTTCTTCCACAACAGCGGGTACTCGACCGCGTGCGGCCACGGCACGATCGCGCTCGTCACGTGGGCGCTGGACGAGGGCGTCGTGGCGCGGAGCGAGGGCGAGAACCGCGTCGTCGTCGACGTGCCCTCCGGGCGGCTCGAGACCCGAGCCGAGGTCCGCGGCGGCAGGGTGCGCTCCGTGACCTTCCGCAACGTCCCCTCCTTCACGTGGGCGACGCGCGTGCAGGTGGCAGGCGTCACGGTCGACGTCGCCTTCGGCGGCGCCTTCTACGCCACGCTGCCCGAGCGGGTCGAGGCCGCAGAGTTGCCGCGGCTGATCGAGCTCGGACGGGAGGTCAAGCGGGGGCTCGAGGCGCGGCACGAGATCGTGCACCCCCTCGAGCCCGAGCTGCGCGACGTGTACGGGGTCATCTTCTGGCAGCAGGAGGCGGAGGAGCCGCTGACGCAGCGCAACGTGACCGTGTTCGCCGACGGCCAGGTCGACCGCTCGCCGTGCGGCTCCGGCACCTCCGCCAGGCTGGCGCTGCTCGACGCGGAGGGCCGGCTCGGACGCGGGGCCGAGCTGCGCCACCTCTCCATCGTCGGCAGCGCGTTCACCGGCCGCGTCGTCGGCGAGACGGACGTCGCCGGCCGGCCGGCCGTCGTCACCGAGGTGACGGGGCGAGCCTTTCGCACCGGGGCGAGCACGTTCACGCTCGACCCCGACGATCCGCTCGGCGAGGGCTTCCTGCTGCGCTAGCGGTGCGAGCGCGCCCGTAGGCTGCGGCCCATGGATCCCGACGACGACCCGCTCGTCATGTACCTCGTCGTCCGCCGGCGAACGAGCCGTCCCTTCGAGGAGCTCGCGCGGGCTGCCGCGCTCGCGACCCGGCGCTGCGCTGAGCGCTACCGGGACGACGAGCGCTGGCGCGACGGCTTCGACGACTGGTGGCGCCACTCGTTCCGCAAGGTCTGCCTGCGCGCGGAGCCGCGCGAGTGGGAAGCCGTGCGGGAGCTCGACCACGAGCGCGTCGGCGACGTCGCCTGCCTGCCGCCGGTGCGGCGCTCGGCGCGGGCCCGGGTGCTGGCGCGGATGCAGACGCTGAGCGACGAGGCGGGGCAGCTCCCGGCGCTCCGCAAGCCGCTCGCGGAGGGCCTCACGCTCGTGGTCGCGACCGACCTCGGGATGAGTGCGGGCAAGACGCTCGCCCAGATCGGCCACGCGGCCCTGATGGTCGATCTCGACCCGCACCTCGACCTGGACGTCGCCCGTGCCGACGCGGGCGAGTGGGCGAGGCGTGCACCCGGCGCGGCCGCGATCGTCCGCGACGGCGGCCTGACCGAGCTCGCGCCCGGCTCCGAGACGGTGCTCGTGCTCGCTCGCGTGCCCCGGGCGCAGGGCGCATAGTGGGTGCGCCGATGTCGAGAGTCCTGATCGTCAACCCCTTCGCGAGCGGGGTCACCGAGGAGAAGCTCGCCGCCGTGCAGGCAGCACTGCCCGCGAGGACGCAGACCTTCCTCACGCAGGCGCGCGGAGACGCCACCGACCTGGCGGCGGAGTTGTCGCCCGGGGTGAAGGCGATCTACGTCTACTCGGGCGACGGCACCTACAACGAGGTGATCAACGGGATGCGTGCGGACATCCCGGTGGGGTTCGTCCCGGGCGGCGGCACGAGCGTGCTCCCGCGCGCGCTCGGCCTGCCCCGCAATCCGGTTCACGCCGCGGAGCGGATCGCGTTCGGCAAGCCGCGCCGGATCTCGCTCGGCGAGATCAACGGGCGCCGCTTCTGCTTCAGCGCCGGGATCGGGTTCGACGCGGAGCTCGTCCGGCGTGTCGACGCGCTCGGGCGGCGCGAAGACGGCAAGCGGCCCGGCGACGTCACGTTCGGGCTGACCGTCGTGAAGGCGCTCGCCGAGCACCGCTTCCGCTACCCGTCGGCGCTCGAGGTCGAGGGCCTCGGACGGGCTGCCTTTGCGCTCGTCGCCAACTGCTCGCCCTACACCTACGCCGGCCGGCTCGGCCTCCGGTTCGTGCCGCACGCGTCCTTCGAAGGAGGGCTCGACATCGTCGCGCCCCGCGAGGTGCGGCCACGCAGCGTCCCCCGCCTCGTCGTCCAGGCGTTGACCGGGCGGCCCGGCCCGGGCGAGGCGCTCCTCGGCCACGACCTCGATCGGATCGTGATCCGGTGCGACACCCCGCTGCCGGCCCAGGTCGACGGCGAGGACATCGGCGACTTCGAGGAGGCGGAGATCGTCGCGTTGCGCGACGCGCTGACCGTGCTCACGTAGGCGGCCGCCGGATGGCCGCCCGGGCAGGCTGCCATTACGCTGCCGGGCATGGCGCACACGTTCACCCTGCCGGACCTCGGCGAGGGCCTGACCGAGGGCGAGATCGCCCGCTGGCTCGTCGGCGAGGGCGAGGCGGTCGCCGCGAACGAGCCCATCGTCGAGATCCAGACCGACAAGGCGACCGTCGAGGTGGCCTCGCCGGTGGACGGCGTCGTGCTCCGCATCCTCGTGCGAGAAGGGCAGATCGCGCCGGTGGGCGCGACGCTCGCCGTGATCGGTGCCGCCGGCGAGCACCTGCTCCGTTCGGTCTCCCTCGCTCCCGCGCCGCCGCCCGAGCCGGTCGAGCGGATCGTGACGGTCGTCGGCTCCGAGCCGCTCGAGGCGCTCAAGCTGCACCGGCTCGCGCGCGAGCTGTCCGTCGACTTCGCCGCGGTGCAGGGGACCGGCCCCGGCGGTCGGGTCACCGAGGCCGACGTCCGTGCCTTGGCCGCGCCGTCGGAAGGACGCCGTGTGCCGGTGCGCGGGATCCGGCGCGCGATCGTCGAGCAGGTGGAGCGGACGCACCGGGAGATCCCCGCCGTCACCTTCGTGGAGGAGTGCGACTTCACGGGCGCCGACCTCGGCCTGCTCGTGGCGCTCTCGCTGAAGGCGGCCGCCGCGTCGTTGCACGAGTTCCCCGAGCTCAACGCGCGCATCGAGGGCGACGAGATCGTGCTGCTCGACCGCTACGACCTCGGCCTCGCCGTCGACACCGACGCGGGCCTCGTCGTCCCCGTCGTCCGCGGCTGCGACCGCCGCTCGGTCGAGGAGATCGACGCCGAGATCCGGCGGCTCGCCGTCGGCGCCCGCGCCGGCACACTGCAGCCCGACGAGCTCCGGGACTCGACGTTCACGGTGACGAGCGCCGGCAGGCTCGGGGGGCTCCTCGTCACCCCGCTGATCAACCATCCGGAGGTCGCGATCCTCGGCCTGCACCGGATCGGCCCCCGTCCGGTAGTCCGGGACGGGGCCGTCGTCGTGCGCGAGATCGGGAACGTCACGGTCACGTTCGACCACCGTGTCGTGGACGGCGCCCGCGCAGGCGCCTTCTGCCTGGACTGGATCTGCCGGCTCGAGCGGCAGTCCGTACACTGATCGGCTCGGCATGGGTGACTGGTACGAGATCGGGATCACGGTCGGGATCGGGGTCGCCGCGGGCATCGCCTTCGCAGGGGTGCTCGCCGGCCTCCGCTTCGGCGTCGCCTCCACGCTGCTCGGCGCGCTCGCCGTCGGCATCGTCGCCGGCCTGCTCGTCAATAGCTGGGCCGGCGCCGCAGGCGGCGTCGTCGGGGCCGTGATCGGCTCCGTCTCGGCGGCCGCCGTCGTGCGCGGCGCCGGTCGCAGAGGCGCGACCGTGGGAGGAACCGCCTTCCTCCTCGTCGGCGCGGCCGTCGTCGTCGGCCTGCTCGCGCTGATACCGGTCGTCGGCTACGTCGAGGCGGTCGTGCTGCCGGTCCTGGCGGCCCGGCGCGCCCGGCGCGGGCCCGAGAAGTACGCGGGGCTGCGCTCGCTCGCGAAGTGAGCCCGCGGCCGCTGATCCTCGTCGTCATCGACGGGCTGACGCCGTCGATGCTAGAGGCGGCGATCGGCTCCGGCGAGACGCCGAACCTGGCAGCGCTCTCGGCGCACGGCGCCTACCGCCGCGTGACGTCGGTCTTCCCCTCCCTGACGCCCGTGTGCCTGTCCTCGATCGCGACGGGCGCCCACGGCGACGTGCACGAGATCCCCCACCTCGCCTGGTTCGATCGCCGGGAGGGGAGGCTCGTCGAGTACGGCAGCTCCTTCGGGGCGGTGCGCGTGGCCGGCATCGGGCGCACGCTGCGGGACACGCTCGTCAACATGAACGCCCAGCACCTCGGCGTGCGAGCCGTCACCCTCTTCGAGTCGCTCGCCGACGCCGGCCTGCGCACGGCCGCCGTCAACTTCACCGCCTACAGGGGCCGCACCGAGCATCGCTCGGCCCTGCCGTTCCTGGGCAGCGTGCTGGGGCCGGAGCACTTCTTCTTCTACAACCTCTTCAGCTCCGACCGCACCGGGGCGCCGCTCTCGTTCCGCAACCGCCCGGCCGGGTCGATCGACGCCTACGCCACCGCCGTCGGCCGCTGGCTCGTGACGCGGGACGCGTTCGACTTCCTCGTCTTCTACCTCTCAGACTACGACTACGCCTCGCACGTCCACGGCCCCGACACGGCCCTCGAGGCGCTTCGGCGCTGCGACGACGCGTTCGGCTCTCTCGCTGGCGCGGCCGGCGGGATCGACGGGTTGCTCGAGCGGTACGCCGTCGTCGTCATGTCCGACCACGGCCAGACGCGCGTGCACGAGGCGACCTCGCTCGGCGACGTCTACGGCGGTGTCGAGGGGGTGCTGCCGCTCGGGTCGAACCGCGCCGCCCACGTCTACCTCCTGGGCGCCTGCCGGCTCGACCCCCGGGACGTCGCCGCCCGCCTCGACGCGGTTCCCGCCGCGGAGGTCGTGCTGTTCCGGGAGGGCGCGGTCGCCGTCGCCCGCCGGGAGGGCGAAGAGCTGCTCTTCCGACCGACGTCCGGCGGGGGCTTCGCGCTGTCCGGCGACGCATCGATCCTCGGCTATCCCGACGCGTTGGCGCGCGCCTGGGCGGCGCTCGCGAACCCGAACGCCGGTGCAGTCCTCGTCTCGGCGGCCGAGGGCCACGAGTTCACCGATCTCGGCGGCGGCCACCACGTCGGCGGCGGCTCCCACGGCTCGCTCGTGACCGGGGACACGGAGGTGCCGCTGCTCACGGTCGGGGTCGAGGGAACGGCGCGGAGCATCGTCGACGTGGCGCCTCTCGTGCTCGGCCACTTCGGCGTCAGCGTCCCCGCCTACGCCCGAGCCGCCTGACAGCCCGCGCCCAGCCCGAGCCGGTACCCTCGCCCCCGTGATCGAGCCTCCAGCGACCACGCCCGCATCGGGTGCGGCCCAGCGCTTCGGGAACGCCCTCGGCCGGCGAAGCAACTGGGAGCAGCTCGCGAAGTTCTGCGTCGTCGGCGCCTCGGGCTACGTCGTCTACCTCGGCGTCTACTCGCTCCTGATCGACGAGGCCCACCTGCACTACCTCAGCGCCACGGCACCCGCGTTCCTCGCGGCGGTGGCGAACAACTACACGTGGAACCGCATCTGGACCTTCCGCGATCAGCAGGGGCGGATCGCCGGTCAGGGATTCAGGTTCCTGGTCGTCTCGCTCGTCGCGTTCGGCTGCAACGAGCTGCTCTTGTACGGCCTCGTCCATGCGGGGCTCGGCAAGATCGTCGCGGCCGCGATCGCGGTGATGGTCGTGACGCCGATCAACTTCCTCGGCAACAAGCTCTGGTCCTTCCGCCCGTGAGGCGCTGGGCGTGCGCCGCGGCGCTCGTACTGGTGCTCGCTCCCGCCGCCGCTGCCGCCACCGGCCCGGCGACGCCCCTCACCGGCGGCAAGGCGAGCGTCGAGCATCCGTTCACGCCGGCCACCGGCGCTGCGCGCCTGACCGAGCACGCTGCCCTCGCCCGGTTCCTCTCCTTCCCCAAGGTGGCGCACTGGCTGACGCGGTACCCGCCGAAGCCGGAGACGGAGGCCACCTTCGACAGGGCGACCCGGATCTGGACCGTCAAGGTCTGGTCGGGCCCCGCCGGGGAGATCGCGCTCGGGAAGGTGCAGGACGCCGATGGCCGGGTGACCGGGGCCTGGACGGGGCCGCAGGTGGCCTGGAGCATGGCCCGTGGGAGCGTCGGCTCCTTCGGCGGCACGGTGCTGAACGCGTGGTGGACGTGGGTCCCGCTCAGCATCGTGTTCTTCGTCGGCCTCGTCGACCGGCGCCGGCTTCTCTCCTGGCACAGCCTCGACCTGCTCGCGCTGCTCTCGTTCGGCTTCTCGCTCTGGGCCTTCAACGGGGGCCGCGTGTTCCTGAGCGCCTCGCTGGGCGCCCTGCCGCTCGCCTACCTCCTCGTGCGCACCTCGTGGATCGGCTTCCGCGGCCGGGGCTTCAACCCCGCCCTCTCGTGGCCCGTGTGGCTGCTCGCCGCCGTGGCGGTCTTCCTCGGCGGGCTGCGCGTGGGGCTCAACCTCCAGAACCCCCACGGGGTGATCGACGTCGGCTACGCGGGCGTCATCGGCGGCGACAGGATCCTCGACGGCCGCTCGCCGTACGGGCACATGCCGGTCGAGAACACGGCCCGCTCGTGCGGCGCCGCCGACGCGGAGGGGGAGATCCGCGACTGGATCCAGGCCAACGGCCGCTGCGAGTCGGCGAACCCGCGCGGCGACACCTACGGCCCCACCGCCTACGTCGTCTACGTGCCCGCGGTGCTGACGTTCGTCTGGACCGGGAAGTGGGACTCGCTGCCCTCCGCCCACGCGACGGCGATAGCTTTCGACCTCCTCGCCGTGCTCGGCCTCCTGCTCGTCGGGCGCAGGTTCGGCGGCCTCGCCCTCGGCGTCGCGCTCGCGTTCGGCTGGATCGCGTTCCCGTTCACGGCGTACGCGCTGAACTCGAACTCGAACGACGCGATCATGCCCGCCTTCCTCGTCTGGGGGTTCTGGCTCTGCACGTCTCCCGTCGCCCGGGGTACGGCGGTGGCGTTGTCCGGCTGGACGAAGTTCGCCACCCTGCTGCTTGCGCCGCTCTGGCTCACGTATCCTGACGGCCTGCGCCCCCGCACCGTGATCCGGTTCGTCGCCGGCTTCGTCGCGGCGACGCTCGCGGTCTTCTCTGTCCTCCTCTTCGAGCCGAGCCTCGGCGGCGCCGTGCGCATGTTCTTCGACCGCACGCTCGCCTACCAGCTGAGGCGCGACTCCCCCTTCTCGCCCTGGGACTGGGGCCAGTACCACGCCCGCGGGATCCCCGACCTCTCGGCGCTGCAGACCGTCGTCCAGGTGGCTGTGGTCGCGCTCGCCGGCATCGTCGCCGTGGTCCCCCGCCGGAAGGGCCCACTCGAGCTCGCGGCGCTCAGCGCCGGCGTGCTCGTCGGGTTCGAGCTGACGCTGACGCACTGGTCGTACCTCTACATCCCCTGGTTCCTCCCCTTCGTCCTGCTCGCCCTGCTGCTGCCGCGGCGTGAGCCGCGCCCGCCAGCGTCCGAAGACGCGGAGCCGGTCGCGCCCGAGCCTCGCCGGAGCGAGGCGATCGAGGGGTCGGCCGTCCCGTGAGCGCGCGCCTGGCCCTCGTCGCGGCACTCGCCGCAGGAGCCGCGCTGATGGTGGGCCTCGTCGTGGCGAACCTCGAGGGCGACCCCGGCATCTCGGACACGCCGCTGTATCGGCTCTACGGGGAGAGGATGGCCTCCGGCGAGGTCCCCTACCGCGACTTCGGCGTCGAGTACCCGCCGGGAGCGCTCGTGCCGTTCGTGATCCCCGCCCTCCTCTCCTCGACGCAGACCGGCTACGACGCGGTCTTCCAGACGCTGATGGTCTTCGCGCTCGCCGCGGCCTCCGCGCTGATCGTGCTCTCGCTCGGGGCCCTCGGCGCCTCGCTGCGGCACCAGGCCCTGTCGCTCGGCGCGCTCTGGGCCGGGACGGCGCTCCTCGGCCCGTTCCTGATGACGCGCTTCGACGTCTTCGCCGCCACCGTCACGCTCGCAGCCGTCTGCGCCGTCCTCCACCGGCGGCGGCAGCTCGGGCCGGTGCTGCTCGGCCTCGCGATCGCGACGAAGGTCTACCCTGCGGTGCTGCTGCCGTTGGTCGTCGGCCGGGCCGCGCGGCAGGAGGGCCGGGCGGGAGCGCTCCGCGCGCTCGCGCTGACGGTCGGCACCGCGCTCCTCGTCTACCTGCCGTTCCTCGCGCTCGGCCCTGCGGGCGCCTGGCAGAGCGTCTGGGGGCAGCTCGGACGGCCGCTGCAGATCGAAAGCCTCGGCGCTGCCGTCCTGCTCACCCTCCATCACACCGTCGGGATGGGCCTCGCGTGGGCCACGGGCTCAGGCTCGCAGAACCTGACCGGAACGGTCGCCTCGGTGGCGGCCGACGTGACGGTGCTGCTCGGCGCCCTCGCGATCGTGCTTGTCTGGCTTGCGTTCTGGCGCGGTGACGCGGGCAGCAACGCACGCTTCGCGCGCTTCGCGGCCGCGGCGGTGGTGGCGTTCGTGGCGTTCGGGAAGGTCACCTCGCCGCAGTTCCTCGTCTGGCTCCTTGCGGCCGTCGTGATCGTCCTCGGCCGGCGCGGCGCGCTGGCCACGGGCCTCCTCCTCGCGGCGTGCGGCCTCACGCGGCTCTGGTTCCCGCGCACGTACTGGAACCTCGTCAAGCAGTTCGACCCGACGGCTTCGTGGCTCCTGCTCGGGCGCGACCTGCTGCTCGTCGCCGTCTTCGTGACGCTCGTCGCCCGGGTCGCTAGGGCCAGGGAACCCGGATCGGCCTGATCGTGGTCGCCCTGCCGGTCCGGGTGTCGCACTCGACCAGCACTCCCTCGATCCGCACGCCGCCTTCGGCGACCTCGAACCGGACCGGCAGCCCCGTCCGCATGCGCTGCGTGGCCTGCTCCGCCTTGACGCCGATCACCGAGTCGTGCGGTCCCGTCATGCCGGCGTCGGTGATCGCGGCGGTGCCCCCGGGCTGCACCCGGGCGTCCGACGTTTGGACGTGGGTGTGCGTGCCGATCACGGCCGTGACCCGGCCGTCGAGCCAGCGCGCGAGAGCGACCTTCTCGCTCGTCGCCTCGGCGTGCACGTCCACCACGACCACCGCTGCCGCCGAGCGCGCCTCCGCCACGAGCTCGTCCACGAGCTCCCACATGCTCCTCGGGGGCTGCAACGAGAGCGAGCCCATCACGTTGACGACGGCGACCCGGGTGCCGTCGGCCGCCGCGACGACGGTGAGGCCGCGACCGGGCGCGGCCGCCGCGAGGTTGGCCGGGCGCACGACCCGTCCCGAGGTCGCGAGATAAGGGCCGATCTCCGGCCGGCGCCAGGTATGGTTGCCGAGCGTGATCACGTCGGCGCCCGCGGCGAGCAGCCGTTCGGCCAGCTTCGGAGTGATGCCGACGCCGTCGGCGACGTTCTCGCCGTTGACGATGCAGACGCCGGCGTCGAGCTCCGCGCGCAGGGCGGGAAGGCGGTCCTCGAGCGCGTCGCGGCCCGGGCGGCCGACGACGTCCCCGACGAAGAGGACGTTCAGGGGAGCGCCCCGGCCGTCGGGTGGACGTCGATCGCGACGTTGTTGCCGTCGGCTCGGGCGTGCTGCGCGAGCGCCTGCCGCTCCACCGTCGCGACGTCGACCACCGTCCCCAGCTTCGACGACGAGGCCATCACCGGGCTGCCGACCGCGATGGACGGGTCGGGCTGGACGTTGTTGAGCGTCACGATCAGCGACGGCGCCACGGTCGGCCGCACGTCGATGCTGGAGCCGTAGGCCTTGCCGTCGATCACGTTGTCGGAGATCGAGACGACGGTGCCGTCGACCGGGGAGTAGACGTCGGTGCCGGGTGCCGCGCCGACGTCGAGCACCTCGGTGCCGGGGCCGCCCTCGAGCTGGTACCAGACCGGGCCCTGGTCGGACGAGCCCGCTATGCGGCGCCAGAGCCGTGCGAGCAGGCCCTCGTTCGCCTGGCGGCCGACGGGGTTGAGCTCTACCGCCCCGGCGTCGTTGCCGTGGAAGCCGATCGCGGTCACGGCATCGCCCGCGATCGGGAGCCTGAGCTGGAGGTTCCCGACCGTGGCGAGCACCTGCGGCTGCGGCGGCACGCCGCTCACGGCAGCCACCGGCGCCGCCGTCGTCACGGTCGGCGCCGGCGAGCCGGAGCCGAACGCGGTCAGGATCGCAGTGACGAGGGCGAGAACGGTGAGAATCCCGATCACCGCCAGGCGGCGGGCGCGATACTGAGCGCGTCGCCGTCGGGCGCGATGCCGGGCCGCTCGCCGGGAGCGCGCCGTGTCCATCGTGGCCACGGTAGCGCAGACCCCGCCCGTCCGTCGCTGCCTCGGGCGGCCCTGACGACGCCAGCGGCGCGGCTAGGATCCGCCGCATGAGCGCTCCGCCACGGCCGACGATCAGGGTGCCACGCTGGGTCCAGCTGGTCGGCCTGCCCGTGCTGCTGCTCGTCGTGTGGATGCTGGCCGGCCTCCTCGGGCACGTCCTCTTCCTCTTCCTCGTCTCGGCCGTGATCGCCTTCCTGCTCAACCCGCTCGTGCGTGACCTGCAACGGGCCCGGTTGCCGCGCGGCGCGGCGGTCGCGTTCGTCTTCCTCGTCTTCGCGACCGCAGTGACGTTCGTCGCTCTTGCCCTCGGCAGCGTCGTCGTCACCCAGACCCGGACTGCCGCCAAGCGCATCGACGCGTACGTGACCGTCTCGCACCCGGGGCGGAAGACCGGCGCCGAGCAGGACGTCGAGCGGCTCCAGCGCTGGCTCGACACCCACGGGCTGCAGCGGCTCCAGATCCAGCAGCAGGCCACCAAGTGGGTGGACAACCTCGGGGCGGGACAGATCTCCACCTACACCCGGGACGTGCTCTCGTTCGCGCAGGGTGCCGCCACCTCGATCGTGGTGGCCCTCTTCAACGCCGTCCTGATCATCGTGATCGCGGTCTACATGCTGCTCGACATGCAGCGACTCGAGCGCATCGTCGACCGCCGCTTCCCTCCGGGGG
>Ga0209048_10006063_pt1 | contig 11344 bp, 11 predicted proteins | sample FrelakmetCRP12CR_FD_187146 | JGI IMG/M metagenome (GOLD analysis project Ga0209048, IMG submission 187146) | Freshwater lake sediment microbial communities from the University of Notre Dame, USA, for methane emissions studies - CRP12 CR (SPAdes)... | ecosystem: Environmental > Aquatic >... | reverse complement strand
CCGAGGACACTGTCCCGGACATCGGCAGGTCGAGGTGGACATGCGGATCCACGCCTCCGGGGAGGACCAGTTTGCCCGAAGCATCGAGCACTTTCAGATCCGTGGCCTGCAGGGCTTGCCCAGCCTGCTGGATCTTTTCCCCATCGATCAACAGGTCGGCGACCCTTGATCCTTCGGCAGTAACCAGCGTGCCACCTTTAATCAGGATTCTCATGATATCGTTCCTCGTCCGGCGGTTTGGGATCCAGACACGCCAGGAGCAGTGAAAACGGGTGTGGCATGGGTTAACTTTATCCTAAAAAAGAGAAAGATTCAATGAGAAATTCACACTTCTGCTGTGGAGGCTTTTTGAAAAAAACCGAGGCTGGGGCAATTTCTCAGTCTCGGTCCGGGGATCATGGTTGGGATTAAATTTCAGGCCAAGCCCACTTCTGCATTGAACTCGGTGATGAGCTCGTCGATCTGCGGAGCCTGCTGCTGGACGTTCGTCCAGTAATCCGGCTCCTGCCACATGGACTGTATCTCCGGGTAGGTCTTGCCCTGCTGCTCCACCCAGGTGAAGTATTTCAGGTTGTGGATCCGGCGCTGGTCGGTGTAGCGCAGCTCGAGCAGGTTGTCGGTGGACTGTCCGTGCAGGTAGCGGGCGAAGTCGGCAGCAGCGTTGGTTTCTGTGTAGGCCCCGAACTCGGTGTGCATTTCCTTCAGGCGGGACTGGTACAGTTCCATCGAGTCGGTCAGGACGGTCAGGACGATGTCGTGCTCGCCCAGTTCATAGTACCTGGCAAACTTGATCGCGCTCAGCACGTTGGAGATGCCCGAGAAGCCCAGCAGGTCGAGCTGCGCGATGATCGCTTCGGGCACACCCTGGCCGGCAAGGTACTTTTTCCCGGCTGGTTCATTGAACAGGCGGGAAAGGTTGACCACCGCGTTGTCGTCAATGGCCACCACCATGTCGGTGTTCTTGGCATTGTGGATCCAGGGCACATGCTTGTCCCCGATGCCCTCGATGCGGTGGGCACCGAAGCCGTTCTCCAGCAGGGTCGGGCACTGCAGTGCCTCGCTGGCTACGATCTTGCTGGCGGGGAAGGCCTGCTTCATGTAGTCACCGCTGGCGATCGTCCCGGCCGAACCGGTGGCGGAGGCCATGCCGCGGTACTGGTCACCGGGCCGGCTGATCTTTTTGACCACCTCTTCCATGGCGTGGCCGGTGATCTCGTAGTGCCACAGGTAGTTGCCGAACTCTTCGAACTGGTTGAAGATCATCAGGTCCTGGCCGGACTTGCGTAGTTCCCAGCATTTGTCGAAGATCTCTTTAACGTTCGACTCGGTCCCCGGGGTCTTGATCGTTTCCCCGGCGATCTTCTCCAGCCACTCGAAGCGCTCCTTGCTCATGCCTTCCGGCAGGATGGCGATCGAGGTGCAGGCCAGCAGGGCGGAGTCGTATGCCCCTCCGCGGCAGAAGTTGCCGGTGGACGGCCAGACCGCCTTCTGGGAGGTCGGGTCAAACTGGCCGGTGACCAGGCGCGGCACCAGGCAGCCGAAGGCCGCCCCCACCTTGTGAGCGCCGGTCGGGAACCACTTGCCGACCATGACGACGACGCGGGCCGGGACCCCGGTCAGGCTGGGGGGCAGCTCAAGGAAATTAACCCCGCCAAAACCACCACCGCTGGCCTTCGGTTCATTATGCCAGCTGATGCGGAACAGATTGCGCGGGTGCACATCCCACAGCCCGATCCTGGCCAGTTCCTCCTTCACCTTGGCGGGCACCTTGGACGGGTCTTTCATCTGGGCGTAGGTGGGGATAAGGATGTTCTTCTCGCGGGCGCGCTGGATCGCCCGCTTGCGGCGTTCCTTCTGGACGGTTAGGTCGATCATGGTCATGGGATGATTACTCCTCGCTGGGAAAATTGAGTTGTCTGACAACCGGAATTATATCGCAAAAATGCCGGCCATTAAATTCAAGCGAGCGCTCCCTGTGGAATGACAAGAATGTTGGAGCTTTAATAATAAAGTTCGAGTCAATACACTAAAGTTGGAGTCCACTATCGCCCAGACTCCAACTTTATTCATCAATCAAGGTCCAATGGTGTGGCCCACCTGCCGCCGGGACGGGCGAGGCTCGATCATAAGCGTGGCACAAAAAACTGGCGAATTGCGTGCAGCATACCAGCGCTGGAGGCCGGTCAGGTTGAGTCGGTAGGCCCGATCTTGTTCATGGTGAATTTGGCCACGTCAAAAATATCTGCGGAGGAACACGGATGCTTTATCCGAGATGCCGACAACCTTGTTCGTTGCCTGACGATAGAACTTGAAATTAAGTTCGGTCTCAGCTCGACCGTCGTTCCAGTCGGAGAACTGTTTGAGCTCGTTCCGCCCCAGGTGTCGCTTTACGAGCGCTGTGCGTCTGATGATGATGCTCACGCGAGGCGTTTGCCGGGCGATCCCAGGTTTCCTCGCGATCGCCTTAACCGAGGTGACGATGCCGCTTGCAATGAGACCTGGACCTCCTTCGTTCTCGCTTGCGAAGATGAAGATCGTATCGCCCACTGCAATGTGCTTCCCGCCATACATCGTCTTCTGCCTGCTGAATGCGAATGTATCTGCTCCGAGATGCCTAACCTCCGCTTTGATCGCGAATATCATCGTCTTAAGCTTACCCCTTCTTTTCGAGTCATGCATATCGTCAGGATGCCGGGTCTAGCGCTGAAGCTCACCCGCCGCAGGGACGGGCGGAACTCCTGGACCATACTAGCACGAAAACTGGCGAAATGCGCGGCACATACCCGATCTAAGCTGGTCGATGGAGCCGATGTCAGGCGGCATTTATTGACATGGTTATTATCGATCCAACAGATCCTTTTACATCACCAATCACTTTGAAACCATTTCCATAAGATTCAATGTCGCGGGGATTGTTAATGCCGAAAACGAAGGAAACATCTATCCCCCAAACTCTGGATTCCAGGAAAATAAGCCTTTTCCATAATCCTTTTGTGTATTTTTCGGGGGCCATATCAAGGACAAGTTGCGAGCGATCAAACCTTCTGGCTATTTCTTGTAATAGTCTGGTTGCCTCTTGCTTTGGCAGGTAATAAAACAAGCCCTCGGCGAGCAGAAGGAAATTACTGCTTCCATTTGAAGTTACCTGATCAATCCATGAACTATCCAATACTGAACAACTAATGAGTTCATAGCTGAGATGATCTCTCAGGACCTCTCTTTTCAGCTCAATCATTCCCGGTAGATCAAGCTCAACATATTTACAGGTTTTATTTTCAATCCGCCAGAACCTTGTATCCAAACCGCATGCCAGGTTGATTACGGTACATCCTGGATGAGTGGAAATAAATAGGTCAGCGATATTGTCGAAACTCCTTGCTGTCATAGCACGCGCTTTTCTATCCCTTGCCTGTATGCCCGCATACATGCTCTTCCACCGAAGAATGCGTTTCTTTTCTTCTTCTGACGATATAGACAGCAACCTTTCTAAACAAAGGCCTGCCATTGGGTCGTTAAAAACGGAATTATTCTTCTCCGATTCAACGGCGCGACATGTCAAAACCAGAATTGCTGTTTGTGATACCTCTGATAGATTCATTAATCTAGCCTTCCTTCATGAAACCGCACTTTAGTGTACTTAAAGCCGCCCAACGGTTTGGATCACCTGCCGCTGTTTTGGCAAGGCGACTAACTCTGAAAACCATTTATTTTACCAAGTGCCCGCCGCATACCCGCGCCGAAGGCGGGGCAGATGGAGCTGGTGTTGGGCATACATTTATTTACAGACCATTCAGCAGTTGGATAATATGCTGAGTGTGATCGCGTTCATGCCACAGAGTTCTACGCATTACTTTCCGGGCAGACCATTCCTCATTACAACTTTTTGTTATTTGTTCATTGCCGATCAGCTTGATCAATTGCTCTCTTGTGTTGGCGCGCACTCGGGCGAGCTTTTCCAACGGGGCGTCGGGAAGTCGCGCCTGTTCCAGGCCACAACCCAACTGGTTAAAATACCAATTTTCAGCAATGGCGACATGATTTAGTATGCCAGCAATTGAGCCGCGTGCCTCACCAGGAATTGCCTTTGTGAGTTGTGCTTGATTGATTGACTGAATCGACCTTAATAAATCCTGGCGGGTCCAACTCATGAGTCGCAAGGAAATTACAACATCCCAGTATCCCAAAGGGCAACGGTCGTCCTCAAAGAATGCATTGACGATGTAGTCAGGGTCTTCGCTGCTCAAAAAAGATTGGAATGTCTCCACAACTTCAGTTTCAATGGGCTCATTGGCGATAGGCAATGAGCCATCATGTTGGGATAACCAAGAAAAGTATTCTGCGACTCTTTGGTGGGATTGTGCGATAGCATCTGCGGGAGTGGTTGCCGAGCTAAAACAAGCAGGCAAATTTAACGCCCATGCAATCCAATGATTGGGTTCCATATCTTCTACTGCAAGATAAATGTGCATTTTGTCTACCCTCCAGTGCGCCCAACGGCAGGCGTTACCGCCAAGGCGGGACTTGGCGGACAAAGCCACCAGACTCCGAATCCGCCGTTGGGGCCATAATCCCAATAAAGCGGGGAAAGCCCCGCACTTGTCCGGTGCACGCGGCGTTGGACGGCCTGCGTTACTGTCGGGATGCAAGTCATCAGTTGGTAATTCGAACCTCGCCCTCAGTTGTCATTTCATAGCGCTCGCACGCGCTCGCTCGTCCAGCCATTTCACGAGTAGTATCCACGAGATAACTTTTGTCCAGCCTGATTGTTCCAGGGATTCTGCGATTTGTACATGGTCGTCGGGGAGGATGACCTGCACCGCCGTTTTCCCTGCGTGTGTGAGCCGTTCGGCAGCCTCATGTATCATGGCCGGCAGGATAGCGACATGCTCATCCAGAACAATTGGGCGCAGGACCAAGCCTTTGCTTTGCCCCTGACTGGTTGTCACGGCGAGAAATCCTACCAGCCCCCGGTTCAGTTCAAAGGTTCGACTCCATGTTGTGTCCCGAATCATGAAGTCAAACATGCGGTCCCAGACCGAAGGAAAATAGCTGCCGATCAAAGAGTCGCTTACACGTAATACGATAGGATGGGTCGATTGTTGCTCCAGACCCCTGAACATAGGCTTGTCTGCTGCCCGGACTGGTCGACTGACGATGGCTGGGAGTGGCGCATGGTCTGGAACGGACAAGGGCAAGCGATGTTCGTAGACAGAGTACCGATCGCATACTTCGAAATCCTGTTTCCTGAGATTCCCCAAGGAAGCCTGATTGGTCGACAGGACTTTAACGGTTGCAACAGGGTAGTTTCGTTCCGCAATTCGTTGGATACGTCGCATGAGTAACGCTTGGCCTATGCCCTGCCGACGATATGCTGGAGCGACCATCAGCGTACTGAGGTACATATGCTTTCGGCCTGAATACATCCCGCAGCCGGCCACGACCCCCTCAATTTCAGCAACAAGTAGCTCCCACTTAACGCCGCGTACTGCTGCCAGGAGAGTGTAGGGCAGCATGCGGCCCGCAACCATCCGGCGTACCTGTTGTTCAAACGCTTCTGGCGTCATGCCTTCCGCGGCCATTTCGTCCGAAAAAGATACTTGGGCGATGTCCAGAAGGGCATCCACGTCGTTATAGCGGAAGTTGCGAATTTGAATCTTGTTCATTATTGTTCTCCGTACCTATTTTCGATCTGTTTGATTACAAGCGGCGAAGCAGCCCAACGGCAGGCGTTACCGGCAAGGGCGGGACTTGGCGGGAAAAACCACCAGACGCCGAATCCGCCGTGTGGGGCCGCTTCCCGATGGTGTGGGTAAAAGCCCGCACTTGTCCGGAGCATGCGGTGTTGGGCAGGTTTTGCAAGACGCTTTTGAACTTTGTTCTTGTCTTGCAAACTCTTTTTAATCATTTTTTCGTCTGGTTCTTGGCACCCTAATAATCGGTAGGCAGCGAGATGGGTTTCTATCGTATCCGTTCCCGCTTTGCTTGAATGACTTCATGAATAGCTGAAACCATGCCGAGTTCAATAAATTGAGTATGGATCCACGGTTCAACAGAAACAACTCCTCCACCCATACTGCCTGCGTAGTAAATATGGCGCATGTCTGGATAGTTTCCAGGCCATGCAATCTCATCCAAGTCTTTTAGGAGTAGTTCTAAATCATGTTCTGAACAAGCGACTTGAGACGCCAGGCAGACCAAATAGGTTTGACCGCCATCGTCGCCTTGCAGGATAACAACACCATCTTTGTCAGATTTCGCCTCCTTCAGTGACTTGAGCGGGAAGGAACTGTGACCTTTTTGGGGGATGGCTGTAACCCCGTATTTTCTCGGAAGTTTTTTTTCCCTTTCGATGGCTAATTTTTGGGAATCAATATTTGCTGTAATAATCTGGAATGTCTCCTCGGCGGATAGCTCAGACTTCTTGAGAAGGGTTGTTACCAGCGCATTGATAGCTTTCCAATGGGTATCCAATTTCTCTGTTGCCTTGCTGAGTCCAGCCATGGTTTCAGCAAAGATTTGTTCCTTACTCGGATTGTAATCTAAATCCACCCAAAGCCATTGTTGGGCATAATAGGCTTTTTCAAATTCCGTATCAGATAATGAAGGTGTCTCTACAATTTTCCACTTTATTCTTTCGGCAGCGCATCCACCTAAAAAGACAAGGTGAGTTGCTCTCCAAAATTCAGCTACATCTCGCCAGTTAGTACGATCGCTTTCAACTGATAGCCCGGCAAAACGCCGGCAATATCTTAAGAGCGTCGTAATATCTTCAGCTGGGGATTCTGCCCCTTTAGCTAGATCGAAACAGAGTATATATAAAGCCAAAGCACGTCCGGCCTCATGATACGCTCTTCTGGATAATTTATCGTCAGTATCAATCATATTATTGTAAACTCACTTAGGTTAACAGCCCAACGGTTTTGTTCACCTGCCGCCGATTTGAACAAGACAGGATTGTGTAAAACCACGTTTTCTAGTAAATAGCCGCTGCGGACCGCGCCGAAAGTGGTCAGGTGGAGCTGGTGTAGGCCGCAAAATCAATCTCTTCAGCGGATGCCGTGCCATTTGTGCGCTCCGGGTAGCTGAGCCACTTCATCGCGATGTTCAGCTCAAGGATAATATTCGCTGCTTCGATTTTTGTGCCATCTTCAAACTCTATTGTCTCAGTAGTATGGGCATCTTTTATGAGAGTGAGATCATAGCCTCGTTCCAGCGCGCCATATGCGGTAGCCCGAATACACCAGTTTGTCGCAGCGCCAACCAGTACGATGTGGGTAGCGCCAAGCCGGGCTAATGTCTCTTCCAGCGAAGTTTGCTCAAATGACGAATTGAACTGCTTGTAGATGCGAATCTCACCTTCTGTGGGGAACAATTCTGGCACCAATTGCCAATCAAGGCTACCATAGATCAGTTCCTTGTCCGAATGCTGTACCCATATTACTGGAATTCCCTGGCTCCTGGCTTTTTCGATTGCAACGACGATATTCTTAATGATCTGGGGAGCATCCCAGGCAGTTCGCATTACTCCAACCTGGACATCTACAACCAATAAAACAGTTTTGTTGCCTTCACGAATTGTTGCCAATTTTTGCCTCCGATTTGACACCGTGTTTTGTCTTTGATAAAGGCGGAAGATGCTTCGCAATCTTCTTGCGGCATAACGGTCTGGCTCAGGCGCAGCGGCGGGACAGGGGAGCCGCCACAGCGATTAGCGCCTCATTTCTGGCCGGGTTCATCCCATAAGCGGCGTAAGCCGCTGTCGCCAAGTCGGTGTTGAGCAGTCCCTTCGCCTAATTAGCCATCCCATCAGGTTCAACGACAATTACATTACCAATACATCGAATTTGATTATCTTGGACGATCAGTCCATCACCATCACGGCAACCATACACGGTGATTTGATGTTTCCTGGCATAGTTTGCTATGACAACACTTCCCTCAGAGAGCGAGTCAATATGTGGCACAAATGCGAAATCTACCAACCCCAACCCGCTCCAATCGGGATCCTCTTCAGGTCGCGTATCCCCACATAAGCATGCTGTCGCAATATTGCTGGTCATCAGAATTGCACCAGCACTAACGCCAATCAATATCCCTCCATCAGCGACATAACGCTGCAACGTACTCAGCATGTTACGCTGGCGCAGCCAATGTAAGAAATAGAAAGTGTTACCTCCAGTGAGGTGGATGGCGTCACACGCCAGTAGATCTATTAGCCGTTCAGGGGCGAACGCAAGGTCCAATTCAAAGTAGACCGCTATTTCTACTCCCAAGCGGGCATAGTAAGCTTCTTGGGTCCGAAAGAAAACCCGTTCAGGGTCATTGCATGACGGAATATATCCTATGGTTGGATGAGTTTTCCCGAGCAAGGTTAACCACTCTCGCTCCACTTTATCAGACTCGGGGACAATTTGGTTGCTGTGCAACACTAATCTTTTCATTCGCTTCTCTCTGAGCGATTTGCATCTTGAGTCGGGCTGCCCAACTATCATTCAATAAAAAAAACCATTAGGCGTACCCTTTTAGCATGATATACGAGCCTTCCCTTGGCTGTCAAGACAGCGTTGCCGCGGATAACGTATATCCGATCTGGGACTCTGGTCGATCATGGAACGCGGAATTAGGGATTTATAACAATTTTTGAGGGATGGAATATCCAATTTCTATAAAAAAAAGTTGAACGAGTGTTTGCAGAGCATAAAAAAACCGGTAGCTTTGGAATCAAACTTTATTGTTGCTTCTCAGCTCCCTGCGTGTTTCAAGCCTGGATCGATCTGCGGATCACCAGCCCGGTGGGACCAGTTTCAGGAAACATAGAACAGGTGCAGCCCATGCCCCGTCAACCTGAAAAAGGCCTCCAGGGATGCCCTGGTCAGGAAGGGGATGGCAGAGGAACTGGCTGCTCTCCCACACCTGGCGGTCCATCCAAAGCTCCACCAGATGATCGGTATCGTTCAGCAGCCCCAGGACGGTCACGGCTCCGCGTGTGACCCCCAGCAGCCTGGCCAGGTTGGCCTCCGACCCGAACCGCGGCCTCCTGGCTCCGAGGCGGGAACCCAGGGCGTCCAGGTCCGGCTGCTTCCCGCAGGCCGTCACCACCAGGAAGAAAAGCCTACCCTTCCTGTCGCACAGGAACAGGTTCTTGGTGCTGACCCCCGGGAGTTGCGGCCGTTTTTGCCCGGCCTCGGCACAGGTGAAGACCGCCTCGTGAGCAGCGTACAGATAGGGGAAATGATGATCGTCCAGGAATTCCAGCTGCGCTTTTTCAGTGGTGATCATGACCGCAGCCGACAACTGTTTCTTTATTTTATTTCCGATACCTTGATTGTTCATTAACGGAAAACCCCTCGCTCCAGGGGTGGAGCAGCTTACCCTGCATCCAGCTGCTCCAGCAGCCCGGGCAGCTGGCCGAGGTTTTCGATCTGGTGGAATCCCGGCGTATCCTGTGGGGGGATCTCAGCGGATTCATGCAGCCAGGTGATTTGATAGGGAATATACACGGCCTGCCCGCCCAGCTCCAGGATCGGCAGGATGTCCGAGCGCAGCGAGTTCCCGACCATCAGGAAACGCCCCGGTTGGATGGCTAGTTTCCTGAGCAGCTGCCGGTAGATCTCCCGTGTTTTATCGTTGACGACCTCTACATGCAGGAAGTACTGTCCCAGGCCGGAGCGGGTGACCTTGGTCTGCTGGTCCTGCAGGTCGCCCTTGGTGATCACCATCAGGCGGTACCTGGCAGCCAGGCGGGTAAGGGTCCCGGCGGTGTGCTCGAGCAGCTCCACTTCTGCGTCCAGCATCCCCTTGCCCAGGTCAATGATGGCCTGGATTTCTTTTGCAGGTATGCGCCCTTCGGTGAGTTCCACGGCGGTCTCGATCATCGAAAGGGTGAAGGATTTGATGCCGTAGCCGAAGGACTTGATGTTGCGGGTCTCGGTCTGATAGAGGCGCGCGGCGACGAGCTCTTTCGGCTGGTAGGGGGATAGAAGCTGGGCGAAACTCTCCTGGACGCCGGTATAGATGCGTTCGTTGTGCCAGAGGGTGTCGTCCGCATCGAAGGCGATCAGGTCAAAGGTGGGCATCAGGCTGGATCCGTCGAAATGAGCGGGGTGCTGGATCTCTCAAGGATATCGATCACTCGTTCAATGCAAAATTGATCTTGCCGGGTCTCACCAGCAGCATGGGCACCTGTACTTCCCCCATTTGAGGCAAATAGGGACTGCTGATCTTCACATTGTAAATGGAAATCCAGACTGCTCGTCCCGATGCAATGCTGGTGCCCAGGTCCACCTGCGTGGAAACCCGGATACTACCATTGAAAATAAAACCTCCCACCAGGACGAAAACCGGCTGCATCCTCCGGTTCATTTCACTCTCGTCGTAATCCAGCGGGTCGTGTGCGGGTGGGCTAAGATGAAAACCGATAATTTCGGAAGTGGGTATGTACAGCTCGGAATAGGTCTGCATTTTTGTCGCGCTTCCGCCCAGGTTGAGCACCCGGGGCTTGAGCAGGTGCATATATTCAGGCGCACCTTCCATGCGCAGCCAGACACTGACCCGGATGCTCTCCCTGGTGACCACCTCGCCATGGATCAGTGTGTTGCGGGTGTAGATCATCACGGGTGTGGCTTTTTCTTCGGCGGTCAATATGTACATATCATTTCTCCTCCTCCGATCAGGGACACCTTAAGATTATACAGGAAGACAGGGGTTTCACAACACCAGGTTATCATAAGGTTCCATTACAGAACTGACATTTATTTTTAATGTATTCTTTCGATTCCGTTGTATCATATGATCAGACCGCTATCGGCCTGGAAGGAGGTGCCCACCGAAAACATGGATGCCATACCCGTAGGAGGAAAGGCCGGGTGAGCCAGATGGGGCGGAGGGTTCATCGCCCTCATGCGCCCCGACGTCTTCCGTGACGAAGGATGGTTTTTAAAAGCGCTTTCCTCTGGTAACAATCCTGCCGGCGGATGGATACCCTCCATCCGCCCCTTTTTTATAATTTTCTTAGGGTAAGCGCCTTCAAAGGCACCAATGATCCGGTCGCACACCCCGTTGGCCTGGTTGTCAATACTGCAGCGCAGCGGGTCTGCCTCGTGCCAGGCGATCGCCCGACGCAACCCCTCGGACCAGGGGACGCTGCAGATGAAGTCCGGTACCAGTTGTTTGATCTTCCGGTTATCAAAGACCGCGCTGTTTGCCTTGTCACCGATCAGGCTTCCAGTTGCCTCCGGATCGTAGGCAGCGATCAGCCCGGATGGGACGTGGACGATGTCCAGGTCCTTTCCGACTGCCCGGCCCACTTCCCCGTAGATCTGGTTCCAGGTCAGCACTTCGTCCG
>Ga0209048_10006062_pt1 | contig 11344 bp, 13 predicted proteins | sample FrelakmetCRP12CR_FD_187146 | JGI IMG/M metagenome (GOLD analysis project Ga0209048, IMG submission 187146) | Freshwater lake sediment microbial communities from the University of Notre Dame, USA, for methane emissions studies - CRP12 CR (SPAdes)... | ecosystem: Environmental > Aquatic >... | reverse complement strand
GGAGGGCGCGAGGCAGAAGGGCAGCTGGCTGCGTCGCTCGTTCGTTACAGCCCCCTGCGGGGATGCGCCTCACTCGCTTCTTGCCATCCGCCCTTCTGCGTCTACGCGAGACCCATTCCAGTATTTCAACAGTCTCCCTAGGCTGTGTGTCCCTAGGAAAACGGGATGGTAATCCCGGAACCGTCTTCAGTTGCGCCGCGAGGCGCTGCCTTGGAGGAGGCGAACGGGCCGAAACTACTTTTTCTTGTTCTCGCAGGCTTTCTTAGCCTTTTCGCAGTCAGCTTTGCACGCTTGGAACCGCGAGGCGCATTCTTCGGGAACGGTGCCTCTGGCCTTGCACTGACTTAGTTGGTTGGAGCAACTTACAACGCAGCTGTCATATTTTTCGGTGCACGGATCGACTTTCCCTGCAAATACCAGCATCAAGCAACCGGACAAAACGAGCATCGTACAACATATTTTGCGCTTCATATTCACATGCTTTCAGATTTCGGCCTGAGCCGTCCATCACAAAGGATCAAAAACGTCAAAAATAGTGACGGAATGATTTTGATTCCGTTTCGATTAGGGATGCGACTCGGTGATTTGGGCGCCCTCAGAATAAGTCGGGCGTGACGGCGTGGCGTCTCTGCCTGAAAGTGCGACATGCCGGCTATTGGGATTACGGGTGGGATTTCCACAGGCAAGACCAGTTTCTGCAAATGTTTGCGTGAGATCGTTCCTGCCGCGGCGTTTTTTGATGCGGATCAAGCTGCGCGCGCTCTGACCGAACGCGATTCGGAGGTGAGGGGACTCGTCGCCCGGGAATTCGGGCCGGCGATTTATTCTTCGGGCGGCGACTTGAATCGGGGGCAACTTCGCTCCATAGTCTTCGGCGACGCGGAAAAGAAACGCGCGTTGGAGCAAATCCTGCATCCGCGCATCCGCCGTCAGTGGAGCCTCGAAGCCGAAAGCCGGCGCACCTCCACCGATCTTTTTTTTGCTGACATTCCTCTTCTCTATGAAACCGCTGGTGAAACCCTGTGCAATTCCGTCGTGGTCGTGGCCTGCTCGCTCAGCGTGCAACTCGAAAGGCTGGCGGCTCGCACCCGGCTCGACCGATCGGTGGCACAACCAATGATCGATTCCCAAATGCCGCTGGCGGAAAAGATTCACCGGGCAGACCACGTGGTTTGGAACAACGGTGGATACCAGGTCCTGATGGCGCAGGCGCGATTACTCCTCGGGCTCTGGCAGCATGAGACGGAATGAATTCTGGTGAATTCGATGGCGGCGGCTCCGAAACGGTTCGCGAGCAGGCTCGCCGCGACAGTTTGAAATACGACTAATGGACGAAAGCAGCTCAACGCACCTGGAAACCGACGCGCCCACGCCGATCGGGATCGCCTCGCATACTACCGGGGTCGCCACGGAGACAATCGCACTTCCGCTCGCGCTCGATCTGAATGAACTCCAGGCGCTTCCCCCGGCGCAGATTGAAAGGCTCTGCCGCGATTTTGAATTGCGCGTGCATCCCGGCCGAACGCGGCATCATCACATCCTGGACGTCATTCGGACCGCGCTCGGTTTGGGAATTCCGGTGACCGCCGAAGGGTTTTTTGACCAGACGGCGGATTCCTTTGGCATCCTTCGCTGGCCGCGGCTCAACTTTCTTCCCGTCCCGGAAGATGTGGGCGTGCCGCGGGCCCTGCCGCAGAGATTTCATTTCGGACCGGGGCAAAAAATCAAGGGCACGTTACGTCTTCCGCGTGACCGGGAAAAGCTGCTCATGCTGGATGAGGTGATTGCGATCGAAGGGGCGCCTCCCGAGGAATGGCAGGAGCCGACTCCTTTCGACAACCTGACGCCGCTTTTTCCGAGCGGCCGGATCATGCTCGAGAATTCGAAAACGAATTCGATCAGCGCACGGGCGGTCGATCTTCTCACTCCACTGGGGCGCGGACAACGGGGCTTGATTGTGGCCGCGCCGCGAGTCGGCAAGACGATTCTGTTGAAGGAAATCGCGAAGGCAATCCGGGTAAACCATCCGGAGATTGTCCTGATCATTCTCCTGGTGGACGAACGTCCGGAAGAGGTGACCGATTTGCAGCGTGAAGTTGATTGCGACGTTTACAATTCGACCTTCGACGAGAATTCACGCCGGCATGTGGAAGTCGCGGAGCTGGTCCTGGAGCGGGCCAAACGTCTGGTGGAAATGAAGAAAGACGTCGTCGTCTTGCTCGACAGCATTACGCGGCTCGCCCGCGGCTATAATTCGCTCCAGCCTGGCAAGGGCCGGACGATGTCGGGCGGCGTGGAGGCGAAAGCTCTCCTCAAGCCCAAGAAGTTTTTTGGCGCGGCGCGCAATTGCGAGGAGGGCGGGAGTCTGACTATCCTGGCCACCGCCCTGGTCGATACCGGAAGCAAAATGGACCAGGTCATTTTTGAAGAATTCAAGGGGACAGGAAACATGGAACTGCATCTCGATCGGTCGCTGGTCGAGAAGCGGCTTTATCCGGCGATCCATTGTCTGCAATCCGGGACCCGCCGGGAGGACTTGCTCTATCACCCGGAGGAATGGGCGCGGGTGCAACTCCTGCGCAAGGCCATGGCTGCGCTGCCGCCGATTGAGGCGATGGAAAGACTGATTGAGAACCTGCAGGCGACCCAGACCAACGCAGAGCTGCTCCTGAGCGGATTGAAATGATCGCAACCGATTCCCAGCTCGCCGAGTTGCTTCCGCAGTTGGAAGGAACCGATCGCATCGCCGTCGACACCGAAGCCGATAGTCTCCATTGTTACTTCGAGAAACTTTGCCTCGTGCAGCTTAGTTTTGGCGGCAACGACTATCTGGTCGATCCGCTGGCGGGTTTCGATCTGTCGCCGCTCGCAAATGCGCTCACGGAAAAGGAGATCGTTTTGCAAGGTGCCGATTTCGATCTGCGCCTTTTGCGCCGGAGCATGAATTTTGTCGCGACCAGGGTTTTCGATACGGTAATCGCCGCTCGGGTGCTTGGCATTCGCGAATTCAGCCTGGCCGCTCTGGTGGAGAAGTTTTTTGGCGTGGTTCTGGTCAAGGGTTCGCAGAAGGCCAATTGGGCGCAGCGTCCCTTGCCGCGGCACATGGCGGAATATGCCATGAACGATACGCGCTACCTTTTGCCGCTGGCGGAAAGGCTGGAGGCAGATCTGAGGGAACGCGGCCGGCTGGAATGGTTTCGCCAATCCTGTCAGCGTGCGCTCGAGCAGACCTCCGTCCAGCGGGCCCGGGATGAAGATGAAGCGTGGCGCGTTTCCGGTTCAGGGAAATTGGACGGACGGACCTCCGCGATTTTGCGTGAACTATGGCAGTGGCGCGAAAAGGAGGCGCAAGCGGCGGATCGGCCCGCGTTCCACGTTCTCCAAAACCACTTGTTGCTGGAAGCCGCCCGGACTTTCGCTGCCGGTGAATCTCCCGACTTCCGCCATTTTTCAGCGCGTCGTCGCCAGGCATTTCGCGAGGCGGCGGCCAGGGCTTTGGAAATGCCGGAATCCGCCTGGCCGGTCCGGCGTCGCCGGACTGGAACCCGTCCGACTCAGCAAATGGAGAAGGCGGCCGAGGCCCTCCGTCGCCGTCGGGACGCAGTCGCGGATGAGCATGGACTGGAGCCTTCCTTTATTGCACCGCGAGGCGCGTTGGATGCGGTGGCGGCCGATGAAAGCCGGAGCACAACGCTGCTCGTGCCGTGGCAGCGCAGCCTCCTGGAATTGTAGGGCGAGCGCATCGCTCGCCTCGGGCAGGCGCGAACAGTTATCTTCGCCGTTTGTCGTCCAGGTAACCGGCGCCGAGCGCGATGCCCGCAAGAATTAGCGCGCCGGCTGTCGCAAAAGGAATAGGATCAAACGGAGCCGGCGGAAGGGAAAGCACTCCCCGTTCGTCGGTGTGGGCGGGCTGGCGAACATAACGTCCGGTCCTTGGAAAACGAAATCTTTCGGCGAACCTCTCGAGATCCGCCGGCAATTGCGCGTCGCTTCTGGGAACGCCGTATCCACAACCAACGACATTGGGCCGCAGCCTGGCGAGCTCCCTGACCGACAACTGCGTCGCGTCCCAATCGGTGTTGAATGGTGCTCCCGCGCGCGAGAGTGTTCGTTTGCCGGTGACCAGGCCGCTCCAGGAATCCATATTCGTCGTGGCGAAGGCGTCGCCCGCAAGAAGGACACGATCCGAAGGGCGAAAAAAAGATATATGCCCGGGAGAGTGGCCTGGCGTCGGCAGCCACTCCCACCCGGCCGCTCCCGGGACTTCGTTCGGGCGCAATTCACGGATGCGCTCTCCCAAATCTCGCCCCTGCGACGGCATGAAGCGCGAGAGGAACGCCATCGCGCCACCGACAGTAGGATCGGGTGGCGGGTAATCCGATTTCCCCGTCAGGTACGGAAGCTCCAGCCGGTGGGCGTAGATTGGCACGTCCCACACCTCAGCCAGATCCAGGGCCGAACCGGCGTGATCGAAATGGCCATGCGTCAGCAAGATCGCTTCCGGTCGCGCTCCCGCGCCAAACCGCGCCTCGGCGGCTTCCAGAATTTGACTTGCCCTGCCCCGGAGGCCCGCGTCCACCAAGACCCACGGCCCGCCGGGCCGGCCGATGAAGTAGACGTTTACGAAACTGACCGGAAGCCAGCCAACGTCCGGGGCCATGCGGGTGGTGATTCTCATTGGGTGAGGTTAAATTGTTAAACACGGAGGAAACCTCAGTTATTCGTTTCAGCCTATTTAACGTTTCAGTCTTTCTAGCGATTTAACCATTTCTCACGGAATAGTCAGCGTTTGTCCGGCCTTCAGCTTTCCCGGATCATCGATAATGCTGCGATTGGCGTCACGAATCTTTTTCCATTTCGCGGAGGACTTGTAAAACCTTCGGGAGATCGAGGCCAGGGTGTCGCCGTCACGCACGACGTATGTTCGGGCTGCGCCGGCAGGTTTCGTGGTGGCGTTGGCTGGTTGTTTGTCGCGGCCATCGGCAGCCGTTTTCTCCGTCGTGGCCCCGTGAAGGCGATTCCGCTGGTCCTCAAGCTCCTTGTGCAAAGTGAGATTTTCGTTTTTTAGTCGCGCCGCTTCGGTTCGGCTGACCACCGAATCTCCGGATAAGTTCGTTGCGAGGTCGAGCTCATCCTTCTTCATGAAATTCTTGACCTCGTTCGCGTGGGGACCGGTGGGTGCCAGCGTGAGATAGCGCTTGAAATGGTGGAGAGCGTTGAGCGAATCGTGCATCTTGTCGTCATAAAGAAGCGCGAGCCGGTAATGGATTTCGGCGGATTTGGCGGAGCCATCGAGCGCGCTTTCATAAAGCGTGATGGCGCGGAGATAATTGCCATCGGCGGTTTTTGACTCGGCGTCTTTGATCACCTGCACGCTGCGCGGGGTGATCATCTGGTCGCACCCTCCGGAGGCAAGGGCGAGGCCGAGGCAGATGGTGGTCGCGAAGGTTTTTCGAAGACGCACGTCTAAAAACATGGAATCCCTACCTCTCGCATGAACGTCGACCTTCTGACAACGCCTCATCGCGCCACAACGTCCTTACCCGTGTGGGCCCGTCCACTTCAATGTTTTTTCCTCGCCGCTCTGCTGGCGGGGGCTCCGGCCGCGCGCGCGACCGAGTTGCGGATCGGGAGCGCTTATCCCTTGACGTTCACGGACGTGGATCAACACCAGCTCTCCACGTTCGATGGCCACGTCACTGTTATTACCGTCGTGACCAGGAAGGACGAGCCAAAAGCGCAGGCGGTCGGCGACCGATTTCCACACGCTTACCTTGGCGATCAGAAATATCGATTGATCACGCTGGTCAATTTTCAGCGGAAAATCATACCGCCGTTTCGCGGCCTGACGTCCGCCATTATTCGGCACCGACTGGACGTGGAGGCGAAGGAATTGCAAAAAATTTACACCGCCAGGCACCTGGACCGCAATCCGCGCTATGATAATTTTGTGGTGGCGGATTTCGACGGGAAAGCCGTTTCGGAATTGGGTATCGCGCCGGACTCGGCGGACTTCGCGGTTTTTGTGTTTGATGGAAAGGGCCGCTTGATCAGACGATGGAACGACGTCCCCGGCGCCGAGGCGTTGACCGCGGCGATCAATGAGGCGCGGTAAGCGCTTCCTGTAGCGGCGGTCTCTGACCGCCGAAGTGGCTCATCAGTTGGATCAGTGGTCTGAGCGTCGGGGCTTTCCTGATTGCGTTCGATGGCCAGGGCCCGCCGGGATGTAGGACTCCCAGAGACTGCCACAAAGCGCGCCCGCTAATATCTCGGGACGGTCGGATCCACGTCCCGCGACCACGCTTCGATCCCACCCTCGAGGTTGTAAACCTGCGCGAGTCCTGCCTGTTTTAGCAGCGTTGCGCCCTCCTCGCTGCGGACCCCGCTGTGGCAATGCAGGACAATAATTCCTTCGCGAGGAACCTCTGTTATCCTGCCCTCCAGTTCGCCCAGCGGAATCAGCCTCGATCCCTTAATTTGCGCGACGTCATATTCCCACGGCTCGCGGACATCGATCAGCGTAAGAGACTCCTGCGCATCCATCTTTCGTTTCAAATCTCTGGCCGAAATGGTTGGAATCGCGCCGTCGGACGCGAAGGCGTCACCGGCAATTTGCCCGTCGCAAAATTGCTCGTAATCGATCGGTGTGACGATCGTGGGATGTTCTCCACACACCGGGCACTCTGGATCGCGGCGCACTTTGAATTCGCGAAATTTCATTTTCAGCGCATCGAAATGAAGGAAACGCCCCACGAGTGTTTCGCCCGCGCCGACGAGGAGTTTGAGCGCCTCCGTCGCTTGCATGAGCCCGATGATGCCGGGCAGGACTCCGAGCACGCCTGCTTCCGCGCAGCTGGGCGCGGCTCCCGGTGGCGGTGGCTCGGGAAACAGACAACGATAACAAGGTCCGCCGAGATGCGGCGCAAAAACGCTGGCCTGTCCCTCGAAGCGAAAGACCGATCCATAAATGTTCGGTTTCCGCGCGAAAACACAAACGTCGTTCGACAAGTATCGCGTCGGAAAATTATCGGACCCGTCGATGATCACATCATACGAGTCGACGATTGCCCGTGCGTTCTCGCTGGTGAGCCGGCAGTCGTGCGAAACAACGTCGACGTTTGAATTCATGTCATGAATCCGTTCGCGGGCTGCTACCAGTTTGGGCCGGCCGACATCGTCCGTTCCGTAAAGGATTTGGCGTTGGAGATTCGAAATATCGACCCGATCGAAATCGACCAGCCCGATTGTGCCGACTCCCGCAGCCGCGAGATAGAGCGCGGCTGGAGAACCCAGCCCGCCCGCGCCGATGCACAGAACTCGCGCGGCTTTGATCCGGCGTTGCCCGATCGCCTTTAGCTCGGGCAAGAGGAGATGCCGGGAATAACGCGCCAGGTCCTCGGAGTTCAGGGCCGTCTGCGCAATTCGCTCCTCTTCAATGATGCTTTCGCTCATACTCTCAAGATTGCACGAGCGTCCAATCGACTCCTACGATTCGTTCTCCCTCGAATCGTCGCAGTGATTTCGGGAAGGCCAGGTACCTGGCCGCTTTCTTTTCGGTGAAACCAACGACGCCAAAGTCCGTCCCGCTTTCACTGGCCCTGATTGTCATCACGCGATTATTTTTCAAGAGCGATTGGAAATGGCGGTCCGTTTTCGGTTTTTGCCACAATGTATAAACCTCCGGATTCCCGCATTTCTCAATAACGGCGCGAAAGCGCGATGTCTTCACGTTCAGGAGTTTCATTCGAAACGATGTGAGTTCTTGATGGCGCGAGAATCCTCGCCAAAAAAGTCCGCCAGAGAACTACGGCAAAAAGGATCAGACTACCGTTGCTGCATTCCTGCTCTGGCGGGGTTCGTAAGTCCTCAGTCCATAGCCCCTGACGGAGACGAACTGTTCGCGAAAGATCGCCGTCATGCAACGGTCTTTTCGTGGCGGATCGTTTCCGCCGCTCCCATTCGGGTAGGGCGAGACTTATTCGAGCCGCAGGGGTGACGGCTCGTCCGCGTCTCGGTCTACCAGACCGGAAAGCGCCTGGAATCAGGCGAACGGCATGTTCGACTTGATTCGATACGTGTCCGTCTTATCGACTTCGGCCGACTTCGCCATATGGCGTTTGCGCTTGGCGCTCTTCGAGGAAAGCAGATGCCGGCGCGAGGCATGTTGCCGCATGACTTTGCCGGTCCCAGTGATTTTGAATCGCTTCGAGACGGCCTTTCGAGTTTTGTTGCGCGCGATCGCTTTCGGCATAAGGCGCGGAAGATAGAGGCAGTTTCGCCTCGTGACAACCGCTTTCACGCGGCTGGGCCGTCCACCGTGCCCCGTTAGCCGCCGCCCTGCTGGCCGCGCCGAAGACGCGCCAGAGGGGAGATGCAAAAGAAGGCAGGGCGGCGTGGGCTTGCGCCGCAAGATGATACCTCGCCGGCCCAGGGAGGGCGTTCTCTCGCGCTTCGCATGACGAAGCGGCTATGAGAACAAAGTTCTCGCTTCCAATTTTTAACATTGGAAATTAGGCGAATGGAAAACACGCCTTCGGCAACACCGCATGTTGTGATCGTGGGGGCGGGCTTTGGCGGACTCGAAGCGGCCAAGAAACTTGGTCGGGAAGCGGTCCGCGTGACTGTTATCGATCGGACCAATCACCACCTCTTTCAGCCGCTTTTGTATGAGGTGGCGACCGCGGCGCTTTCCCCCGCGGACATTGCTGCGCCGATCCGCGCCATCCTGAGCAACTTTCAAAACACGGAAGTCATCCTCGCGGAAGTCAAATCGGTGAATGTTGCGGCGAAGACGGTGAACATTGGCGACCGGGAAATCGCCTACGATTATCTCATTCTCGCGACGGGGGCACGGCATTCCTATTTCGGACATGAAGAGTGGGAGAAACTCGCCCCGGGCTTGAAAAGCCTCGAGGATGCGGTCGAAATCCGGCGGCGCTTGCTGCTGGCTTTCGAATACGCCGAGAAAATCACCGACGAAGCCGCGAAGGCTTCCGCGATGACCTTTGTCGTCATCGGCGGGGGCCCTACAGGGGTGGAAATGGCGGGAGCGATTGCCGAGATCTCGCGCTATACCCTCGAGAAAGATTTCCGGCACATCGATCCTGCGAGCGCGCGCGTAATTTTGATCGAGGGCGAGCCACGGGTCCTGGCCAGTTTTCCGGAGGACCTGTCCGCGAGTGCGATGAAGCAGCTGAAACAGCTCGGCGTCGAAGTGCGCACTGGCGTTCACGCGAAGAATCTTAGCGATGCTGGTCTGGAGGTCGGCGACGAATTCATTCCGTGCCGGGTGAAGGTTTGGGCGGCGGGCAACGCGGCCTCCTTTGTGGGAAAGACCATGGGCGTGCCAGTCGACCGGGCGGGCCGCGTCATGGTGAACGAAGACCTGACCATTCCCGGCCACAGCGAGGTCCAGGTGATCGGAGATCTGGCGAACTTTACCCATCAGGGTGACAAGCCACTCCCCGGTGTCTCGCCCGTCGCGATGCAGGAAGGCCGTCACGCCGCGCGCAATATCATGACGATGATCGATGGCCGGAAACCGCAACGCTTTCGCTATTGGAACAAAGGAAGCATGGCGACGATCGGCCGAAACAAGGCAGTCGCGGATCTGAATTTCATCCATCTCAGCGGTCTGCCGGCCTGGCTGGTGTGGCTTTTCATCCACATCATTTTTCTGGTGGGCTACCGCAATCGCATCGCCGTGCTGATGCAATGGGCGTGGTCGTACATTTCCTTTAATAAGGGCGCGCGGCTTATTACCCGGAACTTTCAGGCTGAAACGCGACCGCCGGCGTGAGAAATACGACTCACGCGACCTATGTGACCTGTCTAACGCGCCTCTTGCTCAGTCCCTGATTCGCCATGGCTTCTTCTTTTCGCATCGCCATTGTCGGCTCTGGCGCGATTGGTTGTTATTACGGAGCGAAGCTCGCGTACTTTGGGCGGGACGTACACTTCCTGATGCGCGGTGATGTTGCGGAAATTCGCCGGTTCGGAATTCGGATTCGCGGGAAAGGCGAGAATCTGCGCGTGGCTAAGGTGAATCATCACGCTTCCACCGAAGAGCTCGGGCCGTGCGATCTCGTTCTGGTGGCGGTGAAGGCCACCTCGAATGATGATCTCCCGAAGCTCATTCCGCCACTTCTCCACGAGAGGACCATGTTGCTCACGCTGCAAAACGGCTTCGGCAACGAAGAATTTCTGGCGGAGAAGTTCGGTAAGGAACGCGTGCTCGGTGGACTCTGCTTTGTCTGCCTCAACCGTGTTTCACCAGGCGTGATTGACCTTTACGATCACGGACGCGTTGGAATTGGCGAATTCAAGCGCTACCCACAACCGCGAACACACGACGTCGCCTGGGAATTCAAGCGGTGCGGTGTGGTCTGCAATGTGGTGGAGAATCTCGAGCTCGAACGCTGGCGCAAATTGGTCTGGAACGTTCCTTTCAACGGTCTCTCGATCGCCGCCGGGGGAATAGACACGGCGGTCATTCTTTCGGATGATCATCTTCGGAGCGAATGTCTCGCGTTGATGGACGAAGTCATCCTGGCCGCAAATAAGTCTGGATTTCCCTTGCCAGCCGGCGAGGCGCTGGCCCAGGTGAAACACACGGAATCGATGGGAGCCTACAAGCCCTCCACCCTGGTTGATTTTCAGGCGGGCCGTCCCCTGGAGATCGAGGCGATCTGGGGCGAGCCGTTGCGACGAGCAGAGGCCGTGGGAGCGGCCACCCCGCGTCTGAGAGAGCTTTACGCGACCGTCAAGGCGATCGATGCAAATGTGACGCGATCACAAGGGGCGCAAGTGAAGTGAAGACCGCCGGCACTACATCTCGTTCGCAGCCCACGATCACTTTGCAGAACAGGCAAAGGGCCGTCCGCGTCGATCTGGTGGCGCTGCAGGCTTTCGCGGGGCGTGTTCTCGAGGCGTGTCTCAGGCTGTCAGGAAAGGACTTGGGCGAGTTGGCGGACCTTGATGATTTGAGTGTGATCCTGGTTTCGGATCGGCGGATGGCGGAATTGCATCGCCGTTTCCTGCGCGTTCGCGGACCGACGGATGTGATTACGTTTCAGCATGGCGAGATTTTTGTTAGTGCCGAAACCGCGCGGAAGAACGCGCGGCGCCTGGGCACGTCGCTCGAGCATGAGATCCGCCTGTACATTGCGCATGGACTTCTCCATCTCCATGGATTTGACGACAAGACCGCCGCCGGCGCGACGGAAATGGCCCGCGTGCAGGAACGGTTGGTTGCGGCGGCTACCCTGTCGCGGCGACCTCTGCTCGCGAATCCGTTCGGAGTCTCAGCCGGCCGATCTTGATGTTGTAGCCGGGGTCGTTGACC
>Ga0209048_10006060_pt1 | contig 11347 bp, 8 predicted proteins | sample FrelakmetCRP12CR_FD_187146 | JGI IMG/M metagenome (GOLD analysis project Ga0209048, IMG submission 187146) | Freshwater lake sediment microbial communities from the University of Notre Dame, USA, for methane emissions studies - CRP12 CR (SPAdes)... | ecosystem: Environmental > Aquatic >... | reverse complement strand
TGGACAGACGGTGTGCCTTCTCAAAACGGAACAGTAGGCCCAAGAAGGCAAGCAGGGTCAAGGTCCCGCAAGCCTCAGCCAGGCCGGCTCCTTCGATCTGGTTGACGAAAGCGCTGGGCATTAATGCAAATGCCAACAAGGATGCTGCCTGGATCAGGCGGTCTTCGGTCAGCTGGACGATCATCCAGAAGAAGACGGGGACAGACAGCCCTGCAAGCAGGGGCGGCAGCAGATCAACCGTCACAAAAAGGGGTGGAGAAAAAAGTTTTAAAAGGACCGCCTGAAGGTAAAAAGCGAGCGGGGGATAGGCAAAAGGAATGCCTCCCGGGGAGTAATAGGGGATATTGGAAGGCAGGGAGAAATGGCTTAGGATTATCTGGCGGGAGAACTCATAATACAGTCCACCCAGGTGGAATGGAGCATTGAATGAAATAAAAAATAGGTGCACAATGCGCACAAGGATACCAAGTGCCAGGATGGCCAGGATATACCAGGGGATTTTGGGGAGAAGTATCCTTATCCGCGACATTAAGACCTTCCAAGATCAGCTGAAACAATCATCGGGGTTTCTGGAAAACCGGAAAGTCATTAAGTGGTTTCTCCCACGATCTGCAAGACCTGCTCACGGGACAATTTACCCACCCCACTTTGAATGGCGTTCAAGGTGGCTTCAGCCAGGAGTAGAGGGATATCCACAAAAAACTTAAAGGAGCTCTTGGGCATACTATTGATCCCGGCTTTGGCGAGGTCAAGGTTATTCCTTGCATATATGAACATATTCTTGTCTGTCCAACCGGAGGGATAAAAATTCACCCCCCTTTCAATATCATCAACCCTGTTACGCAGTATATTGACCGCCTGCAAGCCACGTCCAAAATGGACTGCGTTCATGCGGTCGATCGGCGTACCGTCGAACCAGCCCCAAACATCGCAGATCAGCAACCCGACTGCGCCCGCAACGCAAAAAGTGTACCCGTTGAGGTCGGCTTCGGTTTGAATATGCCAATCCTTTTCCACCCAATAGGCCATCCGTTCAGCCATGGCTGTGGTTGCATCCCAAATCCGCGGGGCAATTTCGACAGGAGTGCCTGATAGCCACTCACCTATCCTTAAGGTGACTTCAGGCAGGATGGAACGATAGGGGGAGAAAAGAATATCGAGTTCAGCAACACCCGTATGCGGATTTCCCAAGCCGATATGGGCCTGTAAAAGCGGGCCCAGCCCGCGCAACAAAGCGGCCTTGGAGTTCCTGTCCAGATCAGGGTGATCCTCTATTTCATCAATCGCTCGCATACAGAGATAGGCGCATGCAACAGTCTCCTGCAGCTTGGCGGGTAGACGGACGATCGGAATAAAAAACGTCCGACTGGTATTTTGCAGGACACGGTTTACATCAGCATTTAAGGTCATGGGATCATCTACCAAATTGAAATGGAATCTTCAAAGTTTACATTAAGGTCTTTTAGATCTAAGGGCATTTGCAAGATTGACCAGCAGGGCGCCATCCTGTTCGGGCAGGACAGTTCGCGGGTCGAGAAGGACGCGGCCCTTATCGGTCCTGGCGATCAGGGGAGGCTGCCCCCGCCTTAGCTTGACCAGGAATTTGTCCGGGCTGGTGACCGTGAGCGCCAGGACCCAGGTTGGCAGGAATTCACCTGGCAAACTACCTCCGCCAATTGTGGATTCGCCAGCAAAAACCTCGCCTTGTCCGAGTTTGGCGCACCAGGCAGCAGCGCGCACCTTCACTTGTTTCGATGTGAATGATATCATGCGCCAGATCGGTATTTCGCTTACTACTTCATCCCGCACGTAGTGTAAAAGGGTCGCTGTCAATGCAGCCAGGCAGAGCTTATCGGCCCGCAGTGCACGTGATAGTGGATGCTTCTTAATTTTTTCCAGCAACTCCGACCTGCCAACAATGATGCCTGCTTGCGGACCACCGAGCAGCTTGTCCCCGGAAAAACAGACCAGGTCCGCGCCATCAGCAAGTGCTTCCTGGACCGTGGGCTCATGCGCTAATCCATAACTTTCGGTCGGCAGGAGCGAACCGGATCCAAGGTCGTCCACGAATAGAACACCGGATTTGTGGGCAAGGTCCGCAATTTCCTTATTTCCCGGCTCCTCCGTGAATCCGATCATCTTGAAATTCGAATGGTGGGTGTGCATGACCAGGGCAGCCGGTTCGGTCAGGGCATGCTCATAGTCGTTAAGATGAACGCGGTTGGTGCTGCCCACTTCAACCAATCTTGCCCCGGATAGTTTCATTACATCCGGTACTCGAAACCCGCCGCCTATTTCAACCAGTTGCGAGCGGGAAATGACGACATTCCTTTTATTTGCTAGGGCAGATAAAACCAGCAGGACAGCCGCAGCATTGTTATTGACCACCAGGGCAGCTTCCGCACCAGTCAGCAGCTTCAGCAATGATTCAGCATGAACCGAACGACTGCCTCGCTTGCCGGTCTCCAGGTCGAATTCCAGGTTTGAGTAACCGCGTGCGATGATCTCGATGTTTTGGATGGCAGACCCGGAGAGGGGAGCACGGCCAAGGTTGGTGTGAAGGATGACACCGCTGGCATTGATCAGTGGTATCAAGGACGGAGCTGTCCAGGTGTGTAAGATTGAGGATGCCTGGTTTAGGATATTTTCCCGATCAGGAACGGTGGCTTCACCCGACCCTGAAAAACTGTCCCGTATTTCATTCAGGGAAAGGCGGATCGCCTTCAGGGTGGTGGGACGGCCGTAATTGGCAATCAATTCGGCCGCCAAGTGGGTCTGAAGAAGCTGTTCAACCGAAGGGAGTCCGCGCAGGTTCATTTTGCTGTTGGGTCGTCTTCTGCAACTGTTCGATCCCCATTCACTGGCTGCTGGCCAGCAGTTGCAGGTCCCGCAGGAGAAGCTGGTTGCCAGCGGGATTTTTCCCTCATCCGGATGAGATACTCGATGGCTCCCAACCCAGCAACCAGACCGACAGCGGTCCAAAATGTAACCAAGCGCTCCTGCTGGAGCCAGGTCAGTAATGCCCCATAAACACCAACCCATATTGACTGCCGGACGATCACCGCGGCTCCAGCTGGCGGTTCGGACTGAAAACGCAGATTGAGGAACCAGGTCACCGGCAGGGCTAGGCCAATCAGGCCAAGAGTACCGCCAAAGAAAAATAACCAGCGTGCCCATACTGTGGGGCTGAGGGTAAAGATGGAAACTGCCACGCTCCCCCAGCCGGTAAAAAAGAGGATAATGAATGAAGCGAGATATGACCGAAAAGGAGAATAAGGATTGGGTTCCATTTTATTAATTATACCCCAGCAAACTTTGCTGCCTTCTACAGAAATTCATCCCCTCTCCCTTGGCTCAGTTCAGCTGCGGGCAATTTACCTTATCTTTCGCTTCATTGCGTCGATCTGTTCCTGAGTCAGATCAGGGATCTCTTCCAGATGGGTGATATCAAGGGCTTTGCGCTGGGCATCGCGCCAGCGCTTCAAGCGTTCAGCGATCTCCACTTCGTGACCCACGCTGGATGGTTTGTAGAAATATGTTCCCAGCAGTTCCTTGGGCAGGTACTGTTGGGGAACGAAGTGATCTTCGTTCATGTGGGGATAGGTGTAACCCTGTCCATGACCTAATGCGACAGCATCCCGACTGGCATCCTGCAGGTGGGTGGGCACATTCCCCACACCCTCCTGCTCGATGCGCTCAAAGGCCTTGTAATAGGAGGTCGCGGTATTCGATTTAAGTGCGGTAGCAAGGTAAAGAGTTGCTTCGACAATCGGATAAACCCCTTCTGGCAAGCCGATGAAAGAAAAGGCCTGCATGGCTGACGTGGCCACCACCAATCCCAGAGGATCGGCCAGGCCGATATCCTCCCCGGCCAGGATAATCAGCCGACGCAGGATGAAGCGCGGGTCTTCCCCGGCATAGAGCATTTTAGCAAGCCAGTAGAGGGAAGCATCCGGGTCCGAGCCACGCACTGACTTGATGAATGCGGAGATTGTATCGTAGTGGGCGTCCCCATCCTTATCGTACAGGACGGCCCGCCGCTGGATGGACTCCTGGGCCACCTCCAGGTTGATGTGGATGACGCTGTTCTCTTGCGGTGTGGACTCCACTGCCAGTTCAAGTGCATTCAAGGCGTTACGTGCGTCCCCGCCGGATACGTCGATCAGGTGGGATCGAGCATCATCGTCCAGCACCACCCGGCGCTTGCCATATCCACGTTCCACGTCGGCGAGCGCAGAATCCAGGATTTTGCCTGTCTGTTCGCCGGTCAGAGGCATTAATTGGAAGACCCGGCTTCGCGAGACCAGTGCACCGATCACCTCGAAGTAAGGATTCTCCGTCGTGGCGCCGATCAGCAGCACCGTCCCGTTCTCGACATGCGGCAGAAGGGCGTCCTGCTGGGCCTTGTTCCAGCGGTGCACCTCATCTACAAACAGGGTTGTCCTTTTTTGGTACATCCGGCGTCGTTCGAGCGCCGAATCGATCACCTGCTTGAGTTCAGCCTTGCCAGCCAGTACTGCAGAAAGCGTTTCAAAATGGGATTGGGTGCGATTGGCAATGACCTGGGCCAGGGTAGTCTTGCCGGTGCCGGGTGGGCCCCACAGGATGATGGACGAGAAAAGCCGGTCTGATTCGATTGCGCGTCGCAGCAGTTTTCCCGGACCGATAATGTGTTCCTGTCCGACAAATTCGTCCAGCGTGCGCGGGCGCATCCGGGCAGCCAGGGGGGCCTCGGCATTTAATCGTTCCTGCATTGCATGGTCGAACAGGTCGCTCATTAAGGGGATTATACTGCCTGATATTCCCTAAAAACCAGTGATCTGGGGGATGGCTGCAGCCGGCCTCTCCCCGGGACATCCCGGGGGTCTTCTCCGCCGGCTTCAGTGGATATTTGACCTGCTATTTAATTTAGATGGTTACTTTGCCGGGATAAATGGGCTTGAAATGTGCTCCACCTTTTCCAGGGGAAGAACATCCACCAATTCATAGTCGCGGCAGCCCAGTCCAAGTTTCTCACCGTATTCGGTGACCAGGTAGGGGTCCTTCAGCGGACCGTGAAGCTGCTGGAATGGGTGACCCTGGCGGGTGTGGACTTCCATCGCCAGCGGCAGATTCTCCTCGATGAGCTTCAGCCCGGCGGTAGAGTTCAGGACGGCGCGCTCGATGGCGATGATATCATCCGACCCGAAGATGCCCACGTCTGCCAGGATGGGCATGGAGGTGAACCCGAAGCAGTCGCAGACCGGGGTCATGTGGGTGGCCAGGGAAATATGGGTCACTTTTCCAGGATCGAAAGTGGAGAGAGTGATACTCGTCGAGATGGCGCACGCTTCCTGAAAGGCGTGAAAGTTGACAGCATCGATCTTCAGGCTGCCCTCGGGCGCCACCTGCAGGCAGCGCCCGCACTGGTTGCACTGTTCCATGTGCAGATGCATCTGCCCGGGTTTCTTTTTATCTTCCACAATGGCCTCAAACGGGCAGGCCGCTGCGATCACCTGGATCGTTCCTCTATCGGAGCATTTTTCCGGGAACCAGTATTGATCGAAGTGCATGCAGTCGTGCATTTCCCCGCGCGTTTCACCTGCCATGCAGCCCAGCGCCAGGTTCTTAAATGCAGCTCCAAACCCACAGGATGGATGCCCTTTGACATGGGAGAAATTAATAAGGAAACTGGCATCCTTTACCATCCCGGCAAGTTTCCATTTTTTGATGTTCTTGAAGGTTTTCTCATATTCGTAAAAATATTTCTCATCCGGGCCGGCAGCCGGGTAAATCGGGCAGCCCAGGGTCTCGTGGGTGTAGCCTCGCGTCTCGGCCCCGGAAACATCCCAGTTGACATCTGCAATGAATGGTTTGCCTCCGCCGTCCTTAACTGCCTGAACAACCCGCCGCACAAAGACCGGGTGGATCGTGGAATAACCGATATTGTTTCCGGTGTGCATCTTGATGATCACCATCTCATTTTTTACGCGTTCGCGGACCTGTAATTTCTCCAGGATCAGGTCGAGCTTTGCTGGAAGGGTTTCCTTGGCTTCCAGACGGGTTTGGCGGGCGGTTCCAAAGTATACTGTGCTGGTCATGGCATTATCCTTTGAGAATGAATCGCCGAATTATAATGTATGTTAGTCAGGAGTAATATAAATAAATCCAGGATGGAAAAGCAGCAGCCCTGGACCCTGAAATTTGAGACCATTACTCCATTTTGAATAGAAATTTGCTTGCCTTAAACAAGCCCCTCGGTGGAGTCCCTTTCCAGTTCAACCAGCAATGACGGGATCTGGTCAAGTGTGGTCACCACTGCCTGCGGCTGGATCGCAAGTTCACCTTCCTCAGGAAGCTGGGCACGACGGGTGATCCAGATGCTGTAAATACCCATCCGGTTTGCCCCCAGCACATCGGTTTGGAGAATATCACCCACCATGGCAGCTGCTGCTGGCGGCACCTGGAAATGGTCCAGAGCTGCCTGGAAGATGCGCCGATCCGGTTTGCGGATCCCGATCGCAGCCGAGGTGAGAATGTATTCGAAATACGGGCGCAGTCCTGACTGGTCAAGGATACCCTGGACATTCTGGTCGTCTGATGTGTTGGAAATGATGCCTAGGCGGTACCCTCGGCTGTTAAGTACTTCAAGAGTATCGATAGCATCCTCTTCCCGGTACCAGTTCTGTTGAGTGACAGCATACATCGCTGCCATGGCTTCCTGTAAGACCAGGTCTTGTATGCCCGAGAAACCTTTTTCGATGAGCACGTTTCGCAGGGAGGTAAGAGAGGTTGGCTCAAGATTGTCCTCATATTCTTTTTGATAATAGGATTGAATGAATCCGCCGAATTCAGTCATGAAGGAAGCCGGATCGATGGAGATGCCAGAGCGCCGGAGCACCCAGGCCATGGCCCGGTCGGCTTGTTCGTATATCGGCGGCCAGGGATCTTTGCTGTAGACAAGGGTGGAACCGAGGTCAAAGAAGATAGTTGCTAATTTCGTCATGAATAACCTTCCAATAAAACAGTGAGTAATGAGATGCCCTTAATTTAATCATTGCTCGCTGGAAATTGACCGCTACTTTTATTTACCCGCCTTTCAGGTAGATCCCTGATGGATCCAGCTCATCCCGCAGGATCATGAGTTCATTTCCGGTGATTTCGTCGGTTGTTCGCAGTTGCGCGGCAACTTTCAGCGTCCAGCCAGTGTTGTTGACCGCCTCATCGGGGGTTTTTCCCGGATGCAGTGCGGTCAGGACCAGTTCACCGGTTGTATCAGGCTCCAGCACGCCGATATCGGTGACCACGGCCACCGGTCCCTTACCACGCAGACCCGCCCTGGCCCGGCCATCGGTGCCATTGAGATATCCCGCGGCAGTCATGAAGTCCACTTTTTCGGGGAAGCGGCGTTTCTGGTGAGGGGTCATGATGTAACAGCGGTTTGCCCACGCGGCAATTTCCTGGGCTCCCCCGGATCCAGGCAGTCGCACATTGGGGTGCGTGTAGTCATTACCGATAAATGTAGCATTTATATTGCCAAAGCGGTCGATCTGGGCACCACCCAGGAAACCGACATCCACGTTCCCGCGTTGCAGATAATTGGCGAAAATATCGTACATGCTGACCACTGAAAGAGCTCCACTGACCAGGGTTGGGTCGCCGATGGATAGCGGCAGACGAGCTGGTTCAGCGCCAATCACTCCAGCTTCGTAGATCATGACCAGGTTCGGGGCATGGGTCCGTTTGGCAAGATTGCAGGCGAGATTGGGCTGCCCAACCCCCACGAACACGACATCGCCGTCCTTAAGCAACCGAGAGGCGTTCACAATCATCAATTCAGCGGATGAGTAGGTCAGGGCCTCCATAATTAGTATTCTCCATAATCAACGACCGTGCTGGGACGAGGGCTGACCTTCAGGCGATCACGGACATCCTGCCCAAGTTTCTGCCAGTATTCGCTGCGGTCCATAACCCCGTACACCCATTCATCAAGGAAGCCTTTTACCGCCTCTGCAGAATCGCTGAGCTTGTCCCATTTCAGGTAAAAGTCGTTGTCACGGTCGTAATAACCTTGAGCATAGGATGGGTGAGCCGCCCCAGGAACGTGACAGACCGCACTTACAATGAAGCCGGGTATCAGGGTCCGGTTCGGGTCGGAGCGGATTACAGCTTCGTCCACGATTTCTTCAGCGGTTAGGATCACCCGTTTTGAGGCGAAGGCCACTTCCTTTTGCTCTCCGATGATACCCCACAGGTGGGCATTGCCCTGCACGTCCGCACGCTGGACATGCACAATCGCCACGTCCGGGTTCAGCGGCGGGACAACGATTACCTCACGACCGGAAAAGGGATCGGTCACGCGCTGGATGCAGGGGTTGGCATGTTCCAGGTCAGTTGCGCCGGTCTGATTCATCGGCATGAAAGGCAGCCCGGCCGCCCCGGCCTGCAGTCGGGATATCATGCCAAAGTGGGAGAATTCCTCCCATTCCAGGCGTCCTGCTTCGATCTCTGTCCGGACGATGCGCAGGGACCCGACCCCTGGGTTGCCCATATAGGAGAAGATCACCTTGCGGGCACACCCCGCAGCCACCAGCTGGTCGTAGATCAGATCTGGCGTGGCACGTGCCAGCACCAGGTCGCGTTTTTTCTGGCGAATGATCTCATGCCCGGCGGCAAATGGGATCAGATGAGTGAACCCGGCCGCATAGACTGTGTCACCGTCATGGACGTTTTGGGCTATGGCTGCTGAGAGGGGGATTAATTTGGTCATTTCCAGAAGGATTCCCTTTCTTTTTCTACTCATCCTCGGGATTCTTGCGGTTTCTCCCCCGTATTCTGTTGATGCCTCCGAACCGCCCGCTTGGTGGGTGTACAGCGCGACGCCGCAGGACCGTTCCCATGAAGAACGCAACCGTGGACAGTAAAAAGAATGAGAGCTGCATGCCACCGCTGAATATTGATCCGATGAACAGGACCAGCAACCCGAGACCTATTACGATGAAGAATGTACCGATCCGGGGAAGAAGGTTATTTTCCATCAGCTTCAATTATAGATGATTCAGGGATGAAATAGGGTATAAATAGGAAGCCTTGCATGATAAATAAGGAATAATGTCTCTTTCCTTCAGGAGTGTGAAATATTAAAATGTAAGGAGAACGATTGAATCAATCGTATTTTGAAAGGAGCAATCAATGCGGCTTTACGTGGATAGTGCGAAATGTTCTGGCTGCAATGCCTGCAGGGTGGCCTGTTCTCTAAATCTGTTTGCTGAGAACAATCCCAAGAAATCCGCCCTTGTCATCGATCCTCATTTCCCGACACCCGGTGTGTACAACGTGAAAGTATGCACCCAGTGTGGAGACTGTGCTGCGGTATGCCCGACCGAGGCTATCAAGCAGGATGAACAGGGTGCATATTTTGTCGATTTTGCCGAATGCAACCTGTGTGAAGCCTGCGTGCCTGAGTGCCCGGAGGGCGTGATGTTCCTGCGGGCGGAACTGGCAAACACGGCCTGGAAATGTGACCTGTGCGGCGATTGCGTCAGCGTGTGCGGCACAAGCGCTTTGTGGATTGCTGAAATTGAAGCCGTGGCGGCATAAGGAGGCAAACATGAATGGATATGGTGGAAAGATCCTGCGGGTCAACCTGACGACGGGTGCAATTACCAAGGAACCAACCCCGGCAGATCTGGCGCGTGATTTTATCGGGGGGCGTGGTTTTGGCATCTACTTTCTGCTCAAGGAAGTCCCCCGGGGTGCTGACCCACTCGGACCGGAGAATAAGATCTTCATCTCCTGCGGCCCGATCTCCGGCATGATGATTCCGGGTGGGGGGAAGTGCGACTGGACAACCAAGGCACCCCTCACCGGCGGTTATGCCAGCGCATCGATGGGCGGTCACTTCACGGCTGAAATGAAATATGCCGGGTTGGACAGTATCATCCTCGAAGGCATCAGCCCGAAACCGGTTTACCTTTTCATTGACAACGACAAGGTTGAATTGCGCGACGCCTCCGACCTGTGGGGCAAGAACACCTTCGCCCTGGAGAAGCAATTCAAGGAGAAATTGGGCGAAGAGTTTCAGATCGCAGTCATCGGCCCCGGTGGTGAGAACCTTGTCCCGTATGCCAGCGTCAACCACGATTACGGCCGCCAGGCCGGTCGAGGCGGCGTAGGTGCGGTGATGGGTTCCAAGAAGGTCAAGGCCATTGTCGTCCATGGGACCAGGTCTGTCCCGGTGGCGGATGTGCAGGCCTATCGCAAGGCCGGCCAGGCGCTTTACAAGGCCTGCAAGGAAGCCGAGGCCTTAAAACAATGGACCAGCTATGGTACCACCCAGGTTGTGAGCTGGTGCGATGAAGTGGGTGCGCTGCCCACCCGCAACTTCAGCGCTGGCACTTTTGAAGGGGCCAGTACCCTTTCTGGCCCATACATGCGCGAGCACATCGTCATCACCGACAAGGGCTGCTTTGGCTGCCCCTCCCCGTGCGGCAAGTACAGCAGGATGAAGAAATACAACACTAACGTGGAAGGCCCGGAATATGAAACCATCGGCCTGTGCGGTTCCAACCTGGGTATTGCTGATATTGAATCCGTGGCACAGGCCAACCTGCTGTGTGATGATCTGGGCATAGATACGATCAGCACGGGGAATGCCATCGGCTGGGCCATGGAATGCTACCAGAAGGGTATTTTTACCAAGAAGGACACCGACGGGCTGGACCTCAAGTTTGGTAATGTCGATGCAGTTTTCACCCTGATCGAGAAGATCGCCCGCCGGGAGGGTTTCGGCGCCCTGCTGTCGCAGGGTGTCAAGCGCGCCTCCAGGCAGGTAGGCCAGGGCAGTGAGAAATTTGCTATCCATGTCAAGGGCATGGAGCAGTCCGCCTATGCCACCCATAATGCCACTGCCATGTTGCTGGCCTACATGACCTGCGACGTGGGTGCCCACCATAACCGTGCCTGGGCCATCACCTATGATATCCAGGTAGGTCGCGAGCTGGTCACCCCCGAAAAGGTGAAGCGGGTGATCTGGCTGCAGAACTTCCGCCCGATGTTCGATGTCATCGGTGGCTGCCGCCTGCAGTGGGTGGAACTCAGCATTGACCGCGATCTGTATGTCCCGGCCCTGGAAGCCATCACCGGCATTCACCGCAGCTGGGAGGACCTGGAGAAGGTCGGCGAGCGCATCTGGAATCTCACCCGCCTTTACTGGGCGCGCGAGAACCAGGATTTTGGCCGCATCTGGGATATGCCACCCGCCCGCTTCTACGAGGATGCCCCCAAGAGCGGCGCTACCAAAGGCCAGATCACCAGCATAGGAGATGTCAACAGGCTGCTGGATATGTACTATGAACAGCGGGGCTGG
>Ga0209048_10006059_pt1 | contig 11347 bp, 5 predicted proteins | sample FrelakmetCRP12CR_FD_187146 | JGI IMG/M metagenome (GOLD analysis project Ga0209048, IMG submission 187146) | Freshwater lake sediment microbial communities from the University of Notre Dame, USA, for methane emissions studies - CRP12 CR (SPAdes)... | ecosystem: Environmental > Aquatic >... | reverse complement strand
CTCTCCACCAAGGGTAATTAGTACATCATAACGCTCTTGTTTGACCTCAGATAATATGCTTTGTAAAAATTTTTCAGGATATTTTTTTGGATCGGGATAGTGAAAATGCTTTTTACAGTATTTTGAATAGGAAGAGATCGGTCTGCTCTCTTTAGACCCTACCACGACATGAACGCCATTTCTCCCCAGAGATTGCACGACGATAAGTGCAACACCTCCCTCTCCACCTTCGACAAAGACTTTCAATCAGATACGCCCATTCATTGATAATTTTTTTGCTGTTGTTTCCATAAGATGATATCGGATAATTAGTAGTATCTATGTAGTGCTGAAAATTCCGGGTTTTGTATAAGTATCAGGAATCCGTTATCACTCTTCGTTCATATAAATGAGGAAGATTGCTGAGGTTTTCAATAAATGTCTTTAATCCATGACAATCACCCTATCAGATTTTTATCCGGGAGGTGCGGAATTTGTCTATGGGACAACCACAAAAGACAAACTGTAAGACGGAACCTTTTTGAAACCAGATATGCAATTACTAATTCAGATATATCCATCTATCTGAACAGGAACACCTTCCAATGATTTCCTTAAAAGCCCTGGATGCAAATAAAATTGCAACAATCTGGACTTTTTTTTGTATTGTAACGCTGCTAGCGTACGTTTTATCCCAAAAATCCAGCTATATGGAAATGGACGCTTTTGGCATGTGGGTCCTCTCAAGCCTGGCGATTTTGTATCTGGCAAGAAAAAAAACCGGCCAGTTTTCCAAAAATCAACAACGAATAATTGTTCTTATCGGATTTTTGATGTGCAGTTTCAGTTTTATCAGTATTCCAACCGGGATCACCAACCCCCCCTGGGGGATGGGAGAACTCTCTCTTTTACTTTCTGGCATCGGGGTGATACTATTCGGTCTGCTTAATTTCAGGACACTGGTTTTACCCGTATCGATACCCTTTATAGCAGTTATTGGGTTTGGGGTCTATGAACTGTTTATCAGAAACGAGGCCTGGATTACCGCTCCCCTTATCCCGTTTATCGTAATCCTCACGATCTGGTTATTGAATCTGTTTGGTATCCCGTCTGTAGTCGATGGTAACATAATTTCGTTCATATCCACGACCGGTGACCCGGTATACCTGGCAATTGTCTCGGACTGTACCGGCATATGGTCACTTGGTACATTTACTATTGCCGTAATTATTGTGCTTTCCAGTTTTCCCCAGAGCATTTCGAGAAAAAGCATGATTTTAATAGGAATTGGATATATTGGGACATTTTGCGCAAATGTTATCAGGATTCTGGTGATATCACTCAGTGGATATTATTTTGGTCCGCGGGGTGTGATTGAACAGGTTCATGTCCATATCGGGTGGATTGTTTTTTCCCTGTGGATGATAATTTTCTGGTACTATTATTTCACCCGCCAGATTGGTATCCCCTTTTTCAAAAAAAGTGATCGGGATTTAGAAAATACCTGATACATTGGTACCAGGTGCAGGGATTCTCGCAATACCTAGTAGACAGAGACATCTTAAAATGTGGATAACATATCCCCAATATTGTCCACAAGTTTAGTTGTCTCACCCCACTAGACGTATAATCTATGAGATAGGAGTCCTCGAGAAAGAAGTACGGCTTTGATTCGATTAACCAAAGGCGTTTGGGTAAAAAAAAAAGATGCAATAAGGAAAAAAAATGTTCCTGGTCGCAATAAGATTTCATTAAATGCTTCTGGAGAATTCTTTTCTTTTTGGATGAAATCAAAAGAACATGGATAATGACGGAGATAGTAGTACCTGTATCCCCTTACAGCATCTTCGTATTGAGCGATAATGATGTATGACCTGTTCAGGGGGTGTCGCATATCTCGGGAAAGCCAAAACGGCTGGAGTGAAAAACTCGTGAGTGTTTAGGTTTTTAAAAAAAGTCTCCAAGGACCTTAAATCATTTATTCCCTTGCATTCAGGTGCTTCGTCTTTCCCCGTAAAGGTTTTAGTATCGTTGTATATCCTTTTTCCACTATTCCTGCAAAAAATGATTTTTTTGTTGCAACATACCTGATTCTCAGTTCGGGATTGAATTTTGCCGCGTAATATGCATGAAGTCGCTTATTTCCTGCAGCACCCAACGTAACGTACGATGTGCATCCCTGTTCATGAGCATACTGAATGGATTCCCATAAGAGAAGATCATTGGGTGACGGAGAAAGGGGAATTTTTGGTTTGGGGCTTCCAATCCAGCTGAAATGCGTGTCTCTATACTGAAGATCAATGGATCCAGTCACAACCTCACCATCAACTTTTACAACAAAAATTTTCAGGTTATTTTTATAGGTTTCATAGATATCCAGAAAATAGTTCCTTGATTCCGTAACACTTTTCCCTTGTTGTGCATACCGGATATCCATCAGGTCGAGTATCATTTCGTACTCCTTTTTTCCGCCAGTTTCCACAGTGAATCCTCTGTTTTTGGCACGATTCAGGTTCTGGCGTTGTTTTTTATCAAGGGTCTGAAGCAGGGAATCCGGCCCGCTGCTGAGATCGATTACGTAATCATAGCGGAGTTCAATGCTATACCCTGACCAGGCAAAAGGACGGGGGTCTAAAAGAGCGGGAGGTAACGAGATACTGACATACTGTGCTTTTAAATCATTTTTGATACAATGTTCAACAGAATTCTGGAATGCAATATAATTCATTTCCTGTTTTACGGTATTACCTCCAACCATAGCTGGTCCGAGATAGAAAAGGGCTGCATGTGATGGTGGTGAAAATACCATCCTTACCGGTCCTTTCTTTTGAAAAAACAATGGAAATACACCGACAGGGACCCCGTTTTTTAAGCCGATAAGCGGATAGAGCGTGGTCTGGGTATGTTTTTCTGTGATCTTCAGCCAGTCCCATTGATGAAAAATGGTGCCGTGAGGGGACGTTGAAATAGTCGCATCCCATTCCTTTGCGTCATCATTCTGGGCTCTACGAAGTTCAACTGTCATGCAATTTCAACAGGCACTCTCACTGATAATATTCAGATCTTGAGTTTTTATATACATATACTACCCCCCTCACCGATAAAATATGTATTTTCTGAACGAATAGCCCTTATTCAATGGTATTGAAATCCCGATGCATTACCGAAATAAATCTTTATTTTTCCTTTTCAATGAAAAGGAAAATGACGAATCAAAAAATTAACAACTCCGTTCCATAAATCCCCTATCTGGGTAATGATGTTCTGATTAACAACAACAGAAGATGTGGATTGTTGTTCCGGTTTTTGATCCTGCGATCCAATAGTCTGCTGGGGAAGTTTCGGGAGAATGGAAGACGATGGAGTTACTTTAAAATACGTAATTTCGTTTTCATATCCGACATATAAATATCCTTTATAAAATGCTATAGCTTCGCCATCCCCATCCATAGTATTCGCAGTAGCAACTAAAACAGGTTTTGTTGGGATACTAAAATCATACATCTCGACAGGAATAACCCTGCCAACAGTAAACACATCAGTGCCGTTATATGCAATGCCCCTAGTTTGCTGGTTAGTTAAAAGGGATCCTCCTGTTTCATGTACATTGTTTGGATCTGAAACATCGACTTGCCATACATAGAATAGACCATCGTTATTATAGCCTCCTTCACAATAAGCAATTTTGGTTACGGGGTTATACACAAACATCCAAATAGTATGCGGGTTTAAAGTAGCATTTCCAACAATTTTCGTTGGGATGGAGGGTTTTGTCATGTTTATTATGGCAATTTTTCCAAAATGATTTGATACATAAAGATTATTATTACCGGCATTACTATACGGAAAGACCGTGTTACCATCGCCACCACTAATCAAGAAATTCTGGGTTGAATTAACTAATGCTGGCATTGCCGTCTCTTTCTTGCTATTATTATAAACTTCAAAAACATTTGATGTAGTCATAGTGAATATCCATTTATCATCGGCATTAATACTTACAATCTGTCCATTGAATGCCACATTTGGAGGATTTAGATTCGGATCATTCCATCTTTCAATATTTGTAAGGTTTACAATATGCCCCCCAGCCCATCCCTCATTTCCTCCACCTTCTGAATACGAGTAATTCCCGACAAAACCAATATTATAAGTCCTCGGATTACCGGAAGAGAAGGCTGCCACATAAGAATATCCTGTTTTCGTAACATCATACGGGTTTGTAATATTAAAATACCAGTTCCCGATATTACGACCTCCCATTGCCAGAACATCCATATTTCCAATTGTAGTTGCTGCTGCACGGAACATCTCACCGGGAACCCTGATACGGACTAGCAGTGAAAAGGTTGGATATACGATAGTATTGAATAACATAACACCACCAGTCTGCGTAGACAATGCGGTGATATTCCCGTTCGATGAGATCCCTTCGGAATATCCTGTACTCTCCCAATATGCTCCCTGCTCGACTAACTGATTAGTATTTTTAATATAAAATGATCGTATTCCTCCATATCTTATACCAACATAAAGATGGTCTCCGAATACTGCACAAGTGGTAGGTCCTGTACCACCATCTGCATACCATATGGTTCCCATTCTTGGTGCAGATCTGTTAGTAACATCGAATGGTATGATTGCTTGTTTATAACCTACTACATAAAGGGTATTATTATGATATGAAAGTCCACTTTCCCACCACGCACCAGTACCAAACGTTACATGTTTTATAAGCACCGGAGAACCGGGGACCGAGATATTCCAGATTGAGAATTGCGGCAACCCATCTATATATCCAAGATAAATATAATTTCCGTCTGATGTAATCAACGATGACCCTGTGTGTCCTGCTGCCGCATCAAAATAAACTGATTTCAAATATACTGGATGTGAGAAGTTACTTATATCATAAATATATACTTGGCCGGCTCCGGCAATATACGCATATCCATCTTGGGCATAAACGTCTCGCGCTGTTGTATATATATCAGATACACTACCAGTAAGTGTGGGATGTAATTTATCACTAATATTTACTATATGAAATGACGAATATGTAACAACATACAATGTACCATCGAAAATCCTTAAGCCTCGTACTATATCTGGAAAGATTACTTGCCCTTTATATGAATTCCCAGATATTCCTGCTAGATTCACTCCCGGAGAGATATTATACGCCCTGACGGTATTGCCTTCCTGTGTGTAGAGAGTGTCATTATAGATAATATTTTTATTCGTATCAAGTGGAATCGTCCCAATTTGCGACAAATGACCACTCGATTCCGAACTGCCAAGTACCGGCACTATCATGAAGAGCAACAAAATTGCACATGTGAGTATTCGATCGAGTCTCATACTACCTCAATATGTCGCTGACATAATGTACTTAATCTTGATCCCAAGAACCGGTGCAAGGATTGCAAGTGCATTAGTCGTGTCATTTCTGGTCTACCCAAACTCAACGAAGTTACTCCTTCCTGTAATCATGGGTTCCTTTCCAGGGTTTTTTGGTTTACTTACATATACATCGCAGGTGAGTATCAGAGCTGCTTTGTTAGTAATATCCACACGCTGAACTCCGATACCCTGGATCAGCAGAAATGCGGTATTTGTCTTTTACTACACCATCAAAGATAATCGTTCTGGCGATGGGTTTAACCGGATTGGTACTGTACCCATTCTATTATGTGCATGGAGACAAATAATTCTAATTCATTATGCAGATAAATTTTAGAATAATTGTTTGGATATTGGGAATCATTTTCAGGTTTAATCATCCTCAATTTACGATAACCTATAAAATGTGATAATAATCTGAAGGAAGTAAAAAATACAATGACCCTGCCTTTTGGATCTATTAATAAGATGCGTGATGTAATAAAAGAGAATTCGACGAATACTACCTTTTTTTATCTGCTTTTTTTAATTGCAATCATCCTGTTATCATTTGTCCTCTATATCGTGATATTTGCATCTCCTTCAGGAACGGATGTCTATTCCCATATGTTCAATACCCAGAATATGGCCGGATCAAACTCGCTTTCAGAGTTTTATGACAAATCCTTGAACCTGGAATATTCAGGATCTGATTATCCCTTCGGTTTGTGGTATTTTGGTTCAATAACCATGAAAGTAACGGGTTTCGATGTGTACACCATTGCCTATATTATCCCGTTAATATTGCTTTTTATCATTCTCGGTATATATTTTTGTTATGCTTTCACGATGACTGCATCGACAAATCAATCTCTCCTCTCCCTGATATTTCTTGTTTCAATGACCCAGTTGTCATTAAATCTCCTTAATTATTCAACAAGTACTTTTGTAATGCCAATCCTGATCACCATTTTCTTTTTATCCCTTAGAGATATTGAATGGAAAAACATCCTATTGATGAGTGTTCTTCTTTTCACTCTCTGCTTTACGCATACGGGTACGTTTTTATTTTTAACAATATTTGCGGTGACCTATGTTTTATTGCGTGCACTCATCTGGGGAAAATTTGATTATAATTTTTATCTGGTAATAGTAGCCCTCCTTATATGTTTTGTAACAGCGGTATCCCTCTTCCCCTTTATACAGGCTCAATACATCGATAAAGGGAGATTAATTATTACGACTACTTATTCCATCTCCTCGGTTACCAAACTCGTTATCATAAAGGATGCCGGACAGATTTTCTATGATACGATATTTGTTGGCAATAACTATGTATTTGCATTGTTATGGGCTGCTCTTCTGTTTGTTGCCGGAAAATTTTTGGTTTTTATCCATTTCGGCATTAAAAACAGGTTTTCAAAAAAAAATACCCTGGCGACAATGCCCTTTATCGGCAGCATTACCACGGTGTCAAAAGGTATTATAATGACACCGTTCTGGATCGGTCCTCTTCAGACGCTGTTTTCAGTAATCGGGATATTCAAACTTGATGAACGGGGAAAATGTATAGCACTTACCCTTTTTTTCTCATCACTTCTTCCCGGTTATTTGATGGGATCCGAAGGGACAGGTTCAGTCCGGGAAACATTTTATCTTTTCCTGCTGATCCCCATTACCGCTGCATTAGGGTTTTATTATTTCTATCCGCTTATTAACAGGATTACACAATCAGGAATCAGACGAGCTTTCGTTATTGGTATCTATGTCATAATTTTTGTGCCCCTCATTGCGGTTCCCGTTATTGCATGCCTGCACTACGAGATCCCGATTACCATGACAAAAGAAGAGAATATAAATCTTGTATGGCTGGGCAGTATAGGCAATCCCCTGGAAGGAGCCGCCGGCGCTGGTTATCGAGATCGTATGACCATGTATGGAAATAAGACCGTCCCGAGTATTCCATCTGGAACTGAAACAAAACGGTTCTCAAAATCCTTATCAGCTGCATATTTTACGAACAATGCGGAATATTCTGCCCGGGATCTTTCCAGTTACCAGATTCAATATCTGATTTCCTCTGATAGAGTCTTAAAAGATTCCGGTTTGCAGAGATCGGCGATAAAACTTGATACAAACAAACAGGTTGATAAAATATATGCTTCCGGTGACTTCTTTGGGTTTTATAAGATAATGCCCCAGCCGAAAATACCCACAATGGATCTGAACGAATCCCTGACCTGGGATGCACAACAACCAGCAGCACAGATACAGGATGTTGGATCACTCTTCCTCTTTGAAAACCCTGCGTATAAAATAAAAGTAAGCGACACGTCTCCAAGGATACAATATTTCGGCACGCCAACAAAAAATATGCTGGGAGAAGGTGATTTTGTCGATAGCATTGGGCTCTCCTATGGAATAGCGGGTACCTACATTCCACAGTATGATGTGTACGATTTGGGGGAACTTACGTATACGGACATTCAACGGTCAGGTAATGAAATTGTCTATAAAACAACATTGATGAATCCAAGTAATACTGAACGGATTGCATCGCTTTCGGTAAAATATATTTTTAATGATCTGGCAGTAAAACGTGAAATAACGGTCACAAATGATCTTGAAAATGTAAATAGATCATCGATACTAAAATTATACGTACTCTCAACAATTTTTTCCCCGATGACCGATTTCGAATTTCATCTGATAAATCCCGAAGAAAAAGAGTGGGAATCCAGAACGATTTACCCGTCACAGGATAAAATAGTTCTTAAGGACAAAATTGTTGACAGGATCTTCTTTAACTATGGAACAACGGGGATATATGTTCTTTATGATGGTTCTGCCGATTTTCCGAATAATATCTGGTACGCGGGAGCCATTGACTACGATTATGGGTACGTTTCATTAGGATCTGAACATACCATCCAGCCATCTGAAGCCACCACAATAGGCCAGTATTTCTCGGTGAATAATAAAATTACGGCAATGAAGAATGCAGAAACGTATAGTTCCATAGCTCCGTATCCTTTCCCGGATGCCCAGATACCCATAGTTATCACTGGGCATACAAGTGGTACCAATCTCACGGCTGATGAAAAAACCGCTCTGACGATGTTAAAACAGTATGAAATTCCTTATGCGATGATAGTTCCGGCATCAACTCCTTCCGGTACAATCAAACTGCCGGGGATTGTTCCTTCGGGAGATTTCTCTCAATGCTATTACGACAATTACGAAATCCACTGTAAAAATCTTACCGTGCAACAAAAAGAGCTGAAACTATTAAAACAGAAAACAAATGCAACCGGGATCCTGATTTCCGACTTCAGCTACAATCTGAATACTATCAAAAGTTTATCAGAAAATCAATATACGTATGCCGAAGTGCTGGAAGGTGTAAGAAATCCGAAAATTGCCTATCTTGAAGGGGAGGATACCGGTATTGTTCTTATGCCAGTCTCCCAACCGGACAGTCGTGTTCTTTACCACCGTTACGAAACAGACGCAATCTTTTCCCAATGGAATGCAACGATAAATTCCGGCGGGGGAGTAGCGACATTTCTCTGGGATCTGTCAGAGATCGGTAATCCGGAATTTACGGATCAGTTTGATAGTTTAATAAATTATTCAAAGAGCAGGGGAATGACGTTCACAACACCGGATGCAATCGCACGTCACTATAAGAACCTGGAACCTGTCCTTGTAAATGTTACCCGTGGAGAAGAGTATGTAATCCTGCATGCCAGAAATACTGCAGGGAAACCGGTATCCGGCATTACGTATCGACTGATCATGCCGCTCATTGAAAACACCTGCCCCTATATCATAACGAACGGTACAATCGTCCGCGCTCCTATAAATCAGGGGACATGCCGGGTGTATGCAAGTTTCAGTCTGGATCCGTTTGAATCAAAAGAGATAAAAATTGAAACCGGAAGACCCCTGAAACAACTGTTCCCGCAGGTTCCTGAATTATACCAGGGACAAAACACGATCAGGATTGTTGATGAAAATAATAAAACCGTAAAACAAGCCGGTGTGTATGTTGACTTGCAATATTATGAATCTGATACTCAAGGAGAAGTTAAGTTCAGTGTAAACTATGGTGACCGAACCATAAAAATAATAAAAGCTGGATATAACACCGTGACCATTAAAACATACGTTCAACCAGTGTTTTATCGCTATCTTTCGATATTCAGAATAAAATAACCCTTTGCATTGATAGACAGAAGTGGAAAGGGTGAATTTATTTTCCTGTTATTTTTTTCTATTTTTATTCAATGGTATCCCTCAATGCTGTGTAACGGAATAATCCCAAAAATACACTTCACCAGCGAAAAAATATCCAACTATTATGCAGGTGGATATTTTCTCTTGCCCCGGTGAGCTCATTAACCTGTGCAAAATAATCCTTCACGATAACGGTCGTTCCTTCATCCCGGCATGTAAAACCCGATTGCACAGAAGACCGCAGTCACGCTGAACATCGCATACGTTGACCGTTGTTCGCTCATCCTGAAATAATACGGGAGCACCCACTTGAGCGTGAGGGGATTGGGTACCTCAACCGTCCCGTCCTCCCGGATGGAGCCGTACTTGGCTATCGGATATGTGGCAATTCTGAGCCTCCAGTAGACATATAAGAGGAAATTCACGGTGTGCGGGATGAGCATGACAAACCCGCTGACAATAAATCCCTGGGTGACTATCATACACCCGATTGCGGCTCCGACCGACAGGGCGCCGATATTACCCCAGAATATCCGTGACGGGTATTTCTCAAACCAGAAATAGGCAAGAACAGTACCGGCGAGACAGACAAGAAAGAGGGCATTGGTGATATTCCCGACAAAAAATGCTTTCAGAACAAGGGTCGCAAGAACGATAATAGACAGGCCGGGTGCCAGCCCGTTAAATCCCGAGTGCATATTGACGAGGTTTGCCACAACGGGAACATAGGTCGGGATGATGAGCTGCAGGTACATGGCGGAAAAATCCACGGATCCTATCAACGGGAAAATAATGAAGGTGCTCGTGATGAAGGGAATCAGGGGATAGGAGCAGTAATAGAGCAGGATCAGTTTTGCCGGCCTCCCGATATTGACAATATCATCGAGCAACCCGAATAGTCCAAAGAGAACGACCACGACGATAATGGTGTAATTGATAGGGGTGATGTATTTTCCGTAAAACAGGGTGAGAATTGACAAAGAAAAAATCGCAATAAGAAGAAGGGGGAGTCCGCCATTGGTCGGGACAAGCGGGAAGGTTTTTTTGTACATGTCTTTGACAACCGTCCCTTTCTCCCGGAGTTTCTGGATGATGGTGGGAAGGGAGAACATCGTGAAGGTAAATGACACGATAAAGAAAGCAATCACCATCATATTGAGGTAAGTTTGGGAAATATCAGAAAAATCAATTGCCATTCGGGAACCTTAGTCACTATTTTTTTTAACGCTATATATTTGTACGTAAAAATTTTTCACAACTCCCATGAAAAAACCCTGGTACCACGAGAGATTGCATCATACAACGTATCCTACAATCATTATCAAAAAAAAAGATATCGGTGACCATATTTCTGGTCCTGATATCTTACCCCTTAAGGGTTTTTACTCTTTTCTCTTGACTGAATAGACAATAAATACGATACCGATGATCATGCCGATGGGTAACGCAAGTGTCGGGAACTCAGGTGCATTTACCGGACCACAGTATCCGATGTCAAAGGGCGCTGAGGTGGCGCTTCCCGAGAAGATATCCAGCTCGCCCTCGAAATCGCCCGTTACGACAACACTGTTGGTAAGCCCGCATCCTTCTGCAACTGCTTTGCAGGTTAATTTAAAGGGTACTGTCGTATCTGGCACGATGTCGCCGAGAGCTATGGGAGTCAAATCACAGGATACTCCTGCCGGTGGGTGGTCTACCGCTTCAACAGCTTCCGTCTTGACTAGGATAGTGCTACTTTTCCCATCTC
>Ga0209048_10006058_pt1 | contig 11347 bp, 13 predicted proteins | sample FrelakmetCRP12CR_FD_187146 | JGI IMG/M metagenome (GOLD analysis project Ga0209048, IMG submission 187146) | Freshwater lake sediment microbial communities from the University of Notre Dame, USA, for methane emissions studies - CRP12 CR (SPAdes)... | ecosystem: Environmental > Aquatic >... | reverse complement strand
GGAAGGGTTCGATTCGAGCGAATTGCTCAAGCGCTACAGCACGGTCGGCATGGGCCCGTCGCAGGGCAAGCATTCGAACATGAACGCGCTGCGCATCCTCGCCCGCGTGCGCGGCTCGAGTATCGAGCAGCTGGGCTTGACCACTTCGCGGCCGATGTACCATCCGGTCCCCTTGAAGCTGCTCGCCGGCCGCAGCTTCAATATCGAGCGGCGCACGCCGCTCGACGGCGAGCATGGCGCGCTCGGTGCGGTGTGGATGCCGGCGGGAAACTGGCGGCGCCCCGAATATTATTCGGTGAGCGGCGAAACACGCGCCGAGAGCATCGACGCCGAGGTGCGGGCGGTGCGCTCGAGCGTGGGACTCATCGATGTCGGCACCTTGGGCAAGATCGAGATTTATGGGCCGCAGGCCGGAGTGTTCCTGGATCGGGTGTATGCGGGCAAGTATTCCGACATGAAGGCTGGCACCACGCGCTACGGACTGATGTTGGACGAGGCGGGCGTCATCATCGACGACGGCGTCATCGCGAGATTGACGGCCGAGGCGTTCTATTTCACCACCACGACGGGCGGCTCCGCGACGGTATTTCGCGAACTGCTGCGGCTCAACGCCTTGTGGGGGCTCGATTGCGCCTTGGTGAACGTGACCGGACATCGCGCCGCATTCAATTTTGCCGGACCGCAGTGCCGCGGGATTCTTCAGAGCCTGACCGATGCCGATTTGAGCGAGAGTGCGTTTCCATTCCTGGGCGTGCGAATCGCCCGGGTGGCCGGCGTCGAGGCGCGCCTCATGCGGGTCGGCTTCGTGGGCGAGTTGGGCTATGAAATCCATGTTCCCGCGAGCGGGGCAACCGCGGTGTGGCGGGCTCTGTACCAGGCCGGGCGGCCGCAAGGCCTGCGGCCGTTCGGCGTCGAAGCGCAACGGGTGTTGCGCCTGGAGAAGGGTCATTTCATCGTCGGCCAAGACACCGACGGCCTGACCGATCCGTTCGAGGCCAATGCCCGCTGGGCGGTGAACCTGAACAAGCCGTTCTTCGTCGGCCAGCGCAGCTTGAAGATCCTGGCAAAGCGCGGCCCTCGGCAGAAGCTCGTCGGCATCGAAATCCTGGACTCGACGCGTTTGCCGAAAGAGAGCCATCTCGTGATCGAGAAGGGAGACATCGCGGGACGCGTCACCAGCGTGGTGCATTCACGGATCTTGAACAAGACGATCGGGCTCGCCATGTTGGCGCCGCAGTTGGCGGAGGCCGGCGGCGAGATCCGGATTCGCGCCGACCGCGGCGAAATGCTCGCGGCGCGCGTCGCAGCCACGCCGTTCTATGATCCGCAAAACCTGCGCCAGCGGGCCGGACTTTAAGCGCATGACCCCCTTGGTATTCGAAATAGTCGACAAGCGCGTTCGCTTAGGGCTAAAGGGGCCGCGCGCCGCGGACTGGTTGGCGGCGCAAGGTATCGTCTTGCCGATGGCGCCCAACAGCTGGACCCGCGCGCCGTCCGCGGGCGGCGCGGAGGGCTTGCTGGTGGCGCGGCTCGGCAGCGCCGAGTTCTTTCTCGAGGATGCGGCCGGGAGTGGGCTCGAGGGCACGGCATCGGCATTGGCGGCGGATCCGCCCGGCGTCTATCCCGTATTGCGCGAGGACCGGACCTTCCACTTGAGCGGGACGGGCATGCACGAGGTGCTCGCACAGGTGTGCAACGTTAACTTCGAAGGGCTGGCGTTGGATTCGCATCCGCTGATCATGACGCTCATGATCGGCGTCGCGGTGCTGGTGGTGCCGCAGGTGATGCATGAGGGGCCCTACCCTAAGCGGCGGTATCGGATTTGGTGCGACCCCAGTTTCGGTCCTTCCTTGAGTGAAACCCTGGGGGCGGTGGTCGTTGAAAGCGGCGGGATAATAAGAGAAGTACCGGCATGAATCGGGAAAAGGCTCAAAAGTTTTTCGACGAACACAAGATCCGCTATGTGCTGGCGCAGTTCGTCGACATCCACGGTGCCGCCAAGGCGATGGCGGGTGTTCCGCTGGCCGGCACTTCGTGGATTCCGGGACAATAGATCGGCCGCCATGCTCGAGTGACCGGCTCATGCCCCTGATTCAGAGCATCGAAGATCTGCGCAAGGTGGCCCGGCGGCGCATCCCGCGGGCCATCTTCGATTATGCCGACGGCGGCTCGTACCAAGAGCGCACGTTGCGAGCCAACGCGGCGGACCTCGACGCCCTGACCTTCCGCCAGCGCGTCATGGTGGATGTATCCTCGACCTCGCTCGTGACCACGGTGCTCGGCACCGAGATCGCCATGCCGCTCGCCATCGCGCCGACCGGGCTCGCCGGGCTGTTCCACGCCGATGGGGAAATCCTGGGCGCGCGGGCCGCCGCGGCGTTCGGCATCCCGTTCTGTCTCAGTACCATGTCGATTTGCTCGATCGAGGACGTGCGCGCGGCCACCAACCGGCCCTTCTGGTTTCAGCAATATCTGATGCGCGATCGCGGATTCAATCAGGCGCTCATCGAGCGGGCGATCGCGGCGCAATGTTCGGCGTTGATGCTCACGCTGGATTTGCCGTTGCTCGGGGAGCGTTGGCGCGATGCGCGCAACGGCCTGTCCATCCCGCCGCGCCTGTCGCTGCGCAATGCCTGGGACGTCGCGTCCAAACCCGCTTGGGCCATGAAGGTGTTGTTCGGCAAACGCCGCACTTTCGGCAATCTGGTCGGGCACATCAAGGGCGCCACCGGGGTCCTGAACCTCGCCGAGTGGACGCATTCGCAGTTCGATGCGTCGGCGACTTGGCGCGACGTCGAATGGGTGAGAAGCCGCTGGCCCGGCCGGCTCATTCTCAAAGGCGTGTTGGATGCCGAAGATGCCCGGCTGGCGCTTGCCGCAGGCGCCGATGCCGTGGTCGTATCAAATCACGGCGGCCGCCAGCTCGACGGCGCGCCTTCCACGATCTCGGTGTTGCCGCAAGTCGTGGCGGCGATCGACGGGCGCTGCGAAGTGCTGTTCGACGGCGGCATCCGCTCGGGTCAGGACATCGCCAAAGCGCTCGCCCTGGGAGCCCGCGCCGGCTTGATCGGCAAATCGTTTTTGTTCGCGCTCGCGGCGGCCGGCGAAGCGGGCGTCACCCAGGCCCTCACCATCATGCGCAACGAATTGCGCGTGACTTTGGCGCTGACCGGCACCCCGAGTGCGGCGGCCGCGGGGCCGCACATGCTAAGGGACCGAAGCGGCTAAGAGACCGAAGCCAACCCGCCCGGCGTCACAGCAGCATGAGGACGGCGCCCGCCGCGATCAAGCACGTTCCAAGTCCGATTTTCCACGTGAGCCGCTCGCCGAGAAAGGCGATGGCGAAAAACACGGCGAACACCACGCTCAGCTTGTCGATCGGCGCGACTCGGGAAGCGGGGCCCAATTGCAGCGCGCGGTAGTAGCAAAGCCAGGAGAATCCGGTCGCCACGCCGGAGAGAATCAGGAACAGAACGCCCTTCGGCGACAATGCGTCCGGCCGCTGCCACTCGTTTCGTGCCCACAGGATGAGGGCGGCGACGATCAAAATGATGATGGTGCGTAAAAACGTCGCGAGGTCGGAGTTGATTTCGGACACCGCGACCTTGCCGAAGATCGCGGTGAGCGCGGCAAACAAGGCGGATCCGAGCGCATAGGCGCGCCAGTCCGGGCTCATGCCGTCGGCAGCCGCCGCGGTTTGCCGCGCGCAAAGGCCGCGTCGATACGCGCGATTTCCACATCGCTGAGTTTCAGCGAGCCGGCGCCGGCGTTCTCCCGCACGTGCTCGAGCTTGGATGCCTTGGGAATCACGAAGGCATTCGGATGGCGCAACAAAAAAGCCAGGGCGACTTGCCGGGCGGTGGCGTGATGTGCCGAGGCGATGCCGTTAAGGACGCGCCCGTGCTTCGTGCCGGGGTCGAACGCGCGCGCAGAATCGCCGAAGGGCGTGTACGCGACCACGGCCGTTCCGTGCTCGAGGCACCATGGCAGCACCGTGTGTTCGATCGCGCGCTCCTGCAGGTGGTACAGCACTTGATTGCACGCCGGGTGCCCAACGCCGGCGATCGCCGCGACCTCATCGAGATCGGCGGCGTCGAAATTGCTCACGCCCCAGGAGAGTATCGCGCCCTTGCGCAGCAACTCATCGAATCCGGCGATGGTTTCCTCGAGCCGATAAGGGCCGCGCCAATGCAGCAAATAACAGTCGAGCCGATCGGTTCCGAGGTGCTTGAGGGATTTTTCGCAGGCCGCGATCGTGCCCTGCCTCGAGGCATTGGTCGGCAGCACCTTGGACACCAGGAACACCTCGTCGCGCCGCCCGGCGATGGCTGCGCCGATGATTTTCTCGGCGGCGCCGGAGCCGTACATTTCCGCGGTGTCGATGTGCGTCATGCCGAGATCGAGACCGCAACGCAGCGCCGCGATCGCATCGTCGACGCGGCTTTCCTCGGAGCGCCACGAACCCTGGCCTACCGCGGCAACCTCGCGGCCGGTAGAGCCGAAGGCGCGCTTAAGGGGTCCGACCGCTCCCGCGCGATTCAACACGGCGGCTCCCGTGCCAGGCGTCGCGTCATGCGCAGTGCCGCCTCGCGTCCCTGGTAGTAACCCGGCACGACGTCGAGCGCCATGAATCCGAGGGCCTGGTAGAAGATCCGCGCTTCGTCATTGTGCGTCCGCAATTCCAAATTGATGCGAAACACGCCGGCTTCGATGGCGGTTAAGGTGAGCCAGTCCATCAGCCGGCGGCCGAGTCCTTGGCGGCGGTGCCCGGTCGCTACCGCCAGCAGATTCAGATGCGCCACCTCGTCCCCGAAATGCATGATGCCGAAGGCGGCGATCCGCCGCTCGCGCCGCGCGACGACGACCGAGGATTCCTTGCCGGCGATGAAGCGCTGCACGCGCGCCGGCGTCCACGACCAGCCGAGGCCCCGCTCGATCAAATCGCGCGACATTTCCGCGATTTCGCGCGAATCGGCCGGACGCGCGAGGCCCAGTGTGGCGAGTTGCGGCATATTCAATTGCGCATCATGGTCGTTCGATCGCGCTCAGCGGCTACGGTATCGGTCCGTCGCCAGCACCAGTTCGTTGATATTGCCCGCCTCGAACGCCGAATGCCCGGCATCCGGCACCATGCGCAACGTCGCCTCGGGCCACGCACGGTGCAGATCCCACGCGCTGGTCGCCGGACAGACGACGTCGTACCGCCCCTGCACAATGGTTGCCGGAATGTGGCGGATGCGCTGCACGTCGTCGAGCAATTGCGTTTCGCTGCGCAGAAAACCTCGATTCACGAAGTAATGACATTCTATGCGCGCCACGGCGAGCGCGAACTGGTCTTCGCCCCACTTGCGGATGTTGTCGGGATTGCTATACAGGAAGCTGGTGGATGCCTCCCACACCGACCAGGCCCGCGCTGCCGCCAGGGCCACCCGCTGGTCGCTTCCGGTAAGGCGCTGATGGTAGGCGCGCAAGAAATCGTCGCGTTCGTCGGGCGGGATCGCATCGCGGTACGCCTCCCAACAATCCGGAAAAATTTCCGAGGCCCCATGCTGGTACATCCAGCGGATTTCCGCGTAGCGCAACAGAAAGATGCCGCGCAACACGATTTCACTGACGCGCTCCGGGTGGGCCTCGGCGTAGGCGAGTGCCAGGGTGCTGCCCCAGGATCCGCCGAATATCAGCCACCGTTCGATGCCGAGATGCTTACGCAGCCGCTCGAGATCGGCCACCAGGTGCCAGGTGGTGTTTTCGATCAGACTGGCGCTCGGACGGCTGCGGCCGCAGCCGCGCTGATCGAACACCACGATGCGATAATGATGCGGATCGAAGAACTGCCGCGCGCGCTTGTCGGAACCGGCACCGGGACCGCCGTGCAGGAACACCGCGGGCTTGCCGGCGGGATTGCCGCATTCCTCGTAATAAATCTCGTGGATCTCGGAAACGCGCAGATAACCGCTCCGGAACGGTTCGATGGCAGGGTACAGTTCACGGCGTACCACGGTCTGCGAGATCCTCGCGGAGGTGCGCGGTGCCACCGAGCGCGCCGCCGATTTTGCCGTGCTGCGTTTAGCCGCCGATGAGCGCTTGGCGGCGGGGCTGCGATTCGAGGTCGCCCGATCCTTGGGCTTGGCGGAGCGTGCCGCGGTGCGTCGGGCGCGCGTCGCCGCGGGCCGCGCGCTTTGTTTCTTCTTCATGACCTATTCCTCTGTTTCTATTTTATGCGCGCTGGAGCATGGGCCCCAGCGGTTTTCCGCCCAGCAAATGCAAGTGCAGGTGATATACCTCTTGACCGCTATCGGGATTGCAATTCATGACGAGGCGATAGCCGCTCTTGGCGATTCCCTGTTTGCGCGCGAGATCGCGCGCGACGATGACCATGTGCCCGATCAGCGCCGCATCGTCATCCTCTATATCATCCGTTGTCGGGATGGGTTTATGCGGCACAATCAATATGTGTACCGGGGCAGCCGGGCGAATGTCCAGAAACGCAATCACCTGCGAATCGCGGAAGAGCACGGTTGCGGGTAACTCTCCCGTTATAATCTTTTCAAAAAGCGTAGGCATTTCATACGCCTCCGACGGTTCCGGGGGCCATAAGATTAGCAGGGGAACCTGAACGCCGCTTCGGGTTCCGGCAGCAGCCATGATCTGCTGCGTTGCATCAATTTCCCGCGGAGGGAGGCGCTGCCCTGTGGCAGCTAATAAATAGTAATAGGAACGATTCTCATATAGCATTGGATTCATGGCAGTGAAACCCGAAATGACCCAGGGCACCAAGGCGCCGGCCGGCATGAAGCTTGCCGATCTCGCCACCGGCGCGCGGGCGCGCGTCGTCTCGGTATCGGCTGCCGACGGAGCGGCCCCCGACATGGGAAGACGCCTGGCGGAACTCGGTTTCCTGCCCGGGGAAGCGGTGCGAATCGTTGCCCGCGGCCTGGTGGCGCGCGAACCAATTGCGGTGCGCATCGGCACCGGCACCTTTGCGTTGCGCTTATTCGAAGCGGCCTGTATTCGCGTGTGTCCGGAGCCGTCGTCGCTCGGTTAGATTTTATGAAGGCTCTGCCTGGAGTGCACCCCAGCCCCTTGGTCGCATTGGTCGGCAACCCCAATTGCGGCAAGACGGCTCTGTTCAATGTTTTGACCGGCAGCCGGCAAAAGGTCGCGAACTATGCCGGCGTCACCATCGAACGCAAGGAAGGCTCGCTGCTGACGCCCTCCGGGCGGCGCGTCCGCATCCTCGATCTGCCGGGCGCCTATAGTCTCGATCCGTTGACGCCCGATGAGGAGATCACCGCCGATGTATTGCTCGGGCGGCGCACCGGCGAGACCGCGCCCGATTTCGTGGTATGCGTGACGGATGCGACCAATCTTCGCCAGAATCTGCGGCTGGTGCTTTCCCTCAAGCGGTTGGGCCTGCCGATGGTCGTCGCATTGAACATGACCGACATCGCACGCCGCAAAGGCATCATCATCGATGCTCCGCGCCTGGCAGCCGAACTCGGTGCGCCGGTGGTCGAGACCATCGGCGTCAAGGCGTCCGGAGCCGGCGCCTTGATCAAGGTTCTGGATTCGCTGAAAATTCCGGCTCACCCGCCGCCAACGGCGCCGTGGCGCACTCCCGAGCCCGTCGATATCGAACGCGATCAGGCCGAAGTGCGCAGAATCTTGAGTGCCGTCGGCGCCGACCGGCTCGACGGCATCACCTTCAGCGACAAGGTGGACGCGGTTGTGCTGCATCCGGTGCTGGGGCCGCTGATACTCGCCTCGATCCTGTTCCTGGTGTTTCAAGCCGTGTTCGCGTGGGCACAGGTGCCGATGGATGCGATCAAATTCGGCGTCGGCGCATTCGGCGGCTGGTTGGATCAATCCCTTCCGGCGAGCCTTTTCAAGGATTTGCTGGTCAACGGCGTACTGGCGGGCGTCGGCAGCGTGCTGGTGTTCCTGCCGCAGATCCTCATTCTGTTCTTCTTCATATTGATGCTCGAGGACTTGGGATATTTGCCGCGCGCTGCATTCTTGCTGGACCGGCTGATGGGCAGCGTTGGATTGTCGGGGCGCGCCTTCATTCCGTTGCTGTCGAGCTTCGCCTGCGCGATTCCGGGCATCATGGCGACGCGCACCATTCAAAATCCGCGCGATCGGTTGGCGACCATCATGATCGCGCCGTTGATGACCTGCTCGGCGCGCCTGCCGGTGTACGCATTGATCATCGGCGCCTTCATTCCTCGGCGCGCCGTTTGGGGCGGTTTTCAGCTGCAGGGTCTGGTGCTGTTCGCGCTCTACGTTGCCGGAGTCGCGAGTGCCATGGGCGTCGCCTATGTGCTCAAATGCTACGGCTCCGGCGCGCGTTTCCAGGCGCTGATGTTGGAGCTGCCCGCCTATCATTGGCCGAATCTGCGCAATCTCGTCATCGGCCTGTGGCAGCGCGTGGAAATTTTCCTGAGCCGTGTCGGCACGATCATCCTCGCCTTGATGGTGATCTTGTGGGCCTTGAGTTCCTTTCCCACCCCGCCGCCGGGCGCTTCCGGCCCGGCCATCCAGTACAGTGTGGCGGGGCACTTGGGCGCCTGGCTTGCGGTGCTGTTCGCGCCCATCGGGTTCAATTGGCAGATTTCGATCGCGCTGGTGCCGGGGCTCGCGGCCCGCGAGGTGGCGGTGAGCGCGCTCGGCACCGTATACGCCTTGTCCGCCACCGGCACGGATATGAGCGGAGCGCTGACGCCGTTGATCGCGCAGTCTTGGAGTTTGCCGACCGCGCTCTCGCTGCTTGCCTGGTATGTATTCGCGCCGCAATGTCTGGCGACTCTCGCCACGGTCAAGCGCGAAACGAATTCTTGGCGCTATCCGATTATGATGGCTGCCTACCTTTTCTCGATGGCCTATGTGGGATCATGGATCACGTATCGAACCGCGCTGGCTCTCGGCGGTTGACGGGCGCCTCAAGATCATGAACAAATTTCTGGATAATTCCTTGGTTGTGCTGGCGCTGCTGGCGAGCGGCTGGTATGCATTGTCATCGCTCGGTCCGAAGGGTCTGCGGACGCGCATGTGGGGGACGCTGGCGCGAAGCGCGGCGCGCGCTCCGTCGTTCCTGCGAATGGAAGCTCTTGCGCGCCGGCTCGATGCGGCCGCCGCCAAGGCCGGGGCGGGCTGCGGCCGTTGCGGCAGCTGCGCTTCCGATCAGCCGGCCGCCGAGGCGCCCACACCCGAGATTCGCGTACCGGTGGCGAAGATCGGCCGGCGCGGCTGAAGCGGCCCGCCTGCGGGCACGGCCCATGGGGCCGCCAGTCGTCCACTTGGAGTCGGAAAAAGAATTCGAAAAAAGCCTCACATCGGGAGTTCGGCAATGAATCCAAACAAAGCTCTGTGGGAAAAAGGTGACTTTACGCGCCTGGCGCAAAGCATGAGAAGGAGCGGCGAGTCGCTGGTCAAAGGACTTGGGATCACCAAAGGTCTCAAGGTTCTGGACTTGGGATGCGGCGACGGTACCACCGCCCTACCGGAAGCGATGCTCGGAGCCGACGTGCTCGGCGTCGACATCGCAGGCAATCTGGTCGAGACCGGGAACAAACGCGCGAGCGAAGCGGGCTTGGCGAACTGCAGATTTCAAGTGGGCGACGCCTGCGATCTGCGCGAACTCAATGACAATTCCTTTGATTTGGCCGTGAGCATCTTTGGCGCCATGTTCGCCCCGAAGCCGTTCGATGTGGCCAAGGAGATGGTGCGGGTCACCCGATCCGGTGGCCGGATCGTCATGGGAAACTGGATTCCCAACGACCCGACATTGGTGGCGCAAATACTGAAGATCAGCTCCGCTTACTCACCGCCGCCCCCGGAAGGCTTCATCAGCCCCATGACTTGGGGAGTCGAAGGCAATGTGATCGAACGCTTTTCAGGCGCGGGAATTCCCATGGAGAACATTGCCTTCGCGAGAGACACCTATATCTTTGAGTTTCCCGGGGCGCCTTCCCGATTCCTGGACACCTTCCGCAAATTCTACGGACCCACCATGAATGCGTTTGAAGCCGCGGAAAAGAACGGTCGGACCGACGATTTGCAACGGGAATTGGCGGAATTGTTCGACCGGCAGAACATGAGCTCCCGCCAGGATGCGACATCGATTCCGGCGACTTACTTGCGCGTGACGGTCACGGTCGTCTGAGTACCGGACGGCTCGGGCGCCGAATGTCTTCATCCAGCCGAATGCGGGCGTGATCTACTCGGGCAGCCGCAAGAAGATCGCCGAGCATGGCGGCGGGACCGCGAACGACATCGACGTCGCCCTGGTGGTGTCGGGGAAGGGCTCGCACAAGGAGATCGTGGTTGAGCCGGTGAGCACCACGCAAATCGCGCCCACGATTCTCAAGGCGCTCGGCTTGAATCCGTGGGAGCTGCAGGCCGTGGTGAAGGAAGGCACTCAAGTTCTTCCGGATCGCTTGGATTAGCGCACAGCCCAACCGGCCTGAAACCGTGGCCGCCGGGCGCGGCTGAGGCCTGCGCGTTTGGGAATTCGCCCGCAGCCCAGCCTGGATCGAGCGACTCTTTCCCGGCAGCATCCGCAAGGATCTTACGCAATTGTTCCGGGAGCGGTAATCTTGCGTTAACTTTCGATGTGAGATGCGCCGCGGATCATGCAATGAGCGACACTAAGATCAAGGGATTGCTCATCGCGAATCGCGGCGAAATCGCCATTCGCGTCATGCGCGCCGCGACCGAACTCGGTATTCGCACCGTGGCGATCCATTCGCGGGAAGATCGCTTTTCGCTGCACCGAACCAAAGCCGATGAAAGCTACCTGGTCGGCGACGGCAGGGGGCCGATCGAGGCGTATCTGGACATTGCGGACATCATTCGCATTGCCGCCGAGGCGCGCGTCGACGCCATCCACCCGGGCTACGGCTTTTTATCCGAGAGCCCCGAATTCGCCGAGGCTTGCGCGGCGGCGGGAATCGTATTCATAGGGCCCTTGCCCGACACCATGCGCAAACTCGGCAACAAGATCGAGGCGCGCAACCTGGCGATGGCGGCCGGCGTTCCGGTGATGCCCGCCACAGCGCCGTTGCCGGCAGACGAAACCGAGATTCTCGCGATGGCCCGCGCCGTGGGCCTTCCGCTCATGCTCAAGGCGAGCTGGGGCGGCGGGGGCCGCGGGATGCGCATCGTCGAGGAAGAGCGCGGACTCATCGAGACGGTGGCGGCCGCCAAGCGTGAAGCCAAGGCCGCCTTCGGCAAGGACGAAGTCTACTTCGAGAAGCTCATCCGACGCGCCCGGCATGTGGAAGTGCAGATCATGGGCGATGCGCACGGCAACTTGGTGCATCTCTATGAGCGCGACTGCACCGTGCAG
>Ga0209048_10006057_pt1 | contig 11349 bp, 10 predicted proteins | sample FrelakmetCRP12CR_FD_187146 | JGI IMG/M metagenome (GOLD analysis project Ga0209048, IMG submission 187146) | Freshwater lake sediment microbial communities from the University of Notre Dame, USA, for methane emissions studies - CRP12 CR (SPAdes)... | ecosystem: Environmental > Aquatic >... | reverse complement strand
TCATCTTCGACCAGCACCTGCTCGGGTGTATCTGCTTCGGCGTCGGTCTCATTATTCAGATGCGCGCGCATCCTCTTGACGTTGAGCGCGCCTTCCCATTTTGAGACCACGACAGTCGCGACGCCGTTGCCGATCAAGTTGGTGAGCGCGCGAGCTTCCGACATGAAGCGGTCGACACCCAAAATAAGTGCGATCGAGGCAACTGGGATCGTGCCGACTGTAGCGAGTGTTGCGGCAAGTACGATAAAGCCAGAGCCAGTCACACCAGCAGCGCCCTTCGAGGTCAGTAGAAGGATGCCGATGATGCCAAGCTGCTGGAGGAAACTAAGTTCCGTACCGGTCGCCTGGGCAAGAAAAAGGGCTGCCATCGTCAGATAGATGCATGTCCCGTCGAGATTAAACGAATACCCCGTCGGGATCACGAGACCAACCACGGATTTTTCACAACCGAGGTTTTCCATCTTGGCGATCATGCGTGGGAGCACCGACTCGGAGGAGGATGTGCCAAGCACGATCAGTAACTCTTCTTTGATGTAGCGGATAAATTTAAAGATGTTGAAACCCGCTAGCCACGCAAAAAAGCCAAGCACAAAAACGATAAAAATGATGCAAGTCGTGTAGAATGCTGCCATCAGCTTGGCGAGCGATAACAGCGTCACCACGCCATATTTTCCGATCGTAAAGGCCATGGCGCCGAATGCACCGATCGGCGCCACCTTCATGATGATTCCGACCACCCCAAACAATGCGTATGAAGCCTGGTCGATCACTCCGAGCAGCACCTTGCCGCGCTCACCGAGAGCCTGCAGACCGAAGGCGAACAGGATTGCGAAAAACAGCACTTGCAGGATTTCGCCTTGTGCAAATGCCCCGACCACCGTGTTGGGGATGATATCCATCAGGAACTGAAGCGTGCTCTGTTCCTTGGACTTCACCACGAACCCTTGGATCGCCTTAGTGTCGATCGACTTGACATCGACGTTCATGCCAGCGCCCGGCTGTAAGCCATTCATGACGATGAGGCCGACAATCAAGGCGATCGTAGTTAGCAACTCGAAGTAGATCAGCGACTTGAAGCCGACGCGGCCAACCTTCTTCATATCTTGCATGCTGGCGATGCCATGCACGACGGTGCAGAAGATGATTGGAGCGATGACCATCTTGATCATCTTGATGAAGGCGTCCCCGAAGGGCTTCATCTGCTCGCCGATTTGCGGATAGAAGTGCCCGAGCGCGACGCCAATGGCGATGGCTGTCAGCACCTGCAAATATAGGCTCTGGTAAAATGGCTTACTATGCGCTGTGCCTGCCACCGTGGTTTTTGCATGAGCCATATCGTTTCCTCCTGTGCATCCCGTCGGCTCGCATTGCACCTACGCATCGGCGGTGGCGCTCAGCCGAGCAACTCTAGACTCAGAGACCGCCGTCAGCCAAGCGTCTTCAGGAGATGGCCCATCGCGAACGTTTGTTGCACTGCGAAATCACGGACATCGCGGCTGACTCAATGTCTCTGTCGTTTTACGTCATCGTGCAGAGGGCAAGCTTCTGATAGCCCAGCCACGCCGACCAATCTGCCCCATGTCTTCAGCGCATTCCCGCTGTTGGAGATCGAGCCTTACGGTTATTGGCGGCGACTAGTATGAGACTTACCGGAAAGGCAGACGGCCGATTAGCGATTGCGCCTGTTTGACGGCAAGCGCAAACGCGCCTTGCTTCGGTACCCGCTCGGCGAAACAGCGGCGGAAAGCGGCGTCGGATTTCTGACGTAAAGCCTCGTATTTGTTGAAAAGCTTTTCGTCCCTTTATCCCCTGCCTGATAGACTGCATAGGCATCGTCGGCCTTAGTTTCGTAATCACGCCGGACCCGGTCCGCCGGGCGCGCGGTGAGCTGCGCGGCGTAATCCACCAATTCCTTCCGCTCCGGGATCATAATACAGAGCGGGCCAGAGACCGTCATTTTGACTTATTGGATTTAGAGCAAAATACCGTAATCGACGGAACAGGATTTTTTAAACTGAGCAGAGAATTTGAACGTAAAAACAGGGAATTGAACCTAGTATAGTATAGATCGATTTTCGGATGAGGTTTTCGGAAGGGACAGAGAGCATTTTATGTTAACCCGATCACTTGAAGCAAATAGTCCGATGAGCTCAGCCATCGGCTTGGGCTGCATGGGTATGTCTGACTTGTACGTTCTTCAGATCGCTCAGAGAGCATTGCCACCCTTCGCGCAGCGCTCAACGCAAACATAACACTATTCGACACAGGCGACTTTTATGGCATGGGCCATAATGAAATGCTTATCTCAGAGGCCATTCAGAATAGACAGCGTAATCAGATTATTTTGAGCGTCAAATTTGGCGGCATAGATGCATCTCGTTCAAGACAACGAAAATGGTTGACACACTCGCGACGGATCGATCCGATCAGCCGTTCGGCAAAGCTGCTGGTGCAGTGGGCTTGCCCCCGGATACCCATGGCGCGCAATCGGCGTGTGACGATGGTGCCGTAGATCCGACTCCGATCGCGAATGCGGTATTGCGGCGTTTTGCTAGCGTTGACATGGATCAATGCGGTCTGGTCAGTGTGCGAATTGATTTAATCTTCTAGTGCCTGTGCGGGGCGCCCACATCGATTTTTGGACACCCTAACCTTGGCGCTTGATCCTAGCGGGAGACGCTCATGACCAAACGAAAGAAGAGGGCATTAGCACGAAAGAAGACAGCATCGAAACGCGGAAAGGCCCGCACGAAAGCCAAGTCCGCTCCCAGAAAGGCCAAACGCATTGCTGTGAAGGCAAAGGCCAAGAAGCACGCGACCAAAGCGCGTGCAAAGCGCGCGGTCCCCAAAAAAGCCGCTCCGCGGCCGGCGGAACTATCGATACAGCCGGCCGAAGCCCTCGATGAAACCGTAATTGTCGATATTATCGAAGAGCCGGTCCCGGGCGTGATGGTCGTCACCGAGTTCGAAACGGAGCGAATAAGCAGACTTGAGAAGCCAACGTTTCAGCCCGAGGGCGGAGAAGGCTCCGGCATAGCTAAAAGGGAAGAGGAGGAACGCTAGAGCGCATTCCCGATTGGAATCGCGTCACCTGTCCCTATCGGAAACTAAATCCGGACATATTGGTGATGCGACCCGCCCAAGAGTGGCAGGGGCTTGAGTTGGTTATTGGTGGTTAGTCTGAATCACTCGTGTGTGTACCGAGAATTTCATCCGTACTGATTAGTCGAAGCAATCGTCTAAACACTTCAATCTGACGAAGCAAAGTAACGATCTGCTCTGCATTTTCCGCCGCTCGTGCGGCATTCCTTCCTCATTAGTCTAGCCCCTCGATCATGCGCACGTCGCGCACCGCGCCGTCGCCGAGCACTTTCAGCGCCTCCTGGTAGCCCGGCCCGTCATGCGCTGCGATTGCCTGTTGTAGGCTCGGAAACTCCGACACCACGACGCGTTCCTTCAAGCCGGCCTCGAAAGTCGCATTGGCAGTGCCCCGGCAGAGATAGCGCACGCCGAACGGCGCCAGCGCCGGCCCCGCCAGCTTGGCGTAGGCGGCGACCTTGTCGGGATGTTTAATCTCGCGATAGCAGGTGATCCAGTAAGCCTTGGGCATGGCGACTCCATGTGCCGAATGGGAGAGGCGATTGGACGGCCATCATAGCAGCGCGAACGAGTCGGACAATAGATCGGCAGCTGATGTCGTTGTCCCGACCCCGGCGCCCATGCGATGATCGCAGCAGCGGCGAAAAAGGGACGACAGCATGACCAGGCGTCTACTCGGGGCGTTGGTTCTTTCACTTTTGTTCGCGACATCCGCACCCGCGGCACAATGCGGCGGGGACTTCAACGCCTTCATCGACGCGATGTCGCGCGAAGCCGCGGCCGCTGGCATCTCGCGTGCGGTCATCGACAACGCGTTCGCCGGCGTCACGCCCGATCATGCAGTGCTCACCTTCGACCGCCGCCAGCGCGGTACGTTTCGCAAAAGCTTCGAGGATTACGCCGCGACCCGCGTTACCGCCAGCCGCATCAAGCGCGGCAAGCAGATGTTGCAACGCCATGCCGCGCTGCTTTCCCGCGTTGAGCGGCAATTCGGCGTACCGGGTCCATTGATCGTTGCAATCTGGGGCCTGGAAACCGATAACGGCACCGGCGACATGGGCAAGCTGCCGGTGATCCGCACGCTTGCCACTATGGCGCACGATTGTCGCCGCACTGAACTGTTCCAGCGCGAGCTTCTCGCCGCACTGCAGATCGTCCAACGCGGCGATCTTCCGTTGCGCGACATGATCGGCGCTTATGCGGGGGAGATCGGCCAGACGCAGTTTTTGCCGTCCTCCTATATTAAGTACGGCATCGATTACGACGGTAACGGCCATGTCGATCTCAGACACAGCGTGCCGGACGTGCTCGCCTCGACGGCCAATCTGCTGAAGACCAACGGCTGGCGCGCCGGCGCGCCATTCGGTGAAGGCACGGCGAATTTCGAGGTCATGCGCGAATGGAACCGGGCCGTGGTATATCGCAAGACCATGGTCCTCTTCGCCGAGCGGCTGGCAGGACCGTGAGGCGGGAGCTTGCGCCGCTCACACCGCGCGTCGGGCACACTCAAGTTAAATCTCTCAATCCTGAACTGATGTACCAATACGCTGAATATCATGAGTTGACGCAAATGACCAGTACCAGCACGACACCGTAGATCATACGGTCCCACGCGTGATTGGCTTCGGTGCCCTCCACCGACACCGCGTCAGTGCGCGCGTCGCGCTGGCCTTGCTAGCTGGCTCATAAACGCTCAGTTATGGCCGGATCGATCGTAGCTTGATCAGGGGCCGGTAATTGGCCGCCTAGAGGTTCGATCGTAATCGGCGCATGTCCTCTTTTGGGGGATCAACGTACATGACGCGGACATCACGCATCTTGTTGAAAAACCCGGATCAGACATTGAAAACCAAAGATATGGCGTAGTGCCCTTGAGATGATATTGAGGAGAGGGAGGACTGCATGGCGAGATTAACGCGATTAGTTCTGCAGACGATCGGCTTTCTAACAGTTTTGGCACTTGTTATCGGGATTCCTGCGTCTCTCGGATTAGGGTCTTGGCTGCAATATCAAAACGAGCCCAAAAGAGCGGACTTCATATTTCCGCTAGCGGGTAATGGACACCGGCTAATTAAAGCTGCAGAGCTATACAAGCAGGGTTTTGCGCCGAAGATACTCTTGAGCAATGAACGCATCAGGCCGCCGGGTCGCCTGGAACAGATCACTGTTGAAATTGGTTATCCGAAAATTGATCCAGTAGAATTTCGCATGCGTGTCTTAGAACATTTGGATGTCCCGCACAGTGCTACCGAGTCGTTCGGCAAAGACCTGGCTTCAACTGCCGAGGAAGCAGAAGCAATCAAGCACTTCTTTGGTAATCAATCAGCAACGGTTCTGCTAGTTACATCGCCGTATCAAGCGCGCAGAGCAAAATTTATATTTGAGCGAGAAGTGCCACAGATTCAATGGTTGATAGTCTGGCCTACGGAAGGGCAGCTGCCGCGTCGTTGGTGGGGCGATCAAGACTCCGCGATAATGACAATCATCGAAGTTGCAAAGCTATTGCACTATCTCGTTGGAGGTGTGTTCCGCGGACCGACAGCGCTGTCCAATTAAGTGACGGTGAAACATGGTTGAGATTCATCAAGGCGAAGAGCATCAACGTGGAATGATCTGCCGACTGTTAGGGTAACAACGCATTCTGGTTCTTAACGAACCTACCAAAGCGCTGGCAAATATCTGTTGTCGGAGGACGAACGGATATCACGCAGACACTGCGGCAAGTCGCTGAATGACCCATCTACGACATCGCTTGCTACTTGTCTTTGGCGCCCCTTGTCGGTAAGACTTTCTCGCGGCTTCCGGCCAGTCCAGAAAACGTCTACAATTTAGTTTGGGAGGCATTTTGCGGAGGGCTCGACCTCAATCACGTCACATCAAATCGGCCTATAATGATGAAATGACTGCTATGCTTATTCCTGAAGACCTGTATCGACAAATTCTTCCTGTGATGCCCATTCCATGTGTCGATTTGCTCGTGGTCGATCAGCAGCAGCACATTCTTCTGCTCAAGCGACGCAACGAACCTGCCAAGGGCTTATGGTGGGTTCCGGGCGGACGCGTTCATATGGGCGAAACCCGTATTGCGGCAGCCGTGCGCAAGTTACGGGAAGAGTGCGGCTTGGATGTACGTCATAGTGCACCAAACGAAATTTCGACCGAAGATCTTATCCTTCCCAACGGACAAGGCGGGAGTATGCATGTTATTGCGACCGTCTTCCGCATCGAAGTCAGCACCGAAGTGCAGATCGTGCTTGATGCGCAAAGCGAAGCTGCCGCGTGGCGTTTAGCAGAATCATGGCGCGCGGAAGGCCTTCACCCTTATGTGCAGAAGATCATGAGCCGCCTAGGATGAACCGGGGCGCGCAATCTGCACCGACAGCATTTGAATTTTGTTTACTTACGCCCAAGACTAGCGGTCCTAGTCTTGTTGTAATCAAACCGGTAGGGGAAGCGGCTATGCTTGAGGAATTCAAAAAATTTGCACTGCGCGGTAACGTTGTGGACCTCGCCATAGGTGTCATAATCGGCGCGGCTTTCGGTTCGATTGTGTCGTCCATGGTCGGTGACATCATCATGCCGGTGATTGGCGCGATCACTGGCGGGCTTGATTTTTCTAACTACTATTTGCCGCTTAATTCTATGGTGAAAACCGGACTACCACTCGCTGACGCAAAGAAAGCCGGTGCGGTTTTGGCCTATGGCAGCTTTATTACAGCCACGCTGAATTTCGTCATTATCGCTTTCGTCCTGTTTATTGCCATTCAAGGCATGAACAAAATGATCAAAAAGGAAGAGGCCAAACCCGAGGCGCCTCCAGCGCCGACAGTAACAGAAAAGTTACTCGCGGAAATCAGGGATCACCTCGCACGGCGGACCTAAAGTTAGGACTGCTGCCGATAGATTGGCAAATTACCGATGTTCGATTGAACGCCTTTGTTGCCACCTGTACGTCGAAAGTTCACAGCTTGATGTCGCTGGGCAGTTTACTGCCATTGACGGCGAACTTCGCCATGATCTGCTTGTGCAGACAAATGTTAATGGTGGCATTGCTACGGTGTTATCGACTGCAGTGTTGATTCTTGTAGTTCTGCCACCTCGGCTAATCCTGATCGCCTGATTCCCCTTTTTGCTGCCGGCCGCAAGAAAGGCGTTTCGCAATGGTGCTATCGGATTAGATAAAGAGTATCCGCCACTTTCGATGCAAGTTAATTGAGCGCACGCTTTCAAATACTCCAACGAGACCAACGTTTGAAGCGCTTGCAAAATACCAAAATTGTCCCTGGATTTGGTTTTCGGTACACACACCCTATACAACATGCGTGAACGAAAGCGGGACGGCTTCAACCGCCCGCCGTTCCGGCTGCTGCAAGCCTTCTTTCCAGTATTGGTAAAATACTGGTGTTTCAGCATTCACGGCGGCGACATGGGCATTTCCATCACGGTCAATGGCGTGAATGACCAGTTTCCGCAATATACCTCCACTCAGATGCGATAGATTCTCGATAGCCGCATGGACAGCGGCGTGCGCCGATTTACCAATTTCCATTTGTGCAACAACGAAACGCGCCGTGCCGGCACGAGTAGCCATTTCTCCGGTGTGGGTGCAACAACTTCCGCCGTAGCGGCTATCGACATAGAGCCCTGCCCCAATGATAGGCGTATCGCCCGCACGGCCCGGATGTTTGTATGGCCAACCCGATGTGCTCGCTGCGCCAGAAAGTCCTTTGCCGTCGCTCGCAATCATAACAGTGGTGTCCAGATTGTGTTTTTCGGGAAAAGTGATTTGCCTGACAATATCCATAAGGGATTTTTTTCCGCGCTTACTGATCAAAGGCTTTATTTCGCGTTCCCACATTTCACGCTGGGCATCCGATAAAGTTGGTTCCGGCTTCAGCCCGCATTCACGCGCGAACATTTCTGCACCCCGTCCCAGCAAGAAAGTATGCAGCTCCTGCTGCATCAACCGCCTGGCGATACTGACCGGAAGAAAATTGTTTACGCCGGCAACAGCTCCGCAATTTCGGCTATTGCCATCCATAAAGGCGGCGTCTAGTTCCATTATGCCGAGAAGATTGGGAAATCCGCCATATCCTAAAGAATCGTCGGTAGAATCTTGTTCGAGCACGCGGACGGCCTCTTCAATAACATCATCTCTATTATGTCCCATGCATAGATCACGCGTTGCCTTTTCAAGGCCCTGCCCTTTGTCGGAAACGCGCAAAAAGAATTTTCTCATGCTGCTCCTTTATGGCCGCGCAGTGAAAGAAGTTATTCGTATCGGGAACAAAATCCGCACATATCGGTGATGCAATCCGCCCACGATTGAGCCGAGATCCGCGCCAATCCTGTAACTGGGATCGCAAAGGGTTGCCAATGGCTCGATGGGTTGGTCGCCGGATCAGTCACGAATGTCGAACAGATCGCCACTACTGAAGACTGTAACGTTCGTCAGGTCAATTTGACAATATCGCTCGCGCTTCTTGCACCGAGCTTGGTGCAAGCCGCAGTCTGCGAGCGTCTGCCCTGCGGCATTGGTATTGGAAACCTTCGCGATGCGCCCGCCGAGTGGTCGCTGCGAGTACAAAATAACGTGATTGGTAAACACAGCCGGCACAATCTGAGCCGGCCCGCAAAATTCGGCGCGCTTCAGGCGGCTGCCGCCAGTTCGCAGGTCAGCGTTACCGGCTCCGGCAGTTCATGGCCTTCGGCCCGTTCGTAGCCGATCGCCCGGAGCACGCCGGTCGCAGGACACATCTCGACCGCGAGCCGGGTCTGGGAATTGAGTACCGGCGGCGATACCCACCCGAATCCTCCCACAAAGGGACTGGGCCAGGCCACAAGGTGGTCGCGTCTCATGCGACTGTTCTCGGCCGCTTCGTCGAAGGTGCGGGTGAAAAGGACCTCGGCGCCCACTCGTGCTTCCCAAGGCGCCCGGCGTCGCAACCAGTCGTTTGCCGCTCCGGTATCGTGGTCGCGGCTGACGAAGCCATCTTGCGTGCGCTCGATCACGCACCGCTCACCATGATAACAGCCGACCAATGTGTAGATTACGGGACGGGCGACCGGCGTCGTCTCCAAGCGATGCTTGGCGTCGCCGAAGGTCTTGCAGGTCTCGAACACCTCGCGCAGCAGATGGTCGGGCGGAATGGAGCGGACCCCCCATGTCTGCCGCGAATTCAAGGCAATGTCATAGGGTCGCAGCCAGGGCCGCCGGGTGCGCCGCCACATCGGAGCCTGGTTGATGCAGGCGGCGAAACGTCCCGGCGCCGACGCCGTCAGGATTCCGACATAGCCCGGCCACGTCACATTGTCGAAATCGCCGGCGGCGCCCCGCATCCGCGCCACTTCCAGGTGACGGCCGAGCCCCGGAAATGGCCAATCGAGCGTGCGCACGAGCCACGGCGCGCCGCCTTGCTCGCAGGCGAGTGAGGTGCAGCCCCATTGATAGCAGCCGTTGAGAAACCAAATACCAGGAAAGCCGAGCTCGGCCGCGATGGCGTGAACCTCCGCCGCATAGGGCGAGCGCGATCGCAGGAGCCAGCGGCGAGTCACTGAGTCCATGGCCGGCAGCAGGGCCGCCGCGAGGTGCGGCAACCAGTCGACGCATTCGTCGCGCAGCGCGCGTGCACGCGCGCGGCCTTCGGTGGCGTGGCGAACGGGTCCGTCGTCCCGAACATCGACGATCGGGATGGGAGCAAGTCTCGCGGCCGACGGCGTCGTCATATGACGTCTCTTCCCCCGCAGAACCGCCTCGGTGCGTTCTATCACATCACGCGGCGTACTCGTCCGCGTCCTGAATTAACTTCTACACCCGTTGGTACGTCAGTTAGCACATCTATCATTTTGGAATGACCTGCGCATGATGGGAAATCATGCGCCAATTACCACGCTGTTTTTCAAAGATATTTGTGACAAAGTTGTCAATTGTCTTCGGTTCGCCGCCACTCTTAAACTGCACTACCGCATGTTCGGTGCCAATGACCCATGCAATTTTTCCGTTAGTTTGAACCTGTGCGATCGATGTCGATAAGACAGACACTTTGGAAAATAAATCGAACGTGTTTATCCAATAATTTGACACCGCATCTTTGTAACCAACAGCGATGGTCTTACTGAATGGTCCGATATTAACGACATAAGGCTTGTTAGCCCACACGCCATCCATTGCTGCAGCGTCCAATGCCGACAAAGCGGCATAAAATGATTGATTGGCGGCTTTGATTGCTTTGAGATCCGATGCCGACTGAGCGTTTGATGTGACAACACTTGCCATCGTCATCAACAAGCCTATAAACCACGCCTTTATCTGCACGTCGTCCTCCTTATTGTTAAAATTAAAGACACGAAAATAGTATACAGATACGCGTTCGAGTCGAGCCTAAAGCTGCTGGGTCTATTTGCCGTCGAACCATAACACCACGTCATCGTTATCTTCGAGGTAACCCCTCGGTCGCGTTAGTTTGATGGTTTTATGGTGGGAGGTTGTACCGCGTACGCTCTGATTCGCAACCAAAGGACTGTCAGCTTGGTAAGCTCACAGGCTCGGTCTTTCATGGCCTTATGCTTCTATTGGGATTAACAACTACTGCAAGGCGGTCGCCATTGCTTTCGCGCTCGCCAACATGTCCGTTCCGAAAACGTCATTCGGAAATCAATGTGGACAATATCCGATTCGAATTGCCGTTCTTGCGTACGGAGTCCCCGTTCCGTTGAGTAAGGACTGCATAATTATTGGACAAGTGGCGACCTTTGAGCCGCAACCTCAGCCAAAATTGAAAAACTCCCTATTGTTTTCCCTATTAGCAGGGAATTTGGAAGTGGGGACGGGTTCGCGTTTGACTGCGTCCGCCACCAGTGTTCTCAATAACCTATAAATGATTGTTTGCGCCGCTTTTAATGCTGGCCAACGATTGAACCGACGATCGACCAATAAATTAACGCTTTTATCGCTGGTCGTGCGAACGGAGTCCTATCCTGATTGGTTGGCCGGTCCGTATCATCGCTCCGATTCCAGCCGGCGCTGGCTTATGCGCTCGGCAAGGATTGCGAGCCAATTCGAAAGGAATGCCGGCGGCTCCAGGATCAGGCCGCGGCGGATCACAATCAGGCCGAAGGCGAAAGCGATAACGATCGCCACATGTTGCAGAAACAGCATCCACGGCACGGTGGCGCCGAACACGGCGGAGGCAAATCCGATCAGGCGCAGCAGCGCGACCGCGCCAATGGCGCCAACCATCGACAAAGTGC
>Ga0209048_10006056_pt1 | contig 11349 bp, 12 predicted proteins | sample FrelakmetCRP12CR_FD_187146 | JGI IMG/M metagenome (GOLD analysis project Ga0209048, IMG submission 187146) | Freshwater lake sediment microbial communities from the University of Notre Dame, USA, for methane emissions studies - CRP12 CR (SPAdes)... | ecosystem: Environmental > Aquatic >... | reverse complement strand
GGAGACAAGCGATGCGCAGGACCAAGCAGCCCGTGACCTTTCTCGCCCTCGCCCTGGCGACGGCGCTCCCGGGACTTTCCTTCGGCCAGGCCGATGGCGTCCGGAGCTTTGCGGAACGGGTCGTCGGCCAAGCCGCGAAGACCGTCATGTCGCGCGACAAGCTGGGCGACGGCAACGTCCGCTGGACCGGTGCGGAGACCTCGCCGGCGCCCGCGAAGTCGGCCACCGTCGCCGTCGTGCCCTGTCCGCTGATGCTGTCGGTCTGCCAGACGCTGCTGGCCGATGCCACGGCGGCGGCCAAGGCCATGGGCTGGACGGTGGTCCCGGTGGAATCCACGGGCGACCCCGCCGTCACCCAGAAGGCCGTCGACGCGGCCATCAACCGCAACGTCTCCTGCGTCCTGACGCTCGGCTCGCCGGCCCGCGACATCCGCACCCAGATCAAGCGCGGCAAGGAGAAGGGCATCGCCTTCGTGACCGGGTTCGCCGACGACCCGCGCCCGTTCGGCGGCGACGTGGGCTTCGGCATCGACCAGGGCGCCGCGGGCAAGCTGCTAGGCGCCTACATCGTGGCGCAGGGCGGCGGCAACGTGGTGCTGTTCAACGCGCCCGCGTTCCCGCAGCTCGCCGAGCGGGTGATGGGCGTCAGGGACTATCTCGCCGAGCATGGCGGAAACACGGCCAAGATCGTCGACGAGGTCGAGTTCAACGTCGCCGCGGGCGCGCCCGACCTGATCACGAAGACGCAGGCCCTGCTGACCAAGCACCCCAAGGGCGCCGTGCAGTGGGTGGTCGGCCCGTACGACGAGTCCCTGGTTCCGATCCTCGCGACCGCGCGCCAGCGCAACCGGGACGAGATCCGCGCGCTCGGCTTCGACGGCGAGCCGGTGGCGCTCAACGCCATCACCGCCGGCGCAGGACAGGCCGCCACGATCAACTGGGGCCTCGAGTGGGTGGCCTGGGCCGGCATCGACGAATGCAACCGCGCGGTCAACAAGGCCGAGCTCGGCGTCAACCGCGACTTCCCGGTGCAGCTCGTCCAGGCTTCCAATGCCACGCCCGGCAAGCGCTACGACCCCGGCCTGGACTTCAAGGCGAAATACCAGGCGCTGTGGAAAGCAGGCAAGTGAGCCTGTCGCTGGCCCAGCCGTGGCCCGCCAGGCCGACGGTGCGCCCGCCACACGGGGCATCCTCTGCAGAGCCGCGTGGCGACGCGGCCTCGGCGCCGGTACTCGAGCTCGTGCGCGTCGCCAAATCCTTCGGCAACACGCACGCGTTGCGCGACGTGGACTTCGAGCTGCGGCCGGGCGAGATCCATGCCCTGGTGGGCGAGAACGGGGCCGGTAAATCGACGCTCATCCGCATCCTTGCCGGTGACCACGTCCCCGATGGCGGCGAGATCCGTCTGGAGGGCCGCGCGCTGCGCTTGCGCCACCCCCGCGATGCCGGCGCCGCCGGCATCGGCTTCGTCCATCAGAGCCCGGCCTTCGCCCCCGATCTGTCGATCACCGAGAACCTGTTGCTGGGGCTGCCCTTCACGCACCGGCGCGCCGGCCTCATCGACTGGCGAGCCCATCACCGCGAGTGCGCCGCCAGCCTGGTCGCGCTGGGGCTGCCCGTCGATCCGCGGCGCCCGCTGGCCTCGCTCAGCGCCCACCAGCGCCAGATGGTGGCGCTGGCGCGGGCCCTCCACCACCGTCCCAAGGTGCTGGTACTCGACGAGGTCACGGCCTCGCTGTCGGAGCCCGAGGTTCGCATCCTGCTCGATACCATCCGCACCCTTTGCGGCCGCGGCGTGAGCGTGATCTACGTCAGCCACCGGCTCGAAGAGGTCTTCGGCATCGCCGACCGTGTGACCGTGCTGCGCAACGGCCGCCGGATCTCGACCCGGCCCGTGGCCGAGTTCGACGAGGCCCGGCTGGTCCAGGAGATCGTCGGCAGCGAGGTCGACCAGCTGTTCGGTCACCGCAGCGGCACGGCGCCCGCCATACGAGAACCGCTGCTGAGCGTGCGCGGGCTCGGCGACGCGCGGCTGCGCGATGCCAGCTTCGAGGTCGGCAAGGGCGAGATCGTCGGCATCGCCGGGCTCGGCGGCTCCGGGCGCTCGCGCCTGCTCAAGCTATTGTTCGGCGCCGTGCCCAGGCGCTCGGGGCGCGTCTGGCTGGAGGGCCGGGAACAGGCCATCCGCTCGGTGCCGGACGCGCTGCGCGCCGGCATCGCGCTGGTGACCGAGGACCGCAACCACGACGGCTACGTCGACGGCCTGCCGATCTGGCAGAACGTGACGTTGCCGTGGCTGACGCGCTTTCGGGCCGCAGGCTTCGTGCGGCGGCGCGAGGAGCAGCGCCGGGCGCAGGCGGCGACCGAGCGCTTCGCGGTGCGCATGCCCTCGATCGATGCCTCGATGTCGGCGCTGTCGGGCGGCAACCAGCAGAAGATCCTGTTCGCGCGCTGGCTGATCGGCCCGGTGCGCCTGCTGCTGCTCGACGAGCCCACCCACGGCGTCGACATCGGCGCCAAGTCGCAGATCTACGCCGCCATCCGCGAACTCGCCGCGGAAGGGCGCGCGGTGCTGGTCGTCTCGTCCGAGCTCGAGGAGCTCGAGGCGCTGTGCGACCGCGTGCTGCTGCTCAAGGACGGCGTCCTGGACGCCGAGCTGAGCGGCGCGGAAATCTCCAAGGACGCCATGCTGCATCGGCTCCTGTCCCCCTCCGGCGCCACGGAGACCGTCCAATGACGCAAGCTCATTCCGCCCTGTCCGAGCCGCGCGCTGCGGCTGCCGCCGCGCCGCGCGTGCCCGTCGACCTCGGCGGCATCGCGCCCGTGGTCTTCCTCGGCCTGCTCGTCGTCGGCTTCACGCTCGCCAGGCCCGATGTCTTCCCGACGCTGGAGAACCTGACCACGATCCTCAACGACGGCGCGCTGCTGGCCTTGCTGGCCTGCAGCCTGACCCTGGTGCTGATCGTCGGCGAGTTCGATCTGTCCATCGCCGCCAGCGCCTCGTTCGCGGGCGCGCTGGCCACCGTGCTGATCACCCGCCTGGGCTGGCCGGTGCCCGCCGCGTTGCTGGCCGTGCTCGTCGGCGGCGTCGTCATCGGGCTGGCCAACGGGGTGCTCGTGACCGTGCTGGAGATCCCGGCGCTGGTGGGCACGATCGGCTTGGCCAGCCTGCTGGACGGGTTGACGCTCTGGATCACCGGCAACTCGGTGATCTTCACCGGCTTCACCGATGCCTTCGTCCGCCACGGCAGCTGGCAGGTCGGCGGCCTGCAGGCCCCCTTCTTCTACCTGCTGGTCGTCGCCGTGCTGCTCGGCGTGGGTTTGCGCTACACCGCCGCCGGCCGCCATCTGTACGCCATCGGCAGCAACCGCGCGGCCAGCCGCATGGCCGGCATCCGGGTAGATCGCAAGGTGCTGCTCGCGTTTGTCGGCGCCGCGGTGCTGGCCAGCATCGTGGGCTTCGTCTACACCGCGCGCCAGGGCTCGCTGACCCCGCTGTTCGGCACCTCGATGCTGCTGCCCGCCTTCGCCGCCGCGTTCCTCGGCTACGTCACGCTGGCGCAGCGGCGGTTCCACATCCTCGGCACCGTGATCGGCGTCTACATCATCGGCACCGGCACGCTGGGCCTGCTGCTGATCGGGGCGCCGGCGTATTCGCAGCAACTCTTCGCGGGCGTCGTCCTGATCGCCGCCACCGGCGGCGCCAGCCTGTGTCGCTGGCGGCGCCGCCACCGCTAGCGCCGCGCGTCCCGCAGCACCCCGTCCCACCCATTTCCGCCACGAAAGGAGCATTCGCATGCCCGCGATCACCGACCCCACCGACCCCACCGAACGCCTGCAGCGCATCCTGCGCGCGCAGAAGGACAGCTTCCTGCGCGAGGGCGCCCCCGACCTGGCGACGCGGGTCGACCGGCTGAAGCGGCTGGAGCGCATGCTGCTCGACCATGAAGATGAGATCGTGCAGACGCTGTCGGAGGACTTCCACGGCCGTTCGCGCAACCTGACGCGCGCGGCGGACATCGTCGGCGGCATCTCGGCGATCCGCTACACGATCGAGAACCTGCCGCGCTGGATGGAGCCGCAACCGGTGGAGCTGCCGGACTACGTGGCCGGCTCCGGCAGCACCGCCGCCGTCCACCATCGCCCGGTCGGCGTGGTGGGCGTGATGGTGCCCTGGAACGGGCCGGTGCTGCTGACCAGCCTGCCGCTGACGGGCATCCTGGCGGCCGGGAACCGGGCCATGGTCAAGCCGTCGGAGTTCTCGCCGGCCACCGCCAGCCTGCTGGCGCGGATGATGGGCAAGACCTTCGCGCCCGAGGAAGTCGCGATCGTCGAAGGTGCGGCGGACGTCGCCGCCGCGTTCACCCGGCTGCCCTTCGATCACCTGCTGTTCACCGGCTCGTCCGCGGTCGCCAAGCACGTGATGCGCGCGGCGGCCGAGAACCTGACGCCGGTCACGCTGGAGCTGGGCGGCAAGAGTCCCGTCGTCTACGGTCGCAGCGCGCGTCACGACGAGGCGGCCGCGCGCCTGGCGCACGGCAAGCTCGCCTTCGGCGGCCAGGTCTGCGTCACGCCGGACTACGTGCTGGCGCCGGCGGGGCAGGAACGCGCGCTGGCCGACCGCATCCTGAACGAGGCCGCCAAGCTGTACCCGACGCTGCACAGCAACGACGACTACACGGCGATCATCAACGACGCGCATCTGCGCCGCCTGCACGGCCTTCTCGACGATGCGCGGGCCAAGGGCGCCTCGCTGGTGACCGGCCCCCACGGCGACGACGATCCCGACGGGCGCAGCCGCAAGTTCCCGCTGACCGTGGTGCTGGACGCCACCGACGACATGAAGGTGATGCAGGACGAGATCTTCGGCCCGATCCTGCCGATCCTGCCCTACGACACGGTGCACGACGCCCTCGCCTACATCCAGGCGCGGCCCCATCCGCTGTCGGCCTACTACTTCGGGGAGGACGCCGACGAGCAGGCGCTCGTCACGCGCTCGATCCAGACCGGCGGCCTGCTGATCAACGACGTGCTGTGCCAGATCTTCTACGAGCACATCCCGTTCGGCGGCTGCGGCGCCAGCGGCATGGGCCGCTACCGCGGCTTCGAGGGCTTCAAGACCTTCAGCAACGGCGTGTCCGTCTTCGTCCAGAAGCAGCCGGAGGCAGTGCTGGCGCAGCAGCGCCCGCCCTACGGCGCCGGCATGAAGGCGTTCCTAGACGCGCAGATCGAGCAGTTCAGGAAGAGCTGAGCGGGTTTCATCGACACGAGCAGGAGACCATCAATGTCCACCCGAATGACCGCCGGAGAACGCATCGTCCAGAACTTCCTGCAGGAAGGCGTGGAGATCGTCTTCAGCCATGGCGAACTCTCGCTCATGGACATCCAGAAGCATGCGCTGCGCAAGGGACTGCGCATGGTGGGCGCACGCCACGAATCGGCCGGCGTGTTCATGGCCGCGGCCTACTACCGCCTGACCGGCAAGCCGCAGGTGGCGATGGGCGCGCAGGGACCGGGCGCGGCCAACATGCTCCCCGGGGCGGTGAACTGCCGCACCGAGAACATCCCGGTGGTCCTCGTCGGCGCGTCGCGCCAGCACGAATCGACCACCGGCGTGCGCAGCGGCCGCTTCCTGCACGGCGACACGCTGTGGCCGGCCTTCCGCGACATCTGCAAGTGGTCCGGCAAGATCCTGCACCCGCGGCAGGTCGACGAGATGGTGCAGCAGGCGTTTCGCGAAGCCGTCAACGGCCGGCCGGGCCCGGTCTACCTCGAAGTGGACTACGAGGGGCACCAGCAGGAATGGACCTACGGCCCGCTCGTGGCGCCCGCGCGCTACCGCCTGCACCAGCAGCCGGCCGCCGAGGCGGCGCTGCAGGAGGCCGTGCGGCTGATCGCGGCGGCGAAGTCGCCGCTGATCCTGGCCGGCGAGGAGATCCAGAGCACTCGCACCTTCGAACACGTCCATGCGCTGACGCGCCTCGTCAACTGCCCGGCGACGAGCCCGATGACGGCGCGCGGCACGGTCGCCGAGTCCGACGACCACTTCATCAACTTCAGCAGCAACACGATCCGCGATGTCATCGCCGAGTCTGACCTAGTGATCGCGATCGGCACCGACATCTCCGAGCACATCAACTACGGGCGCCAGCGCCACTGGGCCGCAGGCGATGCGGACCGCAAGTGGATCCTGGTCCACCAGGATCCCGCGGCCTTCGGCCTCAACCGTCCGGTCGACCTCGCCCTGCTCGGCAAGCTGCCCGACGTGCTGCCGCAGCTCGTGGCGGCGCTGCGCGCTGCGGGTGGCCGCCCGCCGCATCCGAAGCTCGAGCAATGGCGGGCCGCCTTCCTCGAGGAACGCAAGCGCCGCATCGACGAGGCGCGCGGCAAGCAGCCGATCCATCCCTACGAGTTGATGGCGGTCGCGCGCGAGGCCGTGCCCGACGACGCGGTAATCGTCACCGAATGCGGGCTGACCGGCGTCTACGTCAACGATGCGTTCGAGCAGCGCAGCAACGACTACCTGTGGAACGTGACCTTCGGGCTGATGGGTGCCGGCCTGCCGCATGCGATCGGCGCCAAGCTCGCGGTCGGCGATCGCCCGGTGGTCCTGGTGACCGGCGACGGCGGCCTCGGCCCGCACATCATGGAGCTCGAGACGGCGGTGCGCCACAACGTGAAGGTCGTGGTGATCGTCAACGACGACCAGTCCTACGCCGCCGAGCTGGCCGCGCTGCACCACAAGATGGGCGAGAGCCCGGAGGCGCGATTCGCCTACACCCGCTTCGACCAGATGATCCAGGCGGTCGGCGGCCACGGCGAGTACGTCGAGCGCATCGAGGACCTGGCTCCCGCGATCCGGCGCGCCCAGGCGGCCGGCAAGCCGGCGCTGGTGCAGGTGCGGGTCGACCAGGACAGCGGCCTCAAGTACCTGCCGTTCGGCAATGCCGAGCTGTTCAGCTGGGTGCACGAGGATCCTGCACGTCAGCGGGACGCGTGAGCCGGCGACCTTGACGGGCCGGGCGCCGACCTGTGCCCGGCCGACCCTTGGAGACCACTGCATGCCAACGATCGGCACGGCCCGCATCGGGCCACCCCCCCGGATCGCCATCGACCATTGCGGCCGCGGCGAGCTGGTCGTCTTCCTGCACGGCGTCGGCGGCAACCGGCGCAACTGGCGCGCCAACCTTCCCGCGTTCGCCGAGCACTTCCTGGCCGCGGCCTGGGACGCACGCGGCTACGGCGACAGCGACGATTACCCGGGCGCGCTGCGGTTCCGCGATTTCTCGGACGACCTCGCGCGCGTGCTCGACCACTTCGGCGCCGCGCGCGCCCACCTCGTCGGGCTGTCGATGGGCGGGCGCATCGCGCTGGATTTCGCGCGGAGCCATCCCGATCGGCTGCATACGCTGACGCTGTGCGCCACGTTCACGGGATTCGGCACGTTCAGCGAGGAGGCCAAGGCGGAGTTCGTGCGCTCGCGCAAGGAGCCGCTGGTCAACGGGCTGGAACCGGCGGACATCGCCGACGCCGTGGCCCGCTCGCTGATGGGCCCGAAGGCGACCGACACGGCGCTGGCCCAGCTCGTGGACAGCATGGTGCACCTGCACAAGGAGAGCTACATCAAGAGCATCGAGGCGCTGGTGCACGAGGACACCGACAGCAGCCTCGACCACGTCCACGTCCCCACCCACGTGGTGTGCGGTGCAAGCGACCCGCTCACGCCGCTGGCCATGTCGCAGGAGATCGTCAGGCTGATCCCGAATGCGCAGCTGACCCTGTTGCCCGACGCCGGGCACCTGCTGAACATCGAGAGCCCGGCCGCGTTCGACGAGGCGGTACTGGGCTTCCTGCTCAAGAACAGCCCGCGCCACCCCAGCAGCGGCGGCTCCGCCGTCTCGGGCAGCACAGCCCCGCCGCGCTGACGGGCCGCGCTCAATGCTCCAGGCTGCCGGCGCGCAGCCGGCTGGGGGTCTGGCCGTACTTCTTCGTGAAACGGCGGCTGAAGTGTCCCGGGTCGTTGAACCCGCAATCCAGCGCGATCTGCTGGACCGTCCGCTGGCGCTGCTGCGGGGTGCGCAGGGCGCGCCACGCGCGCTCCAGGCGCTCCTTCTCCATCCACCTGTGCAGGGTCGTGCCGGTCATGCCGAACACCTGGTGGAGGTAGCGTACGGAGATCCCCGCCAGCTCGGCCACTCGGGTCACGGACAACTCGGGATCCAGCAGGTGGGTGAGGACGATCGTCCGGATGCGCCGCAGGATGTGGTCGTGCGAGACGCGCACGAGCGGCGCCTCCGCGTCGTGGCTCTGCGCCTCGGCGATCAGGTCCAGCAGGCTGGCGGTCAGCGAGTGGCCTGCCGCCGAAACGAGGTCCGCCGGCTCGCCGGCCAGCATGCGCAGCAGGCGCGAGGCGAGCCCGCTCGTGCCGCGATCGCCGCTGTAGATTCGTCCGCACACCGCCTGGGTGGCCAGGCCCCGGCGCTCGAACTCGCTGCGCGGGAAGCGCATGACGATGCGCCTCGCCGGCGTGTCGGCCTCGATCCGGTAAGGCAGCGCGCTGTCGAAGATCGCGAAGTCGCCCTGGTCGGGCTGGATCTCGCGGTCCAGGTGCTTCATCCGCACGTGGCCGTCGACATGCAGCGCGAGCAGATAGTCTTTCGACCGGTCGCGCACGATGTCCTCCAGCCTGCGCTCGATCGAGACCGCATCGAAGTCGACGAAGGAGCATTCGAAGAAGCCCACCTTGCTGCGCCGGATGCGGGCATTGAACGTGTTCTCGCTCGATCGGTAAGCGCCGAGGTAGGCGATCTCGCACACTGCCTGCTGGAACGCCTCGAAGCGGCTGACCGGGACGACGGTTTCGGTGTCAAGAATGGTTTGCATGCCCTGTGCTCCCGGCGGTCTGCGCTCGCAATGCTGAAGAGGCGACGCGGCGCGGCGGATCCGACACGCGCGGCTCGATCCGCGCGAGCGCCTCCGCGCGGACGTCGCGAGCGTGGTGGCTTCGCCTCATCCGCCGATTGTCTCGGCTTCGGCCGGAATTGCAAACAAGGCTTCCTCTCTCTGGCGAACCCGGACAGCTGCCGTGAACATGGCGGGTGCGACGCCAACGACGTTAGCCTTCATCCACGCCCTCCTGTTTCAGTTCCTTTGCCCGCGCCGTGCGCGCCTCAGCAACCAGCGGCCGCACGAAGCTTTCGATAAGAGCTGTTGCCAAGACTTCATGACGCCTGGCTCATCTATGGACGCATAGTACCTACGAAGGCGAGCGAGACATTGGACGTCGAGGTCACGGCGCCGCCGGTGCAGCTCCGCCTCGGGCAGCGCGAGTTGCGCGCCAGCCCGGGCGCCGCGGCGCGGCTGCACTGGGTGGCCGAAGGGGCCGCACAGGTGTTCGTCAGGCGGCCACTGCATGACGATGGCCTGCAGGTGCCGAGCCGCGGCGCTGTCGAGCTGGTGCTCGACGCGATCGAGGAGGTTGTGCACGTGACCGCCGTCGGACATGCCGGAGTCGCGACCGTCACTGAGACATGTCGTCTGCGCCCGATTTGCGCAGCGCGCGACGACATCGCGCACGAGCTGAATTCGTTGCTATCACCACTGGAGGAGCTTCGCCCATGGAATTGAACAAACGCTGGATGCGCCTGGCCTGCGTCGTGGCTGGTGCCGACCACGACCTGCTGCGCGATGCGAATGCGATCGACCGCATGACCGTGGGTGGCAACGCCATCGTGCTCATGCTGGTGGGTACCCTCGCGGTCACGGCTTGGTCGGCGTTCTTCGCGTCCTTCCTCCCGCTACACGTGGCGCTCCCATCAGGATTCCTGATTGGCGGCATCGTGTTCATGCTTGATCGGGCCATGAGCGTCTCGGACTGGAGCCTGACCGGCGTGCTTCAGACCGGTCGGCCGACCCTCGCGTTCTGGCTCAAGGTCGCAGGGCGCGTCGGCGTGTCACTGGTGCTGGCCGTTGCCACCGCCGCCGGCGTCCTGTTGGCGTTCTGCGCCGACGCGATCGACCATCACATTCGAACCGAGCGGCAGGTCCGGAATCGACCTGTGGTCGAGGAGTTCGCGCTTCGCAAGCAAGAGGCACGCGCAAGGCTGATGGGCCCACTGGAGTCCGAACTGGAAGTCCTCAAGGCCGAAAGGATCCGCCTGCAGCGCACGCTCGAGGAGCGCGAGTCCACGTTGTCCGAAGCGCGCCAGCGCGCAGCCGAGGCGCGCGTGGAAGCCGGCCGGGAGCGGGATAGTGGCGTGCGAGGCTATGTGCGCGGCGCAGGGCCGCGCTTCCGGGATGCCGCATATAACGAGCGCGATGGAATCGAGGCGCAGGAGGAGGCGTATCGGGACGACTTTGTCTATGAAGAGTACCAGGTAGACGAGAGCAATGTAAGCGGCTAGCCATCCCACCTTGAACCGCCGCTGGATAGCGGCCAGCATGGTGTCCACCTATGTCTGAGGTGGGCACCATGCGAATCAAGAGTGCGCCGAGGCGGCGCCACGAAGCTGAGTTCAAGGCCCGGGTGCTTGCCGCGTGCGGCGAACCCGGCGCCTCGGTGGCGGCCATTGCGCGCGCCTACGAGCTCAACGCCAACCTCGTGCACAAGTGGCGCCGTAGGGTGGCTCCGGCGGCCCGGCCGCCGGCATCATCTGGCGCAGGCCACGTCGCGGGCGAGTTCATCGCGCTGGCGTTGCCAAGTCGTGAGGCCGTCCCGGCGGCGCTGGCCGACATCCGCATCGAACTGCGCCGGGGCGCCACGAGCGTTGCCGTAAGCTGGCCCCTGGCGGCGGCCGATCAGTGCGCGGCGTGGCTGCGCGGCTGGCTGCGATGATCCGCATCGATCAACTGTGGCTCGCGGTCGAGCCGCTGGACATGCGAGCCGGCGCCGAGCGCTTGCTCGCCCGCGTGGTGCAGGTCTTCGGCTGCGCGCAGGCCCATCATGGCTACCTGTTCGCCAACGCACGCGCCACCCGCATCAAGCTGCTCGTGCATGACGGATTCGGCGTGTGGTGCGCTGCGCGGCGCCTGAACGACGGACGCTTCGTGTGGCCGCGCCAGGCACCTGCCGAGGGAGCGCCGATGATGTTGACGCAGCCACAATTCGACGCCCTGGTGGTTGGTCTGCCCTGGCAGCGGCTCGAGCAAATGAGGCTGATCACACGCATGTGATGGATGGTCATCACGTGGATGCAATTGGGCCTTGACAAGCCGCGCCCACGCAATCGGAACATGCCCGGATAGCCGCGTCAGTGCTGGCTTTGCACAATAAGAGCATGCTCAACGTGCACGAACTCAAAGCCCAGGACCTGCAGGGTCTGAGCCCGAGTTCGCTGGCCGAAGTGGCCG
>Ga0209048_10006054_pt1 | contig 11350 bp, 7 predicted proteins | sample FrelakmetCRP12CR_FD_187146 | JGI IMG/M metagenome (GOLD analysis project Ga0209048, IMG submission 187146) | Freshwater lake sediment microbial communities from the University of Notre Dame, USA, for methane emissions studies - CRP12 CR (SPAdes)... | ecosystem: Environmental > Aquatic >... | reverse complement strand
CGCTGCGTCCGCGCCTGCGCCGAAGTGCAAGGGCGCTTCGTCTGGAGCCTGGCAGAGCGTGGCATCGATACCCGTATCGTAGCTGGCGCTAACACCACGATGCTCAATGCTCGCTGCGAATCATGCGGAGCATGCGTTGCCTATTGCCCCACCGGCGCCTTGAACAACCGCATGTCCCTTGCCCTCGGCGCTGCCGAAAGGAAAGTCACAACCACCTGTACTTATTGTGGTGTTGGTTGCCAGCTCGACTTGAATATAAAAGATGGACGCATTATCCGCGTGACCTCCAATCCAAACGCGCCGGTCAATGGCATGGCGCTTTGTGTGAAAGGGCGTTATGGCTATGATTTCGTGCACCACCCGGATCGGCTGACCAGGCCGCGCGTCCGCCGCTATCTACTGGAAGGCAACTCCAAGCCCCATTTGCCTGTCCTCAATTCCGAATGGGATTGGGTGGAAGTCGACTGGGATATCGCCCTGGAAATTACTGCTCGGAAGCTTCGCCAGACGCGAGATACCTTTGGGCCAGATAGCGTAGGCGTTTTTACTTCCGCCAAGTGTCTGAACGAAGAAAATTATTTGATGAACAAATTCACCCGCCAGGTGGTCGGTACAAACAATATAGACCATTGCGCCCGCCTCTGACACTCCAGCACCGTGGTCGGTCTGACCACTTCTTTTGGCTCGGGCGCCATGTCTAATTCAATGGATGACATCGTAGAAAATGCAGCCGCGCTGTTCATCATCGGCTCCAATACAACGGAACAACATCCAGTTTTCGGCGCAAAAATCCGCCAGGCAGTCTTAAAGCGTGGAGTTAAGCTGGTGGTGGCTGACCCACGAAAGATTGACATAACCGAGTTTGCGACGCTTCATTTACGTCATCGTCCCGGCACTGATGTTGCCCTCTTGAACGGCCTGATGCATATCATCCTGATGAATGGCTGGGAAGAGAAGGCCTTTATCGAGAACCGCACTGAAGGGTTTGAAGAGTTCAAAACCGTTATTCAACGGTATCCACCCGAGAAGACCGCAGAGATCACCGGTATCTCAGAACAGCAGTTGCACCAGGCTGCCGAAATCCTTTCTATCCACAAACCCATGGCGGTGATTTGGGCCATGGGCATTACTCAGCATATTGTGGGTGTGCGCAATGTAATGGATCTCGCCAACCTGCAAATGTTGCTCGGTAATATCGGTATGCCGGGTGGAGGCGTCAATCCACTGCGCGGCCAGAACAACGTCCAGGGAGCCTGTGACATGGGCGGTTTACCGAACGGATATTCGGGCTACCAGCCAGTAACAAATGAAGAGGTTCGCAAAAAGTTTGAAGCCGCCTGGGGGGTACCGCTTTCTAACAAGATCGGCCTGACTGTAACCGAAATGATCCCCGCCGCAGGAGAAGGGAAGATTAAAGCGCTCTATATCATGGGAGAAGACCCCGTGATGAGCGATCCCGACAGTGCTCATATTCGTCACTGCCTTGAGAAAGTGGATTTTCTGGTGCTGCAGGAAATTTTCCCTTCTGAAACCTCTGCTTTTGCCGATATTCTACTCCCAGGTGTAAGTTTTGCCGAAAAGACCGGCACCTTCACTAACACAGAGCGCCGCATCCAGATGGTCCACAAAGCAATCGAGCCGATTGGCGAATCGCTCGAAGACTGGCGTATTATCGCTGAGCTGGCGAGGCGAATTCTGGCAGCCGGAGAACGCCAGGTTGAAGGTGGAACCCACTCAGGGTGGGATTACGAAGACACATCCCAGGTTATGTCTGAGATCAACGCCCTCACCCCTAGTTATGCCGGAGTATTATTCGAACGCCTGGAGCGCGGGGAGCGCCTGCAATGGCCAGTGAGAGATGGTCTCCATCCCGGCACCCCGATTTTGCATATTGGGCAGTTTGCCCGGGGAATGGGTAAGTTCATGCCCATCGATCACATCTCACCCGCAGAAATGCCCGATGACGAATACCCAATCTTATTGAACACTGGTCGTGTTTTATATCACTGGCACGGTGGCCAAATGACCCGCCGGTCGAGCGGCCTGATGGAGGTGTATGGCCAGGCATTGGTGGAAGTCAACCCTGATGACGCTGTCCGCCTCGGGATTAACGGGAAGGACCACCCCTCGCGCGTGCGACTGACCTCGCGGCGTGGCAGTATCGAAGCCGAGGCCTGGGTCACTGACCGTGTACCGCCCGGTATGGTATTTGCTAACTTCCATTTCCCGGTATCCTCAGCTAATGAGCTAACCCTGGCTGCCCTCGATCCGGTTGCTAAGATCCCGGAATATAAGATTTGCGCCGTTAAGCTAGAATTGGCTTAAGCATGAGGTAGTCATGGATGTCCACAAGATCTTCGAGTATGCCTTGCAACGTGAATATGAGGGCAAGCGTTTTTTTGAGGTGAACGCCGGTCGCCTCAGCCATGCTTCCGCCGTGGGTGCATTTAAAAGGCTGGCCGCTGAAGAACAAAAGCACATCGAATTCATTCAGCGGCAGATTGATTTGTTGGATAAAGGGCAATCGTCCAGCGCAACCTTAGGGGAAGAAATGGAAAAGGCTGGCTTCTTCTCTCGACGTGCCGATTCTGAAATGATTGACCAAACCGTGTCCGAAGCCATGGTGCCTGATTTGCCCGTACTACGCATGGCTTACCTGATCGAGCGTGATTTTGCAGAGTTTTACGACCAGGCTTCGCTAAAAACCGAAGGCGAGACCAGGCGCGTCTTGCAGATGCTTGCGGTTTGGGAGCATGCCCACGAGCGGCTATTCAAAGAGCTCCATGATAGAGCCTTCGAAGAATACGCACAAATGCCCTGGGGAGGTTAGGTTATCCCTGGTAACCCTCTACCATGGCTTAGAAAATAGTTATTTTCGTTCTCCTGCGAGTTTCTGCTGGCTTCTCCACCGTAGAAACTCGCAAAATATTAAGATATAATGAGAATCACGTGAAGGGATCTGGAACTAATTTCATATTAATTACGTCAACTATGGGTGATCAATTCTCGTAAGAACAATGAAGAGGAGAAATGCAATGAAGAAGAAAAACCAGGTCTTTATAATCGTGATCTCTCTGGCGATTCTGGTTCTGTTAGCCTGTAACTTACCAGGTGCGGTCGCCCCTACTCCGACAAGCCAGAAGACAGTCGAAACCGCGGCTGCCAAGACGGTGTTCGCTCATCTGACCCAGGATGTGGCCAATGTCACTCAAGCTGTTTCCACTGCACTGGCGACGGCTTCCATTCCTACGCTTTTGCCTTCCAGCACACCCTATCCCACTTATACACCTTTTCCAACCCAGCCGCCTCCGCCTCCGTCTACCTTCACGCCAATCCCCTCGCCCACCCCAATCCCTTGCAACCGGGCCGAGTTCGTCAAGGATGTTACCGTCCCAGATGGAACCACCTTCGCCCCTGGAGCCACCTTTACCAAAACCTGGCGGCTTAAAAACACCGGCTCTTGCACGTGGACAACTAAATATGCTGTGGTTTTTGTCAGCGGTAACCAGATGAGCGGAGTAAACACACCATTACCCGCCAATGTTCCCCCAAACCAAACGGTTGACGCATCAGTTGTCATGATCGCACCGGGTGGCGCGGGCAATTATAAGGGCAATTGGATGCTGAGCAATGGCACCAGCCGTTTTGGAATTGGCCAGGACGCCTCTAAAACCTTTTGGGTAGCTATCACAGTGGTCGCCCCGACCAGTGGGATCGTTTATAACTTTGCCCTCAACTATTGCTCGGCGACCTGGGAGAACGGCACCACCAACCTGCCTTGCCCGGGCAAAGCCACCGATAAGAATGGATTCGTCATATTCCTGTCGCATCCAGATCTGGAAAATCGTCACGAGGACGAGCCAACGCTGTGGACGCAACCGCCTCTCAGTGATAATAGCTGGATCAACGGCACCTATCCAGCCTTCGCAATCAAAACTGGCGACCACTTCAAAGCATGGGCCGGCTGCCTGTATGGTTATTCTAAATGTGATGTTATCTTCCAGCTAAGTTACATTGTTGGCAACAATCCAAAGGTAACAATTAAACAGTGGCACGAAGTATATGATGGCAATGTATCGAATATCGATGAAGACTTATCCTCGCTAGCAGGGAAATCAGTGAAATTTATCCTGACCGTGTTGTCGAACGGACCGGCTACGGATGATGCTGCTTTCTGGCTGAATCCACAAATCTTCCGCCCAACGCCATAAATTTAGAAATTCCATCTGATACCTATGGGCAGCGATCATAGTAATCGACCGCTGCCCATCTTTTGTAATATCATATTGACTCCTCTTCCTTCAAAAAGTAGAATGAGGTTGGTTAAATCCATATACTTGTGAACTGGAGGTTGCTTTTGTGCGGTATTTTTGGAATCGTGCTAGGTGAAGAACAACTCCTCGGGCCAACCCTGATCGAAGCCGGCCGCCGGCTCTCTTATCGCGGTTATGACTCAGTCGGCTGTGCTACGATCCATGCGAATGGCAAAATTGACCTGCGCAAAGACGTCGGTAAAGTCGATCCGGTGGCAGATCGCTTGAAAATGGCCGAAATGACGGGCAAGCGAGGGATAATGCAATTGCGTTGGGCGACCTTCGGTAGCCCTTCTCAGGTCAATGCCCAGCCCCACCTCGATTCTGATGGGGATATGGTCGGTGCACATAATGGGAATGTCGTCAACAACCTTGAGCTGCGACAGCAGTTTATCGCTGAAGGGATGACAGTACGTTCGGAGAACGACGGCGAATCGTGTGTTCATGCGGTTGAACGCTATGTGGATCGAGGCCATAGCATTATCGAAGCCATCCAATGCGCATATCAAGATTTGAGCGGAGATTACGCCTTTGTGATCGGGAGAGCCAGCGACGATTGCCTGTATGCCTTTAAGAAAGGTTCTGGACTGGTGGTAGGCCTGGCAGATGGAGCAACCTGTGTCTCTTCCGATCTGCCTTCAATATTACCGATCACTCGCCGCATCCTGCGTATCCAGGACGGGGAGATTGTCACATTGTGGTTTGACCATGTTGAACTGCATAGTGTACAGGATGGGAAGCTGATCGAGCGCCAGGTAACAACAATCACCGAGACTATGGAAGCAGTCCAAAAAGGCGGCTACGACCATTTTATGCTCAAGGAAATCCACGAACAGCCCCGGGTCGCAGCCGAGCTGCTTCACTTGCTGGACGACTCACCCGATATAAAGCCGATCATTGAGCGAATGGCTTCAGCACGCCAGCTTTACCTGGTGGGGTGCGGCACCAGCTTTCACGCCTGCCTGCTGGGCGCGGTTTACCTGGCCCAGCTTGCCGGTCGTCCGGCAACCCCGGTCCTGGCTCCTCAATTTATTGCGCAATATGGACCAACCTTGAGCCCCGACGACGTAGGAATCTTCGTCAGCCAGAGTGGTGAGACAAAAGATGTCATGAACGCCATTCAGGTCGCCAAACCGTCTAGGATGACGGTCTTCGGCCTGGTCAACGTAATCGGCTCAAACTTGATGCAAGCCAGCCAGCGCTGCCTTCCACTGGCCTGCGGGTACGAGATCAGTGTGCCTGCCACAAAAACTTTTACCAACCAGGTAATTGCCTTTTTATATCTGGCGATGCGCCTGGGCGGGCATCCCGTTCATGACCTGTTTCGCCTGCCAGATTTGATGGATAATACACTGGCATCCATCGAAGCGCAGATAGACCCCCTGGTCCCAGACCTGTCAGGTTGGAATGATTTATATTGCCTGGGATATGGTTATACTTACCCGATTGCCCTGGAGGGCGCCCTGAAGCTGAAAGAGATCACTTATGCTCATTGTGAGGGGATGCTTTCGACCGAGTTCAAACACGGACCGCTCTCAGCAGTAAGGGATGGATATCCTGTGCTATTTATAGCCGGTCCTGGTGATATCCCCTTGATGGTAAGCGGTATCAATGAAGTAACCTGTCGAGGTGGGCGCGCCATCGTAATTGGCGAAAAGGATACCCGCTTGAGCGCAAATGCCAGTCATGTGATCGTCCTACCACAATCCGGTGCCTCGCTCAACGGCCTTTTGTCAGTTCTGCCGCTGCAGCTTTTATCCTATCGCCTCAGCCTGGCACGCGGATATGACCCAGATTTCCCCCGTAACTTGAGCAAGACACTCACGGTAGATTGAAATCTACCCAGCACCCCTCAGGAGGGTTCCGTGAAGCGTGCTTTGCGCTGGTATGATTTAATCACCGTCAATATCTACTTCCTCGGTTTGACAACAGTTGCTCAGACGAATGGGCTGATATTTCCGCTGTTGGTCCAGCAGTTCGTTGGCGAGGCAGGTAAAGGATCATACCTTGGGGTCTTGCGCCTTTGGACTCTCATGACGGCTTTGTTGTTTCAGGCATTCTGGGGCATCCTGTCCGACCGATCGACATTTCGATTGGGCCGGCGACGACCTTTTATCCTGGGAGGAACGTTAGCCTCCATCGTGTTTTTCACAGCCATCGGTCTTTCGGCGGGCCTGAGCGGGATGAATGGCTTCTGGTTCCTCTTTATAGCAGGCGTCCTGATGCAAGCATCATCGAATGCTGGCCAGGCAGCTCAACAGGCCTTCATCCCAGACCTGGTGCCGGAGGACCAGCGCGGAAAATTCTCTGCGATCAAGTCTATTTTTGAATTGCCATTGCCTCTGATCCTGGTTTCATTTACTATTGGCAGGTTAATCAGCCATGGCCAGATGTGGGCTGCCATTTTTGTGGCTATGGGTGTGTTGTTAATCAGCATGCTGGTGGCGATGTTCGTCCCCGAGCAACCTGTAAAAGAGACACCTGCTCCTTTTAATTGGACACCGATTTTGCGCCTGGCCGTAATGGTAGGGGTGTTTACAGCAATTATTCTTGTGGTAGGCGAGGCAGTCAAGCTGCTCGGGCAACTGTTAAAAGCAGTAAATTCTTTCGCTTTGATCATCCCATTGATGGGCGCCGCTGGGCTAATTGCCATGCTGGTGGCTGTGGCGCTCGGTGTGTGGCTGAGCGTCCGGTTGAGTGTCGGTCCTACCGAAGCTCGCCAAAACCCGGCCTTCACCTGGTGGGTGATCAACAGGCTGGCTTTCCTGGTAGGAGCCGTGAACCTGTCCGTTTTTGCCGTGTATTTTATCCAGGCGCGCCTGGGCTTCGTCCGGGAAAAAGCTGCCGCGCCGGCTGCACAGTTACTATTGGTCGTGGGCATCTTTATTCTGGTCTCGGCGTTGCCGGCTGGGTGGCTGGCGGACCGGTTTGGACGGAAGCAGCTGGTCGCGATAAGCGGGTTGCTGGCTGCTCTGGGGACTCTTATTGCTCTGCTTGTTCCAAATTTGACCGTGATTTTCGTTGGAGGGTGCCTGATCGGAATTGGTGCAGGCTTTTTCTATACTGCGAACTGGGCATTAGGTACAGATATCGTTCCACGGGACCAGGCGGCTCGTTATCTTGGTATCTCCAATTTAGCCGGCGCTGGTGCGGGAGCGGTGGGCGCCTACATTGGCGGTCCAATTGCCGATTATTTTACTTCCATATCTCACGTGCAGGGGTTAGGTTACGAGGTGCTATTTGCCATTTATGGCGCCCTCTTCCTGTTTTCGGCGCTGGCTGTCAGACAGATTAATGTAAGAGTTGACCATTGATTAATTGAAATGCCATAGCAATCGAAATTATGGTTGTGGTTATTCAATTCCCAGCATCAATCTGAGCTTGTTTATCGTAAATCGCCCACGCAGATAATGGCTGTATTGCATTGCCTGCCTGATCTCCGTTTCGTTCAAGCCTAGCTCACCTCCGCTAACCGGCGCTCCAGCCTGGCGTAACCAGTCAGCCATCTGGACGGGCGAAGGCACCGATTCAGCGATCTCTTGGATTTCAGGCCAATCTGCCAAAATGCGCTGTTTTAATTCCTCGAATGTCTGTCCTGACAAATGAACGAATCTCGATTGTTCTTTTATGACTCCCTCTGCAGCCGGCCCGTATATAGACCGGATCTCCTGTACCCAATCTTCGGTCTCAGGCAAGGGGGTATCCTTTACCCGGTCTGCGGCCTCATTGACGTCGATTTTGCCAATTTTTTCATACCAACCCGCTGCAATCACCGAACCGACCCCAACCTTAGCGCCATGTAATAGTGCCGGACGTCCCTCTTGCAAAAGCCGCATTTCCCAATGGTGTGAAATATAATGCTCAGCGCCTGATGCTGGCGCAGAATTGCCTGCATCCAGCATACAAAAACCCGATTCGATCAGACCTTCCATCAGAAAATGGATGGCTTTAGCTGATCCAGTCGCGATTTCATCCGCCACATCGGTGCAATTTTGAGCTGCCTGGCGCGATCTCCGGGCAATCGCTTCATCGTAATGCTCATCGCAGATCAGGTGGCCCATCTTCCAATCGGCCACTGCCACATATTTTCCAATCAGATCGCCAAACCCCGCCGCAATCATCCGATGTGGAGCTTCAGATAGCACCCTCAAGTCAGCAAACACCGCCAATGGCGAAAAACACCGTACTGATTGTTTGAATCCCCCGATCACCAGGGGTGCATACAAAGAGGTATAACCATCTACCGAAGGGGCAGTAGGCAGAGAGATGAATGAGGCTTTTGTACGATGGCTGACAAACCGAGTGATATCTGTGATCGTCCCAGAACCAACCGCCAGGAATGTCCGCTCCTGCCGGTCGGCAGCTCTTAGGACTTTAACGAGGTAATGCTCATCTGCAACGACCTCTTTTCCTTCCAGCACCACTAACAACACGTCAGCGCCCTGCTCGCGTAATGCTTCTTCAACAATTGCTCCGAGGGCCGTATAGGTATTCTGGTCCGACACCAGCAAAAACTTTGTAAGATTTTGGCTTTGGCAATAAGAGATAAATTCTGTGATAGCCTGTTCACCGATATAAACAGGGAAATGTGTTTCCAAAGCGAACTCCTTATTCATCCAGATAACTTAGCAACTCACCCAGGTTCTCCAGCACCAGGTCCGGGGGAGGTGCCAATTCTTGGACATCTGCACGTTTCGATACACCTGTGAGCACCACCGCTGTCGCCATCCCCGCGTGCTGGCCCATGGCAATATCTGTTTCCAGGCGGTCACCGATCATCATGCATTTTTCCGGCGCCAACCCCATCCGGTCCAAAGCTACTTTCATCATCATGGTCGACGGCTTACCGGCGACTAGCTCAACTTTACAGCTGGTGATCGCCTCCAACGCCGCGATCGTCGCGCCCGCGTCGGGGATCGCCCCACCCGGCATAGGGCATACCTTATCCGGGTTGGTGGAGAAGAAACGAGCGCCGTGCTTCAAAGCCTGGTAGGCAGTGTTCAGCTTACGGTAATCGAATGTCCGGTCGAAACCTACAACCACTGCATCGATGCCGGCAGGGTCGATCACCTGCTTCGAGTCTTGATCCTTTAACTCATCCACCACGGTCAGCCCATGACTGCGTAGCTCATTTATCAGGTTGGATTCACCGATTACATATAGACGTAGCCCCGGCTCAGTTTGTGACAGGTAGGTACCAAGGACATAGGCGGAAGTGATAATCTCCGTCTCTGAAGTTGGGAGTCCCAGGCGCGTCAGCTTTTCTGCATAGGCATGAGCTGGCTCCAAGGGTTTGTTGCTCACGAAGATTATGTGCTTTCTGCGATGGCGGAGCTCTGTGATGCACCCTACCGCTCCTGGCAACGCACGTTCCCCTAAATAGACTGTGCCATCCAGATCGAAAACAAAACCCTCTAGTTCTTTCATAAAAGAACGATTTACCCGTTTATCCGGTCTCATGAATGCGAATTATACTTCCTAAGCACGATCCCTGGCGATCCTATCGCCAATTTTGCGAGTGAGAGTATAATTAAAGTAGCCCCTAACTCTCACAAACCATTTTGAAGGTCCAGCAGGCACAAATCTCGAATCTTTATTCCCCTATCCTTCCTCCAGAAAGGACCGCAACTATGCCTAAGTATATTGCGTCAATCGACCAGGGCACCACCAGCACTCGCTGCATGATCTTCGAACACAGTGGGAAAGTAGTGTCCGTTGAACAGAGGGAACACCAGCAAATATATCCCCAGCCAGGTTGGGTCGAGCATGACCCGATCGAAATTTGGGAATGTGTCCAGCAGGTGCTTCAAGGGGCGCTGGTCAGGGCAGGCGTCACTCACCACGAGCTGTCTGCGATTGGCATAACCAACCAGCGTGAGACAACGGTGGTATGGGAAAAGGCAACCGGTAAACCAGTTTATAACGCTATTGTCTGGCAGGACACCCGCACAAAAACAATTTGCGACGAGCTGGCTGCTGATGGTGGGCAGGACCGCTTCCGTTCCAAGGTCGGTCTGCCTTTGGCAACTTATTTTTCCGGCCCAAAGATCAAATGGATCCTGGAAAATGTTCCCGGCGTGCGCGCCAGAGCTGAAAAGGGTGAAATCTTGTTCGGCAACATCGACGCCTGGTTGGTATGGAACCTGACCGGTGGACCTGCGGGCGGCGTGCACATCACGGATGTCTCCAACGCTTCTCGGACCATGTTGATGGGCCTAAAGACCCTGGATTGGGAAGATGAGATTATTCGCAGGATGGGTATCCCCCGCCTTATGCTTCCAACCATCAAAGCCTCCAGCGAAATTTATGGATGCGCCGTTGGCGACCTGACGGGTATCCCGGTGGCTGGCGTACTGGGTGATCAGCAGGCAGCTCTGTTCGGTCAGACCTGTTTTAGCCCCGGAGAAGCAAAGAACACTTATGGCACCGGTTGTTTCATGCTGATTAACACAGGCGAGCAACCAATTCAGTCTAAGAATGGGTTGCTCACCACGCTGGGATATAAGATCGGCAACCAGCCGGCAATTTACTGCCTGGAAGGCTCGATCGCAATCACCGGCGCACTGGTGCAATGGCTACGCGACAACCTGGGCTTGATCCAGAAATCTGCAGATATCGAAACGCTTGCGAATACGGTTGAAGACAATGGCGGCATTTACTTCGTCCCGGCTTTTTCAGGCCTATTTGCCCCTTATTGGAAAAGCGATGCGCGCGGCGTGATTGTTGGCATGACCCGCTTCATCAACAAAGGACACATTGCTCGCGCCGCATTGGAGGCTACCGCCTACCAAACGCGTGAGGTGCTGGAAGCGATGGACAAAGACTCTGGGGTACCTTTGAAAGCCCTAAAGGTTGACGGCGGTATGGTCTTTAACGATACCCTGATGCAGTTCCAGGCGGATATCCTGGGCGTCCCTGTTATCCGTCCAACGGTGGCAGAAACGACAGCCCTGGGCGCTGCATATGCTTCAGGTCTGGCGGTTGGTTATTGGTCCGCAATAGAAGATTTGCGCGATAACTGGCAGGTGCAAAAAACT
>Ga0209048_10006053_pt1 | contig 11351 bp, 11 predicted proteins | sample FrelakmetCRP12CR_FD_187146 | JGI IMG/M metagenome (GOLD analysis project Ga0209048, IMG submission 187146) | Freshwater lake sediment microbial communities from the University of Notre Dame, USA, for methane emissions studies - CRP12 CR (SPAdes)... | ecosystem: Environmental > Aquatic >... | reverse complement strand
CGGACATCGTCAGTTTCGATCAAGGCGTTGCGCTCGAGAAGTTGAAAATGGGCGAAATTGCCGCGACCGTCTACGTCAGCGGCAAGCCGGTACGTGGTTTCACCGACTTCAAGGGCGATGGCCGTTTTCATCTCTTGTCCATCCCTTATGATCAACGCGTCCAGGACATCTATTTTCCAACGACGATGACCGACAAGGACTATCCCAACCTGATAGCCGCCGGCGAAAGCGTCGACACGATCGCGGTCGGAACAATCCTTGCCGTTTTCGATTGGCCGCCCAGCTCGGTTCGCTATCAGCGGCTTGCCCGTTTCGTCGATGCATTCTTCTCCAAGTTCGATGATTTCCTCAAGCCGCCGCGTCACCCAAAATGGCAGGAAGTAAACCTCACCGCGACGGTACCGGGCTGGACGCGCTTTGCCCCCGCCAAGGAATGGCTGGTGCGCGCGGCGCAAACCAACGGCGCGATCGGACCAACCGGCGTGACCGGGGATGCCGCCCAACAATTCACCGAATTCCAGAAATTTCTCGCCGAGCGCCACATTGAGCCCACTAGCAGTGTCTCGGCAGCCCGGCAGGAAGCGATTTTTAAGGAGTTCCTTCAATGGAACCTGTCCCGGAAGAAATGACACAGCCCGATCTCGACGAAACGCGCGGCCCGAGCCGCGTGCTGATGGTGCTTGGCGTGCTGGTGGCGCTCATGCTCGCTCTCGCCGGCGCGGCGGTTCTCTACAGTTCCATTGAACCGCAAAACCGCGCGGCCGATACGCGGTCGATATCTGTTGCCCAATTACAGCCAGCCGAGACCGAAACGCTCGAGGATGCCAATGCCCGCGCCGCCGCCGATCGAGTCCTGGCGGAATCGCTGACCCGCCAGGCGAGCCAGACCCAAGCCGCGCTGGCGGCGGCGGAAAGCAATGTTGGCCTGGCGCCGTCGGTTCCCGTGTCGCTGCCCGCTCCCGCGCCGGCGAGCGAGACGCCGCCACCGGCCGCTACCCAGGTCGCCGCCCTTCCGCCGAGTAGCGTCGTCGAGACTCCTCCCGTCGACGCCTTGCCGACTGCTACTGTGCCGTTGCCGGCACCTGCCGCGGCGGCTGCGGCCCCGGCCGCCAATCTGCCCGCCGCACCGCGGCCGCTTGTCCAAGAGGCCGTCAAGCCACCAGACCCAGAGAAGATCGGCGCACCAGCCGCGCCCTTGGCTCCAGCTCCCTCAGCCGCGCCGGCGGCTTCAGCCACCCCTGCCGCGCCCGCGGCTCCAGCCGCCCCTTTCGCTCCTGCGGCGCCCAGTCCGACGGTCAGCACAACGCCCGAAGAGGCAAACCGCATGCTGACCCGTGCCTCCGTCATGATCCAGCAAGGTGACATTGCCAGCGCCAGACTGATGCTCGACCGGCTGGTTCGAGCCAACGATGGCCGAGCGATGTATCTTCTCGCCGAGACCTTTGATCCGAAAATGCTCGTGCAATGGAATGTCCGCGGCATCAAGCCGGATACCGCTCGCGCCAGAGCGCTCTATGGCGAGGCGATCAAGGCCGGGATCAGCGAAGCTCGCGATCGGCTGATCGCGCTCGGCAATTGACACGGCTGCAACAGCCCCCAGTTGCGGTAGGGACGCGCGTTGGCCCGCGCCCCCGCGCGGATCCGGACGTGCACGTTTATGCCCATAGGGCTCTCACCTCGGGTGTTTAACGGCGAAACGCTGGTTGGGCCAGGGGTGAAGGATTGGCGGCTTTGGGAGCCAGTCGTCTGCCAGAATCGCCATTCGAACTCTGGTGAGAACCCCTTTTGGCTGCATCGGCTTAGTGTCCGGCGCCAGCGTTCGGTGATCTCGGCTCGAAAGGCGATCGACCAGTGATCGCCGATCATGGGTCCGCGCCTGTTCGCCTTCAATTCGGACCAGCGGATTGATCACCTTGCCGCACTGACGAGCTTCCGGGAAATCCTTAAGATATTCAAGAAAAACCGTAGTTTCGGCAATAGCCGCAACTCCCCCGCTCTAGCTTCCATCGTCGTCCTCCACCAATCGAACCGCTGGATCACCGGTTCAGTACTTTACCCCTTTGTCACGCCCTTCTTCGCCCGATTGGCCTGAACAGGCCCCCTAGACCGGTTGACATCGATATCGATGCGGTCCTTTGCGCATGTTGCGGCGGCCCGCCGAAAGAAGGAATGCAGAGGCATAGCGAACACGCCTACCAGACGATGGAAAACCGGCAAGCAGCGCCGCCGGTCGCCAGACATTCCACCTCTTCGACTCTGGCATGCGGATCAACAAGTTCAGCAAACAGGCGCTCAAAGGTTGCCGCGTAGAAATCGCAAGTGGGCCGTGGCGCGGTCATGCCTCGGCAAATTGGGCACTCACCAATCGTAAATACCGTTGGGCGGCCCAGATGGACCGCAAAGTGCCCGCTGCCGACAAACGTCCAGGCGTTTCTGGCAATGGCGTGAGCGAGCAGACGGCACGCAACCATCGAGGGAAGGCTGCGCATCACACGCTGCGCCACCTGGGGAATCCGGTGCCCCAAAAGATAGGCGGCCGTTTTCCGGCCAGCGATCTGTGACACTTTGCGCGCCCGTTCGTCATCGAACGCGGCATGAAGAGCACGATGCAGGGCAACAACTTCGGCCTCGTCCACCATCGCGAGCGGCGGGCTTGCAAGATATTTCTCGAGCGCAGCTCGCCGAAAAATTGCGGCGCTCGCTTCCCTTCCCGCGATGTCGCACAACGCTTCCTGGAGGCGGATTACCGCATTGGGACCGATCCGGCCCGTTTTGCCGTTTATCCTCGACCCGCTCTCCGGCTGCGGGGACGCCATCACGGAGCCGCCTGTTTTGCCGTTTCCTCGAGCTGCTGGTGGCCACCGCCGCATGCCATGATTTCGGCCTGCTGAGACCCGCCGATTCTGCGATTGTGGTTTGTCTGCCATTCGACCCGGGTCATATCGGCGCGCTGACGCGACATGTCGAAACCGAAATCGACCTTGTTTTTGGACTGCGGCCCCCAATAATTGACACGGCCGAGATCGTAGAATTTACGCTCGAAGCCAGCTTTCAGAAAGGCTTTGAGGCAGCCGAGCAAATAGCGTCGCCTGGCACCCGAACCGGACCACGGATACGAGAACAGGGCCTTGTTCGTGTAGAACCGCCGGTAATTGTGCATGACCCGGTCCAGCAGCTCGGACCGGTCCATTGCGTCGGGCTTCATGATCGGCGTGACGAAATTGTATTTTTCGTAATCGAAGACCTCAACTTTGTCGCCCAATTCGCGGAACAGATCGGAAAACGGCCAAGGCGTGTACATCGCCCAATTGGCCAGGTCCGGCTGCCAGTCGCGCGCCATCCGATAGGTTTCTTCCAGCGTCTCGCGTGTTTCGTTCTCGAGGCCCACGATGAATTGCGCCTCGACGACGATTCCAGCTTCGCGCAGCAACTGAATCGCCTTCTTGTTCTGGGCGACCGTCGTCTCCTTGTTGAAGCGATCGAGCTTCAATTGGGCCGCAGCCTCGGTGCCAAGCGACACATGGATCAGGCCGGCCTTGCGGTAAAGGGGCAGCAAGGCTTCGTCACGCAGTATGTCGGTAACCCTCGTGTTGATGCCCCAGAGAATGCCCAGATCGCGGCGGATCAACTCCTCGCAGAAAGCCACGAATTTCTTCTTGTTGATGGTGGGCTCCTCGTCGGCCAGAATAAAGAAGCCAACCTCGTAGTCGCGAACAAGGGTTTCGATTTCGTCGACAACCCGTTTCGGATCGCGGATCCGGTAATCCCGCCAGAATTTCCACTGCGAGCAGAAGCTGCAGGTGAAGGGACAGCCGCGTGCCATGTTCGGAATTGCGACCCGTTTGCCCATCGGCACGTAGATGTATTTCTGCCATTCCAGCACGCCCCAGTCCGGCGTGATCGCGTCGAGGTTCTTGATCGTCGGCGCCGCAGCGGTTGCAACCACCTGATCATATTGCCGAAATGCAAGCCCCTTAATTCCCCACCTCGCCGTCTCGAAGCAACCGGCGTTGACCGATTTGACCACATTGACAAAAATCTCCTCGCCCTCGCCGCGAACAATCGCATCGATCCAAGGCGCTTCGGCCAGGACCTGCTGATACATGAAGGTTGCGTGGATACCGCCCAAAACGGTCAGGGTTTGCGGACAGACCTCTTTGGCCAGCTGCAACAACCGCTCAGCTTTATAGATCGACGGTGTAATTGCCGTCGTCCCGACGATGTCGGGACGCTCGTCGATCAGGATTTGGCGGACTTGCGCCTCGGAAAGATTGTTGGTCATCGCATCGACGAAGCGAATATCGGCGAAACCGGCCGCCTTGAGCGACCCGGCAATGTAGGCCGCCCAGGCTGGCGGCCAATTGCCAGCGATCTCCGCTCCGCCGGAATGGTAATTGGGGTGCAGAAGCAGAATGCGCATCGCTCGGCCCTCTGTTGTCAGAGTAAAATGACGTCCAATTTTCTTGACGGATTTGATTTGAATCAAACTGAAGCGGGAGTTCGATCCGGGACCCCCTTGGCCTGCAGCGAGGATCAGAGATCGCTAGGATGGCCGGCGAGTCGCTTCCAATAGATCATGGTCGCCGTCAGGCCGCCGTGGGGCTTCAACGCATAATCGGGAATGAGTCCAGCAAGCCTGTAACCCAGGGCCTCATAGAGGGCTGCGGCGCCGCCATCGGCAGCCGTGTCAAGAACGATCAGCGTTCGCGCCCGCTCGATGGCGATGCGTTCGGCTTCCTGCATCAGCGTCCTGGCTATGCCGCGGCCGCGATGAGAGGGCCTTGTCATCAATTTGGCGATTTCGGCGCGATGCGGCTGGTTCGGCGGGCAATCAAGCAGCAGTGTCACCGTGCCCACAAGCGTTGCAGCATCGAAGGCGCCGAGAATGACCCGCTCGTTGCGCGCGGCGGCGGCGAGCGCGCCATCCCAGAAATCCTGGGCGACTTTCGCCGCCAGCGGATGCATGAAGCTCACCGAGCCGCCGCCGGCCACGACCTCGATGAGAATCTCGCTCAGGGCCGAGCGAATCGCCGGCGTCGCGCGCAAGGCGGAGAGCTCGATTTTCGCCATAATCGTCGCCTCGGTTCGAGCGCCGGGCTGACCGCCGGCGACCAGATTCGTTGCGGCGAAGGCGTTAAACCGACAGGCCGGCCAAGGCAAGCGACTGGCGACCGAAGCCCGAGACCCGGTCTAGGCAGGGCCACAACGACGATTGCCTAGCCGCGCTCGCGCCACGACCTTTCCGGGGGCGACCGGGACTTCCGAAGCCTTCCGGCCACCCGTCTTTGGCTTGATCGGGGCTTTCCGACGAGGATCAAAGCGCGTTAGATAGGTCGCCTATCCCGACCGGGTGCAAATTGCGAACAGGGATCCCTGCGCGCCTTACCCCGCCCGCTTCCCGGCACTGGGCAACAGGGGCTTTGGTGTGCAAAACGAATCTAACTGGGGAGAGAAAAACATGAAGAGACTGCTCTTTGCCTCCGTCGCTACCGTCTTGCTTGCCGGGTCAGCCTCGGCCGAAAACGTCAAGATCGGCATACTGCTGGGATTTACCGGCCCGATCGAATCCATTTCACCGACCATGGCGAGTTCCGCCGAAATGGCCGTCAAGGAAGTCAATGATTCTGGCCTGCTGTTCGACAATTCGAAAGTCACCGTGGTGCGCGGCGATTCTACCTGCACCGATGCCGCCGCCGCGACCGCTGCCGCCGAGCGGCTGGTGACCGCCGAGCATGTCGCCGCGATCGTTGGCGCCGACTGCTCCGGCGTGACCAGTGCTGTCCTGCAGAGCGTCGCGCGGCCGAACGGGATCGTGATGATCTCGCCCTCGGCAACCTCGCCGGCGCTCTCGACGGCGGCCAGCGACGGATTGTTCTTCCGCACCGCTCCATCCGACGCACGCCAGGGCCAAGTGATGAGCGACGTTTTGATTGGCCGCGGCATTAAGAAAGTGGCGCTGACATACACCAACAATGATTATGGCAAGGGGCTGGCCGAATCCTTCAAGGCAGCCTTCGAGAAGGCCGGCGGAACAATCACGATTGCCGCCGCCCATGAGGATGGCAAGGCCGATTATTCGGCCGAGGTCGGGGCATTGGCCTCGGCGGGCGGCGATCTTTTGCTGGTCGCCGGCTACGTCGATCAGGGCGGCAAGGGGATTATCCGGGCTGCGCTCGATGCCGGCGCCTTCAGCAAATTCTATCTGCCTGATGGCATGTTCGGTGAATCCCTGATCAAGGCGATTGGCAAACCGCTCGACGGCACTTTCGGCGACGTTCCGGGCATCGACAATGAGGGATCGCGAAAATTCCTGGCGATGGCCAAGGCTGCCGGCCTAAACGGGACCTCGACCTTTGCGCCGGAATCCTATGATGCGGCGGCGCTGATTATGTTGGCGATGCAGGCGGCGAAATCCTCAAAATCGAGCGCCTTCAAGGGCAAGGTCATGGGCGTTGCCAACGGCCCCGGCGAGAAGATCCTGCCAGGGGAATTGGCCAAGGGGTTGAAGCTGCTCGCGGAAGGCAAGAGCGTTGATTATGAGGGCGCAACCGCCGTCAAATTGATCGGGCCAGGCGAAAGTGCTGGAAACTACCGCATTTATACGATTAAGGACGGCGTCCCGGCCACCGACGAATACCGGTGATCGGCCGGCTCGACGCTTGCGCAACGGCCCGGTTTTTCGGGCCGTTGACGGAACTATGATGATTTCCGGGCCGGGCGGCGGCCGCGGGCGGTGCGGCGCCTGGGAGATGCCGGATGATTGACGTCGAAAACTTGCACAAGCATTTCGGCGGGTTCCATGCGGTGGACGGAGCTTCGCTGACAATAAGGGCCGGCTCGATCACCGGACTGATTGGTCCGAACGGCGCTGGCAAGAGCACATTGTTCAATGTCATCGCCGGGCGGTTGCCGCCGACCTCCGGCCGGGTGCTGATGGCCGGCGAGGATATTACCGGGCTGCCGCCCCACATACTGTTCGAGAAGGGGCTGCTGCGCACCTTCCAGATCGCCCATGAGTTCGGCTCGATGACGGTGCGCGAAAATCTGATGATAGTGCCGTCGGGCCAATCCGGCGAAAGCCTTTGGAATGCTTGGTTCCAGCGCGACCGCGTCGAGGCCGAGGAACGGGCGCTTGCCAGGAAGGCCGACGAGGTCCTCGACTTTCTCACCATCGGCCATCTCGCCGACCAGAAGGCGCAGCAAATCTCGGGCGGCCAGAAAAAGCTTCTCGAACTCGGCCGCACCATGATGGTCGACGCCAAGATCGTCTTTCTCGACGAGGTCGGCGCCGGCGTGAACCGGACGCTTCTGAACACCATCGGCGAGGCCATCCTGCGCCTGAACCGCGAACGTGGCTACACATTCTGCGTCATCGAACACGATATGGACTTCATTGCCCGCCTCTGCGACCCGGTGATCGTGATGGCCGAGGGCAAAGTCCTGGCCGAGGGCAGCGCGGACCACATCATGGAGAATGAGGCGGTGATCGAGGCCTATTTGGGCACCGGCATGAAGAACAGGACCATGCAGGGCATCGCATGAGCTTTCTGATCGGCGAGCGCATGACGGGCGGTTATGGGCCGGTCGACATCCTGCACGAATGCACGCTCGCCGTCGGCAAGGGCGAGATTGCGGTGATCGTTGGCCCTAACGGCGCTGGCAAGTCGACCGCGATGAAGGCGGTATTCGGCATGCTCAATCTGCGCGCCGGTCAAGTTCGTCTTGGCGACATGGACATCACCGGCCTGTCGCCGCAAGATCGCGTCGCCCTGGGCATGGCTTTCGTCCCGCAGACCCACAATATCTTTACCTCGATGACGGTCGAGGAAAACCTCGAAATGGGCGCCTTCCTGCGTCGCGATGACATCAGGCCAACCTTGCAACTCGTCTACGATCTGTTTCCGGTCCTGCGCGACAAGCGCCGTCAGGCAGCGGGCGAACTGTCGGGCGGTCAGCGCCAGCAGGTCGCCGTCGGCCGCGCGCTGATGACAAGGCCCAAGGTGCTGATGCTCGACGAACCGACCGCCGGCGTCAGTCCGATCGTGATGGACGAATTGCTCGATCGGATCGTCGAAGTTGCCCGCAGCGGCATTTCTATTCTGATGGTCGAACAGAATGCCCGCCAGGCGCTGTCGATCGCCGACAAGGGCTATGTGCTGGTGCAAGGGGCCAACCGCTTCACCGACACGGGCGCAGCCCTCCTGGCCAATCCCGAGGTCCGCCGAACCTTCCTGGGAGGCTGACGGCATGGATGTCCTCAACGCCCTGGTTCTGCTGATGAATTATGTGATCATACCGGCCACTTCCTATGGCGCGCAATTGGCGCTGGGCGGGCTCGGCGTCACCCTGGTCTACGGGATTCTGCGCTTTTCCAATTTCGCGCATGGCGACACCATGGCCTTTGGCACTACGATCACCATTCTCGTCACCTGGTGGTTTCAATCGATGGGCGTGAACTTCGGCGTGCTGCCGACCGCCCTCTTGGCGCTGCCTTTTGGCATAGCGGCGACCGCTGCACTGGTTTTGCTGACCGATCGCGGCGTCTACCGCTTTTACCGCAAGAAGCGCGTGGCACCAGTCTTCATGGTCATCGTGTCGACTGGCGTCATGTTCGTGATGAATGGCCTCACTCGCTTCATCATCGGCGTCGGTGACCAAAATTTCGCGGACGGCGCCCGTTTTCTTGTCACCGCGAGCCAGTTCAAGGCGTGGAGCGGGCTTGAAGAGGGTCTGGCAATCCGCGTCACGACGGCGCTCACAATCGCAACCGCGCTCGTCGTGGTAGCGGCGCTGTTCTGGTTCCTGCGCACCACCCGTACCGGTAAGTCGATGCGGGCTTTTTCGGACAACGAGGATCTGGCGCTGTTGTCGGGGATCAGTCCGGATAAGGTGGTCCGCGTGACCTGGCTGTTGGTCGGCGCGCTGGCGACCATCGCCGGGGTCTTGTACGGCCTTGATAAATCCTTCAAGCCATTCAACTATTTTCAGCTCTTGCTACCAATTTTCGCGGCCGCCGTCGTTGGCGGGCTCGGCAATCCGCTCGGCGCCATCGCCGGTGGCTTTGTTGTCGCCTTCAGCGAAGTCACGGTGACCTATGCCTGGAAGAAAGTGCTGTCCTACCTGCTGCCACCAGGCCTTGTACCCGGCGGCCTGGTGCAGCTATTGTCGACCGATTACAAATTCGCGGTTTCCTTTGCCATCCTGGTCGTCGTGCTTTTGTTCAGGCCGACCGGATTGTTCAACGGAAAATCGCTGTGAGGCGGAGAAACCTCGCCCTTTTTGCCGGCCTTGCGCTGATGCTTGTCCTCGTCGGCCAATTGCAGAGTTGGAACCTGGCCCTGCAGATTTTCAACATGGGCCTGATCTCGGCGATCATGGCGCTTGGTCTGAACATTCAATGGGGCTATGCAGGCCTGTTTAACGCCGGATTGAGCGGATTTGCCGGGCTCGGCGGGCTCGCGGTCGTTCTCGTCGCAACGCCCTTCGATCCCGGCGCCTGGCATGCCGGCGGCTGGCGCATCGCGCTGGCGCTCGGTCTCGGCGCGGCAGCGCTGCTTGCGGCCATGCGGCTTTGGGGCAGGATGCCGCCAGGCCCGGCCCGTAATGCGGCCCTGTTGGCGCTCTTGATCGGCAGCTTCTTTGTCTATCGCTGGATTTTCGATGGCGGCGCGCGGGCGGTCGAGGCAATCAACCCGTCGGTTTCCGGGAGCATCGGCGGTCTCGGCCTGCCGGTTCTGCTCGCCTGGCCGATCGGCGGCCTTCTGGCGGCAGCCGCGGCCTGGCTGGTCGGCAAGACCGCGCTCGGTTTGCGCTCGGATTATCTGGCGATCGCTACGCTCGGCATCGCCGAAATCGTCCTCTCGGTGATGCGCAACGAAGACTGGCTTGCCCGCGGCGTCAAGAATGTAATCGGCCTGCCGCGCCCTGTTCCCTACGAGATCGACCTGCAGCGGTCCGCATCGTTTCTCGCCTTTACGGCTCGTTGGGGCATCGACCCGCAGACAGCCTCCTCGATCGCCGTGAAACTTTGCTACAGCCTGTTGTTCATCGTCGTGCTCATGGCGCTTCTATGGCTGTCGGAACGGGCCAAGCACTCGCCCTGGGGCCGGATGATGCGGGCGATCCGGGACAACGAGGTCGCGGCAGAGGCGATGGGCAAGGACATCAAGCGGCGACATCTGCATATTTTTGTGCTCGGAACCGCCGTCATCGGCATTGCCGGCGCCATGATGACGACGCTCGATGGCCAATTGACGCCGAACAGTTTTCAACCGCTGCGCTTCACCTTCTTGATTTGGGTAATGGTGATCGTCGGCGGTTCCGGCAATAATTGGGGTTCGGTTCTCGGTGCCTTTCTGATCTGGTTCCTGTGGGTCGAGGTCGAGCCAGCGGGTTCGTGGCTAATGCGCATCCTCGCCGAGCCGTTGCCGGACGGTGCCGCCAAGTCGCATCTGATCGATTCGGCGGAACAGATGCGCTATTTGATCATGGGCATCGTTCTGCTTTTGGTGCTGCGTTTTTCGCCACGCGGCCTGATCCCTGATCAATAGGTCCTGACTGGCTTGCTGCGTTACGCCAGTGCAGGACACACGCTGCGCGATGGCGGCAGCGTTGTCGATCAAGCCGCGTCGTGGAAGATGATCCCCAGCGTGTGACGGCGGCCCGATCGAATGCGGCTCACGCCATGCCGCAGGTTGACGCGGTAGACGCCGCGCTTACCCTGAACGGGGCGGCTGTGCACCGCAAAGATGACGGCCTCGCCTTGGCAAAGCGGCACCACGTGCGCCCGCGACTGCATGCGCGCTCGCTGTTCAGTGAGGACGAACTCGCCGCCGTCGAAATCCTGCTGCGGCGCCGACAACAGGATTGCGACCTGCAGCGGGAATATCTGGGCGCCGTAGAGATCTTGATGCAGACAATTGAAGTCACCCGCCTCATAACGCAGCAGCAAGGGCGTCGACCGTGTCTGGCCGGCCGCGTGACAGCGCGACAAAAATGCCTGGTGCTCGTCGGGAAAACGCTCCTCGCTACCGAGCGATTGTTGCCAGCGGTTGGCGATCGGCGCGAGCCGCGGATAGAAAGCCCGCCGCAGCGCTTCAACCGGTTGCGGCAAAGGATAAGCGAAATACTGATATTCGCCGCGCCCGAAACCGTGCCTGGCCATCACGATGCGGGCACGAAACGCGGCAGCCTGTTCGTAATAGCCGGCAAGACCGGCGCATTCCTCGCGGCTCAAAAGCGCTGACGTGCGGGCGGCGCCGCAACAATCGAGTTCTTGGGCCACGGCAGACCAATCAAGCTCGCCGACCCGCCGGTCGAAATCAAGACCGACCGAGGGTGCCGCTCCGGTC
>Ga0209048_10006052_pt1 | contig 11356 bp, 12 predicted proteins | sample FrelakmetCRP12CR_FD_187146 | JGI IMG/M metagenome (GOLD analysis project Ga0209048, IMG submission 187146) | Freshwater lake sediment microbial communities from the University of Notre Dame, USA, for methane emissions studies - CRP12 CR (SPAdes)... | ecosystem: Environmental > Aquatic >... | reverse complement strand
CAACTAGGCTACCGATGGTAGACCAGAATTGGATTCTATCAGATGTTGTCCATGGTGTTTTTACTTGATTTGTCATTTTGATTCCTTGCTTTAATTATTGTGAATAAGTAAGTCAGCTCGATTATTGAAATACCGGACCGCAATGCAGTGTCGACCAACTACTGTATCAACGAATGAAGCATATCCCGCTTTGGGCTGTCTATCCGGAATGGGGCTGGGGTACGGGCGATGCAGCGAAGGTGTTATCAACGCTGAAGAGGTTCGGTTCGCTGACCGTCTTGAACGGCCACATCCATCAGATTTTACAGAAAGTCGAAGGCAATGCCGTCTTTCACACAGCGCGGTCAACGGCTTTTCCTCAGCCAGCGCCAGGGACCGCTCCGTCGCCCGGCCCCATGAAGGTCCCAGCGGGAGAGCTTCGAGATTATCTTGGAATCGCGAGCGTGACCTATGTCACAAACGATCATCCGCTTGCAGTCGTCGACACCGCGCTTTCAGCCGCTCCAGCGCTTTGAACAAGGACCGTGGAGGACAGCCATGAAGCGTACCGCCCCCAGGATCCTGTTTTTTGTTTTGCTGGCAGCATCATTGCTTACGGCAAGACTCGCCGCCCGTCAGGTGGAAACGGTAGCAACTTCGCCGTCGGTGCACATCGACAACTTCACCTTCACACCGCAGGAGATCACGATCACTCGCGGTGCAACCGTGACCTGGGTCAATGACGACGATATTCCCCATGCCATTGCGGCGAGCGATAAGGCGTTCCGTTCAAAAGCCATGGACACGGAGGAGAAGTACTCTTTCAAGTTCAACGAACCGGGAACATATGGGTATTTCTGCTCGCTACATCCCCACATGCAGGGAAAAGTCATCGTAAAAGACTGATGCCGGGATGCAACGGGTGGTGCAAAGTGGGGATCGTGAGCAAAGCGGCCTATGGCGAAGAAGCCTGAAAACGCGTCGGAGTTCGAAGGTCAATCGCCTGCGCATCGCAAGGCCGTCTTTGAAGCATTGGTGCTCGTACATTTGAACAGCGCTTATACGCTTGCTCGATATCTGACCCGCCGCGGCGACATTGCGGAAGACCTTGTCCAGGAGGCGTTCCTGCGGGCCTACCGCAGTTTCGACGAGAGCCGCAGCACTAACGCCAGGGCGTGGCTTCTCACTATCGTTCGCAATTGCTTCTTCACTTGGAAAGCCGGCGACCACGAGGAACTGCCGCAACGCGAGCTAGGCGAAGCCCGCACATCGTTTGAGCGTGGTGGCGGCGAACTCGAGGAGGATGAAACGCCTGAGTCGATTCTGATCCGCCGTGAGGAGAATTGCGCGATGCGCGTGCTAATCGAAGAGCTTCCGCATCCGTTCCGTGAGGTGCTCGTTCTCCGGGATATCGAGGATATGTCTTATCGGGAAATTGCAGACATCACAGGCGTTCCGATGGGCACGGTCATGTCTCGCCTTGCGCGCGCTCGTAAGATGTTTGCGGCGGCCTGGGAGGGCTCGCAGACGAAGTCTCCAAAGGAAATGCTGCGATGAATGCGGTGTCACGCCCTTGTCCGGAGCGAGAGCTTATCCTCCATGGCCTTGCCGATGGCGAGCTTGACGCGGCAAACGCGCTTGCGATGGAGGAGCATTTGCGCAGCTGCAGTGGATGCGCAGCCACGTATAGCGAAATCATTCGGCAAAGGCAGCTTTTCGAAAATGGGGGCTTGCGTCTCGATGCCTCTCTTGCGTTGCGGGGCCGGATACGAGCAGCCATTGTTGCAGAAGAAGGGGGGGAAGCATTGCAGGCAAAGCCTCTTCTTGAATCGGTGCGCGGCCAGCGAACTGACCCGCGGTCTTCGTGGTTTCCACGAGCGGGGATCGCATTCTCGGCCATGGCTCTGGCGGCAAGCCTTGTCCTTTTCGTCTCCAGCCAAAATCCAGCACCGAGCCTCGACGAAGAGCTTGTCGCCGGGCATGTGAGGTCTCTGCTGGCTTCACATTTAACCGATGTCGTTTCTTCCGATCAGCACACCGTCAAGCCCTGGTTCCTCGGGAAGCTCGATTTCGCGCCTCCTGTCGTGGACCTCTCAAAGAAAGATTTTCCGCTCATTGGGGGCCGTCTCGACTATATCGGTGGCCGGGTGGTGGCCGCGATCGTCTATAAGCGCCGTGGCCATGTGATCAACCTCTTCGTTTGGCCCGCAGGAAAACTGCAAGCCGTTCCGGAAACCGCCGAGGGCTATCACCTCCTGAGCTGGACGCGAGGAGGCTTCTCCTACGCCGCCGTTTCAGACCTCAATCCTGAAGAGTTGCGCGATTTCAAGAGCGCATTGGAAGAAAGCCTAGCTTAGCGGAACAGCTGGTCCCGAAAGATCGGCAAGCAAAGCTCCTGCCTTCACCCATAGCAGAGAAGCACGCCAGCGTACTGCAATCCGTCATCGGCTGAAGCTTGCGCTTCGGCCATTCAGTCCTGATGCGCTGCAACCTCTGGGACAATTCGAGCGCCGTCGATAAAGCGGCTCTCCAAAACTCTCCGGCCGAACGACCCCCGACTTGGCATAAGTCACATACAAAGGGAGCTACGCATGAGTACGCGCCTTCGCTACCCAAAAGGCTACCAGTTCTTCGACGGTAACGGCAATCCGCTTGCCCTCGGGAACCTGGACTATTACGTCGCGGGCACGACTACGCCTCAGAATACCTATTCCGACAGCGCGGGCACCATCCCGAACACGAATCCCATCGTCCTTGACGGTTCGGGACGGCTGCAAGCGGATGTCTATCTCGGCTCCGCGGCAGATTATAAGGAGGTTTTGACGACCTCCGGCGTGGCCGTCTCGCCCTGGCCAGACGACAATATCGTGCGCGCTACGTCGATCGTCGTTTTCACAGGTGACAGCGGTTCAGGCGGAACGTCCGGTCTTGTCCCTGCGCCAGTTGCGGGAGATGCGCTCGCAAACAAGTTTCTCAAAGCGGACGGAACCTGGACTGCTACGCCGGGTAGCAGCGGTTCAGGCGCGACGAACCTGTCGGTAACGGAAAACGCAACGACGGTTTCAATCGCTTCGTCGACAGGATCGGGCGCGATAATTCCGGCCGCCACATCCTCAATCGCAGGCGTTCTGGACAGCGCGCGCGCCGCCAAGATCGACGGCCTTGCCACTGTCGCGATATCCGGCTCGTACACGGATCTGGCAAATCAGCCAGCAATACCTGCCTCGCAGGTTAACAGCGACTGGAATGCGTCGAGCGGAGTCGCTCAAATCTTGAACAAGCCGGCGTTCCCGGCTGCGTCAAGCACTTCGCCTAATATGGACGGTACCGCCGCAGCGGGATCGTCCGAAACCTTCGCGCGCGCGGATCACGTCCATCCAACTGACACCTCGCGCGCCGCAGTTTCGTCGCTGGCGGCTGTGGCGACAAGCGGCTCTTATGCCGACCTTTTGAACAAGCCTACCATTCCTGCGCAAATTAACTCAGACTGGAATGCGTCGACCGGTCGTGCGCAAATCCTGAACAAACCGACGCTCGCGGCCGTGGCCACGTCGGGAAACTACAACGATTTGTCCGATCAGCCTGCGATCCCGGCTGCGTCCAGCACGACGCCCGCCATGGACGGCACCGCGGCTATCGGTTCGTCCGCCACCTATGCCCTCGCCGATCACGTCCATCCGTCCGATACCGCGCGGGCACCACTCACCTCCCCGGCGTTCACCGGAAATCCCACCGCCCCGACACAAAGCGCGGGCGACAATTCAAACAGCCTCGCCACGACAGCCTATCTCGACACCAAGCTCGGCGCCGCCAACGGCATCGCAACGCTCGACAGTGGGGGAAAGCTCACCTCTTCGCAAATCCCATCCTCGCTGGTTGGTGCTGTGGTTTACCAGGGAACCTGGAACGCCAGCACGAACGCGCCGGCGATTGCAGGCGGCGTCGGAACGAAGGGCAACTATTATAAAGTCAGCGTTGCCGGGACGACCGCGATTGACGGGATTTCCCAATGGAGTGTGGGCGACACCATCATCTTCGATGGTACCACTTGGGATAAGATCAACGGCATCGCGAACGAGGTGATCTCGGTCGCAGGCCTTTACGGTGTAATTTCCAGCTCTGCTCTCAAGAGCGCGCTTGCAATCGGAGTCTCAGACGTATCGGGTTTGGCGTCCGTTGCGACTTCAGGCGCTTACAGCTCCCTGTCTGGCACTCCAGCCATCGGCTCGCTGGCCGCGCTTTCGAGCGTAAATAATGCCAACTGGTCCGGCGCAGCACTCTCCGTCAGCAATGGCGGCACCGGCCAAACTACGGCATCATCTGCATTCAATGCGCTGTCGCCCATGGCGGCAAAGGGCGATCTGATAGTCGGCGGCACATCCGGCTCAAATGCTCGCCTTCCCGTCGGCACGGATACCTACATCCTCACCGCAGATTCTACCCAACCGTATGGGGTCAAATGGGCTGCGGCAGGCGGCGTCACAGCTTACCCCAGTTCTGGGATCGTCAATTCAACTGGAAGCGCCTGGGGAACCCCTTACACGACCTCGGGCAGCGGCAGCGTTCTCGCGCTTGCAAGTTCGCCCGTCTTTACGACGCCAACGTTAGGCACGGCGACAGCGACAACAATCAACAAGGTTACATTTACCGCCCCGGCAACAGGATCTACGCTCACCATCGCCGATGTTAAGACGGCGACGATTTCCAATACGCTCACATTTACGGGCACCGATTCAAGTTCTGTGGCCTTGGGCGGCGGTGGCACGGTCCTTTACGCTGGGACCAGTCAAAATCTTACAGTAGGCTTCTCCGACACGATTTATACGGGGATCGGCACTGTCACGAGCGGCACTGTTACACCATCGGTCGCGAACGGTAACGAACAGTCGTACACGAACAACGGCGCGCACGTACTCGCCCCGCCATCCGTGCCTGCGGGCCAGCGCGTTCGCTTGTGCGTTACTGTCACGAACGGAGCGAGCGCCGGGGCGATTACGGTATCGGGCTTCACCGATACGAACACAACCGCTTTCGTAACGACGAACGCCAAGGTCTTTGATTTTTATATCATGGCTGAAAATGCGTTCTCGACGATTACCGTGGTGGCGCGCTGATGACACTGGTCACTCCACGTTGCGGATTCGAGCAATGGACCGCCGCCTCGGCTGGTTTAACTCGCACATTGCTTACCACAAAGTCCGGCACGACGACATCGTCATTCACGCCGCCGAATAATAGCCTGCTCGTAGTTTGTGTCGGCGCGCAGGATATCGGCGGGAGCAATCCGTCGAGTTCGATCTCTGTCAGTGGCGGTTCTTTGACATGGACCAAACAAGTAGCGAAAGTCTATAATTCTGCGGAGGCTCCATCGTGGTTGATAGCGGCCATTTTCACGGCCCCTGTTGTTACAGGAGTGCCGATGGCCGTATCCTATTCTTCGCCAACCCCGTGGGTGACCGGGCTTACAGTGCTCGCCTATACGGGCACGAACGCTAGTCCTATAGGGACAACAGGATCAGCAACATTTTCAGAAGAAGTCACAGGTGTCCTATCTTATAACCTGGCGGCGGCCTCGGCGCTCAAATCTGAGGTGCTGGCTCAATGGACGCATACCAATTTAGGCGGCTCTTTCACTGATTCGCCTTTGGATATGCTTGGATCAGGATGGACAGAATTATATTATAATTCCGCTTGTGTCTCTACTAGTGGTCGCAGGGGTAATTCGACATCAAGAGCCGTAGCATCGGCGAACATGACTGTACAATACGGCGGTGTTTCCAGTGCCGCGCTTGAAATCAAATCAGCATAGGGGAACTCATGCCTAGCGCTCTTATTAAAGACACGACGGTGCTGCAAGTTTTTGATGACAGCTATCCAATTCCAAGTCCCCTTTACCTTGAGGCTAAACTTCAGGTCAGCGGGGCAACAATCGGCTGGTCAGGCAGCGATGCCGCGGCGGGTTACGCTATTGTTCCGGCAACCTATACCGATACACAGCCCAAGCCTACTTCCTATACGACAGGACAGACTTATACCATTGTGAACAATGCTGTCCAGGTCACGCGCACATGGGTCACGCCTCCTACTGCACCTATCAGCCTCAAATTCCTGGAATTTATCGCTCTCTTCACTCAAGCGGAGCAAGCGGCAATCGTGGCCTCAACGGATGTACAGGTGCGGCTGTTTCTTTTGATGGCGGCGGGCGCCAGCGAAGTCAGCCTCTCTGACCCAAAGACTGAAGCGGGCGTCAATTATCTTGTTTCTCTAGGCTTGCTTACCTCACAGAGGGCCGCACAGATTCTGTCCGGCACTCCAACCACTTCCTAAGAGGATCATATGACTGAAACACAACCAAACTGGTCCGGTGCGCGCTCCTTTGGCAATGCTGGCAGCGGCCAAAACTACTGCGTCTGCGGCTTATAAAGCATTATACCTCGACTGTGGGCGCGCGCGTTGGATGGAGCGGGCCCTCATCAGGGCTCAGCCACCACTGCCCGATGGATAACGCTGTCAGCAGCACCACGATTTATAATGTTGCTGGCAGTCTGAACGGGACCGCAACTGCGGACGCAACAAGCACCACCGGCCCGAAAAGGACCCACACGACAGCCATGTCCAAGAAACTGATCGGTAAAGGTTTCTCAACCTTGGTCGCCGGGCAGCAATCCCGATGCTTGAGATAAGCGCCGGCAACTAAGCGCACCTCCGCAAAAGCACGGCTTTCAGACTGATTGTTTCCTCCAATTGCAGCCCCATCCATGAGGGGCTGCGTGTATTTTCGCTCGCACGTTTCGCAGGCGACCATGCGGCCGCCGGTCTTAAGCGCCACGCCTATCGGCGAGCTATCACTTCCACATAGCCCAGAAGGGTTATCTGAACATAGAAGAGAGGAGCCAATGGCGTCCAATAATTTTGAGCGCTGCCTTGCCATTACGCTGAAATGGGAAGGCGGCTATTCCAATCATCCCGACGATCCCGGCGGTCCAACGATGCGAGGGATTATTCAGCGGGAGTACGACGCTTGGCGCAAGAAGCATGGCAAGCGGATGCGCCCTGTTAGTCAAATCGAGGAAGACGAGTTGCAGACCATCTATCGCCAAGAATACTGGGATGCGATGGCATGCGAAGACCTGCCTACCGGCTTCGACCTCTGCGTCTTTGACGCTGCCGTCAATTCCGGCGTCGGCCGAGCGAGGCAGTGGGTCGAAGCAACCCCCGACAATGACATCGATGCCTACTGCGATCACCGTCTGAAATACCTCCAACGCCTCGGCAGACTATGGCGTGTATTTGGCGCTGGCTGGCATCGGCGTGTCGTTTCGATACGGATCGAGGCGCGTGCTATGACAGGACAACTGGAGGCGCAGCCTCCAGACGATGGCTGTCTGCACGCCGGAATGAGAGGCGCGCCAGTTCTCTCTCTTCAAGAAAGGCTTCGCGCACTCGGCTATCCCGCCGGGGCGATCGACGGTATTTTCGGTGAGCAAACTTACAGGGCGGTAGTTCTCTTCCAGCATGACCACGATCTTGGCGGCGATCCCGGGATTTGGCAGCCCTCTTATAACACTGTTCTTGCCAAGTCCGGGCCGATGTTGCCCCGGCGCCAAGATGTGACGCGCCGCGATCTTGAAGAGGCCGGCGACAAGCCGATCCAGCGGATGAACCTCCTCCAACGCATTTTCGCTTGGCTCTTTGGCGGAGCTGCCGCAGCTGAAACTTTCGGAAGCAATAACGTGCTTGATAGCCTCAATGGCGTTCGCGCGGTTTTCGAACCGCTGCAGGACCTCTGGTATTGGGCGTCAGCCAATCGCTGGCTCCTGCTGTGCGCCGTTTTCATTGCTGCCATCGCCCTGATCCGGGTTTTGCGCAACGAGCACGTCAAGGCCTATCAGAACTTCGATTATCAGGGCCCCGCACAAGGGCGGATGGATTCCGCAAAGACGGAGACCGTATCATGAGCGCATTCTTGGCCATCATCGCGTCGCTGGGGGGAAGTCTCGCGGCTGGAGCCGCCAAATTGGGACTTTCAACGGCGGGCTTCGCTCTGCTGGGGCCGTTGGCCCCTATCATTACCGGCGTAGCTCAGTTCATAGGCGCTACAATCACAGCGATCGGTGAAATCCTCGCCTCGTTGTCAAAAAGCGCCGAGGGCCGCATCGTACTGGCGTTGGCGGCGGCGCTGCTCGGCTTCTTGTACCTGCGCCTCCACTACATCGAGGAAGGCAAGGCTATCGTGAGAGCGGAAGTCGCAGCTACGCACAAGCCCTGTCCTGCGAAGATAGAAAGGCGCGGTCGATGACAACGAGTGCGCCTGAGTCAACATCTTCGCTTCACCCGGACGCCGGTCCGCATGGACGCTACGAGATATCACTGGCCCGCATCTACTTGCCCTTCGCCATGGTCATCACTTTTGGTGCGTTCCTGACCGTGGCAGGTTATGCGGCCGGCGGAATTATGTCTGGAATTGACCGCGACAAAACCGAAACAGAGAAGCGACTAAGCGCCATCGAGAAAGAAGTTATCGCAATCAAGAACATTCTCGCTGAGCGCGCCGAGTTTCCACAGGGATGTCTTCCCCGGTCTAAATAAGTCCGGGACTACGACGCAAGCAGGAGGCCGAACGGGCCTCCTAAATCGCTTCGCTCAGATCCTTGGCGGCGCGGAAAGCCACTTTCTTGCTGGCCTTGATCTTAATGGCTTCGCCGGTTGCAGGATTGCGGCCCATGCGTGCAGCCCGCTTGCGAACTTCAAGAGTTCCGAGCCCGGCAATGCGAATCCGCGCGCCTTTTTTCAAATGTTTTCCAATGCTCGTGATCGCTTCGGCGAGCACTTCATTCGCCTGCTTCTGAGAAATGCCGTGTGCTTCGGCGACCTCCGTCGCTAGATGGCGAAGGGTGACGATGTCGGCCTTTTCTGGTTTCTCAGCCGTCTTGGGCGCCGCCGCCGCTTGCGTTTTCGTCATCTCGGTTCCTCTTAATCTATGCCTTCTTAAGGAGCAATCCGGCGCTCTTTGCGCGATGGCTGTTGCACAATCCACCCTGCCTTAATCCATGCGGGATGTTATACTTTCAGTCCGTCGGGTCAAGAGCGTCACCTGGGTTTACACCAACAGAATCAGCCAAAATCCGGCCTCTTTGACAGCGAGAACCTTCGAGCCGTGTGCCGTCGCACGTCAATAACCTTTCGCGTGAGTAGGCGGGCTGAAGCGGGAAATTGGCTGCATTTGTGATTCAGTGTGTTTTTTGTGCCCCGAAATGTGGTGCAATCCTAAACGCTAAGTGGCGTTTTTCTGCACCTGACGCCCCAGAGAAGCAGCATGGCTTGACATGAGGTCACGCCCTTCTTAGAACATAATGCGAACAATCTCTGCCGCTCACGTGTGGAAAACCCTCCGGAGCGGCTTATGCAGGCGGTCGCTTGATGTAAAGTCAAGGGCAAGCCACTGGTTTAGAAAGGAGCTCCCATGGCGGGCTCAGTGAATAAAGTCATTCTTATCGGCAATCTCGGCGCGGACCCGGAAGTCCGCCATACCCAGGATGGGCGGTCAATCTGCAATTTGCGGCTTGCGACCACGGATACTTGGCGCGACAAGCAGTCGGGCGAAAGGCGCGAGAAGACAGAGTGGCATAGCGTCGTTATTTTCAATGAGCAACTTGGTAAGATCGCGCAGCAATACCTGAAAAAGGGTGCGAAGGTTTATATCGAGGGCCAGCTCCAGACCCGCAAATGGCAGGACAATGCTGGCAATGACCGTTACACAACGGAAGTTGTCCTGCAAAACTATAATGGGCAGCTGACAATGCTTGAAGGCCGCGGTGGCGCCTCCGGCTTCAATGATGGCGGCCATGCCGATTTCGATGGCGGGTCCAACGACAGCGGGCGCGGCGGCGGCTTCAAGAACTCAAGCGCCGGAAAGAGTCGTGAGAATTCAGCGCCTAAGTCTTTTGAAAAGGATCTTGACGACGAAATCCCATTTTGATCCTTTTCCACTGAGGATGGGGCACAAAGCGCTCCACTTGTGCTTTACCTTTTCCTATATATAAAGCTCGCAGGATTCATAAGGCTTCAGGATCTTCTTTCTAAGAAGCCAAGGGTTTAATTTTGGCAGGCAATTCCGAAGGCAATAGCGGCGATCATGGTGCGGGTGAGATCCGTCCGATTTTGATCACCGATGAGATGAAGCGGTCGTATCTCGATTACGCGATGAGCGTGATCGTGTCACGCGCGCTGCCCGATGTGCGGGACGGACTGAAGCCCGTCCATCGCCGCATCCTCTATTCGATGCGCGAAAACGGCTACCAGTGGAATAAGCCCTACCGGAAGTCCGCGCGCATCGTCGGCGACGTCATCGGTAAATACCACCCCCACGGCGATCAATCAGTTTACGACGCACTTGTACGCATGGTGCAAGACTTCTCCATGCGCGTCCCCCTGATTGACGGCCAAGGCAATTTCGGTTCTGTCGACGGCGACCCGCCAGCCGCGATGCGGTACACAGAGGTTCGCCTTCAAAAAATTTCCGATACCATTCTCCAGGATCTGGAAAACGACACTGTCGATTTTCAAGACAACTACGATAATTCCGAGCGTGAACCAACGGTCCTTCCGGCTCGCTTCCCCAATCTGTTGGTGAACGGTGCCGGCGGCATTGCCGTCGGTATGGCCACGAATATCCCTCCGCATAATCTGGGCGAGGTCATCAACGCCTGCCTCGCATATCTTGAGACCCCCAATATCACCGTCGAACAGCTCATGGAGCATGTGCCCGGCCCCGACTTTCCGACGGGCGGCATCATCATGGGACGCGCGGGCATCCGAGCCGCCTATCTGAGAGGCCGAGGCTCGATCGCCGTTCGCGGCAAGATCCACGTCGAGACGATCCGGAAGGATCGGGACGCGCTGATCGTGACGGAAATCCCCTATCAAGTGAACAAGGCGGTGCTGCAAGAGCGCATCGCGGAACTCGTGCGCGAAAAGCGCGTCGAGGGCATAGCGGACGTGCGCGACGAATCCGACCGCCACGGCTACCGTGTCGTAATCGAATTGAAACGCGACGCGATGGCGGACGTCGTGCTGAACCAGCTTTATCGTTTCACCACATTGCAATCCGTCTTCGCCGCCAATATGGTCGCGCTCAATAGCGGACGGCCAGAGCAGCACAACCTGCTCGACTTCATCCAGGCCTTCACGCAGTTCCGCGAAACCGTCGTCACGCGCCGGACGAAGTTCCTGCTCGCGAAGGCGCGCGACAGAGCGCATGTGCTCGTCGGCCTCGCGACTGCGGTCGCCAATATCGACGAAGTCATCAAGCTGATCCGCACGGCGCCTGATCCGGCGACGGCGCGCGAACAGCTTATGACGCGGGATTGGCCGGCGG
>Ga0209048_10006051_pt1 | contig 11356 bp, 9 predicted proteins | sample FrelakmetCRP12CR_FD_187146 | JGI IMG/M metagenome (GOLD analysis project Ga0209048, IMG submission 187146) | Freshwater lake sediment microbial communities from the University of Notre Dame, USA, for methane emissions studies - CRP12 CR (SPAdes)... | ecosystem: Environmental > Aquatic >... | reverse complement strand
GCCTGGTGGTATCCTGAGCGCGGGGGGCCGGAGTATGGTCTCTGGGAGAGCAATCTGAACGTTATCACGCGCAATGACCGCGGCCAGGGATTCGACCCGATCTACGGGGGCCCTCAGCTCAGAGGATTCCTGTGCAAGGTTTATCGCGCTGCAGAAGCACCCTAGATGTGAAAAGCGCGCTTTCTGCAACTCTATCTGATTTTTTGCGATTTCAAGGCCGCTGGATGAGAGTGTTAATCGGCGTGAGGTCCCGAAGTCGATCGGCGCGCTAAGCTATTGATCAACCGAAAATGGAGGCGTCATTCTTAAGCGCGTATCCACAGGAAAATTGCTATGAGTGCTGCTTTTCTTCCGCTTTCAGAGGCAACTGGGCCTATCGCAGACTCGAAAAACTGTAGCGATTGACCCGAACCGAATATTGCAACCCGCATCGTCACGCGATTGAGCGCCTCGGCACCATCAGTCACAATAACTTTTAGGTGGTATTCACCAACAATATTACAAAATCTAATTTTCGGTACACACACAATATGATATCGGTGTTGAGAACCCTGCAGTCATACCTTCGCATTCAATCAAGGTAAATTCTCATGAAAATCGTCGATCTCTCTCATGTCATGAACGTGCACACGCCCGGCTGGGTCGGCTATGCCGGCAACAAGATGTATTACGCGCAGAATTTGCAGACCGTGCGGATCGTGGCGCAACGCATCGATACCGCGCTGCATGTCGGCACGCATTTCGACGGGGCCATGCACGCCACCGACAATCGTAAGGGCGATATGGCGCATCTGCCGCTCGACTATCTGATGAATCGCGGCGTGGTTGTCGATATTTCCAAGCACATGCACGACTGGGCGGTGATCACGCCGGAAATGATCGAGTCAGCCGGCGCCGATATCCGCGAGGGCGACATTCTCATTCTGCACACCGGTTGGCACAAACATTACGAAGGCCAGCCGCAGCAGGATCTGGTGAAATACTTCTGCTATCATCCCGGCCCCAATCTCGACACGCTGCACTGGATGCTGAAAAAGAAGATCAAGTGGTGGGGCATGGACACCGGCTCCTGCGACCACGCAATGAACACCTCGATCCGCTATATGCGGCCCGATCTCGCCGAGGAATTTACCAAGAAACATGGCAAGACGCCGGCCGAGTTCTTCGGCACCTTCCATTACACGCACAAGAAATCCGGCCGTCAGGTCTCGGCCGACGTCTTCCCGTTCCATAATTGGGCATTCCAGGAAGGCCTTCTGCACGCGGAAAATCTCGGCGGCGATATTGAGCTGATGCTGGGCAAGCGCTGTCTGATCGGCGCGTTCCCCTGGCGCTACGAGGGCCTCGAAGGCTGTCCGTGCCGCATCGTCTGCTTCCTCGACACCGACATGTCGGTCGAGGCGGTCGGGAATGCAGCGAAGGCGATCCTGTCGTAAATCGAACCCGGACCTGCTGATGATGCAGCCCGCCCAGGATCGGGCGGCAAATAAATTTACGTGACGAAAACTGCATCTGGATAAATTGGCGTCAGGGACAACCTCGATCCCACATCGGGCGTCAACAGACACCATCCCCTCGAGTTGCTCATGCGCAACTCCATCGGCTCTATTCTGTTGCAAGTCGCCCTTTCGGGAAATGAAGTAGAGAGGTCGTGAGCTTCATACTCAGAGAGTTGCTGCGCCCAATGACAATCGCGCTATTCATTCGTGGCAACAGAGTGCAACTTCAGACCACCGCCGTAGTCAACGGCGAGAACAAAGTCTTTATCAGGGAGGAGCAATCTTGGCTTGCTGAATGATTTCCTTCCACATCGGCAGCTCGCGCGCGATGCGTGCCCGGAGTGCATCCGGCCCGCCAGCCGAAGCTTCAAATCCAACGATCCGCAACCGCGCCTGCATATCGGGATGTCGGAGGATCGATGTGCACTCCTTCGTGAGCCTATCGGCGATGTCTTGCGGCGTCTTCGCCGGCAAGAACATCGCGGTGAAGGTGTCGACGACGAAACCCGGATAGCCAGCCTCCACGATGGTCGGGACCTGGGGAAGATCAAACCAACGCTTTTCTCCTGTGATTCCGATGCCGGTGAGAGTTCCAGAGACAATGTGCGGATGCGCTCCAGGTAGAGCCGTCGAAACCATCTGAACGGCACCCGTCATCAATGACTGGACGGCAGGGCCGCCACCGCCGAAGGGAACCGCCGTCATGTCAATACCGGCTCGCACCTTGAAAAACTCTCCGGCCAAGTGAGCCGGCGTGGCGAACCCGGAATGGGCGTAGCTTAACTGTCCTTTTCGTTTTTTCGCATAATCAACGAACTCAGCGAGATTCTTCACTCCGAGACTGGGCTGGACGGCGAATACCGTGGGCGATCCAGCTAAATCTACGACTGGAAGAAAATCTTTGACGGGATCGTAAGCCACGCTTGCGTACAGCATTGGATTGATGACGAAAGTGCTCGATGTGCACAGGACGGTATATCCGTCCGGATCGGCGCGGGCGACGAGCGCATTGCCGATGTTTCCGGCTGCACCCGGTTTGTTTTCGATAATCACTGAAGCCTTCAATGCGTCGGAGAGGCCCGGCGCCATCAGGCGCGCAATAACATCCACAGGGCCGCCTGGGCCGAACGGAACGACAAGTCGAATCGGGCGGTCAGGCCAATTTGCCAAAGCCGGGCTGAAGCGCGCGATGAACGGCATCGCTGCCGCGCTCGCCGCAGTAATGCCGCCGGCTCTTAAAACCGCTCGACGAGTTTGCACCATGCGCCGGCTATTCCGGGGTGGGGCGATCATAATTTCACCTTTCGGGTTTCCATCTCAACTATTACCGCATCATTTCCTCAAACCAATCTCTTTGAGGGCTTTGGCCCATTGATCGAACTCTACCTGCAGCATTTTAGTGAATTCGCTCGGGGAATTGGCGACCGAATTCGAACCGACGTTCGCCATACGCTTTTGGATGGAATCGTCCTTCGCCATTTTGGCAATCAGAACGGCCAGTCGATCGATGATTGGCTGCGGGGTGCCGGCTGGGGCGAACAAACCATTCCACGAAAGGACTGGATAACTGACAAGCCCCAGTTCCATGAGGGTGGGTATATCGGGTGTATGGGGGCTGCGGGTCGCCGTTGTAATGGCGAGGGGCCTTACGGTACCGGCGGCAAGTTGCCCCATCGCGTCCGACATGTTCGCGAAAGATAATTGGACTTCACCGCTCACCACCGCTGTGGTTGCAAGGGCGCCACCTCGGTACGCAACCGCGACTAGATTCGATCCCGTCTGAACGCGGAATATCTCAGCCGCAAATGTAACGAGACCTCCTGAACCAACAGTGCTGTAACTCAGTCCGCCCGGCGTTTTCTTGCTCAGCAAGGCAAGCTCCGCAGCGGTTTTCGCCTCGAGTTTCGGATTGACGATGAGAATGAGCGGATTTGTGTTGATCAAGCTGATCGGCGCGACGTCCTTGACTGGATCGTACGGCAGCTTCTCGGTCCACGGCGCCACAGTAAGCGGGCCGTTGCCGCAGACGCAGAGCGTGTAGCCGTCCGGCGCACTCTTGGCGATAGCATCTGTACCAATGATGCCGCCAGCGCCGGCACGATTTTCAACAACCACGCTGACGCCGAGTTCATTCTGCATGAATGCAGCGGTTAGCCGGCCTACCACGTCGGTATTCCCTCCCGCGGCAAACGGCACGATTAGTTTAATGCCCCTGTTTGGGTAGACGTCCTGGGCCAAAGCGAGGTGCGATAGCGTAATACCCACAATCGCGGTAATCGCAGCAAGCATGAGCGATAGTTGCTTCATCGAATGTTCCTTCAAACTCATGTCTTTGAATGCCTACGATTTCCTTCCCCGTTCACGCTATTCCAGATAGCAGCTGGCGACAACGGCAGATGACGCACTTCAACACCAAGCGGCCGCAATGCGGCCGCGACCGCATTCGCAACGGTCGCAGCGACAGCGACGATGCCGCCTTCTCCCGCGCCTTTTGCGCCGAGAGGATTGGTTTTCGACCGGCGAAGCTCCAGAGTAATGGCGCGAACGTTTGGAAAATCCGAAGCCACTGGCACAAGATATTCGGCCAGAGACGTGTTGAGCAATTGCCCGTCTGCGTCATAGATCAGATGGTCCAGAAAGACTCCGCCGAGACCTTGGACCAGAGCTCCGATCGCTTGGCCGTGCACAACCTCGGGATTGATCGCCCGTCCGATGTCTTCGATAGCGACGTAGTCAAGTATCTCAACCCGTCCCGTGCGCGGATCGACTGCAAGGTGGCAGGCATGCGCACCATAGCTGTATGTCCGGATCGTGGTCGCGAAGGTGCCCGCAACCTCAAGGCCGGCGAAGTCCGCGAAGGTCCAGGTTTTCTCGCCAGCCCGCACCATTCCGTTTGAAATGACTATTTCCTCGTTGGAAAACGCTAGGCGTTCGGTCGCCGCGGCACGAATTGCGGCCAGAAGATTGTTGCATCCGTCCATGACCGCCGAACCACCCACCACCATCGACCGGGAAGCAAAGGTGCCAAAACCTTCGGTCACATAGGTCGTCGAACCATGTAGAATGCGCACCTGACTAAAAGGACACTTCAGCGTCTCAGCTGCAACCTGCGCCAGGGTTGTTTCGAGCCCCTGTCCAAGCACCGATGAACCAACATAGACGGACACAGAGCCGTCCTCTTCAATAACAATCCGAGCGTTTTCCTTGCCCGACCCACTGCTCTCAATGAACGGTACGGCAGCCAACCCATGATAGCGGCCATTGACTAATCGCCCCTGCAACGACTTCTTTTCCGACCAGCCGATCTCGCTCAAGGCACGCTCAAAAGCCGCGTGATAATCACCGGTATCAAATTCTGTCTCTGGCTCGTAAGGCACGAGTTTGCCGGAGTAAAACGGCATCTCCGCTTCGGTAATAAGATTCTTCCGACGGAAATCCATCGGATCGAGTCCAAGGTCTTGTGCGACCATGTCGAGAAGCCGCTCCCGAAAGAAATTCGCCTCGAACCGCCCTGGCGCCCGCATCGTGCCGACTGGCGTCTTACTGGTCATCAGCACTTCGACGGTAATCGCAACATCGCGGATACGATAGGGTCCCGGAAGAAATTGGGCGGCCTTAGCCGGAACGACGCCGCCATTGGTACGGATATAGGCTCCCATGTCGCTTAAGATATGGCCGCGCAATCCGAGGATGGTACCATCGCGCATGCAGGCAATCTCGACCTCGCACTCGACGTCGCGAGAGTGGTTCGTTGCTGTGAGATGCTCCCGGCGGTCCTCGATCCATTTGACCGGACGGCCAACGTGACGAGCAGCGAACGGGATTAGGAAGTCTTCAGGATAGAACTCTCCCCGCACGCCAAAGCCGCCGCCGACGTCAACCTCAATCATGTCGATGTCGGTTTCGGCAACGCCGAGCATCGGCGCGAGAATGCGGCGATTAAAAAATAGAACTTTGGTTGCCCCAAAAACGGCCAGCTTGTTTTTTGCGACATCCCACTCGGCAATCAGGCCGCGCGTCTCCAGCGGCAAGCCGGTCAGGCGGTGGCAGCGGAAGGTCTCGCGGCGCGTGTACTCGGCTTTGGCGAAGGCCGCATCTGCATCCCCGAATGACACCGCATAGCGCAGCGCGCGGTTCGTGCCACTCTCCTCAAACAAAAGTGTTTCATCGCGCGCTGCGAAAGCACGATCCGGCAATGCCGGCAACGGATCGATATCAAGTGCGATTGAGTCTAGCGCGTCTTCTGCCAGCGCTTGCGTGTTTGCGACCACGACGGCGATCGGTTCGCCGACATATCGAACTTTTTCCCTCGCGATGACCGGCTGTAGATAAGGCCTATACTCGGGCAGATTGGCGAGCCGCAGTAGAATTAGCGGGATCGTGGCGCCGATCTCTGCCGCGGTGATTACCGCATGAACGCCCTCGATCGCACGTGCGGACGACGCATCGAGGTTACGGATACGACCATGCGCTACACCGCTGCGCAGGATGACGGCATGAAGCATCTTTTCGCGCTTCATATCGCCGACGAACTGTCCCGACCCCGTGACAAAACGAAGGTCTTCCGTGCGAGCTATCGGTTGACCAATCACGTCCGTTGAGGTCACGTTCATTATCTGTCATGCCTCTGTTCGAGAACTGCGCTCCTCAGACATATCCTAATTTCTATTGGCGCAGCCGTTCAAAAACCCGTCGCGGGTTAGTATCTGCGATCGCGCGGATATCGGCTGGAGACAGTCCGGTCGCGCGCAGGAACGCAAGCGGCTCCATGTCCGCGGGCGGAAATGAATAGTCTGTTCCGAGCACAACATTGTCGAGACCCACCATATCAATCAGAAACCGCAGCGCCTTAGGCGCATGAACGATGGAATCGTAAGTCATTTGACTTGCGTAGGCCGAAGGCAGCTTGACGGCGACATCACCTTGCGCGGCACGGTCCATACGGCGGTGCATGATATCGAACCGGCCCGCCAGGTACGGAAATGTTCCGCCGCCATGGGAGATTACAAGCCTCAACATTGGAAAACGATCCAATACACCCGACATCAGGAGTGAGCCGACGCCAAGCGTCGTGTCGAACGTGTACTGCGCCACCTGGGTCAATCCGAATTTCGCTGCCCGCGGAGCGGAGCCCACCAGGACCGGATGGATCAAGATCGGAACGGCGAGTGCCTCGGCTTCACGCCAAAACGGATCCAGCGGCAGCTCACCAATATTGATGTTTTCAACATTTGACGAAATGATGATGCCGCAGGCCCCGAGCTTCACTGCGCGCGCAAGTTCCTTTGCAGCAGCCTCTGCGACGACCAGCGGCACGGAACCGATCCATGCAAACCGTTCACTATTCTCATTACACCACTCTGACAGTGTATCGTTGAGCATCTGGTGCCAGGCGACACATTCGTCAACCGCAAGCCCGTAGCCGAAAATATCCGGCCATGTTCCGACAATTTGGACGTCGATCCCCTGCTCGTCGAGCCAGACATGGCGTTGCGCGACCGGCTCAATCAATCTTGGGAAGAACGGTCTTGCCTTGAAACCGTATTTGAAATGCACCGCTGGCGTATTGCCAGCCGCAAGCTCCAGCGATACGCCAATGTCGCGGCCCCTGGAGGCAATTGCCTTAAGCAGTTGTGGTGGCACATAGTGGGCGTGAATGTCGATCGGCATCGAAGTTCTCTTTTTTACAGTGCATCGTGTCGCTTCGGGCTGTTAACAAACTCGGTTAGGACACTTTAACCTGACGCATTTCAGATGCGGCGTCCCTCACCGCTTTCACAATGCTACGATAACCGGTGCAACGACATAGATTGGACGACAAGACGTCCAACATTTCGTCATCCGTGATTTTGGGGTTAGTTTCAAGCACGTTTACTGCCAACATCAAAAAACCAGGGGTACAGAATCCGCATTGCAACCCGTGATTTTCGATAAATGAGCGCTGCAAAGGATGAAGCTTCTCACCGTCTGCGAGCCCCTCTACCGTCCGAATGCTTTTACCGTTCGCCTGAACTGCAAACATCAAACATGATCGGACCGCATCTTGATCTATCACCACAGTACAAGCACCACAGACACCATGCTCGCAACCGACATGGGTTCCTGTTAATTCGCAATCCTCGCGAATGGCATCGGCAAGCGTCTTTCTTGGCTCCACTGCAACAGCATAGTCGCGCCCGTTAATGTTGAGCGTAATTTCCATTTTATCGGTCATGTTTTGCTCCGCCCGGCGGGATCAACGTGTAAGGGCATCTCGGTCAAACCATAGACCGCTCCAGTGCGCGGAGCGTCATAGTGCGGACGAGGTCGCATCGATACTCTGCGCTTGTTTGTGCATCTTCCATCGGCTCGATTGCGCGTGAAGCTTGGTCTGCCGCGGACATAAAACCCTGAGGACCCGGAATCTGGCCTTCAAGAGCTTGTTCTGCACTTAAAATTCGGCGCGGGTTCGGTTCTGCGCCACCAATTGCGATGCGCGGCTCAACGATCCGACCTTCCTCGACGCGATAAAGGATGAGCGCCATTACGATGGCAAAGTCGCCGGTACGCCGGCTGAACTCATCGAAGCCAAACCGGATATCTGGCGCGAGTAATGGCAGACGAACTTCAATCAGCAGTTCATCTTCCTGCAAAACGGTTGTCATCATTCCGGCAAAAAAGTCATGTGCAGGAATAATTCTCTGACCACGAATACTTCTGACGACCATCTCGGCACCGAGCGCAGTAGCAACCGTGCACCATTCGGACGATGGATCGGCATGTGCAATACTGCCGCAGAATGTGCCGCGCGTGCGGATCGGGTAGTGGGCGATATATTTCACAACTGTCGACAGCAGCTTGCCAAGGACCCCTTCAATTATCGGGCGAGAAAATGCCGCATGTCGAACACAGGCGCCGATACACAATCTGTCGCCATCGACTGAAATACGATTGAGGCCATCGACCCCGTTAATATCGACGAGATGCACTGGCCGAGAGAGCCGAAACGCCATAATAGGCAGCAGGCTTTGTCCACCTGCTAAAACTCGTCCATCATGCGGCGCCACGTCTGCCAAAGTAGCGACGGCCTCATCGATGGTCTTAGGGGCGTGATAACGGAACTGCGAAGCCTTCATCGCGCTACTATCATCCTGATTTGAGGCGATTCAGTAACTACCGTTGTAATACATCTTGGCAGGGATACCTCTATTCTACGCATTTGCTGGCGCACGACCATTTTAGAAAACCGGTTCCTACTTTTCGGGATCATGCGCTCAGCCCCGAGGCTTGTCGCGGAAGCGGTCCATCAGCGGCTTGTCCTGGCCGCCGTCGATCTCGATCATGGTGCCGTTGACCATTTCCATCAATGGCGAGGCCAGCATCACCACCAGGTTCGCCACCTCATCGACCTCGGCGATGCGCCCCATTGGGATCGAGGCGGGTGCCAGCTTGTCGGCCGCGGCGCGCGGGATTTTCATGTCGCGTGCCATGGCGTCGACTAATCCTGCCCAGCGCTCGGTGCGCACCGGGCCCGGATTGACCGCAACGAAACTGATGCCGTCCTTGCCGTATTGCCCGGCGAGCGACATCGTGAGGTTCTGATCCGCCGCATTGGCGGCGCCCGGGCAGATTTCCCAGTAGGACGGCTTGACGCCGTCATTGCCGATCAGGTTCACCACGCGGCCGCCACCCTGCTTGACCATGATCGGGAGCACGTAGCGCAGGCAGCGCACATAGCCCATGAATTTGAGCTGCAGGCCCTTCTCCCAGTCGTCCTCGGTCAGGTGCTCGATCACGCCACCGGCCGCCGAGCCGGCATTGTTGACCGTGATGTCGAGGCGGCCGAGCGCCTGGTGGGCTTTTTCGATGAAGCCCTTGGCATCGGCGTCTTTGCGCAGGTCGGCCGGGATGGCGACGATCTTGCGGCCGGTCTGCTTGGCAATCTCATTGGCCGTTTGTTCGAGCGGCCCCATACGGCGCGCGCAGATCGCCACGTCGACGCCTTCCTGGGCCAGCGCGCGGGCGATGCCCTTGCCGATGCCTTCGCTACCGCCGGTAACCAGCGCGGTCTTGCCCTTGAGCTTGAGGTCCATGGTGATCCTCCAGTTACGTTTTACTCTTTTTTGTTGCGCATGATCTTATCCGAAAATCGGTTCCACTTTACCTGTGTGTACCAAAAATTAGATTCTGCAATATTGATGGTGAAGGCCCCCGAGAATAGGGTGTGACGTGATGGTACCGAGGCGCTAACGATCCATGGTCTAATAGTTTCCTTTGCCGGGAATGATGTGGCGTACCCCGCCTCGCGGACTTGGTACGTCTCCATCGTATCGCGGGATAATGTGGATGTGGGCGTGGAATACCGTTTGCCCTGCTGCTTCGCCGCAGTTCACGCCAACGTTAAATCCCTGCGGCTCGAATTTCTCTTGAAGTATATCCTTGACCCGCCTAACGAGATTAAAGGCGTCCGTGTATTCTTCGGCGGTCATCTCCCAGAGCGATTCAATGTGCCGCTTTGGAATAACGAGGGCATGACCGTTAGAAACCGGCAAGCTGTCTAGAAACGCAAAAGAAAGATCGGTCTCAGCCAAGATTGAACGATCCAAATGGCAGAAGATGCAGTCCATCTTTATGGCCAAACCCGATTCAACAGGCTTCGCGATTTGATTGAAGCTTTTCCTAGATCGCCGACTTTGGACCATCCGATGGCGACCACATTCTTTTTCAGAAAAAATGAATCAGCATCCCCGGTTCTCCGCCGTGGATGCCCCACAAGATCGTTTCCTTAGCCATGGCCCAAAATCCCCATCAGCCAGAGTACCATGTACTGGCCTATGCGTCGTTGTTGCCGACCACCTGCGTCGCCCCCCATAGGTCCCCTTCACCCTGAAAAAAATAGCTCGCACGCGGCGCATTGCTCGCGCTCGGCTTTCCATTCTGACCCGCTCGAATGGATTATTCTGTGAGGCGGAATCAATTACGCACTGCGCGTTGAAGACGCATCACCTCATCTTCAGCGAGTGGACTACAAGCTGTGTGTACCGAGAACCTCATCCGCATTGATTAGCCGAAGGAATCGCCTAACGTCAGCGCACCATGATCGCGCTACTATATTTCGTACTGGCCGTCTTGGCCGCGCCATTCAAGTCGAAGAGCCGGCTTGAAGCCGAGAACGCAGCCCTCCGACATCAGTTGATCGTTCTGCAGCGTAAGCTGCACGGCCGGGTCCGGCTGACGAACAACGACCGCTGGTTCTTTATCCAACTGTATCGCTGGTTTCCGTCGATCCTGCAGGTCTTGACGATTATCCGTCCCGAGACGCTCGTGCGTTGGCATCGGGCCGGCTTTCGCTGCTACTGGCGTTGGAAGTCGCGCCCACTGGGAGGGCGACCGCAGATAAAGACTGAAGTCCGTGCGCTGATCCGGCAGATGAGTATCGAGAACCCGCTTTGGGGCGCGCCGCGCATTCACGGCGAGCTGCTCAAGCTCGGGTTTGAGGTCGCGCAGTCGAGCGTCGCCAAGTACATGGTCAAGCGGCGTGGACTGCCAAGCCAAGGATGGCGCACTTTCCTGCGCAATCATGCCCCAGATATCGCCGCCATGGACTTGTTCGTTGTCCCGACCATTGGCTTCGATCTGCTCTATGGCTTCATCATCGTGCGGCTGGATCGTAGAGACCTCGTTTGGATCAACGTTACAAGCCATCCGACGGCGGAATGGATTGCGCGTCAGATAACAGAGGCATTCCCTTGGAATGAGGCTCCGCACTACCTCATCCGTGATCGGGATTGCATCTATGGCGCCGTCGTCACACGCCGATTGCGCGCCATGGGCATCCGGGACAAGCCTACGGCACCGGCCTCGCCTTGGCAGAATGG
>Ga0209048_10006050_pt1 | contig 11357 bp, 11 predicted proteins | sample FrelakmetCRP12CR_FD_187146 | JGI IMG/M metagenome (GOLD analysis project Ga0209048, IMG submission 187146) | Freshwater lake sediment microbial communities from the University of Notre Dame, USA, for methane emissions studies - CRP12 CR (SPAdes)... | ecosystem: Environmental > Aquatic >... | reverse complement strand
CGCGGCCTTGTTCGGCTTGCCCGGCCGCACGGTGACCGTCGGCAGGCGCAGGCTTCGCCCGTCGATGAAGCCCTTGCGCGTCATGTCGTAGACGAGGTATTCGCCGATCAGCTTTTGCGCACCATAGGAGGCTTGTGGAGTCACCGGGGCATCGTCGGTGACGGGGTCGGGCACCGGTCCGCCGAAAACGGCGAGCGAACTCGTGAACACGAATTTGGGCGGCGCGGCCAATCTGCGGCATCGCTCGAGCAGCAGTCGCGTGGCGTCGAGATTGACCCGCATGCCGATGTCGAAATCGGCCTCCGCCTGGCCGCTGACGACGGCGGCCATGTGAAACACGCTGTCGGTGTCGTCGGTCACGGTGCGCTCGACGATGGCGGGATCGGCCAGGTCGCCGGCCACGGTCGTGAGTCGCCAATCGTGGGGCAGGGCGGCCGGGACCACGTCCAGAAGCACGATCTGCGCAATCTCACGCTGTCGGCCCTGGGCATCCGTCAGCGTGCCGCGTTCGAGCAGCCGGGAAGCAAGGCGGCGACCCAGGAACCCGGCGCCGCCGGTGATCACGATGCGCATGGCAGATCCGCAGGTTTGGGGAAGGCGCTATCATAGCCGCCCCAATGTCCCCGCGCAGGAGACCCTCCATGAATCGCCCGATCCATTTCGAAATTCACGCAGAAAATACCGAGCGCGCCATCGCTTTCTATACCAAGCTCTTCGGCTGGACCTTCGCGCAATGGAACGGCCAGCCGTATTGGCTCGTCAAGACCGGAGAAGAGGGAACCCCGGGCATCAACGGCGGCCTCCTGCCTCGCCAGGGTGCAGGTCCCGCCGCCATGGCCGCCGTCAATGCCTATGTCTGCACGACCGGCGTGGAAAATCTTGACGCGATGGTCGCAAAGGCGGTCGCGGCAGGTGGATCGATTGCCGTCCCCAAGATGCCGATTCCGACGATGGGCTGGCTCGCGTATTGCAAGGACACCGAGGGCAACCTCTTCGGCATGATGCAGATGGATGCGAACGCGGCATGATACCGGCTTCCGTGCCGCGCCGGCTGCGTATCGCGACCCGCGAGTCCGCGCTTGCCCAGTGGCAGGCCGAGCACATCCGCGCCCGACTGATCGCGCAATTCCCGGGCATCACCGTCGATCTGCTGGGGCTGACGACGCAAGGTGACCGCATCCTTGATCAGCCGCTGTCGTCGATCGGCGGCAAGGGGTTGTTCATCAAGGAACTCGAAGTGGCGATGGACGAAGGCCGCGCCGACCTGGCCGTGCACTCGCTGAAGGATGTGCCCATGGAGATGCCGCACGGATTTTCTCTGGCCTCCATCACCGCGCGCGAGGATCCGCGCGATGCCTTCGTTTCCAATCGGTATGTGGCGCTCGCAGACCTGCCGCACGGGGCGGTGGTCGGAACGTCGAGCCTTCGCCGCGAGGCCCAGTTGCGCGAACGCCATCCGCATCTTGCGATCGAACCGCTGCGCGGCAACGTCAATACGCGCCTGCGCAAACTCGACGAAGGCCAGTACGCTGCGATCATCCTGGCGGCAGCGGGATTGAAGCGCCTCGGATTCGGCGCGCGCATCGCGGCGTTGCTGGAACCGGAGGAAAGCCTGCCCGCGCCGGGTCAGGGCGCGCTGGCGCTCGAATGTCGCAGCGATCGCGCCAACATACTGGCCACGCTGGCGCCGCTGGCCGACATGGGCACCACGCTTGCCACTGCGGCTGAACGAGCATTCTCCCGGGCGTTGGGCGGCAGTTGCCATACGCCGCTCGCTGCCTACGCTGAGTGGGAAGGCGGCACGCTCTGGCTGCGCGGTCTGCTCGCCGGCCGCGATGGCCGCGACATCCTGCGCGGTGAGGCCGAGGCGGACGTGGCGGACAGCGAAGCTGCGGAGACTCTGGGACAGGAGCTGGCCGACGATTTTCTGGCGCGCGGCGCCGCGCGCTTTATCGCAACCTGACGCGAAGAGGCGCGGTCTTGACCGTCTATCCGCTGGCCCACGCGCCCGCGCCGCGCGGTCCGCTGGCCGGCGTTGGCGTGATCGTCACCCGACCCGCGCGCCAGGCGGGCGGGCTCACGCGGCAATTGGCGGTGCTCGGTGCCACGCCCATCGTGTTTCCGGCGATCGCCATCCTGCCGCCCGTGGATCGCGCGTCGCTCGATTCAGCGCATGCGACGCTGGGCCAATACGACATCGCGATCTTCGTCTCGGCCAATGCCGTGGAATATGGTGTGCCCGCACCAGGCGATTGGCCCGCAAAGCTGGTGGCGCTGGCCCCCGGGCCGGGCACGGCGGCGGCATTGGCGGCGACCGGCATCGCTGACGCACGGATTCCCGCGTCGACGTTCGACAGCGAAGGATTACTGGCGCTGCCGGAATTGCGCGACGTCGGTGGCAAGCGCGTCGTGATCTTCCGTGGCGAAGGCGGGCGCGGCGACCTTGGCACTACGCTGCGTGCGCGGGGTGCCGTTGTGAACTATGCCGAATGCTACCGCCGCGCGGCACCCACGACGGGCGCGGCGGGATTGAGCGAAGTCTTGCGCGAAGGCCGCGCCCACGCGTTGACGTTGACGTCGAGCGAAGGTCTCGACAATCTGTGCGCGCTGCTCGATGCCGACGACCTGTACCGGCTACGGCAACTTCCTGCGTTCGTCCCGCATCCGCGCATCGCGGAGCACGCCCGCGATCGGGGCTTCGTACCGGTCGAAACCGGTGGCGCTGATGCCGGCCTGATTGCCGGATTGCTAGAATGGTTCGCGCTCCATCCACTCACCTGACTGTCCAATCTCCCATGGCCCAACCCGACATCATCGTCACCGCACCGCTGCCGCCGTTCCTCTACGATCCGCTGAAGGCTGATTATCACTGCCACGATTACCATCAGGCGAGTCACAAGCCGGGATTGCTGGCTGCGGAAGGGCAGCGCATTCGCGGTCTGGTGCAGGGGGGCGGAACGGTGACGCCGGCCTCGCTGCTCGACGCGCTGCCCAGGCTCGAGATCATTTCGGTGTTCGGCGTCGGTTATGACGGCGTGCCCGTCGACTATTGCCGGGCACGCGGAATCAAGGTGACTAACACGCCCGACGTGCTCACCGAGGACGTCGCCGACGTGGCGCTGGGCCTCATCATGATGACCGGCCGCGGCTTCGTGCGTCTCAATCGTTTCGTGCATGCGGGCGAATGGGAGAAGCGCGGCCCGGAACTCACGACCAAGCTCGCCGGCAAGCGCGTCGGCATCCTGGGGCTGGGACGCATCGGCAAAGCAATCGCGGAACGCGTCAGCGCGCTGGGCATGCACGTCTCCTATACCGGCCGCAAGCCGCAGGATGTGGGCTATCGTTTCGTGCCGGATCTTGCGGCCCTTGCGGCAGAGTCCGATTTCCTGGTCGTGTCATGCCCCGGAGGCGCGGCGACAAAGAACATCGTCAACGCCGGCGTGCTCGATGCTCTGGGCAGGAAAGGCACGATCGTCAACATCGCGCGCGGATCGATCATCGACGAACCTGCGCTGGTCGCTGCATTGCAGGCCGGGACGATCAAGGGCGCCGGTCTCGACGTCTTCGCCGACGAGCCGCACATTCCCGCGCCGCTGCTGGCAATGGACAACGTCGTGCTGCTGCCGCACGTCGGCAGCGCGACCCACGAGACGCGCAAGGCCATGGGCGACTTGTGCAAGGCCAACCTCGACGCGTGGTTCGCGGGCAAGCCGGTGCTGACGCTGATTCCCGAACTGGCTTGATTGTCGTTCAGGGCGACGGTTCCGACGCCGTTGCCGGGGGCGGTGTTTTCTGCTTCGGCTGGAACAGCACGGCAAACAGCGACGCCAGCACCAGCGCCAGCGCCGTGAATTCCGTGACGCCCGGCCGCTCGCCCAGGAACAGCATGCCGGCGAACACGCCGACGACCGGCACCGGCAACGACGACAGCGACGACACGGCGACGGGCAGCGTGCGCGCGAGCGTGAACCACGCCCAGTGCGCCAGCGTGCCGGCGAGGACGATGTTGTAGGCGATGGCAAACCATGCCTTGGCCGAAAGCGTGGTCAGGTACGACGCCGGGTGCGGGTCGAAAAACGGCGCGAGGATGAACAGCGGCACCCAACCCAGCAGCATCATCCACCCGGACAGCGCGTTCTGCGCAAACGGCGGCTTCCACTTGCGCAGCAGCACCGTGCCGCAGGCCCACAGGATAGCCGCCACGAGAATCAGCAGCGCGCCGGTGGGCGCCGTGCGGATGTGGCGTATGTCGTCACCCAGCAGGATCGCCATGCCGAACATGCCCAGCAGCAGGCCGACGATCTTGCGGCGATTGAGGGGCTCGTGCAGCACGACCATCGCGATCAGCGTGGCCCAGATCGGCATCGTGTAGGCGATGATCGCACTGCGGCCCGCCGGCAGCTGTTGCACGCCGAAGAGCACGAAACCATTCCAGCCGGCGATGTTGAGGCAGGCGAGGATCGCGAGCCGGCCCCACCAGTCCCGCGGAACGCGGATGGATTCACCGCTCCAGTGCGTGATCAGGAACAGGCCCAGCGCGGCGAAGGGGAGCGTGAGCGAGCGGAAGGTCAGCGGCGCGATCTCGGTCACGCCGATCTTCAGCACCGGCCAGTTGCAGCCCCAGACGACCGCCAGCAACAGGATCGGCAGCATGGCGTGCGCGATCGGATGCGCGTCGGCGCGCGCCGGAGAATTGCGCATCGGGAGGAACTACCGGATCGGCAGCGTCTCGCCGTATTTCGACTGGTGCAGCTCGCGCGCCTGCGTGACCCAGCCGTCGCGGCGGATGCGGCCCGGAAACTCGGGGAGCTTGGCGTCGATTTCGTCGATGTCGCGTTCGCTCCAATGCGCGACCTGCCGGTAGGTCGCCACGCCGAGGCGGTGCAGCATTCGCTCCAGCACGGGCCCGATGCCGACGATGAGCTTCAGGTCGTCGAATGCATTGGGTCCGGTCAGCAGCGGCGGCAGCGCATTGTTCTCGAGGTCGATGACCAGTTCACGGTAGCGTGCCGTATCGGCTTTCGCCTGCGCGCCTTCGCGCAACAGGTGACGCCTGTCCTCGGCGAAATCGGCAAGCTGGATGCGCATCGCCTCGCCGGTGGTCGCGGCACGGCGCAGCGCGTCGTTTTCGGCGGCAAGACTGCGCACCAGGCGCGCCTTTTCGTCGCCAATGCGGCGCGCGTCGGTAGCCTGCGCTGACGCATCGCCCGTCAAGTCGCCCTCGACCTCGTCGCGCGCGGCGACCGCGGTGGGCCGTGCGTCCGGCGCGGTCGGCGGCGGCGTGTAGTTCACGGCCTCGCGCAGCGGCAGCGTGGCCACGGTGTCGCGGCGACCGCGCATCCTGCCGATCCGATACGCTCCGATGACGCCGATCGCAAGCGCAATCACGACGAGCAGCGTGAGGCCGTTCACAATGAAGGAGTCCGGACGGGTTGGCTAGGAGTCGCCGACGGGCGACACAGGTCATGAATTGTAAGCGACGACCGGCTTTCGCGGCCAGCATCACGCCGTGCGCGAGGCCGGCGACTGCTAGAATCAATGCCCTGGATGGATCCCACGCCCCCCGTTGCAGGCAGTTCCGCGCAGGCAGCCGCGTCAGGCCAGGGTGCGGCGCGCATGCCGTCTCCCGCCACGCCGTTCGCGAAGCCGGTTTCGCGGGGCGTCCTTGCGCTTGCCGCCATCGCGCTCGCAGGTTTCACGGGACTGGCCTGGCTCGATTCGCGCAACGGCGCGGACGCACTGCGCTCCGAGGTCAACAGGCGCCTGGCGGACGAGGACGCCGCGCTGGCGCAGGCGAAGGCGCGCGACTCGGATCAGACCGGAGATCTGCGGGAGGCGCACGCCAAGCTCGCGCTGCTGGAAACGAGGCTGGCGGAATTGCAGGCGCAACAGGCTTCGCTCGACGCGCAATATCACGACATCGCGCCGTCGCGCGACGAAGTGCTGCTCAACGAAGTGGAACAGATTCTGTCGCTCGCCAGTCAGCAGCTGTCACTGGCGGCAAACGTGCCGGCGGCGCTCGCCGCGCTGCAGCTCGCCGACGGCAGGCTGGCCGGGACGAATCGCGCGCAGTTGACGCCGCTGCGAGGCGCACTCGCGCGGGACATGGACCGCCTCCGCGCGGTTCCCGGCGTCGACGTTCCGGGCATCGCGGTGAAGCTCGACCGGGCGCTCGCCGGAATCGACGCCCTGCCGCTCGCTCAGGACGAGCGTCTGCCGGAACCGCCACCGGCCGCTGCGCGGGCTGACGATCCCGCGTGGCTCGCCTTGCTGCGCGGTACCTGGGACGAGCTGAAATCCGTGGTGCGCATCGAGGTGTCGGACCGCGCGGCGGCGCCGCTCGTGTCTCCGGCGCAGGAATATTTCCTGCGCGAGAACCTCCGCCTGCGGCTGCTGACGGCGCGCGTGGCGCTCCTCTCCCGCGACGAGTCGAGTTTCAAGTCCGACCTTGCAGCGGCCAATGGCTGGGTCAAGAAATATTTCGACACCCGAACCAAGCCCGTGCAGGCGCTCGTGGTGACGCTGACGCAAGCCGGCGCGACCGTGATGCCCGCCGAACTTCCGGACATCAACGAGAGCCTGACCGCGCTGCGTACGGTGAAGGCGTCGCGCGAGCGCAGCGGCGTGAGGGCGGCGACCGCTGCCACTCCGCCGGCGCGAGCGCCCTGACGGCACGACAAGCGATGCGCGCGCTGTTCGCGTTCCTGCTGCTGGCCGTGCTCGCGGTGCTCGCCGCATTGCTGTTCAAGCACAATGCCGGTTACGCGATGTTCGTCGCGCCGCCCTATCGCGTCGAACTTTCGCTGAATGCCTTCATCCTGTTGATGGTCGCGGCATTCGCTTTGCTCTACCTGCTGCTGCGCCTCTCGGCCAGGATCGCCCGCCTGCCGCAGGAAGTGCGCGACGCCCGGCGCCGCCGCAACGTCGAACGCGCGCGCGCCAGGCAGGACGCTGCGGTCGTCGCGCTGCTCGAAGGGCGCTACGGCAAGGCACGCCAATTCGCCGACGAAGCGCTGGCGATCCCGCACTCCTCGGGGATTTCGGCGCTGGTTGGCGCGCGGGCTGCCATCGACACGCGCGAATTCGACGCTGCGCTGACATATCTCCAAAGACCCGATGCCGGCGTCGGCAGCCTGGCGGTACCGCGCCTCATGCTCACTGCGGAAACGGCGCTGGAGCGGGGACAACCGGGCGACGCGCTGACGCAGCTGGCCGAGCTGAAGCGCGAGGCGGGCCTGCATACCGCGGCGCTGCGACTCGAGTTGCGGGCGCTCACCGCGGCTGGCCGCCGGACGGAGATTCCTCCTCTCGTGGAGCAGCTGATCAAGCGCGGTGTCTACGATGCGGCGCAGGGCGACCTGGTGCGCGCCGGTGCGCATGCGGAGGCGCTGTTGGCGCTGCGCCAGGATGCCGCCGGTCTGCGCGCCTACTGGAATCGGCTGCCCGATGCGGAAAGGCAGAAGCCCAAGGTCGCACGCGCAGGCGCGACCAGTTTTCTCATGCTGGGCGGTGATCGCGAAGCGGCGGAGATCATCGTCCGCTGCCTGGACCGGGTGTGGGATTCGGAACTCACCACGCTGTATGCCCAGTGCCGAACGCCGGAGCCGACGCGACAGCTGGAGACGGCGGAACATTGGCTGCTGCAGCACAGCCAGGACGGCACGCTGCTCTATGCGCTGGGCAAGCTGTGCGAACGCGAAAGTCTGTGGGGCAAGGCACAGACCTACTACGAGGCGAGCCTGGCGCTGGACGACCACTGGCGCGTGCACGTTGCACTGGGAGAAATGCAGGCAAGGCTGGGGCGCGAGGAATCGGCGAACTCCCATCTTGCGCTGGCGCTGAAGCTCGCGCTGGCCGAACTCGAGCCCCTGCGCTAAGCGGCACCATTGATTCTACCGACGCCTTCAATTTGGTGCCGTCGTTCCCGCGAAGGCGGGAACCCGGTGGCTTGTAACGAAGGACGCTGGATTCCCGCCTTCGCGGGAATGACGATTGTCAGCATGCTGGCGCCACGAACTCTTGTCGCGCTCAAGGACTCCGCGCTTCCGCTTCCGCCGCATAGGTGAAACTGTCGGCGTAGAACTCCTCCACCGGCAATCCGCGTTTTTGCGTGAATTCGCTGCGGGCCGCCTCGATCATCAGCGGACCGCCGCACGCGTAGACCTGGTAGCCCGAGAGGTCCGGAAAATCGGTCGCGACAGCGGCGTGAACCAGGCCGACGCGGCCCGGCCAAGCGTCCTCGGCGAGGGGCTCCGACAGCACAGGGATGAAGGTGAAATTGCGGTGCTCCGACTGCCATCGGCCCGGCAGGTCCCGCAGGTACAGGTCGCGCAGCGAGCGCACGCCCCAGTACAGCACCATCTCGCGCTCGAGCTTGTGGTACAACGCGTGTTCGATGATCGCCTTGATCGGCGCGAAGCCGGTACCGCCGGCGACGAAGATCACCGGCTTGTCGGACTCCTCGCGCAGGTAGAACGCGCCCAGCGGACCCTCGAAGCGCAGGATCTCGCGTCCTTTGTACTGCGCGAACAGCAGGTCGGTGAAGAATCCGTTGGGCACATGCCTGATATGCAGTTCGAGCAATTGATCGTCGTGCGGCGCGGTAGCCAGCGAGAAGCTCCGGCGCTTGCCGTCCTTCAGCAGGAAATCGATGTATTGCCCGGCCAGATACTGCATCCGCTCGTTCGCGGGAAGCTTGAAGCGCACGATCGCGACATCCGGCGCGGCCTTCTCGATCGACTCGATGCGGCACGGCAGCCGCTTGATCTGGATGTCACCGGCGCGCCGCACTTCGCGCACCTCGATGACGAGGTCGGTCAGCGGCCGTGCGCAGCAGAACAGCGCCAGCCCGGTCCGCTTTTCATCTTCGGTCAGCGTCGACGCCTGATGCGGCCCGTAATCGACGTTGCCCGAAAGGATTCGGCCCTTGCACGTTCCGCAGGCGCCGTTGCGGCAGCCGTAGGGCAGCATCAGGTCGTTGCGCATCGCCGCGGCAAGGACCGTCTCGCCGTCCTCGCACGCATACGAGTGGTCGCTGGGCTTTATGATAATCTTTGCGGTCATTTGGAAACGTTCGCCGTTCGGGCGCGGTTGCGGCAACCGCGTCGCCTGCGCGGCGCGCATGTTGCTTAGGGCCGGGACGTGCTCAGGGTACTGTTGATCGGATGCGGGGACGTCGCGTTGCGCACGGCGCTTCTGTTGCGCGGCCGGGTACGGCTCTATGGTCTCACCCGCCGCGCGGCAGATGGACCCAAACTGCGCGCGCACGGCATCGTACCGCTTGCCGGCGACCTCGACGACTATACAACCCTCGGGCGGCTGCGCACCGCACCTTTTGCGGTCCTGCACTTCGCGCCACCGCCGTCTTCCGGACGCGACGATCCGCGCACGCAGAAACTCATCGCGGCGCTGGCAAGGGCGCGAATTATACCGCAGCGCTTTGTCTATATCTCCACATCGGGCGTCTATGGCGACTGCGCCGGCGCGCGGGTGACCGAATCGCATGCGCGGCGGGCGCAGACGCCGCGCGCGCGCAGGAGAATCGCGGCCGAGGACCGCCTGCGGGCGTGGGCGCGCGGCTACGGCGTGCAGCTCGCGATACTGCGGGCACCGGGCATCTATGCACCGACGCGGTTGCCGCTCGACCGGATCGCGCAGGGGACGCCCGTGCTGGCGGCGGAGGACGACGTCTTCACCAACCATATCCATGCCGACGATCTCGCGCGCGCCACGGTGGCGGCGATGTTCCGCGGCCGCCCGAATCGCGCCTACAACGTGACCGACGACGCGGAATTGAAGATGGGAAGCTGGTTCGACGCGGTCGCCGATGCCTACCGGCTGCCGCGCCCGCCGCGGGTGAGCTGGGAGGAGGCCGAGCAGCGCATCGCGCCCATGCTGCTGTCGTTCATGAGCGAATCGCGTCGACTCGCCAACGACCGGCTGAAGCGCGAGCTGCGCGTGCGCCTGCTATTCCCCACGCCCGATACGCTGCTGTCCGGCGTGGCGCCGCGCGACCTGAAGAAGCAGCTCGCGTTGCCCCTATGACGGAGGTCCAGCCGGCTTTCTCTGCGCGCAACTGGAAGCAACGCAGCGATGCCTACGCGCGGCTGATGCGGCTCGACAAGCCGATTGGCGTACTGCTTCTGCTGTGGCCGACACTGACGGCGCTGTGGCTGGCGACGGCCGGCACGCCGACGCCCATGCTGGTGATCGTGTTCACGGTCGGCACGATCCTGATGCGTTGCGCGGGCTGCGCGCTGAACGACTGGGCCGACCGCGATTTCGACGCGCATGTGCGGCGAACGGCGGACCGTCCGCTGGCGCGGGGCGAGATCGAGCCCTGGGAAGCACTGGCGGTCGCGGCGGCCATGGCGGCGGCGGCCTTTCTGCTGGTCGCCCATGGAACCAACCTGCAGACCGTCAGGCTCTCCGTCGCGGCGTTGGCCATCGCCGTCGTCTACCCGTTCTGCAAGCGCTTTTTCGCGCTGCCCCAGGCGTTTCTGGGGATCGCGTTTTCCTTCGGCATTCCGATGGCGTTGGTGGCAGTGTACGGCGCCGTCCCGTGGTGGGGATGGATACTCTTCGCCGCCAACCTGTTCTGGGTGGTCGCCTACGATACCGAATATGCGATGGTCGATCGCGACGACGACCTGCGGCTGGGGCTGCGCACCTCCGCTGTGACCTTCGGCCGCTTCGACGTCATGGCGGTCGCATGCTGTTATTCGGTCTATTTCGCCGGGTTGGCATGGGTCGCCGCGGTGCGCGGCCTTGGCGGCATCTTCTGGACCGGGTTTGCGGTGGCGGTTGCGCTGGCCGTCTACCACCTGGGGCTCATCCGCACGCGCGAGCGCGCGAGGTGCTTTCGCGCCTTTCTCTCCAATCACTGGCTGGGCTTCGCGGTGTTTGCCGGGGTCGCGCTGGACTATGCGCTGCGCGTGCATGCGTGGCCGCGTTTGCGGTGAGTGCCGAGGAGCAGAGGCTGCGCGGACTCCCGCCGGTCGTCGCTGCCGACGCGCGCGTATTGATTCTCGGCAGTTTTCCGGGTGCAGCCTCGCTCGCGGCGCGTGCGTACTACGCGCATCCACGCAATCATTTCTGGCCATTGCTGGCGGCGGTGCTGGACGAACCGCTGACGACGCTGCCCTACCCGACGCGCCTCACGCGCGTCAAATCGCGTGGCGTCGCGGTGTGGGACACGATCATCTGCTGCGCGCGCGCGGGGAGCCTCGATTCCGCGATACGCAACCCACAGCGCGGCGACGTGGACCGCATCAGGCGGCGCGCTCCGGGCCTCAGGCTGGTCGGATTCAATGGCGGGACGGCGGCTCGCGCCGAACGCGAATGGCGCGAGGCCGGAT
>Ga0209048_10006049_pt1 | contig 11358 bp, 10 predicted proteins | sample FrelakmetCRP12CR_FD_187146 | JGI IMG/M metagenome (GOLD analysis project Ga0209048, IMG submission 187146) | Freshwater lake sediment microbial communities from the University of Notre Dame, USA, for methane emissions studies - CRP12 CR (SPAdes)... | ecosystem: Environmental > Aquatic >... | reverse complement strand
CAGACCGACACGTATCGAGCCGTATACACAGTGCGGCTCAAGAAGGCCGTCTATGTCCTTCACTGCTTCAAGAAGAAGTCGACCCGAGGTGCGCAGACGCCGAAACCGGATGTGGATCTGATTCGTGCTCGGCTCAAGGTCGCCGAGCAGATGGAGAAGGAAACGTAACTATGGCAAAGGTGCGTAAAGGCAAGCTCCCTTCCGGGCTGGAGGTCGAGGTGGGGAGCGGTAACGTCTACAAGGATCTCGGGTTCAAGAATGCCGAAGCAATGCTCGCCAGGGCGCGTATCGTCGCGGAGATCGTACGGATCATCCGCGCGCGACGGTTGACGCAAACGGCGGCGTCGAAAGTGCTCGGTCTGAGCCAGCCCAAGGTCTCGGCGCTGCTCAACGGGCAGTTCCAGGGCTACTCACAGGAGCGACTGATTGGGCTCCTGAATCGCCTGGGGTGCGATGTGAAGATCGTTGTCACACCGAAGCCTCGCAGTCGGGCGATGGGGCGCGTGTCGGTCGCGTTTGCCTGAGCATTGCATCTGTATCATTGGCGCGGAGCGGTGCTCTCCCAATCAAGGACTTGCGCACGACTCCTCGCGCCGGGAATGATACAGACAGCGTCTCGCATCTAGCTGTACCAGAACAACAAATCGCGATTCGCATTACCGCCTACGAACCGGTGGGTCGTGGGTTCAAATTCTGCCGGGCGCGCCAGGTTTCCGCTTCGAGATCAGACGGCTAGCGATGTCCTTGCTGGCCGTTTGTCTTTTCAGCAGAGTGAGTGCCGGAGTTTTGCCGGACTCGTCGCGGCAGATCCATTGCATCGCATCGATCAGCTCGCGGCGCTCCGGGGCGGAGTAGTGCGAAGTGATGTCTCCGTTCGTATGCCCCAGGAGCACCTTGCGCGTTTCGAGCGACACGCCGGCTGCACGAAGCCGCCTGCCGCACGTGTGCTTCAAGTCGCGAACGCGGACCCGCCTGAAGCCCGGATGGGCCGGCCGGCCGAATTCCTCCTCGAAGCGATCTGCGGCCTGCTCCCGTGCCTTCTGCCAACCGTTGTTGTTCATCATCTCGTTCGGCTTTCCCTTGTAGGTGAAGACGAACTCGGGATGAACACCCCGGCAGGCTTCGATCACTGAGCGGGCGACCTCGTTCAACACGACCAGCCTTTCCTCGCGGTTCTTTACGTGCTGCTTCGGGATCAGGAAGACGCTTGTCCCAAGCTCCGGGACCTCGTGCTGTTCGGAAACTCGGCCGCGTCCGTGATGCGGCCGGTTTGAGGCGTGGTGGTTGACGCAGGGGAACCAAGCAGCCAACATCGACGCTGGAATGGCCGCGTCCACGACGTTGCTGCAGTTCTTGCTCCTGCTTGTTGCCGGTTGGCTGCAGCGGCAACAAGCGGCGACGATCGACTATCTGAAAGCCGAGAACCGCATGCTTCGCGCGCGCCTCGGTGGACGGCGCATCATTTTCACCGACGCCCAGCGTCGGCAGCTTGCGGAGAAGGCGAGGGCGCTGGGGCGCAAGGGGCTGCACGAGCTTGGCACCATCGTCACGCCCGAGACACTGCTGCGCTGGCACCGAGAGTTGGTGGCACAGAAGTGGATCTTCGTTGAGCGACGCCGGCCTGGTGGGCCGCGCACCCGCGAAGAACTGGTGGCGCTGGTGGTGCGCATGGCCCGCGAGAATCGGAGCTGGGGCTACACGCGGATCCAGGGGGCGATGGCGAATCTCGGGTACAGGCTGGGCCGGGGGACCATTCGCAGAATCCTCAAAGACCACGGCATCGAACCCGCCCCCGAGCGCGGCAAGGGAATGCCGTGGTCGCTGTTCTTGAAGGCCCACTGGAAGGTTCTGGCAGCGTCCGACTTCTTCACGGTGGAGGTGTGGAGTTGGTCCGGACTGGTGACCTACTACGTGCTTTTCGTCATGGAACTGGCGACACGGCGGGTCTGCATCGCCGGCATCAGGACGCATCCGGACACGCCGTGGATGATGCAGATGGCAAGACAGCTGACCGATACCGTGGACGGGATCCTGCTCGGCAAGCGCTACCTCATCCTGGATCGGGATGCGAAATACTGCCCGGCGTTCCGCGACTTCGTGCAGCGCGAAGGCATGGAAGTGATTCGTCTGCCACCGCGCTCCCCCAATCTAAACGCCTACGCGGAACGATGGGTGCGCGGCGTCCGCGACGAATGCCTCTCGAGGCTGATCCCGATCGGGCAGGGGATGCTACGCTGTGCGCTTCGAGAATACGGGGCACATTTTCATCACGAGCGCAACCACCAGGGCCTAGGCAATGTGCTGATCATGCCGCGGGTCTCCGCCGCGCCTCGAGTAGGACCGTTGATCCGTCGTCCTCGACTTGGCGGATTGCTCAACTATGATGAGCGAGCAGCCGCATAGGACTCGAGAGTTTCCAAACATTACGCGGTTCGCTCAGCTTGAGAAGCACGATCCGAATGCCATCGAACTACTGTTGCCGAGCCTGGATTGCCGCTGGCGCGGATTGCGCCAGCACTCAATGTTGTCGAATCATTCCGTGCCACTCCAGTCGCCATGCGGGGCATCCACGAAAGTCCCGCCGGGACCGACCTCGTTCATTCGGCAAGTTCGGCGAGAGTTTCCGCGAGCACCCGCGCGCCATCGTATAGGTCTTCCGGTTTCGCCGACTCCGCTTCGTTGTGGCTGATGCCCTCCTTGCAGGGAACGAAGAGCATCGCGGAAGGACAGATACCGTGGAGGTAGCGGGAATCGTGACCCGCTGCCGAAGGCAGATCCATCGTGCGCACGCCAAGCCGAGCTGCGGCGGCGGCGATCTCCGCCCGCATCGTGACCGGAAACTCCAGCGGCATTGCGGTGACGAGTTCCTCAACCCCCACGTCACACGGCCCTGCACTCGAGGCGCAGATTGCAGGCACCCGGTCGCCAAGTGCGCGCAAGGTCGATTCGTCCGGATGGCGCAGGTCGATCGAGAACACGGCCTGTCCGGCGACGACCGATGGCGCGTTCGGACGGACTTCGAGGCGTCCGACCGTGAATTTCACGATGTCCGCGTCATCGTGCATGGCATTGGCGAGTGACTGGATTATCGCGGTTGCAGCGAGCAAGGCGTCCTTGCGCTCCTGACGGCGTGCTGTACCCGCGTGCGCTTCCTCGCCCGTGACCGTGACGCGAAACGTCCGCTTACCCTGGATGCCTGTAACTACGCCGACACTGAAGCCCTCGCGCTCCAGCACCGGACCCTGCTCGATATGGGCTTCGACATACGCAGCGACGGGGCGCTGCAGTGGACGCTCCGGTACGGAAGGAAAGGCGGCCCGCATTTCGGCGAGTGCTTGCTGGACGCTCACGCCCTTGACATCGCGGACGGGGAGCATCTCGGCGAGTGGCGCTGCACCTGCGAACGCGGCCGATCCCATCATGCCGGGCGCAAAGCGAGAGCCTTCCTCGTTCATCCAGGCGACGACCTCGATCGCGCGCGACGGGGAGCGGCCGCTCTCGATGATCGCCTGCACCGCCTCCAGGGCGGCGAGAACGCCGTAGACCCCGTCGAATTTTCCGCCGGTCGGCTGGCTGTCGAGGTGCGAGCCGCTCAGCACGGGCGGTGCGTCGCGATCACGGCCCTCCAGACGCAAAAAAAGATTGCCCGCCGGATCGGTGTGGGGGGTCAGCCCAAGCGCCACCCCCCACTCGATTAATTCGCGCCGCGCCGCGATTTCTTCGGTCGACAGCGCCTGCCGGTTCACGCCTCGCGCCGGCGTCGCGCCGTGCAGGGCGAGCCGCATGTGGCGATCCCACAGGCGGTCGCGATCGACGTGGGCGGCGACCTCTGCGCTCACGAGGTCCTCATGATCTGCGCCGGAACTGCGCGCGGGTCTCTCGATGGCCAGCGTCCGGCCTCGACGAGCGCGATGAAGTCACCTACGAAGCGGTTGAAGTGCTCGGGCTCCTCGAGGTTCAGGGTATGACCAGTTTTCGGCAGGACGAGCAGGCCGCACGCCGGGATCGTCTTCTTCAGGAAGATGCCTGGCTGCAGGCAGTGGTCATCCTCGTCGCCGACCATGACGAGCGTCGGCACCAGCATCTGTTTGAGCCGGTCCTCCAGGTCGTAGATCGAGGGCCGTCGGGCTTGCACACCGCGCATCGTGTTGGCCGCTCCGACCGCTGAATGTTCGCCGAGTTGCGTGGCGAACTCCTGCCAGCCGCGTGGATCCTTGTTCTGGAATTGCACCCGGGAGGCGCCGAGGGAATACGTTTTCGCAAAGGTCTCGCTGCCCTGCGTCTCGAACTGTCGCGCCACTTCGTTGGACACCTCGCGAAAATACGCCTCGTGCTGCTTCTCGGCGCCGTAGCCCGCACCGGCTACGACGATGGATCGGGCTCGCTCGGCGTGATCGAGGCCGAAATGGAGCACGGCGAACCCGCCCATGGACAGGCCCACCACGTGCGCGCGGTCGATGCCGGCGGCATCCATCACTGCGACGATGTCCTCGACGGCGCGGCGCTGCGAATATGCCTCCACCGATTGCGGGACGTCGGAGGGCGGATAGCCCCGCGCCGCGAAGGTCACGCACCGGTGGCGGCGCGCGAAACAACGCAGCTGCGGCTCCCAGCTTCTGTGGTCCCCGCCGAACTCGTGAACAAACACGATCGGGGTGCCGGAGCCGGCCTCCTCAAAGTGGAGGCGGTTGCCGTCGTCGGCCTTTGCGAACGCCATGACGTTCCTTTCTAGAAAAGCGGTCCCGGTTCCCTGATGCCGCGCGCCCGCTCCACCATCTCGGGCAACTGCGCACAGAAGGCGTCCGCCCAGCTCTCGGGCACGGTCGTCGCCACCTTGACGAAGCGATGTCCGAACTTCGGCGTGTGATAGGAGCCCTGCCGGATCATGATTCCTTGCGCGCGGTACGCCTCGCACAAGGCCTCGGGCGTAATACCCGCATCGATGCACTCGACGACGAGGAAGTTGGCCTGCGAGGGATAGACCGCCACTTTCAGGCCAGGAATCTTGCCCACCGCCTTGTGGATCTCCGCCTGGTTATGCCGCTGGCGTCGGTTGACGTCGGGCAGCCACTCGCCCTTGACCTTGAGCCCGGCGATCGCGGCGCGCTGGGAGACGACGTTGCACCCGAGATTGTTCGGTGGGGCGGTCGCCAGCCGCTCGACCAGATCAGGCGAGGCCACCAGCGCGCCCACCCGAAGACCGGCAAGCCCTAGCCACTTGGAAAAACTATAAATGGTGACGGTGCGCTCCGAATAAAAGCGCGCCGCAAGCGTGTGCGTGTCGGCGAAGTGCCGGTAAGTACAGTCGTGCACGAAATAGGCGCCGACCCGACGCGCGATGGCGGCGAACGCCTCGATCTCCGCTGTCGTGTAGCACACGCCGAGCGGATTGTTCGGATCGACGAGGTAGACGATGCGCGTCTTACGATCGACCGCAGCCTCGAGTTGCGCGACTGACAGACGGTAGTTGTATTCCGGCCCGTAGATCGGGATCTCGACCACCTTGGCCCCCGAGGCCTGGGCAAACTGCATCGGCCACTTCCAGCCCGGATCGGTCGTGACGAAGGTGTCCCCGGGCTCGCTGAGCGAGCGGCAGACGTTGTATAGCGCCTCGACCGCGCCGTCGGTGACGAGCACCGAGGCATGCGGCAGATCGAGGTCGGCGAGGATCAGCGCGCGCAGCTCTTCCATCCCCGCCGGCGGCGCATAAGCGTGAAACTCCTCGCCGTTGATCGAATCGATCATCGCCTGGCGCACCGCGGGGTGGGTGGGGAAATGGTTCGTGTTCTGCCCGAGCCACATCAGCCCTGGAGTATTGAACAGGCGATCGAAATGCCGATTGCGTATTTCAAATTGCCTCATGACCGCGCGCTCCGCTCCTTGATGATCGAGCCGCGCGCCGCGATGCCGCCGTCGATGGTGACGATCGACCCGGTGATGTAGCTCGCGCGCGGCGAGGCGAGGAAGACCATGAGATCGGCGACCTCCTCCGGGGTGGCCGGCCGCCCGCCCGGATACTTCTCGCGCAGCTCCTGCCAGCGATTCTCGTCGCCGTACCAGTCGAGCGCGCGGCGCTTGTTGATCTTGACCATGCGCTCGGTCTCCACAGGTCCCGGGTTTACGCCGACCACGCGCACGCCGAAATCGAGGCTTTGGCCGCCCAACGCCTTGGTAAACGCCATCAGGGCGGCGTTGGCGGTGCTGCCGGCGATGTAGTTCGCGTCCCAGTTCTCGCCCGAGTTGCCGATGTCATTGATGATTACCCCTTCGCCGCGCGCCTTCATCGCCTTGTAGAGTTCGCGCGTCAGGGTGATGTATCCGAAGAGCTTCAGGTCGTATCCCCGCCGCCAGTCCTCCTCGGAGAGCGACTCGATCGGCCCGGAGGGAATCTCACCGGCGTTGTTGACGAGGACGTCGACGCTGCTGCAACGGCGCCCGAGTTCGACCACGTTCTCCGTGTGGCCGAGGTCCATCGGGTGAATCGTGACCGACACGCCGTGCTGGCGGGTCAGCGCGTCGCGCTCGTTCGCCAGGGCATCGCCCGAGCGGGCAGCGAGGTGCAGGTGGCACCCCTCGGCGGCGAAGGCGCGCGCCGCCGCGAGCCCGATGCCTTTGGAGGCGCCCGTGATCAATACCGACTTGCCCTTCAGCCTCAGATCCACTCGGCCTCCTGGCCTCAACCGCGTATACGCGTTGCATTGTGTCGCATACAATTTCGGAGTGTCAATGTGACATAGGTACACTCGGCATATGAGCACGAGAGAACGCACGCGCCAGAATGGCGGCCGCGTCGCAAAGAAGGACGTGCCAAGGACGACGCGCTCCGATCGAATCAGGCACGCGGTCGAGCGAGATATCGTCTCGGGCAAGCTCATGCCCGGGACGAAGCTCGACGAGGAAGCGCTCGCGGCCCGCCATGGCGCCTCGCGCACGCCGGTCCGCGAAGCGCTTCAGCAGCTTGCTTCGCAGGGACTGATCGAGCTTCGCGCGCACTCGGGCGCGTTCGTCGCCACGCTCACCGTCGTCGAGCTGGCGGAAATGTTCGAGGCCATGGCGTTCCTCGAAGCCGCATGCGCGGCGCTTGCAGCCCGCCGGCACACCGCAGGCGACCGGAAGCTTTTGACCGCGGCGCACCAGACCTGCGCGAAAGCGTCCCGCCGGAACGATCCGGAGGCCTTCTATGTCGCCAACGCGCTCTTTCATGAATGCATCTACGCCGCGAGCCACAACGGTTACCTCGCCACCCAGACCATGCACCTGCGCAACCGGCTGGAAGCCTATCGCAGGGAAGCGACGTTCCATCCCGGGCTGATGTCCCTCACCATGGCCGAGCACGAGCGGATCATGCAGGCCATCTTCGAGATGGACGAGGCCGCCGCGGCGAAGCAGATGCGCAGCCATCTCGATACGCTGCGCGATGACGCGGTGTCCATGGCGATGGCCATGCCGAAGGTGGTCCGGCAGTAGCGCCCCACTAAGCCTGCCGGGCGAAGTCCATGCCGGTACGCCGCCGTGCCGCGGCCAGCAGCCGCGCGGCCGCGGCGTTTGCCCCGTCCAGGGCGCGCGTCTCGTCGATGTCGACCATGCGCCCATCACGGACGCGGACGCGTCCGTTGACGATGGTCAGCGCCGCGTAGGGATCGCTTCCGGCGAGGAGTAGCCCACCCAGCGGGTCGAGCACGGCGCCCGCTAGCGACAGGCGGCGCAGCGGGAACGCGGCAACGTCTGCCGCCTTGCCCGGTGCAATCTGACCAATGTCGTCGCGCCCGAGCGCGCGCGCTCCGCCTCGCGTGGCCATCCAGAGCACATCCTGCGGTGTCATCCACTGGTCCGCCCCCTCGCTGTCCTCGTAGCCGCCCACGCGATGCAGGACCAGTGCGAGGCGCAGCTCGTTCAGCATGTTGCTCATGTCGCTGCTCGCCGCGCCGTCCACGCCGATGCCGACGTTGATGCCGTGCGCACGCCAGTGTCCCACCCTGGCGACCTTCTTCCCCAGCCGCACGATGCAGCGCGGACAGTGCGCGAGGCTCGCGCCGGCGTCGGCGATCGCGCTCATCTCGACGTTCTCGAGGAGCGTGGAATGGGCGAACCACGTCCGCTCCCAAAGCCAGCCCGAGTCGCGCAACATGTCGATCGGGCGGCCGCCTTTCTCGCGCATGAGGGCGCGCTCGTCGGGCCGCGGGTCGAAGTGCACGTGGAGCCCGCACGCACTCGCGCGCGCGAGGTCGGCAAACCGGCGCATGAACTGCGGCCGGCTGTAGGTCACGCTGGTGGGTCCTAAGGCGACCTGCAACATCGCCCCAGGCGAGGTGTCGTGGTAGCGCTGGAGGGTCGCCTCGAGCTTGGGAAACAGCGTCTCTTCCCGGTCGAGCAGGCGCTCGAGCTGCGCGCCCATGACCGGCCGCAGGCGGTGCTCGAGATCGGCTTCGATCGTCGGCATGCCCCCGCGCGTCAGAACGAACCGGACTCCGGCCTCGCGCACGCCCCGGATCTCCTCGGCGGCCATCTCGCCGTCGGTTTCCGGCATCAGGTAGGCGAAGTCGGCGTTGGTGGTGCAGCCCGAGGCGAGGAGCTCGCAGCTGGTCGCAAGCGCCGCCCAGTAGTACGCGTCCGAATCGATTTCCGCCCAGATCGGATACATCGCGTACAGCCATTCGAGGATGTTCGACCGGGTTGCAAGGGGGACGGCCCGGGTCAGCGTCTGATAGAGATGATGGTGGATGTTCACGAGCCCCGGCGTCACCAGGCATCCGGCAACGGAGATCTCCTCGTCTGCGTTGAGCTGAGGCGCCGGCTCGGGACCCACCGCAGCGATGCGCCCGTCCTCGATGAGGACATAGCCGTCGCGAATGACCCGGCGGGCATTGTCGCAGGTGTGTATGCAATCGGCGTGGCGGAGGAGGAGGCGTGACATGCGGTGGCTCGAGTCCCGGCATGAATATACGATCTCAATCGTGTCGTATATCATGAACCATGGCAACGGGCTCTTCGTTGATCCACGGGCGCTATCTTGTGTGCCGGGCCACGGGCCGCGAGGCGGTGGAAATGATCGAGGACGCGGCGCTGTTCCAGCGCGCGGGCGAGATCGTTGAGATCGGGCCGTACGAAACACTCAAAGCGCGGCACCCCGACGTGCCGGAGGTCGGCACGCGGGATCACCTTGTCATGCCGGGCCTGGTCAATGCGCACCATCACGTCGGCGTGACCCATCCGCTCGCCGGCTGCATGGACGGCCCGCTCGAGCTCTGGCTCTCCGAGGTCTGGGCGCGGCGGGACGTGGATCCCTATCTGGACACGCTGTGGGGCGCGGTGCAACTCCTGCGCTCGGGCGTGACCACGGTGATGCACAACGTCGTGCGCTGGATCGTCCCCGCGGGCGACGCGCTCCTTGGCGTCACTGACCGGATCTTGCAGGGGTACCGCGAGGCCGGAATGCGCGTCGCCTACTCGATCGGCATGAAGGAGCAGAACCTGATCACCTACGGCGATGACGCGACCTTTCTGCGCAAACTGCCAGCGACGCTGGGGGGCGAACTCGCCCGGCGCGTGGGCGAGGGGATGTCCGGCGACGGTTACCTCGCTCTATTCGAGGAACTGCACCGGCGGCACGCCGACAGCGGCGGCGACCGCGTTCGCCTGCTCCTCAGCCCGAGCAACGTGCAGTGGGCCTCCGACGCGCTCTTCCAGCGGATCAAGGCGCTGGCCGCGCGATATGGCGCGGGAATCCACATGCACCTCGCCGAGACCCCGTACCAGAAGGCCTATGCGGAGCGAAGCTTCGGCAAATCGGCGGTGGCGCACCTGTCCGAGCTCGGTGTCCTCGGTCCGGAGCTTTCCTGTGCGCACGGCATCTGGCTCGGCGATGAGGATCTGGAGCGGCTCGCAGCCGCCGGCACCATTGTTTGCCACAACCCGAGCTCGAACCTTCGACTGCGGAGCGGCATCGCGCCGGTGCAGCGCATGCTCGAGCGGAACGTCGCCGTCGCGCTCGGCGCCGACTCGAGCGGCATCAACGATGACCAGGAGCTGCTGCAGGAGGTGAGGCTCGCCTCGGCACTGCATCGCGGGGTCGGCCACGATGCGCCCCGTCTCACGCCGGCCGACCTGCTGCAGATGGCAACGGCGAGCGGCGCGCAGGCCTGCAGGCTGGGCGATCGAGTCGGGACCCTCGAGGTCGGCAAGCGCGCCGACGCCGTCCTTGTCAACCTCGACCGGCTGACCGAGGGCCTCGGCGCGAGCGAAGACGCGAGCGTCCTCGAGCTGCTCTTCCAGCGCGGTCGGGATCGGCACATCGACGCCGTGCTCGTGGACGGCGAGGTGGTCTTCGCGGAGGGGCGTCCGACGCGCTTTGATGGGCCCCAGGTCGTGGCCGAACTGCGCCAGCGCTTTAGCAGGCCCCTGGCGCCCCACGAGCACGAGCGCCGCGCGTTGGCCCACGCGCTTCGCCCCTATGTACGCGCCTTCTATAGGGAGTCCAATTACACTTTGCATTGACAGGGTCCGCAGTTCTGGGACTTACTACGACGCTCGAACGCTTGAAGCTCACTAACGGGGGTATCACCATGCACGCGCTCAGATTGTCCCTGGCCGCTACCGCCATCCTCGCACTCACGCCCGTCGCCGCGCAGGAACCCGTCCGTATCGGTGTCGTCCAGCCCCTCACCGGTCCGGTGGCCTACGACGGCAACATCTATGTCAACACGGTCAAGATGCTCGTCGAGGAGATGAATGCCAAGGGTGGCGTCCTCGGCCGGCCGATCGAGCTCGTGGTCGAGGATGGTGCCTGCAACCCCGCCCAGTCCGTCAACGCGGCGGAGAAGCTGGTGGTGCGGGATAAGGTCGTTGCAATGCTCGGCGCGTTCTGCAGCACGTCGACGGCAGCAATGATGGAGGTCTCGAAGAAGTACCGGATACCCCACGTCACGGGCATCTCGACCGCCGCCCAACTCACCGAGCAGGGCAACCAGTACTTCTTCCGGGCGGTGGCCACGACACCGATGCTGGGCAACGCCTTCGGCGGCGAACTGCCGGCAGCGGTCAAGGGCAAGCGCTTCGCGTTCCTCGTCATCAATGACGATTGGGGGCGCACGATGGTGAGTTCCTATCCCAAATCGATCGAACGCGCGGGCGGCCAGATCGTCGGAACGGAGTACTTCCAGCCGAGTGAACTCCAGTTTCTCTCTCACATCACGAAGCTGAAGAGCACGAACCCGGACGCGATCATCCTCGCCGCCAATACCCAGCACGCGGTCGCGCTGAGCAAGCAGATCCGCGAGCTCGGCGTCATTGCGCCACTCATCGGTGAGGGCTCGTGGACGAGCGACAGCTATCTCAAGCTCGCTGGACCCGCCGCCGAAG
>Ga0209048_10006048_pt1 | contig 11358 bp, 10 predicted proteins | sample FrelakmetCRP12CR_FD_187146 | JGI IMG/M metagenome (GOLD analysis project Ga0209048, IMG submission 187146) | Freshwater lake sediment microbial communities from the University of Notre Dame, USA, for methane emissions studies - CRP12 CR (SPAdes)... | ecosystem: Environmental > Aquatic >... | reverse complement strand
TCTGCTCGACTTCCCGGACGGGGACGGCGAACTCGTCATCCCGCTACCGCGGGTCCCCGGGTAGGGACCTCGCCGCGCTCGCGAACTACCTGGTCACTGAGCGCTGGTTTCGGAGCTGACGTCGAACGCGCCGTGCCGCTCCTTCGGGACGCGCGCGTCGGATGAGATTCACGAGGTCTTGAAGTCGCGCTGGCCGATCCGGCTTGCTCTATTCCCGGGGCCCCAGTTACCGGAGGCGCGCATGAGTCCTGGACTTGGAAAGACGATCCTCGGTGGCGTCGTCGCCACCATCGTATTCAGCCTGATGATGAAGTTCGTCGCCCCGATGATGCTCGGGCATCCCATGGACGTGCCCGCGATGATCGCGCGCATGCTGGGGGCGCCGTTGATGGTGGGGATGGCCATCCACCTCGGTATGGGCGCCGTCGCGTTCCCGTTCGCCTACCAGATCGCTTTTCGGTTCCTTCCGGGTCCACCGCTCGCCAAGGGGATTGTCTTCGTCTTCGGCCTCTTCCTCGTCGCGGAGTCGGTCGTGATGCCCATGGCGGGCAACGGGTTCTGGAGTGCCGACATCGGCGGCGGGAAGGCCGTGATGGCCGCCTTCCTCGGCCACATGGTCTACGGCGCCCTCCTGGGGCTCATCGCCGGCCACGCGGAAGCCCCCCTCGCGCCCGCCACTTCACGCCCCTAGGCTCTCCGCGGTTTTCTTGGAGGTTGCTCGACCAGCGCTGCGGCTTGGCCAACTGACGCCGAAAGCGGATCACTCCCAGGAGGACGCTGTCCATGCTGCCGACTCGCGACCGGAAGGCCGACAGGGCCCTGTCGTCGCCTGAGCTGGCCTCCTGGATGCGCTTCCTGCCGATGGGAGGTGCCGGGCATCCAGGACACCATCCCCGTGTGCGCGAGGGCGCAGGCGGGGCGGGAGAGTTCCCGTCGAATCGTGGGATTGGTGCCTTGTCTATCCGGATTGCGAAGCGAGCACATTTCCGCCTTCGGCGTGATCCCGTGCGGGCGGTTGGCCCGCGCCCCCTTTGGAGCCTTCGAGCCATTTTCGTGCCGGACTCGCCATGGGTCGGCTAGTTCAGTTGCCATGACGCAACCGTCCTTCACCCCGAGCTTCAAGCCGCAGTTCAAGAAGGCTCACGACTTCATCGACTGGAAGGACTGGGCCCCGCGCCAGCGTCCGGCGCCGGTCGAGTTCCGCCTGGCCGGCAGGTGGTGGCGGATCGGGTGGCTGCTCGTGCCCGCCATCCTCGTGGGCATCGCCTGCCTCGTGGGCAGCACGTGGGTCATCGAGACCGAATGGGGGCGGCAGTTCGTGGCTCGCTACCCGGGGACGGTACACGCCCCGGCCATCGAGGCCCACGGGTTCCCGCTGTGGCTCCGGGTGACCCACTGGACGAACTTCGCGCTGATGACTCTCGTCTTCCGCGCCGGCCTGCAGATCCTGGCCGACCACCCGCGCCTCTACTGGGACCGGGACTCGACCCCCGGCACCGAGTGGTTCCGCTTCCAGATCCCGGTTCCCAAGGACCGCGTCTGGATGGCGAAGGACGACTCCGTCACCATGCCGGGGTGGCTGGGCATCCCCGGGGGACGCCACACCGTCGGGGTGGCGCGCTGGATCCACTTCTCCTTCGATCTCTTCTGGCTGCTGAACGGCGCAGTGTTCCTCGTCATGCTCTTCGTCTCGGAGCAGTGGCAACGACTCGTTCCCCGGTCGTGGGAGGTATTTCCCAACGCCCTTTCCACCGTCATCCAGTACTCCTCCTTCCACATGCCCGTGGAGGACGGGTGGATCCGCTACAACGCGCTCCAGCAGCTCACCTACTTCTTCACGGTGTTCGTGGCGGCGCCGCTGCTCCTCGTCACTGGGCTCGCGCAGGCGCCCGCCATCGGGAACCGGTTCGCGCGCGTCTCCCGCCACCTGAACCGGCAGGCGGCGCGATCCGTCCACTTCGTGCTGCTCCTCTGGTTCATCCTCTACTTCGCGATCCACGTGACCATGGTGTTCGTGACGGGGTTCAAGAAGAACTTCAACCACATCGTCCTGGGCACTCTGGCGGACACGTGGGTCGGGTTCGCCATCGGCACGGTCATCCTTCTCGGCGTCGCCATCCTCTGGGCGGCTGCCTCCCCGCTGGCGCAGCGCCACGCACGCGCGGTCCAGCGAACCGGGGCCTTCCTCGTCGGGTGGATCAAGGCGCTCATGGAGTGGTGGGATCCCGGGGTCCAGTACACCGAGAAGGACATCTCGCCCCACTTCTGGCCGAACGGGAAGGTTCCGACGAGCGCCGAGTATCTGGCGCTCCGGGCGAACGGATTCCGCGACTTCCGGCTCGAGGTGTTCGGCCTCTGCGACGCGCCCCAGGCGATCCCGTTCGAGCGGTTGAAGGCCATCGGGAAGCAGGAGCAGATCACGATGCACTACTGCATCCAGGGATGGTCCGGCGTCGCGAAGTGGGGCGGCGTCTCCATGCGCGCCATCCTGGACCTCGCGAAGCCCAGGCCCGAGGCGCGCTATGCGGTCTTCTACAGCTTCGACGAGGGGGGCGAGGGCGGCACCTTCTACGACGTCCACAAGATGGAGAATATGCTGCACCCGCTCTCCATGCTCGCCTTCGAGATGAACGGCGAGACCCTGCCGGAGCTGCACGGGGCGCCGTTGCGACTGCGGGTCGAGAACGAGCTCGGATTCAAGCAGGTCAAGTGGGTCCGGGCCGTCGAGTTCGTCGCCGACTTCAAGCACCTCGGTGCCGGACAGGGCGGGTACAACGAGGACGTGGAGTTCTACGGGTACCGCATGCCGATCTGATCTCTCGCGCGATCGGCGACCGTTCCCTCTCCTAGCAGCGGTCCGGCGCCCCGGGCCGGTCGTAGTAGGCCCAGTTCACGACGAGGATGAGAAGGAAGACCGCGATGGAGACGGCGAACATCGCGGACGGCGAGAACTCGGCGAGCAGGATCCCGAGCGTGAGGGGGCCGTAGGCGCCGATGGCGCTCGTCCACCCCACGACCCCGCCTGCCTGCATCGGCGGGAAGAGCACCCCCATCTGCTCCGTCGTGGAGGCGTTGCCCACGCCGGTCCAGAAGAAGACCCAGAGCATGGCTCCGAGCCAGACGCCGAAGTCGTCGGCGGTGTGGGGCTCGTACCACCAGAGAAAGGCGAGCCCGGCCAGGGTGGCGACCGACATCACGGTAGTCACCCGACCTCCACGGAGCTTGTCCGCGAACGGGCCGGCCAGCACCCGGGCGAGCGAACCCACCATGGGGCCGAGGAAGGCGTACTGCACGGCGTTCGGCGCACCGGGGATGTCCGCGAACGTGTTCTTTCCGAGCAGGCCCATCTGCGCGCCCAGCCCGGCGAAGGTGGCGAACGTCCCGTAGTAGAAGAGCGTCATGAACCACGTGTGCTTGTTGCCGAAGATGGCCCACTGCGCCTCGAGGTTCGCGCGGATGGGCACGCTCCGCAGGAGCAGCCATGCCGCGAGCGCGACGACGATGACGAAGGGCACGTAGAGCGCCGCCGCGTTCTGCATCCACACCGTGCGCCCGTGTCCGGCTCCGCGAACCACCTGCGAAGCTCCCAGGCCCCCGAGAAGCGCGAAGCCGATGATCCACGGGGTCACGAACTGGACCACGCTCGTGCCGAAGTCGGAGAGACCTCCCTGCACGGCGAGCGCGGCGCCCTTCTCGCTCTTCGGGAAGTAGTAGGAGGTGCTCGCCATGAGGCCGGAGAACGTGCCACCGCCCATACCGGACAGCACCGCGAGGGCTAGCAGTACGGCGTAGGACGTCTCGGGATGCTGCACGGCCCAGAACCAGCCGGCGAGGGGGAGGAGCAGGATGGCGGTCGAGAAGGTCACGAGCAGCCGCGTCCCCAGGATCGGCGGCAGGAAGGTCCACACGATCCGCAGCGTGCCCGCCGACAGGCCCACCATCGCCACCAGCCAGTAGAGCTGGCGGTGCGAGAGCGAGAAGCCGACCTCGTTCAACCGGGGCGCCAGCGCGGGAACGAGAAACCAGGCGCAGAAGCCGAGGGAGAGGCTGAACGTGCTGACCCAGGTGGTGGTCCAGGCGAGGCGCCGGTTCCACGTTTTCGGGTCCTCCGGATTCCAGTTCGCAAGCTCCGACGTCGAGTGGATGGCCACGGGTCCTCCCGTCCGGGATACGCCTCATCGGCGGAGCGCATGATACGGCCTTCCTGAGGAGCCCTCTATCCTTGAAACGAAGCCTCCCGGAGCCAGATGGGTGCTGACTGGTTGATGGCCCGTCACGACGGCACGGCGTTCGGCGAACGGCCCCCCGTTCTCATCCCGCGACGCCCGAGGGTACTTCGTCTACAGCGTCCCCCGAGGTCGGGGAGCACTTGCCGGACGACACTGTTATCAGGGTCGAAACCAAGACCTTCCCGCTCGACGGGAACTTGCCGATCTTCCTGATAGCATCAACACGCAAAGCGCGGCATTGGTCGTGCCGGACTGCCTGGGCACATATCCATCGACATCCAGTACCCAATTCACATACGCCATGAACAAGAGTCTCTTTGCCGTGCTTCCTGGAGCCCTGTTGCTCGCTTGCAGTTCAATCCCGCACAGGAATCCCGAAGTGGCTGCGCTGGATTCGCTCCACGGGAACTTCCTGCGCCTTTCGGCCACGGTCGATTCGCTGAGCGCCGACCTTTCGCCTGTCGAGCAGCAGCGAGCCGCCTTCTTCCTGGTGAGCACCTATAGCCTGGTTGTCCAATCGATCACCGAGCGGGGCGACCCCGCCCATCCGATGCTGACCGAGTGGATGGACCCCCCACGCAAGTTCGCGGGCGACAACCCCTACACGATCTACACCCAGGTGCCGGTCAACAGCGCCTACACGTACAAACTCTCGGGCCGGAAGGGGTCGTACATCTACCTGGGGGTGCAACTCTATGGCGAGCAGAGCGGCTTCAACTTTGCGACCGGCAACATCTCGTTGCCTCAGATCGAGTTCAATGCCGACGGCACGTTCGACGTCCACATCGGAGCCACGCGCCCGGCAGGGGCCAAGAACTTCTTGCCACTCTCGCAGGGCGACCACACGTTCCTGGTGCGGCAATACTTCGACAAGCGAGAAGGCAATGTTCCGGCGGACCTTTCGATCGCGCGCGTCGACTCTTCGAGCGTTCCCGGACCGGACTATCTGACCCGCATTCGCAGGGCCGACACGCTCCTCACGGACTATGTCCTCGGAACAATAGACGTGGTGGCCCTGCTGCGTGAGAACGCGCTGAACCACTACCCGTCCAAGAGCGCCCAGGTGCGCCAGCCCAAGTACGGAGGGGCCCTGTATCCTACCAAGGACAATCGCTACGAGGGGGCCTACGTGCAGTTGCAAAAGGGCCAGGCGATGCGGGTGCACGGCCGCTTGCCCAGGGATACCGTCTATGCTTCCTACGTGTTCTATGATCGTTGGTACAACACGCCCACCTATCCTCGGGTGAATTGCTTTCGCACCAAGGACGAGGTGGTCCTGAATCCCGACGGCACGTTCGACCTCTACATCTCGCCCGAGAAGATCGACCACCCCAACTGGATCGACACCGGCGGACTCTACGAGGGGTCCTATTCGTCGCGCTATCTGTTGAGCACCGAGACCGAGTTCCCGACACTCGAGATCGTGTCGATTGCCAGCATCAAGCCTCGATAGGCCGTTGCCAGGCTGGTCGCGCACCCGCAGGGAGGCCGTGCGGCGGCGCGGGTGATCCATTCATGCGAGCCCGATGAGCTGCATGAAGTCCGGTCCGTCGATGTCCCAGGCCCGGGGCCAGTCGGCCGCGCGCCAGGCCGCCTCGTGCCCCCCGTCGATGCAGACGAGCTGGCCGACGAGGAACCGGGAGCGTTCCCCGAGCAGGAACTCGAAGAGCTCCGCGACCGCCGTGGCGGTCGTGAACTCCCCGAGGGGGCGCGGGAGGCGCTCGATGATGGGCCCTTTCTCCGGGTCCTTCAGGTCGTGCTCGAGGAGCGGCGTGCGCACTGCGCCCGGCCACACGCCGTTCATCGAGATCCCGGCCCCGGCCCACTCCTGCGACGGGGCCGCGCGGCGGATCCAGCGGGCCACGGCGAACTTGCTCACCTGGTAGGCAAGGGCCGGAGTCGGCTCCAGGAGCTTCAGGGCCCGGGCCATGTCCCCGTCGAGGAGCGCCTCCACCGGGGCCGCCGGGATTCCCGGTGTGACGAAGATGGAGTTCGACACGTTGACGGCCACCCTCGAGCGCCCCGCGGCCGCGAGCGCGGGCCGCAGCCGCTGGAGCAGGTCGACCACGCCGAAGTAGTTGAGCCCCAGGACGAGCGGCGGCCTCGGGACGTCCACACCCGCGTTCGCGGCCACGGCGTCGAGCCGCCCTCCCGTCGCGGCGAGGATCGCCGCGGCCGCGCTTTCGCGTCCCTGGTCGGTGGACAGATCGCCTGCCACGTCCGCGCCCTTTCCCGGAAGGTCCACCCCCAGGACGCGCCAGCCCTCCGACTCCAGCCGCTCGCGGATCGCGACCCCATCCCCGACTGCGACCCGGTGACGACGGCGGTTCTCATGAGTCCCCCTGGCGATGGGCGCCGCGTCAGGTCGCCGCGACCGCGCCATCGGTCGGCTTCGCCCTCTTTGCCAACATCGCCAGCATGACGTAGTTCCAGCCCTGGAACAGCATGCTCACCGCGACGAAGAGGCCGATCGCCCACACCGACGAGGATGGCCACTCGGCCCAGATCATGAAACCGAGGACCATCCCCGCGAGGCCGCTGAAGGCACCCCATCCCCACCCGGGGTGCCGGTTCACGAGGGAACCAACCAGGCGGAAGGAACCCACGACCAGGAAGTAGCTCGCCATGAGCAGCGTCAGGACGGCGATCCCGGCCAGCGGGCGCATCCAGAGCAGGATCCCCGCCACGAACGAGGCGAGCCCGCCCACCAGGAAGAGGAAGAAGCTCGATACCCGGTGGTGCCGGAATGCCTGAACGAGTTCGATGACGCCCAGCGCGACGAGGAAGAGCCCGATGACGTCGACGGCGACCGCCGTGGCCAGGAACTCGTAGGAGAGCCCGATGAATCCCACCAGGATGAGGAGAAGCCCCCACCCGAGAAGCCAACCCCACGAGGCCTTCAACTCTCCAGACGCCGCAGCCGCCGAATCGACGTTCGTCATGTCTTCCTCACTGGACGACGACCCTACATCTTCGACTCGATCTTCTTCAGGTCGCGCTTCGCATCCGCCTCGACCCGCGACCAGGCGTTCTTCAACTTCTGCCAGAACGAGCCCTGCGGGTCCTTCTTGCACTCCTCGACGACCATCGGGATCACCTTCTCGGTCCCGGCGACGTCGATGACCGCGGCCTCGGGCTTGCCACCCTTCGCGTAGGCCGTCGCCCAGTAGACGACCTTGGGCTGGAACTGGTCCTCGACCCCGACGAAGTCGGCACAGGTCCATTTCGCGACCGGCTTCTTGTTCTCGGCGGCTGAGGCCGTCGAGGCGAGCGCGGCGACGGCGAGCGCCAGGGCGGTAGTCTTGATTGTCATTGTCGGTTCCTCCTCGTTGGGGTCGATCAGGCGTGAGCCGGAGCCGGCTTCGCGGCTCCGCTGGGAGGCACGCTTAGCGGGAGAGTCACCCCAGCCGCTATCCAACTTCCGAAAACGCGCACAGATCGGACCTCTTCGGGGCGTTGAACGGTGGCGCCGCGAATCGCACGATGGCGACCATGACCCGACTCGCTATCGCCGCACTCCTTCTCTTCGCCGCGCCTCCTGCCCTTTCCGCCGACGCTTCCGTCCTCTACAAGACGAATTGCGCCGCCTGTCACGGCGCCGCGGGGAAGGGGGGCAGTGGCCCCGCCATCGCCGGGAAGCCCGCCGACGTGGTCGCCGCCGTCGTCAACATGCACCCGAAGCCGATGAACGAGATCAAGCTATCGGCCGAGGACACGAAGGCCGTCGCCGCGTACGTTGCCTCGCTGAAGTAACGCTGCCTCGAGCCGATCGCGCGCGGCCCGCGGCCGCCGGTCCCCGCCGCCCCCGGGGAGAAGCCCTACGGCAGCCTCTGTGCGAGCTGTCACGGGGCCGATGGGAAGGGCGGTGCGGGGCCGGCGGTCTGGGGTCCAGGCTCGTGGTCGACCACGAGCGCCATGGCGAACCCGTCCAAGCTCGCCGCCTACGTCCAGAAGGCGATGTCGGCGTACGCCGGACCCATCACCGACGAGCAGGCTCGCGATCTCTCCGCATTCCTCGACGCGAAGCCGCGTCCTTGAACCGTCGGTGTAGGTGCCGTGATGGCCTTTGGCGCGTGGTCGCGCGCTACCTCGGCACCGTACCACCACGTTCGGCCCGGAGTTCCTCGAGCCTGCGCTCGAGCTGGAAGGGCTGGAGCGTCGCCGAGATGGTCGTGGCGGCGAAGACCGCGGTGGCCATGGGAAGCCACAGTTCGTAGGCCCGGGTCGCCTCTAGCGTCAGGACAACCGCCGTGATGGGGACCTGGAGCGCGGAGCCCAGGAAGGCACCCATCCCGACGACGACGGCGGAGGTCGTTGACAATCCAGACGACGGCAGGAGGGTGTCCACCACGCCGGCAAACAGTGCGCCCACTGCCGCCCCTGCCGCCAAGGCCGTCGTGAAGAGCCCGCCGGGTGCGCCGCTCCCGAACGCCAGGGGCGGGAGCGCGAACCGGAGAAGCGCGAGAACCGCGATCATCCCGAGTGGCCCCGGGCCTGCGAGCAGGTCGCGGATGGCGACGTCGCCGGGTCCAACGTACCGGTTCCCCAGGCAGGCGAAGATCCCGACCAGGCATCCCACCGCGGCCACGCGCGCTGGAAGCGGAATCCGCGCGAACTGCGAGAAGCGTCTGGCCGCGCCGAGCATCGCCCGGGCGTACATGCCCCCCAGGAGCCCGACGACCGCTCCGAGCAGCAGGAAGAGCCCCAGCCGGACCATTCCCGGCTGCGCCGGCGCGACGCAAGCAAACAGGGGCTCGCTCCCCAGGACCATGCGGGACACGGCGATCCCGGCGACCCCGGCGGCGAGCGGGGCCGCCAGCGTTCGTGCCCCCATGACCCTCGGGTGGCGCTCGACCATGTAAATGGTCGCCCCGAGCGGAGCGTCGAACGCCACGCCGAGGCCGGAGGCGCCGCCGGCGGCGGCGATCGTCGTCGCGTCGTCGAGGGTCATCCTCACCGGTCGCGAGACGAGGCGCCCCGCGAACTCGCCGATCTGGATCCCGGGCGTCTCGGGCCCCATAGGCCAGCCCGTGGAGAGCACCGCACCCGTCCCGAGGAAGTTCACGGGAAGTGACCACCAGCGGACCTTCAGCGGCGCGCGGTCGTCGGGCCTCTCCGGGGGCGGAAGGGCTCCCGGGGCCGCCCCGGGAAAGAAGCGTGCCGCGAACGTGGCGGCGAGCGTACCGGCGCCCGCCACGACGACTACGACGACCGCCAGCCAGCCTGGCGGAGCCACCCGGACCCTTTCCACGAACGCCCAGAACGCCAAGGAGGCGTGGGAGATGGCCCAGCGGAATGCCGTCTGGAGCGCGCCTCCAACCACCCCTGCGGCGAGCGCCACCGCCGATAACCGGAGCGCACTCGCGGGTCTCTGTGCGTCGGGCCAGATGGGGTTCACCTAGAAGGAAGTACGCCCTGCCGGGCGCGCCTGTCCAGCGCACGTCGAGTGGGCCACGAAGGGCAACCTGTCCATGATTCGTCCATGCCCATTCGGGGCGTGGCCTTTGCGCGCGTAGGGAAGCGTGACATTCCAGGGACGTCTTTCAGGGGGGTGATTGCTCGAATGGAGCGAGGTCCTTCGACCGCGGCTCCCGACGGCTTCCGCGTCTCCTACCGCGGGTCGCGACGGTACGGCGACGTCGACGAGCTGAACGAGGCCAGTCGCAACTGGAGCGTGGAGTTCTGGCAGCTCGGGCGCGGGCCCTTCTCCGCCCGCTACGAGCACGGCTCCATCGGCAGGGTCCATCTGTCCTCGGCGTCGTACACCGCGGGTGCGTGCGCCCGGGGCGCGGTGCCCCGCGGGGCCTGCATCCTGAGTATCCTTCCGACCGCCCCTTCCGTCTTCGTCCGGACCGGCCGCCTTCCGCCGGACCAGGGCGCCCTCACCCGCGGAGGCCAGGAGTACGCGGTGACCTCCGCAGAGCCGTTCGGCCTCTTCTCGGCGATACTCGACGAGCCCATGCTCGAGGACGCCTGCCGCGCGCGGTGGGGGGTCTCCCTGGAGGACGTGGTCTCCGGCTCCCGCATCCAGTACCGGAGCGTCGGGGCGCTGCGCCACGCCTTCCTGGCGATGCGGGCGCTCCTCGACCTCCTGAACGAGCCCCGGTTCGCATCGGGCACTTCCAGCGCCATCGTCGGGCAGGCCGAGGCGGCCGCGGTGGCGATCATCCTCGACGCAATCGAACCAGTCGCGCCACGAGCCAACGACGTCGGCCGGCGCCGGGTCGCGCGCCGGGCCGAGACCCTGATCCGGGAGCGCCTCGGCGCGTCGTGTAGCGTCGCCCAGATCGCCGCCGAGTTCGGCACCACGCTCCGCAGCCTCGAGATCGGGTTCCAGGAGGTCTACGGCATGGCCCCGCACGCATACCGAACGTCCCTGCGAATGAGCGCCGCCCGAACTGACCTCCGGCGCGGCAGCGGCACGGTGTCAGAGGTGGCGGTCCGCTGGGGCTTCCAGCACCTAGGTCGATTCTCGGTCGACTACCGGCGCATGTTCGGGGAGTCGCCGAGCATCACGATGCGTAGCGCGCGCCGTAGGGGGTGTTCCCGGGCAGGTGGAGCAGCTCAGGAACCAGCCGAGGCCACCGCCGCCGAGACCCAGTCAGCCCCGACTCGTCTCGGCGTCGAGACCATCGTCGAACGCCTCAGGTGAAGAAAGGCCCTCGGGGCCGGCGCGGGAGGCCTCGCTGATGCCCTCCTGACGACCTGGGCGGCCCCAGGATCGACGACCAACCCACTACCCGCCACACCCCCTGGTCAGGATGGCAATCGAGCCTGTGTCTGCCGAAAACCTCATCCGCACGAAATCAGTTGAGCCGCAGCGTCTTGCGCGGATAGCGTCTGCGGCGTGTGGACCTTGATCCGGACCATCTGTGGGACCGCCACACCTTCGCGTCTCACCTCGCCATGCGGGGCGTGTCGCTGAAAACGATTCAGGAGCTCCTGGGTCACGAGTCCATCGAGATGACCCTGCGGTACGCCCACCTCTCACCGGACGTGAGGCGCGGGGCTGTGCAGCTACTGGACGGGCCGGCCGAAGTGCGTGGCACCAGCGTGGCACCAAGCACCCCATCATGAAAAACCCCCCGTCGAAACGGGGGGTTATTGGAGCGGGAAAAGGGATTTGAAC
>Ga0209048_10006047_pt1 | contig 11358 bp, 9 predicted proteins | sample FrelakmetCRP12CR_FD_187146 | JGI IMG/M metagenome (GOLD analysis project Ga0209048, IMG submission 187146) | Freshwater lake sediment microbial communities from the University of Notre Dame, USA, for methane emissions studies - CRP12 CR (SPAdes)... | ecosystem: Environmental > Aquatic >... | reverse complement strand
GTAATTCTGTGGGACCCTGGTGTGGGAGACAGTCCGGCCGCAAAGCGTTAGCAACGCCTTCGCTGCGCGCTTTGCTTGCTTGATTAAGATGATGAAGTGAATGCCCGGGGAGCAAACTTGTTTTGCTCCCCTTTCTTGTTACGCGACCCGGTGGGTATGGGGCGGGCGCAAGGCTCGCCCCTACTTCTTTTCCATCCCGGTCAGAGCCTCCAGATCATCCTCTGACAGTTCTATGACCAGCTCGTCTTTCGAGGTTTTGCCGGGTGTTAGCTCCCGCTCCGGTGCCTTCGCCGGTTTCCCAGAGGCCTCTTCCGGGCCGGACACTTCCGGCCGATGCAGTCCGGGGGCCCTGTTCAACTCGATGTCACCAGCTTCCGTATCAGCTCCCCCTTGCACCCTATCGCTCCTCCCTCCATTCTTGAGAAGTGTCCCCAGAAGAAACGGGACCTCGGATTTTAGCGCCGAGAAGCCCAATAACTCCCTGACCTCCCTGAGATCGGCCCCGCACTTTTTGCATTGGGACAGGTAGTCAAAACTCACAAACCCGCACTTTTGACACTTCATATCAGCCCTTTCTCTGCGAGCTACTCAGCACTGACCTCATCACCCTTCTCTTGCCTCATCGCCAGGCCCCCGTTGCCGCTCTGGTTGTTTTCTGCGCCGAGATCTCCCCAGAGCAGTTGGACCGCTGTCAACAGACTGACGGCAGCGGTTTCCAGACGGAGAGTCCTGGGGCCGAGGTGCACCGAATGGAAGCCTGCCTCCACAAACTGTTCCCCTTCACGCTTCGACCATCCTCCCTCCGGCCCAACTACCACCAGCATCTGACGGCAAACCGGGTGCACTTTATGCAAACTGCCAAGACTCTGTCGATCTTCGTCCTCTCTTGCCAGGATCTTCAGTCCTTTCCCTTCTGTCGCTTCCCACACGAAAGCGGCAGAAACGAGTGCGGCTGTGTCTGCCAGAATGGCAATCTCCGGCAATTTCATCCTGCCGCACTGGCAAAGAGCCTCGCGCGTAATCTTACGCCAGCGTTCTTTACGCCTGTCCTGGTGAGATGCCGGCAGTTGATAGTCGCTGCGCTCGGCGCGAAAGGCGATGAAACGACGAACTCCCATTTCCGTTGCCTGGCGAAGGGCCAGTTCCATGCGGTCAAACCTGGAAAAGGCCAAGGCCAGGGTCAGTTGCAGGGGTGATTCATTCTGTAAAACCTGTTTTTCACCCACCCCAACCCTTACCTCCCTGCCTTTCATTTCCTTGATTACGGCAGACCACCCATTTCCTTGGCCATCCCTCAGTTCGATGCTGTCTCCGGGCTTCAGGCGGAGCACATTTCGCACATGGTGCGCCGCCTCATCCGCAAGGGAAACCACTTCGACTCCAAGGTCTGGATGGTCAATGAGAAAACACTTCCGCGTCATGGTTGACCCTCATTTCCGTCCACACTCATTTTCCCCGGCATCGACCATAACGCCTCTTACCATCCCCCCATCTCCGTGTCTCCCCATCTCCCCGTCTCCCCGTCTCCCCATCCCCGCGTCTCCGCGTCCCCGCGTCTCCCTAGAGCCCGAGTATGTTCCCGATATACCAACGGTAGAACTCCTCTCCCCAGAAGAGGTACAAAACCGCACCGGAGGCGAGAAAGGGGCCGAAGGGAAGCATGGCGCCCAGGCCCTTTCGGCTTCGCCACATGACAACAACGCCTACCACCGTCCCCATAAGGGAGGCAGCCAGGACCGTAAACACCACGCCCGGCCAGCCCAGGAACGCCCCAATCATGGCCAGCAGTTTGATGTCACCGCCCCCGAGTCCTTCCTTATGCCTGAGGTACTGGTAGCCGATGGCGATGAGGAAAAAGAAGCCGCCCCCGAGGACGATCCCCAGGAGGGAATCCAGCCACGACAGCCGTGTGGCAAAGAAAGAAAGGGCGAATCCCGCCACGATTCCAGGAACCGAGAGGACGTCAGGAATCAGATAGGTATCCAGGTCAATAAAGGTGATGAGGATGAGCAGCGAGACAAAAAAGAACTCGAAAAAGAACTGGGGATTCAAACCGCAGCGCAGGAACAGGATCAGAGTTAAACTGCCGGTCAGTCCTTCCACCAGGGGATAGCGCAGGGGAATAGGTTCGCCACAATGACGACATTTTCCCATGAGCATCAGATAGCTGACCAGCGGGATATTGTCATAAAAGGAAATGGGATGGCTGCACTTTGGGCAATGGGACCCCGGCCCGACGATGGATTCCCCTGCGGGCAAGCGATAGATGAGCACGTTGTAGAGGCTGCCGAAACAGCAGCCGACCAGAAAAACGAACATTTCCTGCACCATTAAAGGAATAGCAAGCGACAAGATTCTCAGTCCTAAGATGTGTTGGGAATTGTCAAAAAACAACCGTCTCGGCTTAGCCCCCTTGCCTGAGTTTGACCCATCATTTGTGCGGAGCTGTACTTGGACTAGTCTTCCGAAGGAGCTTTCCCCTGGTACTTGCATGATAGGTTGATGCAAACCAATTTCTGATCACCCTTTCTGCCCTGCTTTTCAAGAAGCACGGGCGCTCCGCATCCCGGGCAGGTTTTCTGCAGAAACTTCCCCCAGACCGCGGTCTTGCACGTGGGGTACTGATTACATCCGTAAAAGCGCCGTCCGGTTTTAGCGACGCGCTCTACCAGTTGGCCGCTGCAACCTTCTCGAGGACAGGGAATCCCGGTGCTCAGGGAACGCGTGTTTCTGCATTCGGGATAACCGCTGCAGGCAAGAAACGCCCCAAACCGCCCCCTCTTCAGAACCATGGGCCGTCCACACTTATCACAAATCTCGCCGGTCGATTCCTTTTCCTCCAGCAAGCGAATACGTCCCTTCTCATCCCGTTCATAGTTAGACGAAAAAGAACACTCCGGATAGCCACTGCAGGCAATAAAGGGACCGTTGCGGCTCCACCTGATTTGAAGACCGCGATCACCGCACCGGGGGCATTTGAGATCGGTCGGCAAGCCGGCGCCTTTCAAATTCAGCATGTTATTCTGAGCGCTCTGCAAGGTCCCGGAAAACTCCCGATAGAACTCATCCAGGACCTTCAAGTAGGGATGCCGGCCTTGCTCGATCTCATCGAGGCTTTTTTCCATCTTCGCAGTAAACTCTGTATCGATAATGTTAGGAAAGTTCTGCACCAGAAGCCCATTGATGATCCACCCGAGCTCGGTGGGTTGAAGCCGTAGCTTCTGCAAAGTGACATATTCTCTATCCAAGATGGTAGAGAGAATGGTGGCGTAGGTGCTGGGTCTGCCAATACCAAGCTCCTCAAGTTCCTTGATGAGGCTCGCTTCGGAGAAGCGGGCCGGCGGCTGCGTGAAATGCTGCTTGGATTTCAGATCAAGCAAGGAGAGCGGTTGCCCTTCGCCCAGTTGCGGCAGGAAGGTTTCGCCGCTCTTGCCGCTATCTCCGTTCTCTTGACTTTCCACATACAGCACCGTGAATCCCGGAAATTCGACAACCGAACCCGTAGCACGAAACAGATAGTCGCCTGCGGTGATGTCGACGCTTGTCTGCGCGATCAGAGCGGGTGTCATCTGTGAGGCAACAAACCTTTTCCAGATGAGCGTATACAGGTTCAACTGTTCCTTGCTTACGTGCGGGGCCACCTTTTCAGGGGTCCGTTTCACGTCCGTCGGGCGAATGGCTTCGTGGGCGTCTTGAGCACCGGCCTTGGCTTTGTAGAAGACCGGTTTCGCGGGAAGGTAAGCTGCCGACCAGGTCGCTGCGATGTAGGTCCTGGCTGCCTGGACCGCATCTTGCGACAACCGGGTGGAATCAGTCCGCATGTAGGTAATGAGGCCCACTGCCCCCTCATTCCCCAGTTCAATCCCCTCGTACAGTCTTTGCGCCACCCGCATGGTCTGTTTCGCAGAAAACCGCATACGTCGTGCTGCTTCCTGTTGCAGAGTGCTGGTGATGAACGGCGGAGCAGGGTGCTTGGGCCGTTTCTTGAGGTCCACTTTGCTCACCTGATACTTCAGGGAGCGAAAGATATGAACCAGATGGTCCGCATCTTCAGCCGAGGAAACGACGCACTTTTTCTTCCGGCAACGCCAGAGATGCGCCGTAAAATGCTTCTGCTCGCGACCTTCAGCCTGACCATCGGGAACTACGGGCAGCAGGTCAGCTTCAATCGTCCAGTATTCCTCGGAGTCGAACTCCCGGATCTCCTTTTCCCGCTCGCATATGAGCCTCAGCGCCACTGATTGCACCCGGCCGGCACTCAGGCCTCGTTTCACCTTTTCCCAGAGCATAGGCGAGATCAAATAACCCACCAGGCGATCGAGGATTCGCCTGGCCTGTTGCGCTTCGTACCGTTCCCGATTGAGCTGGTGCGGATGAGCGAGCGCTTCTCCAATGGCCTTCTGAGTGAGCTCATAGAAGAGCACTCGATGGATGGGTTTCTTCTCTGCGTGAATTTCCTCGGCGATATGCCAGGCGATCGCCTCACCCTCGCGGTCCGGGTCTGGTCCAAGATAAATAGCATCGGCCCTGGCGGCAGCAGCCGTCAACTCATTGATGACCTTCTTTTTCCCTCTAATGAGCTGGTAGTCCGCCTGAAAATCCTTTTCAAGCTTGATTCCCAGTTTGTTCTTGGGAAGGTCTTTGATATGCCCTACTGAAGCCTTTACAACAAAGTCCTTCCCGAGATAACGCCCAAGGGTTTTCGCTTTGGTTGGAGATTCTACAATTAACAACGACTTCGGCATGAAGCTATCCTTTGCAGACGAAATATTTTCCGGGCAGTTGCTCGACTGCTCCCTTTAGTTCCAGCGACAGAAGCATAGACATAACCTGGGATACCGGCCATTGCAAGGAGCGACATATTTCATCGATATGCCGGGGATGTTGGTCCAGGGATTGAAGCAGGGCGGCTTCTTCCGGGGTGGTTGTAGGGGCGGCTGTGACGGTTTTGGCTTCTGCTCCGGACAGCCGGCTCGGGCGAATCAGAGGGCGGATCTCCTCCAGTATATCCTCTGCGCTTTCGACCAGCTTTGCGCCCTGCTTCAGGAGACGATGAGGACCTACACTCCGATAATGGCGTGCCATTCCAGGAACGGCAAAGACCTCCCTTCCTTGCTCCAGAGCCATTCTCGCGGTGATCAGCGAACCGCTCCGGTGGGCCGCCTCGACAACTACCACACCCAGGGCCAAGCCGCTAATGATTCGGTTGCGCATGGGAAAATGCCCGGCAGCGGGAGGGGTCCCAAGGGGGAATTCGGTTAAAACTGCTCCCGATTCGGATATATCTTTCCGTAATTTGACATGCCCACGGGGGTAGTCCAGGTCCAGACCACAACCGAGAACCGCCAGAGTTCGCCCCCGTACCTTTAAAGCCCCGCGATGAGCCGCACTGTCAATGCCGACTGCGAGACCGCTCACGATTGTCACACCGGCTTGAGCCAGATCACCACAGAGCCGTTCGGTGAAAATCAGCCCCATGGGAGAGGCGGCGCGGGAGCCAACCACCGCTACCGACACGAGATCTCTTGGCTCCAGCGCACCTTTCACAAAAAGCACCGCAGGAGGGTCCGGTATCGCCGCGAGGTTCGCAGGGTATTGCGGATCGTTCAGGCAGAGTAGATTGATTCCTTCTCTTTGAAGCTTCTCCCATTCCGCCTCGGGAGAACGAATCGTGGTCTTTCTTGCGAGAGCGAGACGGGCCTTTTCTTGAAGTCCAGGAACGGATAAAAGATCTCCGGCACTCGCTCGTAAGATGGCTGAAGGCGTTTTGAAGCGTCGAAGCAAGCGAAGCATCGAACGATTTCCCAGCTCCGGAATCAGTTTCAGACTCAGCCAGGCGATTCGCTCTTCATCCATAACCGGCCATCCATCTTTGGGGTCCATGCAAATGGAAGTTTCTATGCAATTGAACTATGGTGTAATCCCCTTGTAACGGTATCATGCAGGATGATAAGTACAGACACTTGGTGTATTTGTCAAATTGATGATGGGTCATGGAGAATTGCTTGGCAGGAGGTTTACGCCTTGATCGTGGAGTATCAGAGGATTAAGCCCGAGCTTCTTGCTCCCGCGGGAAGCCTCGAAAAATGCCGCATTGCTTTTCTCTATGGCGCGGATGCAGTCTACGCCGGAGGAAAAGACTACAATCTCAGAAGCCATGCCAACAACCTGGATTTCGAAGAACTGGCCGAGGCATGTTACCTCGCTCACTCCTTGGGGAAGAAACTTTACGTCACGGTCAACGTCTTCGGCAGAGAAGCGGACATCAGGGCTTTGCCCTCCTTCCTTCAATACCTGCAGGACATCAGAGTGGACGGCATTATCGTCAGTGACCCGGGCGTCCTGCTCCTCGCGAACCATTGGGCACCCGACATTCCTCTGCATCTCAGCACCCAGGCAAACACCACCAACTCCCTCAGTGTCCAGTTCTGGCAGAACCAGGGAATTCGCCGGATCAACCTGGCCAGGGAACTCTCTTTTGAAGAGTTGCTGGAAGTTCGGAAAGTCGCCGAGATCGAGCTTGAGGTATTCGTTCATGGGGCGATGTGCATTTCCTATTCCGGCCGCTGCCTGCTCAGCGCCTTCCTGAATAACAGAAGCGCCAATCACGGTCTTTGCACTCAGCCCTGCCGTTGGTCCTACAGCCTGGTCGAGGAGAAACGACCAGGGCAATACTTCCCCATCCGGGAAGACTCAAGAGGGTCTTACATTTTTAATTCCAAAGATCTCTGCCTTTTGGAGCATCTCGGGAGGTTGATGACCATTGGCATCCATGCTTTCAAAATTGAAGGACGCATGAAGGGTGCACTCTACCTCGCCAGTGTGGTCCGCACCTATCGGCAAGCCATTGACAGGTATTGGGAAGCCCCAGGCGCCTTTGAGCTTGACGAGAAGTGGGAGGAAGACCTGGAACGGGTAAGTCATCGTCCTTACACCAGGGGTTTGCTTTTCAATGATTCAATCGACGCATGCCAGGGTGTGGAGGTCTCAACCGGCTACCTCCAAAGCCACACTCTGGCAGGAATTGTCAGACCGGCACCGCAGACCCGTTGGGAAACGCCTTTATTCTCACCCGATGATGGGAAGGTATGGACCTACATCGAAGTCCGAAGTCGCCTTACCTCCGGAATGGAGCTACATTTTCTGGGCAAAAATGGTTCAACGACAGTCTGCGTGCTTGGGGACTTTCAGGATTTGTCGGGAAATCATCTGCCTGTAGCTCATCCCAACACATGGATTCGAGTTCACCTGACTTTTGGGACCTTCCCCTATCAGGTAATACGAACCGCTCGGTGATTCTCCTTCTTCAGCCCACCTTAAAGGCCAGCCAATCATAAAGGACCAGCACGCCGGTTCGACATTTCTGGCACTTGTAATACTTGCTTTTTGGCAAATGGCGCATCCAAGCCTTGCGCTCAATTCGCCTTATATTCTTGCCATGACAACGCGGGCAAACCTTATCAAAAGCCACCAGAGCCATATCACCCTCATCATTAACTTGTCGATTAGAAGTTACCCTCTCAAGATCTCTCGTCACACATTTTTTCTGTTGCGTCAAGGGGCTAAGGCTAGTGTAATAGTAATTCGAACCCTGTCCTTGTGCCGGAATCGGCACTTGAATACTATTAAAATCGTCTCACCTCCTTGGGTAGAGGTGGCTGACGGAAAAAGGAGACAATTTATGTTCAGAGACATCAAGATCGGATTCATTGGCGGCGGTAATATGGGTGAAGCCATGATCAGGGGGCTGATTACAGCATCGCTCTTCACTCCCGATCAAATCCATGTCTTTGATATCAGCACCCCGCGCATGCAATATCTCACCGGTACTTATGAGATTCAGCCCAGCACCGACCTCGGACATCTGGCTAAATCCAGTCAACTGATTGTTCTCGCTGTAAAACCCCAAATGATGCAGACCGTCCTGAACGAACTCCGTTCCCACCTCTCCCATCATCCTCTGGTGATTTCCATTGCCGCGGGGATTCCCATAGCAGATCTGGTCCATGGGCTTGTCGCAGGAACGCATGTCATCCGGGTCATGCCCAACACTCCCGCGCTGGTCTTGGAAGCAGCTTCCGCTCTGGCGCGGGGTCCAGGGGTTACCGATGATGACATGGCGCAGGCTCTGTCCCTTTTTCGGGCTGTCGGCAAAGCCTTCGAGGTCGATGAATCCTTAATGGATGCTGTGACAGGTTTGAGCGGCAGCGGACCTGGATATCTACTACTCGTCCTGGAGAGTCTCATTGATGCGGGGGTGCTCATGGGACTTCCCCGTCAGGTAGCCCGCGAGCTTGTTTTGCAGACCGCCCTGGGAACGGCTAAAATGGCTCAGGAAACGGGAAAGCACCCGGCGGAGTTGAAGGACCTCATCACCTCCCCCGGCGGAACTACAATCAGGGGCTTGAGCGTTCTTGAGGATCGCGGGGTTCGCGGTGCGCTGCTTGACGCCGTCGAGGCAGCCACTCTGCGATCAATGGAATTGGGAAGGAAGAAGTAGTTAGATGAGGCTTACCGGGGAATCAGTTTTATCTCAAAAAGCTTCGGCCACAACTTGCCCGTGACGAAGATTCGGTCGCTGGCAGCGTCATAGGCGATTCCGTTGAGCACCTCAGCATTTCGGACTGGGCCAAGAGCACCTCGCAACGCTGAAAGATCGATCCATCCGAGCACCTTCCCAGTCTCGGGTGAGATTCTGGCAATCATATCCATCCTCCAGACGTTGGCAAGGATCTCCCCCTTGACGTATTCCAGTTCATTGAGGTTCCGGATGGGCACGCCCTGGTCACGCACTTCAATTCGGCCCATTTCGGCATAGGATTCAGGATTGAGAAACCGCAAAACGGCACTGCCGTCGCTCATAATGAGCGACTTACCGTCGTGAGTGAGCCCCCAGCCTTCGGTATCGAACCGGAACTCACCCACTCTCAGAAAGCTATCCAGGTCATAAACAAACCCAATTCCGGATCGCCAGGTGAGCTGGATCAGCTTCTTCTGCCACAGGGTCAGACCCTCACCAAAATATTCTCGTGGAAGTGTTTGAACTTTCAAGACCCTACCCGTCTCAAGGTCAACCTTGCGCAGGGTGGAGTTCCTATCATGCGCTCCCGTGCTCTCGTAAAGAAATCCATCTGAGAAGATCAGCCCTTGCGTAAAAGCTTCAGGATCATGGGGATAAGATTTGACGATCGTGATGCTGAAGCGGGGCGCTCCGGCCGGTATCGCCACCGCTTGCTGAGCCTCGCCAATGGCGGCAGTCGGCCGTTCGGAAGCAGGATAGGTCGTATGCTCAAACAACACCAAAGAGAGCCAAACCATAGCTGCGACTACTCCAGGCCGCCCTAATCCCATTCGACCAACCATTTGATAGCCTTTGGCTCCTGGCTCTCCGCTCTTGGCTCTTGGCTCTTAGCTCTTACAAAGAATTCAGCCTGCGTTAGCATCCCGTATTTACCCTTTTGCCGTTCCAGCATAGCATTTCAATCGATGAATCCTTCAAAGGAAAGTCGATCAAGACGCCGCCCGGCCAACACTGTGATAGCGAAATCCCTTCTCAGTCATCATTCCTTCCGGATAAACGTTCCTGAGATCGATGAATATCGGCTCTTTCAGCAAGGCCTTGATCCGATCGAGATCAAGGGCTCGATACTCGTTCCATTCGGTCATGAGAACCAACGCATCTGCCCCTTCGCATGCTTCGTAAGCACTGGAACAGTACTTGACATCCGGAAGCATTTTGGCTGCTTCTCGCATAGCCGCCGGATCGTGAGCACGGACCACGGCCCCATGCTCAAGAAGCGTGGAGATGATGGTCAGCGCAGGGGCGTCTCGGATGTCATCGGTTTCCGGTTTGAAAGCCAGGCCCAGTATGGCAAGTGTTTTTCCGGCTTCGCTGCCACCCAGAGCGATCCTGATCTTTCTTGCCATGCGTGCTTTCTGAGCAGCATTGACTTCAATCACCGCCTCCACAATCCGACAAGCAACCCCGTGTTCCTGAGCGATTCGCAGAAGCGCCTGGGTATCCTTGGGAAAACATGATCCTCCATAACCGGGTCCTGCATGCAGGAACTTCTTTCCGATCCGGCCGTCCAGCCCGATTCCTCGAGCTACATCCTGAACGTTTGCCCCGATTTCCTCACACATATTGGCCAATTCGTTGATGAAACTGATCTTGGTTGCAAGGAATGCATTCGCTGCATATTTGATCAATTCGGAGGTCTCGATCCCGGTGATGACAAAGGGCGTCTCCAGCAGGTAGAGCGGCCTGTAAATGGCTCTTAGAACCTCCTCGGCCTTCTGTGAACCCACCCCGATGACAACTCTATCCGGGTGCATGAAATCACGGATTGCCGCCCCTTCACGCAAGAATTCAGGATTACTGGCCACGTCGAAAGCGGCTTCAGGGTTCGCTGCTGAGATGATTCGAGCAACGTGGCGGGCGGTGCCCACCGGCACGGTGCTCTTGTTAACAACGACAGTGTAGTCTTGGAGATAGGGAGCCAGTTGCTGAGCTGCTTCAAAGACGTAGGAGAGATCGGCATATCCATCGCCACGCCTGGAAGCGGGGGTCCCGACTGCAATGAAGATGACCTCTGCTTCCGGCACCCCGGGGCTGAAATCAGAGGAAAAGATGAGGCGCCCGGCCTTCACATTCTTCTGAACCAGAAACTCCAAACCCGCTTCATAGATAGGGACTTCGCCGTTTTTCAGGACGTTGATCTTCGCTTCATCCTTGTCAATACACGTGACATCGTGACCGAACTCTGCGAAACAAGCCCCACTGACCAAACCAACGTAACCGGTTCCAATAATGGCGATCTTCATATTGCGATCTTCCTTCCTCTAAGGTATTCCATCAGTAAAATGAAATTCTATCAGCTATTTGAGTCCCATACAAGACTCTGAATACTTTACCGAGGCGCAGATGATAACTCTTTGCTTTCGGGCGTAGATGGTGGATAATAGTTGGAAATTGGGCTCAAACGAAAGTATATCAGTTGAGGATGGGCATTTGAGGATCGTTTCACGACAGAAATACCTTCGCAAAAAACATCATCCGGCCAGGAGAGCGTCGCTGAGCCCATCGAGGGACTCGGACCAACCCTTTTCTCTACGGATTCACCGAAACCTACATCCCATATTGGACCGCATCCGCATTCCGCGGCCTCAACCCTTCACTCCCGACCCCTTCCAGGTGGAGGCTCTGGAGGTTTTGGAGCGGGCGGATGTTCTGGTAACCGCACCAACCGGTTCGGGCAAGACCTACATTGCGATCAAAGCCATCGAACGGACCCTGCACAACGGCGGCAAAAGCTGGTATGCCTCCCCCCTGAAGGCCCTTTCCAACTCGAAATATGA
>Ga0209048_10006046_pt1 | contig 11361 bp, 12 predicted proteins | sample FrelakmetCRP12CR_FD_187146 | JGI IMG/M metagenome (GOLD analysis project Ga0209048, IMG submission 187146) | Freshwater lake sediment microbial communities from the University of Notre Dame, USA, for methane emissions studies - CRP12 CR (SPAdes)... | ecosystem: Environmental > Aquatic >... | reverse complement strand
CTCCCGCAAGGTGCGCGAGGCGCTCGCCACGGTGGCGCTCGAGGCCGCCGTGCCGAAGTCACGCCTCCTCGAGATCTACCTGAACATCGCGGAGTGGGGGCCGGGAGTCTACGGAATCGGCGAGGCCGCCCGCTTCTGGTTCGGCAAGGACGCCCGCGGGCTGTCCCCCAAGGAATCCGCATTCCTGGCGAGCGTCATCCCGTCGCCGAGGCGCTTCGCCGCGCGCCTGGCCCGCGCCGGCGTCTCGCCGTGGTGGCAGGACCGCATCTCGGACATCCTCGGGAAGATGTGGATCCAGGGTCAGCTCAGCGACGAAGAGCTGAACGGCGCCCTGGACGAGAAGCTTCGCCTTCGACTGGGGCCGCTCGGACCCGAGGAGGCGACCGGCGCCCCGATCAGCGAATCGGTGCCGCCTGCAGGCGAGCCACCTTCCGAGCGTCCCTCCGATCCGCCAGGACCGACGCCGTCCAGATGACGAGCACCATCGCCGCCACGGCGAGGAGCGCAGCCCGCGTGGACAGGCGATGGTGAAGCGGGTTCGACAAGCTCCCGTACGGCACGATCACCGAGAGGACGTAGCCGAGCAGCGAGTGGCGCCCCATCGTTCGGAGCCAGGAGAGCAGGCGGTCCGCACCCGCCGGGAGGAACTGGAGCGCGGCGGTGGTGGAGGCGACGATCCCGAGCCGCATGAAGAACCAAGACGGAGAGGAACGCCAGAAGTCCTGGTAGGCGTACACGGGTGCCACCTGGTCGGAGACCCTGCCCGCGAACCAGAGGACGCCACCGCCGAGGAGAAGGAGAGCGGGCCGGCCCGGGTCGGAGGCGAGACGGCCCACCGCCGCCCCGGCGAGCAGGAAGCCCGCCCAGGGGAAGAGCGCGAAGCTCGCCCTCCCGTTCCAGAGGTACTCGAGCAGCGGCGAGTCGGGCAAGGCTGCCGAGGCGACGAGCGGGGCCAGGAAGGCGAAGAGAGCAGTCGCCGCGAGGGCGAGGACGGTTCCGAGCGCCCCGCGCCCGATCACCAGGAGCGCCGAGAGGAACAGGGCGACGGCGATGACGTTCAGGATGTCGACCTTCAGGACGTCGAGGACGAAGCTCGTCCCCACGCCGCGAATCCCACCTCCGGTCCGCCAGCCGCCGTCGACGACCCAGAGGGCGAGGCGGAAGAGGTAGGCCACTCCGAGGAGCCACAGGGCGCGGTCGAGTCCGGCGAGGCGCCTCGCGCCCGGAGCAACGCCCTTCCGCTCCTGGGCGCGGTCCGCGAGGACCTGGGACAGTCCCGCCATGTAGAGGAAGGACGGAGCCGCGAACCCGCCCACGAGGTTCAGCCAGTCGTGGAGCCGGCCGTTCGCCACGGCGTCGAGCCGCCAGGCGTCGTAGGTATGCCACTCCACCATGAAGAGCACGGCCAAGCCGCGCTGCCAGTCGAGCCACAGCTTCCGCTGGGGTCCGCCCATGGCCGACGAACTTGCCACGCCGCGCGCGCCAGGCGCAACCCGCCGCGCCGCCCGCGTGCACGCGGCAGCGCGCGCCCGAATCGCTGCTACTTGTCGCGGTAGGTGATGCGGCCGCGCGTCAGGTCGTACGGGCTCAGCTCGAGCTTGACGCGGTCGCCCGGGATGATGCGGATGTGGAACTTCTTCATCTTTCCGGAGGCGTAGGCGAGCACTGTCGGGCCGTTGTCGACCTTGACGCGGTACATGCCCCCTGCGAGGGCCTCTTCCACGCTGCCCTGTACCTCTATTCCTGCTTCCTTCTCGCTCAATCGCTCTCCCGTCTCCGCTGATGCAAAAGCGGCCCCGGGAATCGAGGCCGCTCGGTGGCTTCCTTCTACCCGGGGGCCTAGCCCCGGCGGACGTTGGCGGCCTGGAGCCCCTTCGGGCCCTGGATCACCTCGAACTCCACCCGCTCGCCCTCCTTCAGGGTACGGAAGCCATCCATGCTGATCGCGGTGTGGTGGACGAACACGTCTTCGCTGCCCTCCTGCGAGATGAAGCCAAACCCTTTAGCATCGTTGAACCATTTCACGGTGCCTGTTGCCATCGCTTCTTCTGTCCTTGGTTAAGCGGTTGCCGCTGCCATTTCGGGGCGTGCCACCCCCGGGTCCGAGCACGCACTGCCCGGACCTCGGCGGCGAAATATCCCCGAAACCGAAGGGAACCGTCAAGATGCGCCCCTTTCACGGGGCGCGCTCCGACCCGCGGTCCGCGGAGCGTAGCGCAACACGCGGACCTTCTCGAAGGTGACGAGGCCCTCCTCGATCATCTCGTCCACGATCGCCTCCAGGCGGGCCATGTGCTCGGGCGAGTCGACGACCTCGACGAGGACCGGCAGGTCCTCGGACAGGCGAAGGATGGTCGCGGTATGGAGCACGCTGCGGGCGCCAAACCCCGCCACGCCCCGGAACACGGTCGCCCCGGCGAAGCCTTCGGCTCGCAGCCGATCGAGCAGCGCTTCGGCGAGGGGCCTCCCGTGCCACCGGTCCGATTCCCCGAGGAAGACCCTCGCCAGGACCTGCTCTCCCTCGAGGACGCGCATGGCTGCTCCTTTTCCCTCACCAGACTCCAGCGATCCCGCGCGCGGCGGCCAGCCCGAGGACCCCGGCGACGAGGCACCCGAGCAGGGTCGCCGCACCGTACCCGAGCGCCAGGCCCCAGGCCCCGCGCTCGAGCAGCGAGAGCGTCTCGTAGTTGAACGAAGAGTAGGTAGTGAAGCCCCCCAGGATCCCGACCGCCAGGAACAGGCGCAGGTCCGGCCCGATCGCTCCAGGCGAAAGCCCGAGGTACATGACGATGCTGATGAGGAAGGACCCGAGGGCGTTGATGAGGAGGGTGCCGAAGGGGAAGCTCGCCCCCATCGCCGCCGCCACCCAGCCGCCGACGAGGTAGCGCGCCCCGCTCCCGAGCGCCCCTCCGGCACATACGAGCACCAGTCGCAACATCCGCGCCGCGGAGCATAGGCCTCGGGCGCTCGGCTCCGCAAGCGGCCCGCTCACCCCGGCCGTTCACTCCCCGACCGCACGCAGGAGCGCCCAGGCGCGGCGTCCGACGTCGCCGCCGGGGCCGGTCGCCCGGGCAAGCTCCCTCAGCTCCTCCCGCCCTCGGTCCAGCTCCTCCCGGGAGCAGACGAGGACCGCGGCGCGCGCCAGCCGGACTCGGGCATCGCCGGGATCGAGGCTCGCCGCCGCCTCCGCGCAGAGGCGAGCCGCTCCGATCTCACCGCGTCGTCGCTCGACGTCCGCGAGAAGCGCCCACGCCCTCGCGTCCCGGGGGCTCTCGTAGAGCCGCCGGGCGAGATCGTTGCGAGCGAGATCCAGGTCCTCGACGTCGGACGGCGGCTCTTGTCCGACTTGCGCTACGCGGCTCATTCACTCCTCCTCCCCTCCGGAAGAGCGCGAACCGTGCCAGGCGTAGGTGCAGGGCCCGAAGGACCTCCGCTCGTCCGGACGGGACGGGGTTCGCCCGCGGGACCGCGATCCGGACGTTTGACCGGGGCGCGCGGCGCCGCCTACATTGCCGTCGTGCGCTACCTCGGCATCGACCTCGGGCGGGCCCGCATCGGCCTCGCCCTCGCCGACGACGTGCTGCGCACGGCCAGGGCGCTCAAGGCGATCGAGCGGCACGGCGACGCTACCGACCTCCACTCGCTGAAGACGGTGGCGGCCGAGTACGAGGTCGGCAGGGCGGTGCTGGGGCTGCCGCTCAACATGGACGGAACGGAGGGCGCGTCGGCGCGGATGGCCCGCTCCTTCGCCCCGCTCGTCGAGGCTGCTCTCGGCGTCCCGGTCGAGCTCTTCGACGAGCGCCTGTCCACCTTCGAGGCCGAGGGTCGTCTCCGTGGGCTCGGCTTCACCGCGAGGGAGATGAAGGGGCGTGTGGACGCGGAGGCGGCGGCCGTGATCCTGCAGGGTTGGCTCGATGGGAGGGGTGCGTGCGCGTCGTGAAGCTGCTCGGGCTGCTCGTGTTCCTCTCGGTGATCGCCGGGGGCGCCTTCGTCTTCAGCACCTGGCGCGAGCTGCGCCACTTCCGCGACACCCCGTTCGGGAGCGGCGTCGAGAAGCTGGTAGAGATCCCCGCCGGCACGAGCGCTCGCGGCGTGGTCCGCATCCTGGCGCGCGCGGGCGTGCTCGCCGACGAGGAGGTGGCCTGGCGGTACCTGCGGTGGTGGATGCGGGATCCGCGCCCGCTCCGCGCCGGGGAGTACTCCTTCACCGGCCCTCACCTCCCGGACGATGTCCTGGAGCGCATCTACCGAGGCGACGTGAAGACCTACCGCTTCACCGTGCCGGAGGGGCTGCGCGCGGACGAGATCGCCGCCATCGTGGAGAAGGCCGGGCTGGCGCCGGCGGAGGAACTGCTCGCGCTGATGCACGACCCCGAGATGGCGAAGGACCTCGGCGTTCCCTTCCCCGGGCTCGAGGGGTACCTCTTCCCCGATACCTACGCCTTCCCGCGCTCCGTGAAGCCCCGCGCCATCCTCGGCGCCATGATCGACCGATTCCACGAGGCCTGGCGAAAGGCCGACGCTCAGCGGAAGCCGGGCATCGCCCTCGACCCCGCCGAGGCGGTCGTTCTCGCGTCCATCATCGAGAAGGAGACCGGCCGCGGGGACGAGCGGGCGCACATCTCCTGCGTCTTCCACAACCGCTTGCGCCTCGGCATGAAGCTGCAGACCGACCCGACGGTGATGTACGCCACGATGCTCCGGCAGGGAGGGCGCTGGTCGAACAACATCTCGAAGAAGGACCTGCTCACGCCTCACCCCTACAACACCTACCTGAACGCAGGACTCCCCCCGGGCCCCATCGCCAACCCCGGGGCGCCGGCGCTCTCGGCCGCCCTGGCCCCCGCCGACTGCAAAGACCTCTATTTCGTGTCGAAGAACGACGGCAGCCACGTGTTTTGCCCGGACCTTCGATGCCACGCGGCAGCGGTGCAGAAATGGCAGGTCGACTTCTTCCGGGCCCGGAGGGCCACTCGTCCTGCGGCCTCCGGCGCGGGACCGGCCCCGAGCGCCCCCCGCGGCTGAGGTCCGGCGCGGTCGATGACGCGAACCCCTCCGCGGCGCGGCCCAGCCCGGCGGGGACCCGCCGCGCCAGCCGTCGCCCTCCTGGACATTCTCAAGAAGTTGGGCTCCTCAAGGGAGCGGTCAACCCCCCTTGGACGGTGGCGGTCGCGGGCGCCTCGCCTGCGTGGCGTGGCACGGTCAAAGGAGTTATGCAGCATCGTGGCGCCGATTTTGGCGGAGGTGCGTGAATGTCGCAGACGACCTGGGTGAATCGCATTGCCAGCATGCAGGACCGCAAGGGGTACGCGGAGCAGCACTGGGAGGGGTCGTTCGAGGACTACCTCCAGATCGTGCGGCAGAACCCCAAGGTGACGCGGACGGCGTTCCAGCGCGTCTACGACATGATCCTTTCCCACGGGAAGACCGAGTACATCGACAACAAGAAGCGCCTCATCCGCTACAACTTCTTCACCGATCCGGAGTTCGGCGGGAAGGACGCCATCTACGGGCTCGACATCGCGCTCATGAAGCTCGTGAACGTGTTCAAGAGCGCTGCGCAGCGCTACGGCACCGAGAAGCGCGTCATCCTGCTCCACGGCCCGGTGGGGTCCTCGAAGTCCACCATCGCCCGCCTAATCAAGAAGGGGCTCGAGGCCTACTCCAAGACGCCCGACGGGGCCCTCTACACCTTCTCCTGGGACGTGGAACGGGCCGGCCTCGACGGCCAGCGGCGGCGGGAGATGATGCCCTGCCCCATGCACGAGGAGCCGCTGCATCTCGTCCCCCAGGACTGGCGCGCCAAGGTGTACGCGGAGCTGGCCACGTCCGAGAGCGGCTTCACGGTCCCCGACACGGGCGACCTCTGCCCGGCCTGCCGCTACGTCTACCAGGAGCTCATGACCGAGTACAAGGGCGACTGGGAGAAGGTGGTGGAGCACGTGAGGGTGCGGCGCCTCGCGCTCTCGGAGAAGGACCGGATCGGGATCGGCACCTTCCAGCCCAAGGACGAGAAGAACCAGGACTCGACCGAGCTCACCGGCGACATCAACTACCGGAAGATCGCGGAGTACGGCTCCGACTCGGACCCGCGCGCCTTCAACTTCGACGGTGAGTTCAACATCGCCAACCGCGGGGTCATCGAGTTCGTCGAGATCCTGAAGCTGGACGTGGCCTTCCTCTACGACCTGCTCGGCGCCACGCAGGAGCACAAGATCAAGCCGAAGAAGTTCCCCCAGACCGACATCGACGAGGTGATCCTCGGGCACACCAACGAGCCCGAGTACCGGAAGCTCCAGAGCAACGAGTTCATGGAGGCCCTGCGGGATCGCACCGTCAAGATCGACATCCCCTACATCACCCGTCTCGCCGAAGAGGTGAAGATCTACGAGCGCGACTACAACGCTCACAAGATCCGCGGCAAGCACATCGCTCCGCACACTCTGGAGATGGCCGCCATGTGGGCGGTGCTCACCCGGCTGGAGGAACCGAAGAAGCACAACCTCTCCCTCATGCAGAAGCTGAAGCTCTACAACGGCAAGACTCTCCCTGGCTTCACCGAGGACAACATCAAGGAGCTGCGGAAGGAGGCGGCCCGGGAAGGGATGGAGGGCATCAGCCCCCGGTACGTCCAGGACAAGATCTCGAACGCCCTCGTCTCCGACAAGGGAGAGGGGTGCGTGAACCCGTTCATGGTGCTGAACGAGCTCGAGGCCGGCCTGCGGCAACACTCGCTCATCAGCTCGGAAGACCAGCGGAAGTCGTTCCGCGACCTCCTCTCCGACGTGAAGCGCGAGTACGAGGACGTGGTGAAGAACGAGGTCCAGCGGGCCATCAGCGCCGACGAGGACGCGATCACCAAGCTCTGCGCCAACTACATCGACAACATCAAGGCGTACACGCAGAAGGAGAAGGTCCGGAACAAGTACACCGGGCAGTACGAGGAGCCCGACGAGCGCCTGATGCGATCCATCGAGGAGAAGATCGACATTCCGGAGACGCGCAAGGACGACTTCCGGCGCGAGATCATGAACTACATCGGGGCGCTGGCCGTCGACGGGAAGACGTTCAACTACCGGACCAACGAACGCCTCCACAAGGCGCTCGAGCTCAAGCTCTTCGAGGATCAGAAGGACTCCATCAAGCTGAAGAACCTCGTGGCGAGCGTGGTGGACCGCGAGACCCAGGAGAAGATCGACGTCGTCAAGGAGCGCCTGATCAAGAACCACGGCTACTGCGAGATCTGCTCCACCGACGTCCTCAACTTCGTGGCCTCGATCTTCGCGCGCGGAGACGCAAAGGAGTAGGCGGAGGGGGCCCCAGGGTGTCTCTCAAGATCAAGCAGGACCAGGCCCGGTTCCGGGCCATCGTCCGGGGCCGCATCCGCCAGGGGCTGAAGAAGTACATCCAGCACGGCGAACTCCTCGGCAAGAAGGGCAAGGACTTCGTCACCATCCCCATCCCTGCCATCGACATCCCCCACTTCCGGTTCGGGGAGCGGCAGCAGGGGGGCGTCGGCCAGGGAGAAGGAGAGCCGGGCGACCCCCTGTCCCCGCAACAGGGATCCGAGGACGGTGCCGGCCAGGCGGGCCAGGGCGAGGGGCAGCACATCCTCGAGGTCGAAGTGACCCTCGAGGAGCTGGCGGACATCCTCGGCGAGGAGCTGGAACTGCCGCGGATCGCGCCGCGCGGCAAGGACCGGATCGTCGCGACCCGCGTCAAGTACACGGGCATCTCCCCTTCCGGACCCGAGTCCCTGCGCCACTTCAAGCGGACCTACAAGCAGGCGCTGCGGAGGCAGATCGCCACCGGGACGTACAACTGGTTCCGCCCGGTGGTGGTGCCGGTCCGCGAGGATCGCCGCTACCGGACCTGGAAGCCGGTGGCGATCCCGGACACGAACGCGGTCATCCTCTACATGATGGACGTCTCCGGCTCGATGGGCGACGAGCAGAAGGACGTGGTGCGCACCGAGTCCTTCTGGATCGACACCTGGCTGAGGCGCCACTATCCGGGCCTGGAGGTCCGCTTCATCGTGCACGACGCCGTCGCGAGGGAAGTGGACCGGGAGACCTTCTTCCACACGCGCGAGTCGGGCGGGACGATGATCTCGTCCGCCTACAAGCTCTGCCGCGAGATCATCGAGCAGGACTACTCGGGCGGAGGATGGAACGTCTACCCGTTCCACTTCTCGGACGGCGACAACTGGAGCACCGACGACACCCGGCTGTGCGTGGAGATCCTGCGGGAAGGCATCCTCCCGGTCGTGAACCTCTTCTGCTACGGCCAGGTGGACAGCCCCTACGGCTCCGGCCAGTTCATCAAGGACCTCCGCGAGCAGCTGGCGGGCACGGAGAACGTCGCCCTCTCCGAGATCGCCGACCGCGACGCCATCTACGGCTCCATCAAGACCTTTCTCGGGAAGGGGCGCTAGGCATGGCGTCCCGCGTGCTACCGGCCCAGCTTCACGACATGCGGCGCCAGATCGAGGCGCACGCCCGGGGGTACGGGCTCGACTTCTGGGACGTGGTGTTCGAGGTGCTGGGGTTCGACGAGATGAACATGGTGGCCGCGTACGGCGGCTTCCCCAACCGATACCCGCACTGGCGGTTCGGCATGGAGTACGAGCGCCTGGCGAAGGGCTACGAGTACGGGCTCTCGAAGATCTACGAGATGGTGGTGAACAACGACCCCTCCTACGCCTACCTGCTCGAGTCGAACATGGACGTGGACCAGAAGCTCGTCATGGCCCACGTGTTCGGCCACGTCGACTTCTTCAAGAACAACTTCATGTTCCAGCACACGAACCGCAAGATGATGGATCAGATGGCGAACCACGCCACGAGGGTACGCCGCTACCAGGACCGGTTCGGAGTGGAGGTCGTCGAGGAGTTCGTCGACCGCTGCCTTTCCCTCGAGAACCTGGTCGACTATCATTCACCATTCGTGAAGCGGCGCGCGTCCCCCTCCGCGGCGGAGGACGAGCGCCGCGTCGCCACCGGCTTCCGCTCCGGGCGCGAGTACATGGCCGGGTACATCAACCCGCCCGAGCTCCTGGCTGCCGAGCAGCGCCGCCTCGACGACGAGGCAGCGCGGGAGCGCAAGCTCCCCGAGCAGCCGGAGCAGGACGTCATCCTCTTCCTCCTCGAGCACGCTCCCCTGAAGCCCTGGGAGCACGACGTGCTCTCCATCATCCGGGAGGAGGCCTATTACTTCGCGCCCCAGGGGCAGACGAAGATCATGAACGAGGGCTGGGCCACCTACTGGCACTCGCGCATCATGACCGAAAAGGCGCTCCGGCCGGAGGAGGTCGTCGACTACGCCGATCACCACTCGGGAACGCTCGCCACCCAGCCCGGACAGGTGAACCCCTACAAGCTCGGCGTGGAGCTGTGGCGAGACATCGAGGAGCGATGGGACCGGGGGCGCTTCGGCAAGGAGTTCGAAGAGTGCGACTCCCTCGAGGAGCGCCGGCACTGGGACAAGAAGCTCGGCCAGGGCCGCCAGAAGCTCTTCGAGGTGCGCCGCCACTACAACGACGTCACGTTCATCGACGAGTTCCTCACCCCCGAATTCTGCTCGCAGCAGCGCCTCTTCGGCTTCGGATACAGCGACAAGCACCAGCGCTGGGAGATCGCGACCCGCGAATTCCGCAAGGTGAAGGAGAAGCTGCTCCACCAGCTCACCAACTTCGGGCAGCCGCTCATCATGGTGGAGGACGGCAACTTCGAGAACCGCGGCGAGCTCCAGCTGCTCCACCGGCACGACGGGGTGGACCTCAAGGTGGACTACGCCCGGGATACCCTGCGGCACCTGCAGTCGATGTGGCACCGTCCCGTGAACCTCGCCACCAAGGTCGAGGGGCGCGGAGTACTCATGCGCTTCGACGGCAAGGATCACACCGACCGGCGGCTGGACAAGTAGCCGATCCGCCTCTCAGCTCGCCCGTCCCGTGGCGGCCGGCCGCAGCCGGGTGTCCACCCACGCCTTCGCGGCAGTCGATCCGAGGATGAGCGCGCCGCCGCAAAGGGCCAGCGCGGTCGGCCGCTCGCCGTGGACGATCCACGCCCACACCGGGTTGAGCGCCGGCTCGGCGAGGAGCAGCAGCGACGTCTCCAGGGCGGGAAGGCGGCGCACTCCCGCGGTGAGGAACACGTACGCGAAGGCCACCTGGAAGACCCCCAGGTACCCGATGGCGGCCCAGTCCGACAGCGACACGGCGCCAGGCGCCCGGAGGAGCGGCGCGCACGCCACGAATGCGACGAGGTTCCCCATCACCACCGACGCCATCGGGGAGGTGCGCCGGTCGGCGCCCATCCAGCGAAGTCCCATGATCGCGAAGGCCCACGTCACGCCCGACAGGAGGGCGAGCACGTTGCCGTGGAAGGGGTCCGGGGCCGTCCGGCCCGGAGCGCCCGCGCCCACGAAGACGAAGAGCAGGCCGGCCGCCACGGGGAGCATCAAGACGAGGTCGCTGCGGCTCGCCCGCTCCCGGAGCAGCCAGGGCCCCATGATGAGCACGTAGAGCGGCGCCGTCGACTGCAGGAAGATGGCGGAAGCGGCGGTGGTGAGCTTGTTGGCCGACACGAAGAGGACGAGGGAGCCGGCGAAGGCGAGCCCCACCACGGCGCCCCGCCCGGTGAACCCCCGCCGCGCCGCGGGCACCAGGGCGAGGAGCGCCAGGGCGGCGATTCCCGACCGCAGTCCGGCGACCTCGAAGCCGGAGAGGCTCGTGGCCTTGATGGCGGCCCCACCCGTGGAGAAGAGCAGCGCCGCCGCCACCACCTCCAGCCTGGCTCGCCCCGTCGGGTTCACGCGCGGAGGATCGCTTGGGAAGCAAGCGGCGTCCACCCCCGGCCCCGTCCCGAGGTCGCCTGCGCCCTTCCCTTTCCCCTGAGGTGACGGTAGATTGCCTCGCTTCTCATGGAAAACCGCAACGCCGACGAGCCACCCCGCCGCCCCGCCGGACCGACACTCGTCGCGGCCCTGGCTCTCGGCGCGCTTGTCGCCCTCGGCGACCGGGGTGGTCGCATAATGGCTCTTCGGCACGATCGCGCCGTTCCTTTCGACGGCGATCCGCTTCCCCTCGAGGGCGAGCGCGCGCACGAGCTCGGCCACGGTCCGGACCGCAGGGTCGAACGTGCGCGGGGTTCCATTGAGGGTCAATTGCATCGCGGTCCATGCCGCCGGAGAAAGCTCCGGCGCGGGGATCTATTGCCGGTATCTTTGCATTGCGCTGCGGAGGAAACGGACCTGCCGCTCGAAGCGCGCGCAGGCCGTGCAAACCGACAGGTGCAGGCGCAGGAGCAGGCGCTGCCACCCGGACAATGCGGCGTCCTCGCGCTTCGACACGAGTCAGAT
>Ga0209048_10006045_pt1 | contig 11362 bp, 13 predicted proteins | sample FrelakmetCRP12CR_FD_187146 | JGI IMG/M metagenome (GOLD analysis project Ga0209048, IMG submission 187146) | Freshwater lake sediment microbial communities from the University of Notre Dame, USA, for methane emissions studies - CRP12 CR (SPAdes)... | ecosystem: Environmental > Aquatic >... | reverse complement strand
CTCCGGCGACTGATGATTGAGCTCCACCCGCAGGTTCCCGCCGCCTTCGAGCTTCACGCCCAGAGAGAGCTTTCCCTTGAGCCGATGCTCGTCGAGTATCCGCGAGACCTGGCGCGCGTTCCTTCCGATCTCATCAACGCCTTTCTTGAACTTATCGAGTTCCTCGATCACGACGATCGGGATCACCACATCGTTGTCCTCGAACGAAAAGATCGCCCGCGGGTCGTGAAGCAGCACGTTGGTGTCCAGCACGAATATTTTTTTCATTCAATAGATCCTTTTAAGAGAATTTAACGCCATAGCACGAACAAGCATGAAACAAAACCTTGGAGCCGCCAAGGCGCGAAGGTCGCGAAGGAGGGCTCAGATTTTTCAGTTAAATACCGGGAGTAAAAGCTTTCCTTTGCGTCCTTAGCGGCTTCGCGGTAAATTCTCTTCTCCATTGTGAGATGAATCTTATTTGCAACTAACCCAAAATCTCCCGTGAAGAAATCGCCCCTTCCCTGATCACCATCGGTTCATCACCGCTCACATCCACAACCGTCGAAGGATTGCCGCCTTCTGTCCTGCCTCCGTCGAGGACCATATCAACGATCTCACCGATCGCCTCGGCCGCCTCCTGAGCTGTGCGGGGACCCGGTTTTCCGGTGATATTCGCGCTCGTACCGGTCAGCGCAATGCCGAGAGATGCGAGCAGCTGCCGCGTAAGTGTATTTCCGGGAACTCTGAGCCCGATCGTCCCCGCGCCGCCGGTCAGTTCGGCCATCACTTCCGGCTTTGCCTTGAAAACAAGGGTGAGCGGGCCAGGCCAGAATTTTTTCATGAGCCCCTCGGCTCGCGGTGTGATATCCGCTGCCCAGTCCCGCACCTCGTTCGCATCCTTGATCAGCAGCAGGATCGGCTGGTCAGCCTGCCTGCATTTGATGGTGAACAATTTTCTGACCGCATCGGGATTTTTCGGATCCACGCCGAGGCCGTACAAGGTGTCTGTCGGGTACACAATGACGCCGCCTGCATTGATCACGTCCCTGCAACGGGAAAACGCTTCTTCGAGATGAGCGGGGTCGATCTTGACTATTGTTGTCTGCATAGAGACACGCTCATTGCGGATTTCGGATTTTTTAAGATTTCCATTCGGCGATCCGCAATCAGCAATCAGTAATTTTTCACCCTCCTCCCGTCAGTACGATGTCCCCATTCCCGCGTTTCAGGAATGCGGCTACGACGGGGCACTTGACCTTAAAGAGAAAAAAGATGCGCGTATCATTTTCCTGTTCGAGTGTTTCATAATTGGCCTGGCCCTTGCTGATGATCAGATCAGAAGATCGGTACGCATCCATGAATTGTACTGAACACGCTTCCAGCAGCGTGCCGATGCCGTCATTGCCGTTGTCGATCACCGTGACGCATTCATGAAGACCGGCGTCACGCGCGTCGTCGAGCGTGGCATCGTTGATCACCGGAGATCCCTTGACCACAGCGGTCACGTCCTTACCCATGTCCCGAAGGATCTCGAGCAGAACCCGGTCGAACACGACCTCTCCGGCATTATCGCAGAGGTACAGAATGCTGCGTGCGCGCAGGACTGCCCGCGAAAAATTACGAAGATCCGTTTCGGACAATGGCAGTCGAAAAGACTCTTCCAGCGAACGGTCCAGATCAATACTGTCGTAAATGCCGAAGTCGATCACGTTGCCGGCGATCGCGATCCGCGCGCCGCCTTCAAGACGATCGGCTGCTCCGGCAGCCATGCGCCTGAGCGCGGGAAGCCGATCGAGCGCTCTCCGGGTATACGTTTCCTTGACCTGCTTATAGGGATCAACACCGGTCTCATTACGCAGGATCCGGTGAATATGCGTGGTGGTCCTCGCCGGGACCTCTTCGAGGGAAGCGCTTTCGATCACCTTTTCCGCCATGCGACCGATGACACGTCCCCGGTCGCCGTTCACGCCAGCGTGGCTCAGCGAACGGGTTATCTGCCCGTAGAAGCAGGGCAGACACTCGAGCTCGGTCCTCATTCCGCCGGTCCCAGGGTCGTGGCGGCAGTGCCTGGTTTTTTCTTCCGCCGTCTGCGCCTTGGTTTCTTCTTGGTAGATGCAATCTCGACAAGAGGCTCCGCTTTTATGGCGAGCGCGGCCACTTTGGCAGGTGCCGATACCTTGGCAGGTGCTGCAACCTTGGCGGGTGTGGATATTGACATTAACGCGACGAGCCGCCTGGCCTTATCCTCCACGTCAAGTTCCATCTCGACCTTGAAGACTTTGAGGCGGTTCGCCACCTTCACGTCGCTCAAGGCGATTATCTGCGCCGCGAACACGCCGGCGTTCTTGGCGCCTGACTTGCCGAGCGACATGGTCGCCACCGGTACGCCGCCCGGCATCTGCACGGTCGCGAGAAGCGCATCGAGCCCTTTGAGCGGGGACGAATCGATCGGCACGCCGATCACCGGCAGCGTGGTCTGCGACGCCACCACCCCGGCGAGGTGCGCTGCCCAGCCCGCTCCGGCGATGATCACCTTGAGCCCGCGCTTCTCCGCGGTCAGGCTATATTCGAGCACCTTTTTTGGCGTGCGGTGCGCCGAAGCGATCGTCATTTCATACTCGATCCCAAACTCCTGGAGCATTGTCCCGGCCTCCTGCATCACCGGCAGGTCGGAATCGCTCCCCATCAATATCCCCACGACTGGTTTTGCCATATGGCTCCTTTCGAATTAATAATTATTGTAAATTGCAAATTGCAAAATTCATAATGCAAATTGAATATTTCAGCTAACCTTTTTCGTCATTCCCGTGTAAACGGGAATCCAGGACAAGCTGAAAAGAAGCAGCCTCTAGATACCCGCATTCGCGGGTATAACGGATGAGATGGATTTTCGTTTTTTTTGTCAGCATAGTGCGGCTATTTACAAGAAGTTCGCCGTAGTATTGCAGTATTAACACTATACACTTTGCATTTACAGATCCTTTGGATCTTCTATAAAAAACGTCTGAACGCCAAAGGTATTGTTAACGACCGGCATCAACGCCTTGACACCCAGGGTTTCCGTGGCATAATGGCCTGCGACGAGAAGGTTCATGCCGTATTCCTTTGCCGCATTGTATGTGGCAAGATCGATCTCGCCGACGAGAAAACAACCGAGTTTGTCAACGCACGCCTCTTTCAGCATGCTCCCGCCGCCGCCCGAGATAATGCCGATCGAACGGATACGGTCTTTTCCATTTCGATAGACGCGGCAATCACCAAGTAATGTTTCGTGTAAGACCGCTGCCGCATCGTCCAGATTGATCGCCCTCTTAAAGGTACCCGCATAGCCGATCCTGATACCGTGATACCGGCCGAATCTTCTCGGTCCCTGCGCGCCCAGGATGCGGAATAACTGTATATTGTTTCCGTATTCCTCGTGGAGATCGAGCGGCAGATGTGCAGCGTAAAGCGCGATATTGCTTCTCTTCAGGTGATCCGCTCTTCTGGTCTCGAGTTCCCTGTCCTTTTGCGGCCTCCACTTGATGCCATGGTGAACAACAAGGAGATCGACCCCGAGCTTTTTTGCCTTCTCGAAGGTGGAGATGCAAGCATCAACGGCAAAACCGACCGTCTTTATTTCGCCGCTCTTACGGGACCTCACCTGCAGGCCGTTCACAGAAGCGTCTTTGATCTTTCTAACCCGCAGTGTCTTATTCAGGAAACTCGTGATGTTCCTGATCGTCGCAGGTTGCATTTTATATTTTGCATTTTTCATTCTTAAATAATTGTAACTATTCAGTACGTCTGAACCCAAAAGAGCGTTAACCCGGATACAACACTTTTTCTCCGCAGATGTCGCAGATGGACGCAGATTTTTAAAAAAAATCGGGTTCGAATTAATCTGTGAAATCTGCGTAATCTGCGGACAATATTTTGACCTCAATAGTTACGAATAATTTTAATTCCCCTTCTCCAGCGCCCGTGCTCCTATGTCGCTGCGATAATGCGCTCCGTTAAAGTGGATCTCCCGCGCCCCCTGGTAAGCGTTTTTGATGGCGGCGGCCACGGTCGAGCCGAGTCCGGTTACCCCGAGCACCCTGCCGCCGTCGGTCACGAACGCGCCGTTCTTCATGGCTGTCCCTGAATGAAAGACCATAACGTCCTCAATTGCCGCCGCCTTGTCGAGACCGGTGATTTCCCTGCCCTTCTCGTAATTCCCGGGATATCCGCCCGATGCTATGACGATACACACCGCTGATTCCGGTTTCCATCTGATCGCAAGCGTGGACAATCGCTCATCGAGAATTGCCTCTATGATCTCGACCAGGTCCGTATCGAGACGCGCCATGACCGGCTGCGTCTCGGGATCGCCGAACCGCGCATTGAACTCCAGCACCCTGGCCTCGCCATTCCGGATCATCAGCCCGGCGTACAGCACTCCCTTGAAGAAACGTCCCTCTTTTTCCATGGCCCGAACCGTGGGGATCATGATCGTGTCCATGACCTTGCGTTCGAGCTGCGAGGTCACGATCGGGGCGGGAGAATAGGCCCCCATGCCGCCGGTGTTCGGCCCTTTGTCCGCATCGAACACGCGCTTGTGGTCCTGCGACGACGCCATGGGCACGACGGTCCTGCCGTCGGAAAATGCCATAAACGACGCCTCTTCGCCTCTCAGGCACTCCTCGATGACCACGCGGTCACCGGCCGTGCCGTAGGCCCTGTCAGTCATGATGAGATCGAGCGCCTTGAGCGCCTCCTCCACGGTCTCGGCAACAACAACGCCCTTACCCGCCGCCAGTCCGTCTGCCTTGACCACAATGGGGGCGCCCTTTTTATGCACGTATGCCGCTGCCGCAGACTTATCAGTGAATACCTCATACTCCGCGGTGGGAATATGATACTTCTTCATCAGGTCCTTGGAGAAGCGCTTGCTCGCCTCGAGCTCGGCTGCCTTCCTGCTTGGCCCGAAGACGCGCAGCCCTGCCTTGGTAAATTCGTCCACGATCCCCATCGAAAGCGGTCCTTCAGGGCCGACGACCGTAAGATCGATGGCCTTTGCTTCGGCGAATGCCAGCAAGCCCGGAATGTCATCAGCCTTGATCGACGCGCATTCAGCGAGCCCAGCGATGCCGGCATTGCCCGGCGCGGCATAGATCTTTTTGACCTTCGGGCTCTGCGAGATCTTCCATACAAGCGCGTGTTCCCTGCCACCGCCGCCGACTACGAGTACCTTCATTCGTTAACTCCTTGAGAACAGAAGTCAGAAGCCAGGATCCAGAATTCAGAAGAAGGTCCTGTTGCTTTTTGTTTCATTTCTCCTGACTCCTGTCTACTGACTCCTGACCACTGTATTTAAACCCCTCATTCATACTCCCCGTCCGGTATCCAGCGAGGTCCAGACAGACATAGGTATAGCCGATCTCCTTCAGCGCGGCCGTAATCCGCTCCGCAACACCGCTCGAAAGCAGTTTCTCAAAATCCGATCGATCAACCTCGATCCGCGCCATATCACCGTGGTGCCGCACTCGCACCTGCCGGAAACCGTGAGTTCGCAGATGGTCCTCCGCTGTCTGAATGGCCTTGAGTATCGCGGGCGTGATCCGTGTGCCATAGGGGATACGGGAGGAAAGGCAGGCAAGTGAGGGTTTGTCCCAGACAGGGAGTTCAAGTCCGCGGGCGAGCTCCCGGACTTCTGACTTCGAAAGTCCGGCCTCGACAAGAGGGCTGCGAACGGCATGTTCCCCCGCGGCTTTACTGCCCGGACGATGGTCACTCAGGTCGTCGGTGTTCGAACCTTCGAGGATAAAAGAGATCCCTTCAGTATCTGCAAGCTTCCTGAGCTTTTCAAACAGCTCCTTCTTGCAGTAATAGCAGCGGTCAGGGGGATTCTGGACATAATCTTCCGAGGCGAGTTCTTCCGTGCGTAAGATCCGGTGGGTCACGCCCAGAGACCGCACAAAGTCCTTTGCCGACTGCAGTTCACCGGCCGGATAGGTCTCTGAGACAGCGGTAGCCGCAATAAGGCCAGCACCCATGACTTCGGATGCGGCCCTGAGCAAAAGGGAACTGTCCACGCCGCCGGAATAGGCGAGAACGGCTGGTCTCATTTCGTGAAGCAGCGCCTTGAGGTGTTTCCATTTTTGATCAATCACCATCTGGGCGATAATAACATAGCATGAACGGGAGTGTCAATAAAGTCCTGCGCCTGGTCCAGCGCTCAGGGCAAGGTACGATGTCTTATTTTTTCCCGGCTTGCAGGACGAACCCCATCTTCGCCGAGATGGCTTTGCCTGCTTCCTGCACCAGGGCGATAAGACCACCCTTTTCCAGCCGCTCTTCCGTAAGCCGGTGCGAAGGCGCTACAATGCCGACTGCGCCGATCACATTGCGGGAGAAGTCCCTGACCCACACCGCAATGCTCCGCACATCGGGATCGGCCTCCTCGTGCTCAAGCGCATATCCTTTTTCAGCGATCTTTTTCAGTTCATGGAGGAGGACATCGCGCGTCTTGATGCTCTTTTCGGTAAGCGGGGTCAAATGCACTTCCGGGTACAGCCGCTCGACCTCAGCCGCCGGCAGGAAAGCAAGCTGGACCTTGCCCACTGCAGTGCAGTGGGCAGGAAACATGGTGCCGATGCGCGAGATAACGCGAACTGTCTTGGTCGACTCCACGCTGTCCATATAGATCACCTTGTTCCCGCGCAGGACCGCTACGACCGATGTCTCTCCCGATGCTGCCGTGAGGCCCTCGATGATCGGTCGCGCATGGCGCCGGCATTCACGCTGCTCGAAGAAGATCGCGCCGATCTGGAGCGTCTTGGGGCCGAGACGGTAGTTCTCGGTCAACTTGTTCTGTTCGATGTAGCCGCGGTGCTCGAGCGTGGCAAGCAGCCGGAACACGTTGTTCTTGTGAAGTCCAAGCCGCTTCGATAGAACGGTCACGCCGAGTTCATCCTCGGTCATGGTAAATGATTCCAGGATGTCAAGCGCGTGCGATACTGACTGGATCGTATAATTTTCCTTTTCCCTCTTTATGACCATATCATGATACTCCCTTGCAAAATTGACCTTATTTCAGCTTCCCCGGTTTATTGCCTTTTTGTACCGGGTAACCCTTCGATAACCAATCTGGCATGCCTGCCTGATATATCATGATAGCGGTATATCCCATCTCAGTGGCCGCTCCTGCGGCCATGCGACTGAGACCTCAGTCCATGCCCCTGCAATAAAAGATGACCGGCGCTGCTTTATCCTTCAGCAAACGCGGGGCCTTGGCCTGCATCTCGTCCGGCGGGATATTGATAGCTCCGGGGATATGCGTTTGCTGATATTCTTCAGGTGTCCTCGAGTCCACAAGCACCGCGTTTTTTTTCCCTGTCAAATATGATCGCAGTTGTCCCGCGTCAATAACCGTGAATTGTGCCATGACTGACGTAGAAGACAAAAACAAAAAACCGAACAAAAACATGATGGTCCTTGTTTTAATCATATATAGTCCTCACTTTTAAAACATGTGTTTAATGTCGAATATTAAGTCGATAGGGAGAGTTTGTCAAGCGGAAAGGACAATATGGTTGATAAAGGGTTTTAAAGAAGTTCACGTGGTCCTTCGATAACAGTTCCTAGCCCGGACGAGCCGGAACCGAAAGGTCGAAGCTAAAAGCGTCTCTCGCAAAGACGCCAAGCTCGCAAAGAAAAGCAAATCATTCGGGTTAAAAACCAGAACTTAAAGATTCTCTTTGCGTCCTTTGCGTCTTTGCGAGAAATTTTCTTGCTGTTTTGAGTAGAATTTTATTCCTCCATTACTAAGTACCGAAGGACGTATTTCGAACAGAGCGGATATTGAATTTATTTATAGTAATCCCTTTATGGTGAGCGAGTCGAACCACAAAAAGACTTTTTCATCATCTGGATATTATTGCGCCTTGAGCATTGCACCCTTAAACACAGCCTCATAAAGTCCCCAGAGGCCGAAGGCGATAAACACCAGCGCGGCAAACCATTTGATCTTTTTTTCCGGGATGTTCTTGTGAAGCACGATGCCGGCAATGATCCCGATCGCGTCCGCGATCAGCATCCCGGTTGTGGTGCCGATCCATACCGGGAGGATGGTATTGAACTCGGCAGCAAGCGCCACGGTGGCAAGCTGGGTCTTGTCACCCATCTCGGCGATAAAGAACGCGATAGCAACGGTCCAGAAAGGGCCGAAGTTAAACCGCTTGTCCTCACCTTCCAGCTTATCGCCGCGGAGCGTCCAGAGGCCGAAGAGAATGAAAGATGCGGAGGCTGCGATCTGGATGTAATTGAGCGGAATGATATTGGTGAGATAATTTCCAACAAGGACAGCGAACAGGTGGTTAGCTGCGGTCGCGACGAACACTCCCCACATGACCGTCTGCCACCTGAACCGGGAGGCAAAGGCCATGGCCAGGAGCTGGGTCTTGTCGCCCATCTCGGCCAGGACAACGATCACCAGCGACGTGAGAAACGCAGTCATGCAAGGATTTCTTTCTGTATTTTTACAAGCGCACGAATGCCCTTCTCGCCAAGCGCGAGAAGCTTGTCGAGCTCTTCCCTGGAAAACGGTTCGCCCTCGGCAGTGCCCTGCACCTCAACAATCTTTCCCTTGCCCGTCATCACCAGGTTCATGTCCACTTCCGCTGATGAATCCTCGGTGTAGCACAGGTCGAGCATGGGTTTCCCGTCCACGATGCCGACGCTGATCGCGGCAAGATAGTCGATGACCGGTACGGCCTCGATCAACCGCTGATTTTTCACATGGCGGAGCGCATCGACGAGCGCGATGTATGCCCCGGTGATCGATGCTGTTCGCGTGCCGCCGTCCGCCTCGATCACATCGCAGTCGATCAGCACGGACCGTTCGCCCAGCGCCTGCATATCGACGATCGAGCGAAGGGACCTGCCGATGAGCCGCTGGATCTCGTGCGTGCGGCCGCCCACCTTGCTCCGCTCGCGCTGGATCCTCTGGCCCGAGGAACGCGGAAGCATGGCATATTCCGCCGTGACCCAGCCCGTGCCCTTGCCGCGCAAAAAGGGAGGGACTGAGTTCTCGACGGTGGCCGTGCAGATGACCCTGGTGTCGCCCATTTCGATCAGCACCGAGCCTTCTGCAGACTTGATGTAGTTCCTGGTGATCTTTATCTTGCGGAGTTCGTCCGCTTTTCTTCCGTCGTTACGAATCATGTATTCCCTCTCATTCTTAAAAATCCAGCGGACTTTTCGTTTCTTTGATGGTTTTGCTCGGGACGCAGTGGGTGTAAATCATGGTAGTCCGCACATCGGAGTGCCCGAGCAGTTCCTGGATCGTGCGGATGTCGTAGTTTGCTTGTAACAAATGTGTTGCGAAACTGTGGCGAAAGGTGTGGGACGAAACGCGCTTGATGAGCTTTGCTTTATAGACCGCGGCCTTCAGCGCCACGTGGAAATTCTTTTCATGAAGGTGGTACCGACGCAACTCACCATTTTCTTCAACGACCGTCAATGAACCCTGTGGGAAGAACCATTGCCAGATCAGCTCTTTTGGAGCAGAGGGATATTTCTTTTCCAACAAACCGTCCATGAACACACCGGCAAATTTAGCAAGCAGATCTTTTTCATGCAAGGCTTTGATCCGCTCGATCTGTGCGTGCAGCTCCGCGTGAACAGCCTGGGGGAGCGGTACTGTCCGGTCCTTCTTTCCTTTACCGTCATGAATTGTCAGAACGCCGGCATCCAAGTTGAAATTATGCACCCGAAGCTTAAGACATTCGAACAAACGAAGTCCGCATCCGTACAACAGCTTGACGACCAAGGCATGGGGATGCGTAAGGTGCTTTAAAATGTCGTCGATCTCCTGACGCGAAAGAACGACCGGTATATATTTCGTCCGTTTTGCTCTCGGCACATCTCGAAGGTCGCCCAGATCTTTCTTAAGACCATGCCGGAACAGGAACAGCAGCGAGTTGAACGCCTGGTTCTGGGTGGAGGCGGCCACATTGCATTTGACGGCCAGATAGGTCAGGTAACCCTTCACATCCGCAGTCGATAAGTCCTGCGGCGGCTTGCTCCGCAAAAAGCGCTGGAATTGCCGGCTCCACAGAGCATACGTCTTGAGCGTTCTCCGGGAGTAGTGTCGTATCTTGATCTCATCTGCAAGGTTTTCAAGGACCTTGTCCCATTCTGGAGAGTCGGACTTCAACGCATATCCGGGCTCGGAAAAGCGTGATGACCGTCGTATCTCTTCGCCTTGTTCGGCAACCATCTGAGTATTGAGAAGCGCTCCTGGATGTGAGCTTTTCGCTGGTTTCAGCACCTCAAAATATAGAGATACGGCATGAGCAGCCTGCTTCTGCTGCTCAGTTGTTTGTTTCTTTTCCCTCAATTTACCTATGAAAAGCCGTACCCGTTCGGATCTGGAATCGGGAAAAGAATGCTTATCGCAAAAATCCAGATAGTACCGGATCCATTTCTTATAATCCGCATGACGAGACGCAGGAATGGCCCGTTTGATGAGAACGGCCTCATATGAAACCAAAATGTCCGATGGAATAACAATCATGTGGAGATGAGTAGATATCACCAAGTATGCAATTTGGAATATTATCCAACCGCATAACTATAGTAATATCCATGGGTTATGTCAATTCGTTTTTTTATACAGCTTGACACGTCGTATATTTTCCGTTAAAGTCGGGAAAAATCACTCAATCATTGGTTAGACTGGAGACTTCATACTAAAGAGGAATCTGTGAACACTCCTAAAGTTACTCTACTGATTATACTTATGCTACTTTTCACAACAGTCTCTTCAGAGGCTGGTTGGCTTATCTATTACGAACCAGAGCTTAAAGGGACTGTCTTAGACATTGATACAAAACAACCAATTGAAGGTGCACTTGTTGTTGTCGAATATAGCACTACGACTCCAGGTATAGGAGCAGGTCGAATGTCGTCAGTAATAAATGCACGAGAAACACTGACAGATAAAGAGGGCCACTTTCAAATACCATCATACATTACCATCATTCAGCCACTTTCTTGGAAAATTCCCAGTACATTAGTGATTTACAAGCCTGGTTATATTGGCTTTCCTTTCGGTACTTGGCATTTTAACGGAGAAGAAACTAAAGAAGATTTAGAAAAATGGGCATTTGCAGAAACCCAGATGCCTAAGTATATTAAGTTTAAGCTTGATGATAATGGCGTTGTTGAATTATCTCAGGCAAAAACGTCAAAGCAGGAAGAATATGCTGGATTCGCTCTTTTATATATCCATACCGATAAAGACAAGTTGCCAATATTCAACAAAATGAAAAATGCTCATTGATCGAAAGCGCCCAGACATAGAGACGCTAAAGATGACAAATCGTCTAACTAACGGGTCCACGGGTGCGGTGCC
>Ga0209048_10006044_pt1 | contig 11363 bp, 11 predicted proteins | sample FrelakmetCRP12CR_FD_187146 | JGI IMG/M metagenome (GOLD analysis project Ga0209048, IMG submission 187146) | Freshwater lake sediment microbial communities from the University of Notre Dame, USA, for methane emissions studies - CRP12 CR (SPAdes)... | ecosystem: Environmental > Aquatic >... | reverse complement strand
TTCCGATCTATCATCGGTGCGGGAGCTTTCGTGTTTGCCATATCGGGACCGTGGGCCCAAAGAGCATGGCAGGTCTACCTGGTGAATTTCCTTTTCTGGTCGGGTCTTGCTTTCGGGACCGTTCTCTTCTCGGCAACTCTAACCATGACCCATGCCCGATGGGGTAGACCTTTGAAACGGCTGGCAGAGGCCACGGGAGCTTTTCTGCCGGTTGCGTTCCTGCTCTTCTGGGTGCTCTTTTTCGGCAAGGAGCGGATATTTCTCTATGCCCATGAATCGTTGGGCCACAAGCAACTATGGCTCAGCAGCGGCTTTTTGTTTGTTCGTGACGGAGCATCGTTTCTGCTTCTTACGGTCGTATCCACTGCGCTTGTATACTATTCGGTTCGCCGGGACTTGAGATTTCTGGCCGCTGGTCAGGAAGGGCGGCAGGTTGAGGCAAGCCACGAAGAGCCAGCGACTGATCCTCAGATAGTCCTTTCGCCGGTTTTTGGAATCCTTTATGCGATCGTCCTGAGTCTTATCGGTTTTGACCTGATCATGTCGTTGAGCCCGCACTGGCACAGCACCCTGTTCGGCGCCTACTATTTTGTAGGCAGCTTCTACACCGGACTGGCAGCACTGGCCGTTTTATCATTTCTCTCCACCAAAACAATGGGGCTTGGAAAGATTATCCATAGTAAGCATTTTCACGACCTGGGGAATCTTCTTTTGGCATTTTGCCTGGTTACCGGCGACTTTTTCTATTCCCAGTTTCTGGTCATCTGGTTTGCGGACCTTCCTACCGAGACCCGATATGTCCTTTTGCGGGTCCGCGAAAGTCCCTGGGATCGCCTGGCCTGGACGGTGCTTTTCGTCTGCTTTGTGATTCCCTTTGTGGTGCTCCTGAGCAGAAAGGTCAAGCAGAAACCCGCTCTTATGATGACCTTAGGGATTACGATCCTCAGTGGGATGTGGCTCGAACGGTTCCTGCTCGTCGTTCCATCGCTGTGGAAAGGCACTGACTTTCCTCTGGGATTTATGGAATTGCTGATCACCGCAGGTTTCTTTGGAATTGTGGCCCTGTGTATGCTTTTGTTCTTGCGAAAAGTCCCTATACTTCCTGTTTCGGATCCACTGCTTCGAGAAGAACTCTGACGGAAGTCAGAAGACAAGAGACAGTGGTCGGGAGTCGGAGGTAAGGGGTCGGAAGTAGGAAAGAAAAAGGCTGGTGGCTGTAACGTAAGATGTTTGATAGAGACACAACGCAGACTTTTGAAACAATGAGGTGGCTCCGCTGGTTGTGGGTTGCCGTCCCTCTTATGGGAGTGATGCTGTACCTTTATTATGTTTATCCTGGGGAGAACATCGGTCCCCAGCAACCGATCTACTTCAGCCATCGGGTGCATGCAGGAGTTAAACAGATCAACTGCCGTTTTTGCCACCAGTTTGTTGAGCGGTCCGAACACGCCGGGCTTCCAGTCATGGAAAAATGTTTCTTTTGTCACAAGTATATTATCCCTGATCACCCGCAACTGGTTAAAGAGAAACAGCACTATGAATCAAGAAGGCCAGTGGAATGGGTTCGCATTTTCTATGTTCCTGATTATGTCAAGTTCAGGCATCAGCCCCACATTGCATGGGGCAAGGTCGATTGCGCCGTGTGCCATGGGCTTGTGGCCACCACAGATCGTTTGCGGCAGGTCAACTTTCAAATGGGCTTTTGCATAAACTGCCACAAGGAGCGAAATGCTCAGATAGACTGCTGGCTGGCATGTCATCATTGAAAACAGTAAGGAGGCACTTTGCAGTTTTTCAAAGATGAGCCATACGGAACCACCAAGATGTTTTGCCTGAGTTCGGCGGTGTGGTTCGTCATTGGCACCTCTTTCGGGCTTATCGATGCCACCCATATGGCGGCTCCAGAACTCCTTGGCAACATTCCGTGGATTGTTTTCGGGAGGGTTCGCCCGATGCATACGAATGTGGTCATATTCGGATTCGTGGGGTCAGGGCTCCTGGGTGCCGCACATTATCTGGTTCCCTCGCTGCTCCGCACTTCTCTTTACAGTGAGAGAATGGGAAAGCTATCTCTGTGGCTCTGGAATCTGGCAGTTGTTTCGGGAACGGTCACCTTGAGTCTGGGCTATACGCAGTCGAGAGAGTATGCTGAATGGATCTGGCCCGTTGATATCGGAGTTCTGCTTGCCCTGGCCCTAATGTTCTGCAACCTTATGCTGACCGCCACACGCCGTGAAGAAAACGTCCTGTATGTTTCCATATGGTATGTGTTCGGAGGCCTGGTTTTTACATTTTTTATCTATTTCTTTGGCAACGCCGTTTGGAACCCCGGCACCGGGGCAATTGTCGGCATGCCGGACGCCATCCTCGCCTGGTTTTACGGCCATGGCGTCGTGGGACTGTTTTTGACTCCTCTTGCCATTGCTGTTGCTTATTACGTTATCCCCATCGTGGCCCGCTCTCCGCTCTATAGCCATACCTTATCCCTGGTGGGTTTCTGGACTATTCTTATGATTTATACCCACATTGGCACGCATCACTTGCTGCAAACTCCTGTTCCTACATGGCTAAAGGTCCTCGCTGTTTCCGGCAGCATTGGCATGTTCATCCCCGTCATGACGGTTCTCATCAACCTTTGGCTCACTATGCGCGGGCGGCTCGGATATGTTCACGCGGACATCGGCGGGAAATTCGTTATGGCAGGCTTGGTCTGGTACATCCTGACATGTATTCAGGGGCCACTCCAGGCTCTCCCTACGGTACAGAGGGTTACGCACCTGAATAACTGGGTCATAGCCCATTCCCATCTCGGAGTGCTCGGCTTTTCGGGAACGATTGCTCTTGGCGGCGTCTTCTTCGTTCTTCCGCGAGTTATGGGGAGACCGATCTACAACACGCGCCTGGCCGATGTCCAATACTGGCTCGTACTGCTTGGGATGGCAGGCTTCTTCACGGTGCTGACAGCTGCAGGACTCATCCAGGGGAACGGATGGTTAAACGGTGAGACCGTTTACCGAATCCTTCCCGAAATCCATGTCTACATGGTTTTGCGCGCATTCATCGGGGTCCTCCTCTGGACCGGGGCCATGATCGGGCTTTACAATATCATCATGACTATCTACGGGAATCGGGCCGTGAGGATGACAAAATGAAGATGACTCCAGCCATTCTCATTATAGGGAGTTTGATCATTTTCACCTCCGTCCTGCTTGTTGCTGTGATTCTGCCGTGGACAACGATCAGCGAGAAGCCTTCGGATATTTTCCGGACCCGTAGCCAGATCGAAGAAGAAGGTCGCCAGATCTATATTCAGAACGGATGCACCTACTGTCACACCCAGTTCATAAGAAATATCGACTGGGGTTTAGGGGCTTCGAGAATCGCTCAGTCAGGAGATTACATCCACGAGCAGCCCCATCTGCTTGGAACCGAGCGCACGGGACCGGATCTCTCTCAGGAAGGGGGTGAGCATCCTGATGATTGGCATCTCGCCCATTTCATCAACCCACGCTTCACCAGGCCTGACTCAATCATGCCACAATGGGAGTTCCTGGGCATGGAAAAGACAAGAGCCCTTATCGCCTACAAGCAGAGTCTGGGCTACCTGATGGCGGATTACCGGGTCGGGCGTCAGCGATACTGGAAGGAAGAATCCATTCGAGCGTATGAAGCCGGCCCGGACCAGAATGTGGCATGGCTGCATTCGGTGGTGCCGGAACCCTGGACCAAGCTGCCCAATCCTTATCCTACAGCCGATGTTGCCTTGAAACGCGGACATCGGATTTACCAGAGTTTTTGTATCGGGTGTCATGGACCGATCGGCGATGGCATGGGTCCGGCGCAGCCATATCTATACCCGCCTCCACTCAATTTCACCATATTGCACAACAGAGGAGTCACCGGAGGCATTCTTTATTACCAGATCATGAATGGAATAACAGGAACAGCCATGCCCTATTTCAAGCGAGACCTCGAATCGGAGAAAATCTGGGACGTCGGGAACTATGTGGCGGTTTTCTTCATTGGCCAGACGGATGCAGGCGGGCAGCCGCGAGGGATAGAGGCAGCTTATGAAACTCCGCTGACGGGAGTAGGGAGTAGAGAGTAGGGAGTGGTTCCGTAGGCTGTGTTGAGGTACGAAACCCAGCAATTCAGTGTTGGGTTTCGTACCTCAACCCAACCTGCAGATCCCACCGAGGGAGTAGGGGGAGATGAGTAGATGTACGTTTGCTGGATCAGCTTGGTTACGATCAGCTTGGGGATCAGTCTGGTTGCTTTTGTATGGGCCTGGCGCAACGGGCAGCTTTCCGATCAGGGGAGAGCCCGCTACCTTCCGTTGAGCGACGAATCGCCCAAGCAGTCGATCAAGCACCCATCGAAACTTACTCTACAGGCATATGTGCTCTTGTTCATCGTTGTATTTGGCTCCATAGGTATAGTCGGGTCGGTGGTTCTGAGTCTTTGGCGGTTTGGAAGGTAGGATGAGCTATGCAGTATTTCCCTCTACTCAACTTCCAGCACATGGTGCTGGCCTTTTTCCTTGGTATCGGTTTCGTTATTCTCGTTTACATCGCTTTCAGCAGCTATAGACGGACCAGGAAAGAACCCAGCCAGGAAGAACTTGACAGGCTTATGAAAGGGGAATTGGCCCAGGTGCATGACCCGGCGAGAAATCGTATCGCCCCCGTTCTTATTTTCATCTATCTGGCTGCCATTGTGTGGTCTATTTCCTATGTTGTGGTCGTCGGAATCAAAGGAGTTGCTTTCTAGGAACAGCTTTGTGCTGAAGAGTTGTATCTCACCGCAGAGGCCGCCGAGGGCGCAGAGAATAAATCTTTCAAGATCTCTGCGGTCTCAGAGATCTCTGCGGTTACAAAGAAAGATCTCAAGTCATGGGAAACCCCGACCAGAGAGAAAGTTCTAAGGAGACCCTGCGGAGCCTGGGCATAGTGTTGGGTATGGCGGTTTTCTTCTTTGTCTGGGGGCTCATGATCTTTTTTACTGTGGGTGAAAAAGGACCCCCTTCTTGGGATTTTGGGATCGTTCAAGACATTCCCGGAGAGTCGCCCTACTCCACACATCGGATCAAGGAAGTGGCGGATCTGACTCCCCTTCCCGTTTCGAGTGAGATTGCAGTGGATAAGCAGCATGTCGACGAGCCAACCAGGGGAGCTGGAGTGATTGATGAAAAGAGGTAATGGTGGGCATGCATCCTGAGACGATAAAGAGGCCGGCAGCTCGAGGGATTCTATGGGGAACGAGCATCCTCCTTTTGTTACCCCTCCTCTGGGCTTGTGATTATGGCAGGATGAAAGAGGATGAAGCCGTCCATACTTACCGGGCTTATATACCTGAAATGCCCTCAAAGACCATTCCCACCGACGGCGGTATTCAGATATTGAGGGAGGCAGATCCGGACGAACTAATCAATCCTATCGCCTATAGCCAGGAATCTGTCCAACGCGGAAAAGAAGCCTACGGTTACTACTGCGTCCAATGTCATGGGCCGCTAGCCGATGGGCTTGGCACCGTCGGACAAAGCTTTGCTCCTTTGCCTGCCAATCTCAAAGCCCCCAATGTTCAGGATCAAAGTGATGGGAGCCTCTTCTACAGGATCAGCCTCGGTTTTAAAAGACATCCTCCCCTTTGGTACACGGTAACTGAGGATGATCGGTGGGCTATCATCAATTATATCAGATCGCTCGCCAGGCCGGAGAAAAGCTAAATGGAAGCGGGAATGGCTTTCGATTTGCTCGCATCCTGGGGCATTGGCTTTGTTGGGAGCCTTCACTGCCTGGGCATGTGCGGCCCCATCATCCTCGCCTATTCCATATACCTTGGCAGTTCCCGGACCTCCGTCACCAAACCTGATGCTTTGATTTTTCAAAGTGGGATCTTCCACCATCTTGCCTTTCATCTGGGAAGGCTCATGACCTATGGATTTCTCGGTGCATTGGCCGGCCTCCTTTTTCATTTTGCCAACTCGGATCGCCTTTTTCTCCATATCCGATCCGGCATGACCCTGGCCGGCGGGGCTTTCATGATCTTTATGGGTTTGGCTCTGCTGCGAATCATTCCACTGCCGGGGCTTACGATGCTTTTTTCGGGCAGTTCCAATATTACGGCCCCACTCGGGCGGCTCTTCGGGTCCCGAAGCATCTATTCCAAAATGGCTCTGGGAATGGCTGTGGGCTTCCTGCCCTGTGGTCTTTCCTGGGCAATGGTCGTGAAAGCTGCTACCATGTATAATTTGCTCTCGGGATTCTTAGTCATGATCGCCTTTGGTCTGGGCACAGTGCCAGCCCTCCTTTTGCCGGGGATCCCCGCTTCTATTTTGTCGCTCAAGCTGAGGATTGTAGGGGAGCGATTAGCGGCAGCATCAATCATCGTCATGGGGCTTATCCTTGTCTTTAGAGGAGTGAAAGTCTTTGTCTGACCCTCCAGTAGGAATGCTTCTCACCCTCCCGGACTCCACACCTTCGGATGTTGAGTCAGCACCATCGAAATCCGAGGTCCAACATCAAACATCAAACCCTCGAACTCCGAACGTCGAACGTCAAACTTCAAACCATTGTGAACTTTGTGGCCTTCCGGTCGGAAGATCCGGCGCTGAGACTCTCATTGATGGCACTCTCCTGCGTTTCTGCTGTGCGGGCTGCATGGCTGTGTTTCAGGTTCTCTTCAATGCCCCGGGCGGCGTACTGGGCGATTTCAAAGAAACCGAACTCTATCGGACTTGCGTAGCATCAGGCATCATTCCAGGAAACGATCTGGCAGCAGACCAAGGAACTGAAGCCACCGCCGGGCTTAAATCCCCCGCTTCCACACCATCCCCTGAAGAAGATCATCTTGCCCAGGAACTGGTCGTGAGAATTGACGGGATGTGGTGTACCGCTTGTGCGTGGTTGATCGATGCTGTGCTTCACAGCATGGCTGGAGTCCTGGGAACAAAAGTTCTGTTTTTCTCGGATATCGCAGCCATCAAATATCTCCCTCACCGGACATCACCCCGGGACATCTTGAGCGCCATATCGCGCCTGGGCTATCATGCGGCCCTGCCGGAGGATCAAGATGGTGCGCAGAAGGGGAAAAAGCGATTATTGCTGCGTCTTGGCATCTCTTCCATCCTGACCGTGAATATCATGATGATCTCTTTTGCCCTTTATGGAGGTTTTTTCCAGGACCTTGGAGAGGATGCGATACGCTATTTTTCATTCCCCCTGTTGATCCTTGCCACCCCGGTCGTCTTTTATGGGGGCTTCCCGATCATCAAAAGAGCCTGGTCGGGCCTGCGCTTTCGGAACCTGTCAATGGATACTCTCATCGCTGTGGGGGCGCTTTCTGCCTATTTCTACAGCTTCGCCATGACGATCAAAGGCAGCGTGCACCTCTATTTTGACACTTCAGCGATGCTCGTCACGCTGGTACTCCTGGGGAAATATGTGGAGCAAGAGGCTAGAGACAAAGCTTCCAGGGGAATGATGGAACTATATGGACTCGCTACAGGAAAAGTTCGTCTCTTCAGGGAAAAGAGCGAGACCTGGACATCCTCTGAGACAGTGAAACCCGGGGATGAGTTTCTGGTGGTAAGCGGTGAGAGAATCCCCCTCGATGGAACTATCGTGTCAGGCCATGCCAATCTGGACGAATCTATCCTCACAGGTGAATCGCGGCCGATATGGAAATCGTCCGCCGACGAGGTTCTAGGGGGTTCCTTTGTTTTGGACGGACAGTTGCTGCTTCGAGCAACACGCTCTGCCTCGGAGAGTTCTATCAGCCAAATGATTTCTTTGCTGCACCATGCCATCGCCAACAAAAGCCCTGTTGAGCTTCTTGCGGATCGCATAACCCGCTGGTTGGTGCCGGCCATCCTCTTCCTGGCAACCGGTACCGTCCTATACTTGTGCCTTCACGAGATTTCCCTTGATGAGGCGCTGCTTCGTGGTTTGACGGTGCTCTTGATTACCTGTCCGTGTGCTCTCGGGATCGCCACACCTCTGGCAAAGGTCGCGGCCATTGGTGCGTCTCGAAGTAACGGTATAGTTATCCAGAATTCGGAAGCTTTCGAAAAGACAAAAGGCCTTGACACGTTCATATTCGACAAGACTGGAACCATAACCGAAGGCAGGTTCTTGCTGGCAGAAATATTTTCAGATGGGGTTGCGCGCGAAGAGGCTCTGCGCCGGGCAGCCTCCCTAGAGGCGCTTTCCGATCATTTTCTGGCAAAAGAAATCGTCCGAAAGGCAAAGGACCTTTGCCTGGAATTAGAAGAGCCCAGTTCCTTCGAATTTCATGAAGGGCTGGGCATAAGAGGCACGCTCAAATCGGGTCATGTGTACGCAGGAAATCGTGGGCTTATGGAAGCCCAAGGGCTGTTGCTGGCATCCACCATGGATAACCGTGCCGGTTTGGAGGAATCCATAGGAAGGACAGTCGTCTTTTTCGGATGGGACAAGGAGGTTAAAGGATTCTTCACCTTCGGCGATTCGTTGAGAACGGATGCCCGGGAGGTTGTCTCGGAGCTTCAGGCAGAGGGGTGCCAGGTCTGGCTGGTTTCGGGAGACTCCTTGGCCACAACCCGTTCAATTGCCCATGAGCTGGGTGTTCAGAATTTTATCGGGCAAGCCCTTCCAGAAGACAAAATGGATCTCGTTCGGAAGCTTCAAGAGAATGGACGGTGCGTTGGGATGGTCGGAGATGGGATCAACGATGCGCTCGCGCTCGCACAGGCAGATGCAGGCATTGCCTTTGGAAGTGGGGCAAACCTGGTTCGGCATGCTTGTGATATTACTATTCTTGACAAAGATCTGAGAAAGATCCCCGCTATGCTCCGACTTTCAGCCTTAACCTCCAAGATCATCAGGGAGAACCTCTTGTTTGCTTTTCTATACAATTTCCTGGGAATTCCTCTGGCTATGGCAGGCGTTTTGAACCCCATGATAGCGGTTCTTGCGATGTTTGTGAGCAGCCTCACCGTAATAGGGAATACCCTCAGAATATCGAAGTCCTTTAGGAGCCTAATATGAGTTTTGCACGGTCCGGCAAACCGTTTATTATAAGTCGCCAGGGTGGAGTTAGCGAGAGGAATGGATAAGATGCCTTGCTGTGGGAAATAGAGGTGCTAGAAAACAAACAACCTGGTATATCTAAAACCGATGGTCGGCTGGTCTCCCTTGATGCCTTCCGCGGCGCAGCTATTGCCGCGATGATCCTGGTCAACAACCCGGGCAAATGGTCAAAGGTCTATGCGCAGTTCAGGCACGCGCAATGGAATGGCTGGACTTTTGCCGACTGCGTCTTTCCTTTCTTCCTCTTCATCGTTGGAGTGGCCATCGCATTTTCCTTGGGTAGGCGAAAGGAGTCTACCGATCCAGGCGGAAAAATCCTTCCGAGAATTTTGCGACGCACCTGCATCCTTTTCGGATTAGGATTGTTGCTTAACGGCTTTCCTGATTATGATCTCTCCGATCTGCGCATTCCCGGAGTATTACAAAGAATTGCCATATGTTATTTGATTGCCTCCGTCTTCGTCCTCAAGACCCGAATCATCATTCAGGTTTATGCAACGGCAGGCCTACTCATTTCATACTGGTTGATGCTGGAATTCATTCCAGTGCCGGGAGTCGGGGCAGGATCTCTTGAACCAGGGACCAATCTCGCCTCCTATGTCGATGGTCTTCTGCTTCAGGGGCACCTCTGGTACAACATCAGGCCCTTTGACCCTGAGGGTATTCTCAGCACGATCCCTGCCATCGGAACAACTCTCATGGGCGTCCTGACGGGGCACTGGCTTCGATCGAGTCGTTCAGTGCAAGAAAAAGCTGTCGGCATGCTGGTTGGCGGGATTTTGCTGCTCATTGCCGGTCAAATCCTCAACATCTGGCTCCCCATCAACAAGGGAATCTGGACCAGTTCGTATGCTATTTTTATGACGGGAATGGCCCTTGCTTGCCTGGCAATGTTTTGCTGGTTAATGGATGTAAAGGGATACAAGCGGCCTGCAACCCCTTTACTTGTGTTCGGAATGAATGCCATCGCGGCCTATGTGCTTTCGGAGCTGCTTTCAAAAACCATTCGGACACTCAGAGTGACTCAGAGTGACGGGACCAGGATCAGGCTCAAAACATACATTTTCGATAACTTTTTTGCACCCTTGGCCGATGGGAAGCGTGCTTCCCTAATCTTTGCCGTGAGCTTCGTCTTTCTGATGTTCCTGGTGGTGTGGGCAATGTGGAGAAAACGCTGGTTCTTGAAGGTGTAGGGCAAACCAAGCCGTTTCCTCTCGCTCTTGAGAGAGGTCATTCCCAATTGTCAAAAGGCGCCGCGGTAGTAGGCAAGCCGTCTGGCATAAGGACGAAATGATTCTATCAGTTGCTCTTGCTCCGCGGGCGTCAGTGGTTCAAAGCTTCTGCCGGTATGGGCCAAAATCCCGACTTGCTCGGGAGAGGAACACCCGACGACCACCAGGTCAACCGCTTGCGACAGGGCAAATCTAATCAGAACATCGGCCGTCAGGCCCGACTGCGGCGCAAGGTAATGAGAGGCACCGAGAACTTTCATGCCGATGACGGCAATCCCTCTTTCTCGAGCAGCAGGCAAGGTCGCATCCAGGAAACCTCCGATTGCCCCTTCCGTAGGGTTGACGGGCAAGAGAACCGAATCAACAGGCCATTCTTTGACAGCCCGGGTAAGAACCTCGGGATCGTGATGGCCAGTTACCCCGATGAAGCGAGTTTTCCCGGCGGCCTTGGCTGCCAGAAATGCCTCCAGAGCTCCCCCCGGTCCGGCAATTTTTTGGAGCTCATCTTCCGTGCGCACATCGTGGATTTGCCAAAGGTCGAGATGCTCGATATGCATCGTGGAAAGAGTGTCATCCAATTCAGCCAGAGCCCCCTTTTTTGTTCGTTCAGCAGACTTGCCTGCCTGAAAAACACCCGCTCGATCTTCCGGATGCATAGACCACATGAGGCCGTAGTAACCTTCGCTTCCGGCATAGGCTTTGGCGCAGTCGTAATAGGTGATCCCCTGATCGAGAGCTTCACGGATGACCGCTCTGGCAGCCCGTTCCTGACCATAGGTCCTCAGCATGCCCTCGCCACCAAGACCGACTATGGAAACTTCAATACCGGTCTTTCCGAAAGCTCTCGTCCGTATAGTGGAATCCTTCATATAGGAGCTCCTTCTTTCTGTGTGGTTGTGGCGACTTAGACAGATCAGGCAATAGTCGATTGTTCTGCTATGGGCGCAACCTCTGCTCGAAGTCTCGATCGAGAAGTGTCCAGGCATTTTCGACCTGAGCGAGGAGTTCCGTAGTGCGGGCCAACAGTGCCCCGGCTAACTGCCTGTCCTCTATCCCATTCAGG
>Ga0209048_10006043_pt1 | contig 11364 bp, 12 predicted proteins | sample FrelakmetCRP12CR_FD_187146 | JGI IMG/M metagenome (GOLD analysis project Ga0209048, IMG submission 187146) | Freshwater lake sediment microbial communities from the University of Notre Dame, USA, for methane emissions studies - CRP12 CR (SPAdes)... | ecosystem: Environmental > Aquatic >... | reverse complement strand
TAATGCTTTGGCTAAAGCTTCTCTAGCGTCGTCACTTACTCTTTCTGCACCGGCGTTTTTTATTATTCTTCCAATTGGAGCAATTGGTAATTCCATATTTATCACCTCATTTTTCTATAATTGTTAATATACACTGTTGTTGTACTCTTATATATATGTATCGTTTTATTTCAGTGATTATTTGGTGATCTATATGGTATTGAGACATGCATTCATGATCCCTATGATCTTTGGACACCTCATGACGAATCATATGATCTTGGGTCATGGGAAAAAAATTGGGATATAGATATGGTCTAGATTTATCAGAAAAAAAATCTTGGTTAAATCATTACCCTTGCTTTATAAGATTAGTAAGAGCTTCGATATCAACATCAACTTCAATAGGCTCTTCACAAGCATTTATGGCTATGTTAGGGTCTTTTAAAAGATGACCTGTAACCACGCAAACTATTTCTTCGCCTTTATCAATTTCACCTGAATTTACTAGCTTTATGAGCCCTGCAATGGATGCAGCTGAGGCAGGTTCCACTCCAATACCCTCCTTACGGGCCAGAAGTTTCTGTGAGTTCAGGATCTCATTATCGCTGACGGTTTCGGCCAGGCCATCCGAATCATAAATGGCCTTTATAGCTTTAGTGGCACTAACTGGAGCCCCAATACGAATTGCGGTAGCTATAGTCTCTGGTTTTTCGACGGGCTTTATATCATCCAGACCTTTCCACACTGCATGGGCTATGGGGGCTGCTCCTTCTGCCTGGATCCCAGTCATACGGGGAAGATCATCAATAAAACCAGCAATATGAAACTCTTTTATACCCTTCCAAATAGCTGAAATATTACCCGCATTTCCCACGGGCAATATAATTCTATCTGGAGATCTCCAACCCATTTCATCAACTATTTCGAAGCCAATTGATTTTTGACCCTCTAACCTGTAAGGGTTCACTGAGTTTAGAAGATATAAATGTCCTTTCAGAGCCAGGGCAGTCACTGCCTCCAAAGCCTGATCGAAGTTTCCCCGCACTGATATGACTTTGGCTCCATGGAACATGGCCTGGGCCAACTTACCAAGGGCCACTTTACCTGCGGGTAATAGAACAATGCATTTTAGACTGGCACGGGCGGCGTAAGCAGCCAATGAAGCGGATGTGTTACCGGTGGATGCGCAGCCAACGGTGTCTAAACCTAACTCCAGTGCTTTGGTAATTCCTACACTCATTCCCCTGTCTTTAAAGCTTCCAGTAGGATTAGAACCTTCCACTTTCACATAAAGATCTACTCCTAATTCCTTTCCCAATTTATTGCAACGGCAAAAAGGGGTTCCACCTTCCTCCAAGGTTACGATTTTAGTTGGATCCACTGGCATGAACTCTTTGTACTTCCACATACTGGATTTGCGACAATGGAAAATATCTTTTGAAACATGGGGATGACATAGGACTTCTAGCACAGAGCCACACTCTTGGCAGGTGTAAATAATCTCCTGGTTTGGATATTCTGCACCACAGGATATGCATTTTATCATATAAATCACCTTTATTATTCGAAAAAGACTAAAATTTTTATTTATTTTTAGATATTAATTACATTATTTGTAGTTTGACTTGATTTAAATGACACTTTTCATATAGTTTGCCCAAGCTATAGTTAGGTTGGCTTCTATAAAAGCTGCTATAAATAATAAAACGACTGCTATACCCATTAGTGCTAATGAATCTTTGAAATCGTCTTGATTGACCTCTAATAGGTATTTAATTTGGTTTATCATTGAAAAATCAGATTGCAAGTGTAATAATCCCTTAATTAAGTTTAAAACCACATTTGCCAGTCTGAAACCGCCAGCAGCAGCTATTATTATGCCAAAAATCTCAAAAACACCATGAGGTGCGGTGTATATTATGAAATCTCCAATGGAGAACTGGGCGGCTGTGTATCCTATGATGGCACCGTTTACAAAGAGGTAGATGACGGTTACAATCCCTAGGGTTATCCCTCCGGCATAGATGATGAAAGAGACTTTGAAATTATTGGCAAATAATGACAAAGTGTTGAGTTTTAACTCTCCCTGACTAATTCTCCTTTTTAAATCACCCAAAACGCTGCCAAGGATTGGTTCTAACATTCCTGCAAAGGCGTAGCCTATTAAGAGAGATACTATGAATATCATCGTAGAAATTATGAGATAACTTTCGTTTCTTCTATAAAGCCCTCCTAAAAGACCTTCATATCTTTCCCTGGCCATCACAACCACCTCTATTAATTACTTGTTTCTTTTGAGTTTAATTATGATTTAATATTTTTTCTGCAGACCTTTTGGCTCTTTGTCTTTTCTTCCCTAATTCTATAAAGAAATTTTTTATCATTATAGCTGCTTTACTTTTGCATTCCCCACACATAACGTTACCCTCTATGCAGTCCCGATATACCTCTTTTAATTCTGCATCAGACTGCAGCAGATGATACAATAGCATCTCGTAGACCACGCAATCCTCAGGAACTCCACCTAAACGCTGTTGCTCATCTAAACTATCCTTTCCACCAGTTTTAGCAGACTTTAATTTTTTTATAGCCACTTCCGGAGAGTCGCTCAGAAATATGGCAGTTTTTGGCTTGCTGCTCGACATTTTACCTCCAGTGAGCCCGGTTATGAATCGGTGATAAGTAGATGAGGGTGTAATGAAACCGTATCTCTTTTGGAAACGTTCTGCAATATCCCTGGTTAAGCGGATGTGGGGGTCTTGATCTGGACCAACTGGCACTACTGTGGGTTCAGGACCTTCACATTCCATCAGTTGAGGGTGTAGGATGTCAGCCACTTGTATAAGGGGCACGTAGTGGTGTGCCATGTTGGTGGAACCATTGAAACCATATATGGCCTTCATTTCATTCAAATTAACTTTTCGAGCTAGTTTATAAGCCAAATCTGTAACCATCTTATTTTCCGATTGTAGGTACATATGAAGATTCTCATTTTTTGGGTTCAATCCTAGAGCGATATAATTAGTAATGTATTCTTCGATGGCCAGTTTCCTGGAATCTTCAAAATCAACGCCTCTAGCGGAGTAGGACTCCATATCAGCAATGGGAATGTAAATATCGGCACCCTTCTCTTGGTACCAGACTAGTTGATCCACTATCATCTTATGGCCGATGTGCATTTTGCCGCTTGGCATCATACCTGTCACCACCGCGAAACTATTCTTTTCCCGGATAGCCTTAACGATTCTGCCGTAATCTCGATGACCAAAGATGATTCCTCTGCAAATGAGGAGGGGAGGATCCTCTAAATCCGCCAAAAGGTCCTGGAAGGGTTTAATTCCAAACTCTCTGATGAGTTTTTTGTAGTTTAAAATTGCTGAACTCCAGGGGTCTATCAATAAATCACCTTAATATTACTATTTGAACTAATTATTTGCTCTTACTATTATAATCACCTAAATGCTGTTCATCTAATCAAATCAACTGTAAATCATCGATATCATTATGGTTTGGTCCATTCCACATTATAATAGGTGATATCCTCTTCATCATCCACTACAGCCATTAAAAGTTTCTTTTTTACTCCATGGGCTACCCGCACATAACTGGAGAAGTCAGATGTGGAAATCTGCTGATTTTCAGTAACCACCTTAACAAGGTAGTCTGAATGACCATCACCAGGAGATTTTCCTCTTTCGTACAATCTGAATTCGGATCCATACTTGAAACCTGTTTTAACAATGTATCCTCTATTTCTTAGATCTCTGAAGACCAAGTATTTATTGAACAGGCCCTTATCACGTATTAATCCTATCATATCCTCGAAAGACAGTTTTTTTCCATTATCGAATACTTTAATTTTCTCTTTTTCCTGGAGCAGTAGGGCTTCTAGGAGGGAAAGCTGCAATTCATCCTGATGCATTTTACCGTAGTAACTTTTATCGTTAAGTGCGGTGGCTTTTTTGTCTATGATGGTTACAAGTTCTCCTGATAGCTCTGCATCCATGAAATTCACCTCATTTGTTGTAGAAAGCTGTTATTCGGGGGTTATCTCTTTTCTGACTATTTGTCTTTAATGTGCATCTTTTGCATATCTGTTTCATTTTTTTTCCAGTCGGATCATGAACTCAGCTATAAGCCCGTCCAGGAAGAGATTGGTGCTATCTTCGAATAATGTACCCATGGGCGTCAAATCATCGTAGTTACCCTTAAGAACGTGGGATGTATAGTGTTCCCACGCTATATTGGTTTTACTTTGGATGTTTATTGTTACATCCATAATTTTTCCAAGAGTTGATTTTGGATTTGTGGTAATTCCTACGACCTTAGCTCCCACTTCTTTGGCCGCATCGGCAACTAAGGTCACGTTCTTGGTTTCTCCAGATCCAGATAAAGCTATGAGAACATCTTTTCGCGTGATGGCAGGGGTTGTGACATCTCCTACCACGTGCACTCGGAAGCCTAGATGCATCAGACGCATGGCAAAGGCTTTACCCATGAGTCCTGTTCTACCGCTGCCCACAATGAATGTAGAATACGATGATTCGATGGTTTTAATCATCTGTTCGACTTGTTCGTCATCGATAAGGTCTATGACTTCCAGAGCGTGTTTGGCTATGCCTTCCGCCGTTTTTTTAATGTACTCCATAATTTTAATCCTTGAATTATTTCCTGTGGGGCAGGCCCGTTATTCTGATACCTGCCAGCTTTATTTGGTTGCGGATGTTGATATGTATCAAGAGGGGCGTGGTTTTCTCCACGATCCTGGCATTTTCCAGGGGACCGCAGTCAAGCTCTCACACCTGGTATCTTCTCAGCTAAGGCCATAACTTCAAGTTTAGCTTCTTGATTATCTCCAGAAACTAGACAGTCACATTCAACATCTTCTTCTATGTTGGTGAGGCTGGCTGCGCTGATGTTGTTAAAGGCGGAGACCACTCTTTCGTTTTTATCCTTCAAGAATTGGGCTGTGCTTTCAACTCCAGAACCTTCCCACAAGTTAACATAGCGGTCTGGACGGCCGCCTATGCAGCTTTCTAGGGGTACAGTGACATCCACCAAAATTTTATCTTCTACGTGGTCTTTTATACCTTTAAGGGTGGCCATTTGGGCTTGGAGGGGGACGGTTAAAAGTAATAAATTTGCTTCCTCGGCTAATTTCTGATTGGTCATCCTCCTAATATTAGAAGGTTTTTCAAATTTTAGCATGGTTTTAACCAGGTTAACGGCATTCTCAGCCTTTTCAACATCTCTTGAACCAATTATAACCTTTTCTCCATATTTTACAAATCTTAAGGCTAATCCCAGTCCCTGATCACCTGTTCCACCAATTATTCCAATTTTCATATTATATTTCCCACTTTTCCAGCCATTCAATTAAATCTATCTGTTTTTTTCATTATATTTAATATTATACCATATTTAAAAATCTCATTTCCATTTTCAAGTAATCCAGACTATGTAATACATCTTGAAGGTTTTTCACTTCTACCATCAGAACTTCATGATATTTAATTCTTTTAAGAGTTTTTAAGAGAGATTGGAAGTTAACATTACCATCACCCAGTGCATTGTGCTGGTCGAATGATCCATCATTGTCAGAGAGGTGTACGTGTTTAATACGAGAATATTTAAGCATTTCTTCTGCAGAAAATCCCTTGTTATGTGCATGACCAACATCTAGTGTCATGTAAGCATTTATTTCTCTCACCAAATTATCAAGTTCATGTAAATCTTGGTAGAGCAAGCCTTCAATATCAGGCATATTCTCCACACACATGGTAATTCCGCAATCCTGTGCATGGCTGGAACATGCTTGGAGTGATTCAAAGTTGTACTGATGTATTTTCTGCTTTATCTTTCTGCCCATAATGGGCATGGTTCCAGGATGTACCACCACTACCTCAGCGTTCCACTCCACTGCGAGGTCCATGGATTTCTTAACCTCTTCCAGAGATGATCTTCGGATTTTTTGGTTATGAGAGGCTAGATTGATATCGGATAGTGGTGCGTGCACGGATATTTTGACATTGTAGGATTCTAAAATTCCATCATCTATTTGGTTGTAGGGAAATTCGTTGATAATCTCACAGTATTCAACTTTCTTTTCTTCTAGGCATTTCAGTACCTTTTTTAGGGGTTGTGGGTAAAGTGCCAGGGTTGAAACACCGATTTTCATGTTATACTCCTGGTTTTATTGAATACTTAATTTTTATTTAGGTTTTTAGAATTTACGTGAAAAATTAGTTAAGTAGAGGATATTTTTTGCAAAAATTGTTATATTGTCATTTGTTTTGTTCACTCCATCCTAATGCGGGCTTTGATGGAAAGGTCCTTTGATTGGGCGTTGAGTATTATCTCAGCCAGTTCTATGTCTTTTTTTATTTTTATGGTGCCCTTTTTACCTACGGTGGCAGTGAATAAATAATCTTCATCTACTAAAATGTCGAAGGGAGTTCCAACTGCCTCTTTACCAAAATTTAAAACCACATAGTTACCTGAAAGTTCAATGTTAACAGGAACAGTCGCTGTGATTGGTTTTCCAATTTGTTTTTCTTTTTTGAGCACATTTGGTCTTTCTTTAGTCTTCTTGACTTCTCTTGACTCCACACCCAGGCTGATACCTACTTTTTTTTCTATTTCTTCAATGTTCTTTCCTCTTTTCCCTATTAATTGGGGCACGTATTCATCATCCACCCAGATTATGGCTCGCTGGTCTGATTTCATGTCCACTTCCACTTTGGCCCGGGGAACCATTTTCTTAACTTCCTTGATGATCTCCCTTTCTGCCATTTTTTGGATGGGTGTTTTCTCAAATTTGGTGTGACCTATGTCCATGACAATGGTTTGCTCTCCATAGGTGTAGATCTCATGGACTAAGTCTCCAGTTTCAAAGTCCCTGATTTCTATTACTGGTCTGGATAGGTCCGCTTCCAGCATACCGCTAGGAACCTTAACTGTGAGTTTGATATCATAAATAGCTGCCACTCTTCCTTCGTTAATGTAAATGGTGGTGTCTACGATAGAGGGAATCATTCCCAACTCCACCCTACCAATAATCCTTTGAATCGCATCAATGGGCCTGGTGGCGTGTACTACACCGATCATGCCCACACCTGCCAGTCGCATGTCTGCGAAGATGCGGAAGTCATCGGTCTTGCGTAGTTCATCATATATGGTGTAATCTGGTCGAACCAAGAGTAATATATCGGCAGTTTTGCTCATATCCTTTTCTAGGGGTGCATATTGGGTTATCTCGTCTCCTACTTGCAAATCTCGGGGGGATTCCATGGTTTTGACAATGTTTCCCTGATCTCGATAGAATTCGGCAGCTGCCTGGGCAAAAGTAGTTTTACCGGCACCAGGAGGTCCTGCAATTAGTATGCCTTTGGCAGTGTTGGTTAGCCGATCAATTAGGTGTTCGGGTAGTTTATAGCTGTCTATGGATACCTTGGCCACAGGTCTCACAATGGTTATTTCTACACCATCAGAAAAAGGGGGCCGAGCAATGGAAATTCGGTATTCACGAAATTGAACCACTGTAGCTCCCTCGCGTTCTATCTCGATGAAACTTTTGAAATCTCTTTTTGCCCTTTCTACTATTTCACGAGCCATAAATTCCATTCGACCCCGACTAAGAGGTTTAGATCTTATGCGAACCAGTTTGATATTCCCAGGGGTTCCTATTTTGGCTAAGGGGGTCACGTTTTCTTTTAGGTGGACTGACATGGTATTTTTGTCGAAGTATTTGGTTACTTCAATATCCCGATACTCCAACATTTCTGGTTTGAGGTAAATAGCATTAAGACCCTGTGCTTCGGCTACTTCTTTCTGCACTCGGTCACTGGTTATCAGAGTAGCCTTGTTCTCTCCCGCAGCATCCCTGATCATAGCGTCGATTTCTCCTCCCCTTGCCAGGGATATCTCTTCCAATGTTGGCCTTCGCCCGACATAACTAAGGTGGATCTTACCCTCACCATGAAGCTTCTGAAGGTTTTTTAACTCTTCTAAACCGTTATAACCACTATCTCTTCCTTTGTTGGCCTGATTTTCCAATTCAGATACAACTGCTTCGGGAACTATCACCTCACATCCTTTATAATCTTCTTCCTGGACTATGCGGGTTATTCTGCCATCCACAATCACACTAGTATCTGGAACAATTCTCATCTACTTATCTCCATAAATTTTTTGAGGTTCAAAGACCTTATCTCCGACTATCTTAACTTCATGCCCTTCCTCGAGGGACATATCCCTAAAGAAACAGGAATAGTATCCTTCATGACATACTCCTCCTTCCTGTTCAACCTGGAGCAGCATAGTGTCGAGATCACAGTCCAACTTAACAGAGATTAACTTCTGCAAGTGGCCGGAGCTTTCTCCTTTAAGCCAGATTTTTTTCCTACTGGTACTCCAATAATGGGCTAAACCAGTTTTAAGTGTCTTTTCCACTGCTTCCTGGTTCATGTAGGCCACCATGAGCACTTCTCCAGTATTGTGATCCTGGACAACAGCTATTATTAAATTTTCTCCATTAATTCGATGTCGGAAGTTCAGTTGGGATGGCTCCATTTGGTTATTTACCCCCCTCTATTTTTTCTAGGAGGAGCTTGGTCACGGTATTTAATGGTATTAGTTCTTGGTCGCCAGATTCCATGTCCTTCAAGGTGACTTTGTTTTCTGCTATTTCACGGGCTCCTACCAAAATCACGTAACTTACTCCAAGATTATGTGCATAGGAAAGAATTTTTTTTAGTTTTCTTCCTGATAACTCTATTTCTGTAGGAATACCATTTTTTCTCAAGTTTTGGGCTATTTCAAAAGCATCAAGTTTGAGTTCAGTAGATATGGGGGCCACGAAAACTTCTGCTGCTTTTTTGGTGGGTATGTGCCTTTCTTGCATCCTTAGAGCTTCCACAACCCTATCGAAGCCAAAGGCGAACCCTGTGGATTCTACCTTCTCCCCGCCGAATATTTCTATTAAATTATAGGTTCCTCCTCCACTTATCTGTTTCTGAGCTCCTAGTCCCTTAACGTAGATCTCGAACACTATTCCGGAGTAGTAATCGAGACCTCGTGCAATACCGAGATTTAATGTGTAATTAGAGAAACCAAATGCTTCCAGAATTTTAAGGAGCTTTTCAAGCTCTTCCAGAGATTTTAATGCTTCGGGATAATCATTAACGATCTCGTGCACCTGATCTAGTACTTCGAGGTGACCCTGCATTCCAATAAGTTTTATTAGAATTTTTCTAGGCTTATCTTCAAGTTTAAGGTCTTCCAAAATAATTTTAAGTGCCTTTAAATCTCCTTTATCGATTAAAGCTATTATTTGATCCTGTTCATCTAAAGAAACTCTGTCTTGGCTGAGGATTCCTCGCAGGATTCCCAAGTGGCCAAGATGAACATCATATCCATTCAAACCAATTTCATCGAGACAATGGGCTGCTAGGGTTATGATTTCGGCTTCTGATTCAGGGGAATCCCCTCCGATGACTTCACATCCAAACTGCCAGAATTGTCTCCATCTTCCTGCTTGGGGCCGCTCGTATCGGAAACAACTGCCGAAATAATATATTTTAAGGGGTTTAACTGCTTTTTGAAGTTTGTTTAAGTATATTCTGGCGACAGGTGCGGTTAATTCAGGTCTCAGTGCCAGATTTCTCCCTCCCTTGTCTTTGAAGTGGTAGATCTCTTCTATTATTCCTTCACCTGATTTCAAAGTGAACAATGAAAGGTACTCAAAGATGGGAGTCTTTATTTCCTGATATCCATAAGTTTCAAACACTCTTCTGAAGGCATTTTCCACATATTTCCTTTCTTTCATTTCTTTAAAAAGGAAATCACGAGTCCCTCTAGGTTTATGCAGTTCCATTTTTATTTTCCTACCTTTGATGTTAGTTTGAGTTGTAAAATGTTATTCAATATATTTCATTAATTATCGTATTTGATAATTAGCATGGGGATGAACTTAAAGATTAGATAGGTTAAAAAGATGTTTGAATGAAACCCTTTTCTAATTTTTTATTAGGTTTCTTCTTAGTTTTCATTCGTAGTATTTTAGATACTCCCTAAGCATCTTAGGGAATGATTTGGCACTTAAAAATCGAAGTCCTAATCTTTCTGCCCAAACCTTAATACCTTCATCGGCTGCTACAACTCCCGCTCCTAGTTCCTTGGCTAAAAGAAGTACGTCTAAGTCAGGGGCACTGTCTAGGGTTCCTTTACGAAGGGCTACCCGGTAACGTTTACGGAAATCTTTTATGGCTTTTCCGATGACTTCCATCTCTATTTGAGCTTTTTTTTCACCTCGGGACATCATGACCATGGATTCCACTGCCGCCTCCCAAACTGCACTTTCTGAGATCCGCATACCTTTGTTCATTCTTTCACGCATGTCTTGCACGTATTCAAAGAAAATCTCAGAGGGTATCTTAGTGTCATAGCGGTTGGGGGTTTTTTTGACTATCCAGGTGTCTGCTTTAACCATAATATTGTCCGGACATTCGTAACGGGTAATATAATCCAGAAATTCTTTGTAAGTGACGGGAGGCATGTGACAGCTCATGTTGAGCTTTATACGGGAGTTGGCGATTAAATCTAGTAACACATCGACGGTTTTGTCCAGTTCTCCCTCTCCAAAATCATCTCTAAGCTGGTTATCAGTAAATGCAGTAGTATCTAAGACAAACCTCTGTTTGGCGAGCATGGTGAAACCTCATAAGTTATCTTAACAAACCTTTAAAAGTTTGATCAAGTTAAGGATTTTAATGAAGCAAGTCCATAAAATCCCATATCATATGATTCTGATATATGATTTTTAAAACTTAAATATCTTTTATTCTATTCTCAATCGATTAATCTTCTCTTCCTTTGAAGATTGTTTGAAATTTTCTATTGAAGTCCTTTTCAATCATGGAGAAATAATTCAACAAAACTAAATTTAAAAAAATATATAAAAATAATTATAACTAGGTGGGATTTTAGGTCTGTAATCTAAATTATGGATGTGGTGAGGATAATGAGTAATATTGCTGTTATAATTGATAATTTGTTTGAAGATGTGGAATACCTTAAACCTGCAGCCGCTTTCAAAAGAGCAGGCCATAATTTGATACACATAGGGTTGAAGAAAGGAAATACAGTTAAAGGAGAGTATCAGGGAACTAAAGTGAGAATCTAAAAAGCGGTAGAGGATGTTTCTAGATGAATTTGATGCCTTGTTTATCCCAGGTGGTTATTCTCCTGATTAGTTACGAGCCAATGATCAGGCGGTTAAATTTGTGGAAAAATTTGTGAAAAGTGATAAACCCATTTTTGCATCATGTCATGCTCCTCAATTGCTGATCACCGCCAAGGCCTTAGAAGGAAGAAAGTAACAGG
>Ga0209048_10006042_pt1 | contig 11364 bp, 6 predicted proteins | sample FrelakmetCRP12CR_FD_187146 | JGI IMG/M metagenome (GOLD analysis project Ga0209048, IMG submission 187146) | Freshwater lake sediment microbial communities from the University of Notre Dame, USA, for methane emissions studies - CRP12 CR (SPAdes)... | ecosystem: Environmental > Aquatic >... | reverse complement strand
CAGCGGTGAAGCCGCATATCAAGCGGTTCCGCGGTCAACGACCGCGGCTACAACAGCGGAATTCCGCGGTCAGCCCTGTAGCCGGGGTCGTTGACCCCGGGGGCTTGGCCTTGGCTTTCATGCTAATGCTGTAGGTCGCCGCGGCGACTCAGCGGTAAAGCCGCATATCAAGCGATTCCGCGGTCAACGACCGCGGCTACAACTGCGGCGATTCCGCGGTCAACGACCGCTGCTACAACTGCGGAATTCCGCAGTCAGCCCTGTAGCCGGGGTCGTTGACCCCGGGGGCTTGACCTTGGCTTTCATGCTAATGCTGTAGGTCGCTTCGCGGCGACTCAGCGGCGAAGCCGCAGCGGATGCGGTTCCGCGGTCAACGACCGCTGCTACAACATTAGCGTTTCGATTTCGCCCGCATAAGGCCAATCATCGGCCTGCGCGACAAAACCAGCCCGCACCGGATTCTCAAATACGTAATTCCATTTTTCGCTATAGCTTTCGCTCGACCGAAGCACGTGGTCGAAGAATTCGCGCTGTTAAAGCGAAGTTGTAGCCGGGGTCGTTGACCCCGGTCGAAGAACATTATGCGCGTTCCTGCTGGACCAGCGCTTCCAAGCACCCGTGAATTGAGAAAGAGTCTTCGCGCCATATTCAGGCCTGCAGAAGAAATGAACATGATCTGGCATGATCACGTAGCGTCCGATGGCCCAGCCGTGTCGTTCTCGCGCGACCGTCCATTCATCGATCAGGATCCGGGCGATCTCGGGCTGAGCAAGGACCGGACGACGGTCTTTCGTGCACGTCGTGACAAAGTACAGGGGCGAATCAATCCAGATCCGGCCGAGGCGGCGCAAGTGTCCGTGGGGGCGCACGCTTTGATTGTAGCCGGGGCCGGTGACTCCGGCCAAGCGCGAAGCTGCCTGTAACGGGAGAATTCCGCAGTCAGCCCTGTAGGTCGCCGCGGCGACTCAGCGGTGAAACCGCATATCATGCGATTCCGCGGTCAGCCCTGTAGCCGGGGTCGTTGACCCCGGGGGATGCGATTCCGCGGTCAACGACCGCGGCTACAATCGCCAGGACATTTTTGACTACGACCGCAGGCGGATCATTATAATGTCTAATGGCGCGAACCAAGCCGAAGACACCGGATGTCTGTCCGGTGTGCAGCGAGGATGTTCCGAGAGGCGCGCTGGCCTGTCCGGAATGTGGCGCCGATCACAATTCCGGCTGGAGCGACGGCGCCGGGACCTCCGACGGTTTGGATTTGCCGGATGAAAACTTTGACTACGATGAGTTTGTTCGCGAGGAATTCGGATCATCCTCTTTCAAGCCGGCCGGGATGAAGCCCATCTGGTGGATCACTGCGGTCCTGATCATCGTCGCCTCCCTGGCGCTGTACTTTCTCACCGCCCGCTAGTTCTTTGCCAATTGTGCCCGTGGTCGAGCTTACCACCGAAACTCGCGCCGATTGAGCGCACGATTCGATCTCCGAGATCATGACCCGTCGTGGGGAACATCAACTGGCGGAAGGGGCGGGCCGCCGGCCGAGTTTCGCTGAAGCTTTTCGGTTCTGGCTTAAGCTCGGCTTCATTAGCTTCGGGGGACCCGCCGGGCAGATCGCAATCATGCAGATGGAGCTGGTGGAGAAAAGGAAGTGGATTAGCCAGGCTCGTTTTCTCCATGCCTTGAATTTTTGCATGCTGCTGCCGGGGCCGGAAGCGCAACAGCTCGCGATCTACGTCGGCTGGCTTCTGCACAAGACCTGGGGCGGCATCATCGCCGGCGCTCTCTTTGTCCTTCCATCGATGTTCGTGCTCTGGGCGCTTAGTTTTATCTACGCGGCTTACGGCAACATCCCGTGGATCGCCGCCGTCTTTTACGGACTGAAGCCGGCGGTCATGGCGATCGTCGCGGTGGCCGTGATTCGAATCGGTCACAAGGCCCTGAAAAGCCCGGTCGCGTGGGGCATCGCCGCCGCCGCTTTCACCGGCATCTTTTTTCTTAGAATCCCCTTTCCCATAATCATTGCCGGCGCCGCCTTCGTTGGGCTTCTGGGCGATCGGGTCTGGCCCGCCGCGTTTGTTGTGGTCGGGACCGCCGGCGAGAACAAGGAAGAGAGTGTCCTCAGCGACCACGATGAATTGCCGGACTATGTGCGGCCTTCCTGGTCACGCGCGGCACGAATCTGCTTGGTTTGCCTGACGCTTTGGTGGACACCGATTCTCCTGGCCGGTCTGCGGTGGGGATGGGACCACACCCTTTTCAAGGAAGGTCTCTTCTTTAGCAAAGCCGCGGTTGTCACCTTCGGCGGCGCCTACGCCGTCCTGCCTTATGTCGCGCAGCAGGCGGTGGAGAAATTCAGCTGGCTCCAGACCGGACAAATGATGGACGGCCTCGGGTTAGCTGAAACGACTCCAGGCCCTTTGATCATGGTGCTGCAGTTTGTTGGTTTCATGGGAGCCTGGAACAACCCCGGGGGCCTGCCTGCCTGGCTCGCCGGAACGCTCGGAGCGCTCATCACAACCTGGGTAACCTTCGTTCCTTGTTTTCTCTGGATTTTTCTCGGCGCGCCGCACCTGGAACAACTGCGCGGTAACAGAAGACTAACCGCTTTGCTGTCAGCGGTCACCGCCGCCGTTGTCGGCGTGATTTTGAACCTGGCCGTGTGGTTTGGCTTGCACGCGGTCTTTCCGTCGGGGCGCGGGGTCGATTGGTTTGCTCTCGTCCTGAGTGTGACCGCCTTCGTTGGCCTGCTGAAATGGAAGTGGAACGTCGTCCCAGTCGTCCTCGGCAGTGGAATAGCGGGATTGCTTTACCGGCTGCTCACGTGAAGGGACGCGGACTTTTGACTACGCGCCGAGGACCGCAGACGGAATAGCCAGAAGACGAGTCCGGCAGAATGTTGAGTTACATCACGGCGCTGAGGCGTGCGTTGACTTGATTCCGTTTGATTTTACCTTGCGAAGCCGGCAGCGCGCCGGTCTTGAATCGTGAAAAGCGTCCTCTTTGTTTGCACAGGAAATATTTGCCGGAGCCCGATGGCGGAAGGTTTTTTCCGCCGATTGCTCGGTAATCGCAAGGACATTGAGGTCGCTTCCGCCGGAGTGCACGCCGTGGAGGGCCAGCCGCCAAGCATGCACGCCGTCCATGTCTGCCAAGAGGATGGAGTCGATATCAAGGGTCTGCGGAGCCAGCCGCTGACGGCTGACTTGGTCGAGGGCGCGACCCACATTTTCGCCATGACTGGAGGACATCTTGACTCCATTCAGATGCTTTTCCCCAGCAGCGCTGAGAAGACGTATTTGCTGCGGGAATTTGAGGAGCCGGGCACGACGGTTTGGCGGGACGTGCCGGACCCGATCGGTTGCAGCCGCGATGTTTACACGCATTGCGCCATCACAATTAAAAACGCTTTACCGACCGTGCTGGCGTTCGTAGAACAAACCGAACTGGCCGTGCCAGCCAAAACGCGCGGCAGTGGAACTTCATCTTATACGACCATGGCAAACCAGTCACCCGATATTCCCGCCATTCCCCTTCCCGTGACCTTGCCTGGTGTGGCCAGCGGGGGCTTGCGCAAGGGCGATCCGGAAATCTTTGCCGCGGTCACGGCCGAGGAAAAGCGGCAGCGCGAGAACATCGAACTGATCGCTTCAGAGAATTTCACCAGCCGTGCGGTCATGGAAACGCAGGGCAGCGTGCTGACGAACAAGTACGCGGAAGGTTATCCTGGGAAACGCTGGTACGGCGGTTGCGAAAATGTAGACACGGTCGAGCAATTGGCGATCGATCGCGCCAAACAGCTCTTTGGCGCCGAGCACGTGAACGTCCAACCGCACAGCGGCGCGCAGGCGAACATGGCCGTTTATTTCTCCGCGATAAAAACGGGCGACAAAATCCTGACCATGAACCTGGCGCACGGAGGCCACCTGACCCACGGACATCCCGCGAATTTTTCCGGCAAATTTTACCAGGTCACGCATTACGGAGTGGACGCGGCCACCGAGCAAATCGATTACGAAGCCCTCGCCAAGCAGGCCATGGAAGTTCGCCCGGCGATGATCACGGCCGGCGCTTCGGCCTACCCGCGAGTCCTCGATTATCCGCGGCTCCGCCAAATCGCGGATTCAGTTGAGGCGCTTCTTTTCATCGACATGGCGCACATTGCCGGTCTCGTCGCGGGTGGACAACATCCGAGTCCCATCCCGCACGCGCAATTTGTCACGACCACTACGCATAAGAGTTTGCGCGGACCACGCGGCGGCATCGTTCTTTGCGAGGCCAGATTCGCGAAGGAGATTGATTCGATGGTGTTTCCCGGCATTCAGGGCGGGCCGCTCATGCACGTGATTGCGGCGAAAGCCGTTTGTTTTCACGAAGCGCTCCAGCCGCAATTTCGTGATTACCAGCGGCAGGTGGTGATGAACGCGAAGGCGCTGGCCGCTGGTCTGACCAAGCACGGCTACCGCATCGTCTCCGGCGGCACGGACAATCACCTCATGCTCGTGGACCTCCGGCCGAAAGACATCAACGGGCGGCAGGCCCAGGAAACTCTCGATCGAGCCGGCATTACGGTGAACAAGAACGCGATTCCTTTCGATACCTATCCGATTTTCAAACCGGGTGGTATTCGCATCGGCACGCCCGCGGTCACTACCCGGGGGATGAAAGAGGAAGAGATGCTTGAAATCGCCGACCTGATCAATGACGCCCTGAACCGTCGCGATGATGCTGCCGGCCTGGAGCAGATTCGGGCCAAAGTGCGAAACCTGACCAGCCGGTTCCCGCTGCCATCGTAAGAGGACCGAGGAGCGGCGGTTTCTAAACCGCCGTTTTGTCTTGGCCGGCGGTTTCAGACTCCGAAAGGGTTCGCGAGCAAACCGCCGCTTATCGGTGCTAATTGAGCGCGTACACTTCGACCACCGCAATACCGGTGGTGCTATTCACGCCACGCACAATCGCCGTGTAGCCCGCGCCGTTCGCCGGCAACGTCGCCACAATCGCTGATTCCAGGTCATTCGCCGGCGGAATACCCGTTGCGATAATCTCGGCCTCCTGAGTATCGCGCCAGTTATCATTCGATCGAATGAGTGTGCCGTTCCCATCGCGCAACTCCAGCGTCGGATCCTGCAGGCTATCCGATACCAACAGGGAGGGACCAATCGCTCGAACCAAGACCCTCTGCGAGGTCTGGCCAAGGATGATCGTCCCAGCAATCAGGACATTGTTATCCGTCTGCACCAATCCGCGCGTGGAAATATTCGCCAGTTTCGAATTGACCGTTCGATCCAGATCGTACGCTTCCACCAATCCGATACCGGTACCGTCGTTTACGCCTCGGACAATCGCCGTGTAAGCGGAGTTGTTCGCCGGTAACGTCGCTACAATCGCTGATTCCAAATCGTTGCTCGGCGGTATCCCCGTCGCGATGATCTGGGCTTCCTGAGTGCTCCGCCAGTTGTCATTGGAAGCGACCAGGCCGCCAGAGGAATTGCGCAACTCGAGCACCGGGTTGGCTAGCACTCCGGGAAACGGCAGCGATGGACCGATCGCGCGCACAATTACCTTCTTCGGTTGTGTGCCAGTGATGATGAATCCTCCAATCAGCGCGTTATCTCCCATTTCCACCAGAAGCCGCGTCGAGATGTTCGCCAGGGCCGTAGGCAACGGCGGTCCTCCATTCAATTCGAAAGCCCCAATGTCCCGGCCATCGCCCCCCACCGCGTTCGGAATCCCTGGATTATCGAAGAGCGAAAGTCCGCGTTGATCGGAATCAAGTCCGAAGCTTTTCCCTTTATCGACAGCCGGACTGCCAGTAAACAACCCGACCGTATCGGTATTGCCGCCGTTGTTTTGCAACGATCCCAGCATGGCGTTGATGGGCATTGCGCTCGTGCCGACTTGATCAGCGGTCCCGTTAAAGCCCGCGCTGGAATCGCCGATGCCGACGAGATTGTAACCTTGAGAAGTGAAAGTCCCGTCCGCATCGGGTGCGCCGTTGTGATCCCCGGTGTTCCCGGCGATGATGGTGTTGCGCACGATGGCCGTGCCGCTGCCCACGATGACGCCACCTCGGCCAACTCCGGGACTGCCGTTGTTGAACATGTTGTTGCCGGTTCCGCCCGGGCCGCCAGTGCCGGCGTTGCCGGTCAAGGTCGCGGCCGTCACCATCATCGTTCCCAGGTTCTGCACGCCTGCGATCGTGTTGCCTCCGTTCCCGCCGAACTGGCCATTGCCGCCAGCGCCACCGGTTGCGCTGTTCGATGCCAGCGTGCAATTGGTGATCGTTAGGTTAGCGGAGGTATCATTGAAGATTGCCCCGCCCAACCCATCACCACCGTTGCCGCCGTGAACGTTCCCGCCGATCGCGCTACTGCCATCGCCACCGCGCCCGCCACCGGCGCTATTGCCGCTGAAAGTGCATCCAGTAAGCGTAAGCGTGCCGCTGTTGCCAATGCCACCGCCCCAACCCCTGCCGCCGAGGCCCGCCGCGGTCATGTTCGCGGCGCCTTGCACGTGGTTGTTGCTGAAGCTGCAATTGGAGAGAGAAAGGGTTGAGTTGATCGAGTTGAAAACTCCGCCCCCTGCCACCCCCCCGCCTGAGCCGGGCGTGGCCGCCGCGTTGCCGTCGCGGATGGTGAGACCGGAAATCGCGTTACTCCCGGTGCTGAAGTAGAAGACGCGAATGGCACTGCTGCCGCTCACGGACATGAGACGCGCTCCCGGGCCGTTGATCGTCAGGGAATCGGTGACCGTCAACGTGCCCAGCGCGGGGACCAGAATAATGGTGCCGGTTATTCCGCTGGCGAAGGTAATCGTGTCCGCTCCGCCCCCGGCATTGGCGAGATTGACCGCCTCGCGCAACGTGCAATCATCCGGGCTGCACGTGCCATCGTCGTGATCGGCAATGGTCGTGACGACAAATGCGGGGACGCTTTGCATTTCGACCGCGCCGATGTCGCTCCCGTCACCGCCGCTCGCGTTTGGAACGCCGGCGAGGTCTGTCGGTCGCGGTAATCCGCGTTGATCAGTCGTTACGCCAAAGTTTTTCCCCTGATCCAGCGCCGGACTGCCGGGCAACAGCGCCATCGTTTGGGTGGGACCGCCGTTATCCTGCAATGGGCCAAGCTGAGGATTGGTGTTAATCTTGTCGCCCGCAGCGGTCAGGAATCCCCCACCGTTGTCGCTACTCAAATTGTAGCCTTGCGAAGTGATGAGCGTCCCGTCGCCAACATTGACGAGATTGGCTCCGGCAGCACCCGTTTGAAGGACGGTGTTATCCAACATGACAAAGGCGTTGCCGCCGTTCGCACCCAAATTGTGGACCGCACCACCGCCGCCGGCGGCGCTGTTGCCAGCAACGGTACTGTTGCTCACGGTTAGCGTCGCGGTGCCATTAGTGCCGTAATTATTAATCCCGCCGCCACCACCATTTGTGGCACTATTGTTGACGACAGTGCAGTTTCGCAACGTTAATGCCGTGTCAATGTTATGGATGGCACCACCGCTGCCAGCCGTATTGTTGCTCAGAGTGCAGTTACTGATCGTCGTTTCACCCACATTTGCCACGATCGCCCCCCCGAAATAGGACGGAGACGCATGGTTGCCGTCGATCGTGCTATTTCTCACAGTCAGAACGCCGCTCTGGCTCCAGATGCCGGCCCCTCCATCCGAGTGGTTACCGCTGATAACGCAATTCACCACTGTCATTGTTCCGCCGGCGCTATAAATCCCACCACCTACCGAGAGGGATCCATCATGAAAAACGGCCGTGTTATTATGGACGATGCAGTTGCTTAATGTCACCGTCGCAATATTGATCCGAATGCCGCCGCCATAGCCCTCGCCGCCGCCGTTGTCCCCATTACTAAAGCCATTCGTAATCGAGATGCCGGAAATACCAACGGTTGGTCCGAAGCTGGTAGAATTGGTGATCTGGAAGATTCGGAAATCATCTGAGCTCGCACGCGTTACATCCAGCAACTCGGGACCGGGACCTGTAATGGTGATGCTCTTTGAGATAAGGAGTTGACCGCTAGTCAAGCCGATCACGCCGGTAACGGAAAAATCAATTGTGTCGCCGTCATTCGACGCCACGATTGCATCGCGCAACGTTCCGGCGCCGCTGTCGCCCAGACTGGTGACGGTGCGATTCGTCGCGTGAGCAACAGCCGGCGAGATGAGCGTTACCATGGCAACGGACAGCAGGAATCTTAAATTTCTAAATGAATGAGAGCACATATTCGTTTAACGGAGCTGAGTTTGAAAGGCAGTTCGATCTGCTTCCCCTAAGATCGCCCTTTTCGAATCCGGTCAAACTAAAACTCATTCGTCAAAGAAATCACGCTCAAGGACAGCACATCGCTGCCAAACGCGTCGAAGCAGGGCGATGCCCCAGGCTACAGATGACATTCGCGCCCTTGGCGCCAAACACGAACTGTGCGGAAGCACGTCGCTCCGAGATAAGACATTTTCCCCTTACCTAATCGCCTGAATCTGCCTAATCTGCCCTTCACCCAATGACCAGGACTTCAGAGACTTTGCCAACCAATCCTCTTCGTGAAGGTCTGGCCACGCGAGCTGTTCCCCAAGCCTGCAGCGTGGTGATTTTTGGCGCGACCGGCGACCTGACCATGCGAAAACTGATCCCCGCACTCTACAACATCGCGGCCGACGGGGAGTTGCCGCCTGCCTTGACCGTGGTCGGTTTCGCGCGCCGGCCGAAAACGGATGACCAATTTCGGAAGGAACAGGAAGAGGCGACCCGAAAGTTTTCCCGCCAAACGGTCCGAGACGAAATCTGGAACGGCTTCGCCCAATCGGTCTTCTATCATCAGAGCGAGTTCCATGACGCCACCGGCTACAAGACCCTGGCCGAGCGGCTGGAGAAAATTGATCGGGAGCGGGGCACCGGTGGCAACCGGCTCTTCTATCTCGCGGTCGCGCCAGATCAATTCGAACCGATCCTGAAGAACTTGAAGGACGCCGGCTTGAACAAGGCCCGCGAAGGGAGCTGGGCGCGCGTGATTGTCGAGAAACCTTTCGGCACCGATCTCGCATCCGCGCGGGAGTTGAACCAAATCGTTCGCAACGCCTTTTCCGAGGATCAAACCTACCGGATCGATCACTTCCTCGGCAAAGAGACCGCCCAAAATATTCTCGTGCTTCGGTTCGCCAACGCCATCTTCGAGCCGCTCTGGAATTCCCGCTACGTCGATCATGTTCAGATTACCGCCGCGGAGACGCTCGGGGTCGAAGGACGCGCCGGCTACTACGAAGGCGCGGGGGCCTTGCGCGACATGGTGCAGAATCACCTGCTCCAGCTCCTTTGCCTCGTCGCGATGGAACCGCCGACCGATCTCGGTCCGGACAGCATTCGCGATGAAAAAGTAAAGGTCGTGCGATCGCTTCGGCGGCTCGTGCGGGAACGACTCGCGCAGGATGTCGTCCGCGGCCAATACGGGGAGGGAGCCATTAGCGGGAAACCGGTTCCGGCCTATCGGGCCGAGCAAAATGTGAAGCCGGATTCGAAGACCGACACCTTCGTTGCCTTGCGTTTGCGGATCGACAACTGGCGATGGTCGGAAGTGCCGTTCTATGTGCGAGTCGGCAAACGCCTCCCGAAATCGGGCACGGAGATTTCCGTCCATTTCAAAAAAGCACCGCTCGTTCTGTTCAACAAGGAATCAACGTCGCTCGATCACAACGTTCTCGTGATCCGCATTCAGCCGGATGAAGGAATCTCGCTGCGCATGCAGGCAAAGATGCCCGGAACCAGTTTCCGGATCGAACCGGTGAAGATGGATTTCCATTACGGAACATCGTTCGGCAAGGCGAGTCCGGAAGCGTATGAGCGATTGCTGCTCGATGCGATGAGCGGTGACGCCACGCTTTTCGCGCGCCGCGACGAAGTCGAAGAAGCCTGGGCCTTCATCGACCCGATCGAAGAGGCGTGGGTGGCGAAGGCGAATCAGCCGGGATTGTTCGGATATCCCGCCGGTTCGTGGGGACCGGAGGAAGCCGACGAACTTCTGGCGCGTGATGGCCGGGCGTGGCGGCGATTATGAGGGGCCATGTGATCAAAGCAATCGACCTCTTGCCTGTCATCCCGAGTCACGGTTTGAGTAATCCTGGAACTCAGGGAGGTCCCTCTCCGTCCGTCGGCGGATCGGGATGACAACTGTGTCGTCCGCCAGATGACCATGACTAACCAAATCTCCCAAGTTTTTTCACCGGGCCTGCCGGTCGAGATCGGAAAGATCGACCGCGAATTAAAGAAACTTTGGGCCGAGAACAGCAGCGAGCGGACACGCGCCTCTCTCATGAACCTCGCGGTTTACAGCGAGGCGCCCGGTTCTCTTCCGCACAACACGGAGATCGTTTTCCAGATCACCGAGGACCACGCCTGTCGGGCTATCGTGATTAGCGCGAATCCAGGCGCGACGGAAAACCGGGTTGAGGCGTGGATCAGCGCGCATTGTCACATCAGTCGCGCGGGCAGCAAGCAGATCTGCTCCGAACAACTCTCCTTCCTGCTGGAAGGTCCTTCCGCGAGATTGCTGCCGAATATTGTTTTCTCGCAACTCGATTCCGATCTTCCCTTTTACCTTTGGTGGCAGGGTGAATTTCACGATCCGATGGATCCGCAGCTTTGGGCATGGGTGGATCGCGTGATCTACGACAGCCAGACCTGGAACGATTTCTGCGCGCAAATGAAAAGGGTCGAAACCGCGCAGGCTGAGGCAAAACAACGAATCGTCCTGTGTGATCTCAACTGGACTCGACTGGTTCAGTTTCGCCTGGCGATCGCACAGTTTTTTGATCATCCGCGCACGCATCATCGCTTCGCAGAAATCGAGAGCGTGGAGATCATTTTCGCCCCCGGGTATCGTTCGACCGCCTTGCTCCTGGTGGGCTGGTTCGCCGCGCAGCTTCAATGGACACTCGGAACAAAGTCGAAGGAGAGCGCGCTGGATTTTCGCGATCGATCGAACAAGGCGATTCGGGTCTCGCTCAGCGAAAAGGCGGGCGAACCGCTTGGCGGCTGCGTCGTGGATTGCGGGTCCGCCCAATTTCGGGTGGCGCTTTCTGCCAATGCGGACCTGCTCGAGGTGGCGATGGAAGGGCCAAATCCGGAACGAAAGTGCCTGATGCCTGCTGGCAGCAACGACCCGGTGCGGCTCATGGGCGAGGAACTAATGCGCGGCGGTCCGCATAAAGTTTATCTCCGCGCGATGAATTCCATGCGGCCGTTACTGTAGCGGCGCTCTCTGAGCGCCGAGGGAGTTGGCTGGAATTATTCGACGGTCAGAGACCGCCGCTACAATCCGAAGAGTTCGCGTAACGCCCGCACGTTCGCTTCGACGG